>PPYE01256117.1_pt1 | contig 316145 bp, 291 predicted proteins | sample 1559881 | NCBI WGS metagenome assembly PPYE01 (sample SAMN08240022, study PRJNA423297) | Human gut metagenome, whole genome shotgun sequencing project.
TGCCCCTTTCAGGGGCTTAGCCAGTAGGCGCCCCTTATAGGGGCTGTGCAAACCACTAGTTTACTAGTGGTTATGATTTGTGCCGCTGATTCAAGCTCTTATTTCATACGGTCGTAAGAATATAGAACGATGCAAAAACAAACTAATATGGAGAATTGAATAAAACTGAAACAAAAGCACGCTCCGGTTGATATCAGGGAGTGTTATTGTTATAATCAAATCAGGTAACTTTGAGCATTTGTGAGGGGAGATCCAAAATGACGGGAATATATGATTGCTTCGGGTATGGTCCGGGATATGATATCTCTTTTGAAGAAAGGTACAAATTGATCAGAAAAGCGGGATTTGATTGTGTAATGTTATGGTGGAGCAATCAGTTTGGCAGAGGAGACGGTTATCGGGAGGATGTAAGACTGGCTCGAAGTGCAGGTTTATTCGTAGAAAAATATCCATGCGCCTGTGCATGAACAGAATAATCTGTCACTGGATAATCTGAGCGGAGAAAGCGTATTTCAAAGTTATCTGCAATGTGTAGCGGATTGCTGTGAATATGATATACCAACCGTAGTGATACATTTGCCAAACGATAACAATTCTTTAACTCAAATAGGAATCAGACGGTTGGCAGAGCTTATAAACAAGGCAGAGCAAAAAAATATTCATATTGCTTTTGAAAATTTAAGCAATATTAAAAATTTAAAAACAGCTTTAAATAAATTTACTTCAAATAATGTAGGCTATTGTTATGACAGTTGTCATCATATAAATTATGCACCGGATGAAGATTTGTTGGGAATGTATGGGAACCGTCTGATGGCAATTCATTTACATGATAGCGGCGGCAGCCACAATCAACATCAATTACCGTTCGACGGCAATATTAACTGGGATACAGTTATGGAGAAAATTGCCTGTACAGGATACCGTGGAGCAACAACTTTGGAACCAATGAATTGGGATTATTCTCATTTGAATATTTGTCAGTTTTTGAAATTGGCTTATGAAAGGGCAAACAGACTTGATTACTTGCGGAGATAATGGAGACAGCGTAGTTCAAGCAGATTTCCGATTGATTCTGATTTCAATGAATACACACAAAAACAGACCGGGTCTCCCCGGTCTGCTGTTGTTTTTTTACTGTTTATGCGGGCTGAGGGAAGTATTTCTCGATAAGCTCCTGCAACTGTTGGAACGCATCGTAATACCCCTGAGCGCCGACACACTCATAGAGCGCATCGCTTATAAATTTGCTTATCGCCTCGCCGACTGCGCTCAGCTTCTCTTCATTCTCGTTCGGAGCCTCGCGCTCGCCGATTTTTATCAATATATTTTCGAGTCTCTGCTGCGCGTGCTCTGTCGCCGCTGGGTCAACTACCGTATTTTCGAGCATCGCATTGCACTCTTCGAGCGCCGCGTCAAGCTCTGCCGCATCCTCGGGCGAGAGCGTGCTCCTGTCTATCTCCTGCGCCGGTTTCATCAGATTGTTCACTAAATCTTTCGTATTCCTGCCGATGTTGAACTGCGGGAACCTGTCGGGCATGGAATAGACATCCTTGAACTCGCGATTAGTCAGCAGCTCGGTCGCAAGCTTCATTATGACATCGTTCGAGCCGGTCTTTTCGTGATCCTGACCCTTGAAATAGAAGGTGTAGTCCGGGAGCAGACCGACCGACGCATCAACAACGCCGTCGGGCGAGAGATGGTTGTGTGCCGTGTTCTTGCAGTGAGTGCCCTGCTGGACATAGCCCTCGCCGAGGGTCTCGCCTATCTTCGCGAACTTCGCGCCCATGGAGGTCGACTCCGCGTGGATTATCCCGTCCGCGTTGCTCTTGTCGTATGAGGGCACAAGGCAATAGAGCTGATAGTCATAGTCAACTATATCAAAGACTTCCGCTCCGGCGGCGCGCATCTTTTCGATATTCGCAAATCTGTTGACCTGCGCGCGGTGATAGATCTCAACCTGCCTGCGCATCTCCGCATTCTCTTCTCCGGGCAGGACGCGCGCCACGGCTTCGTCATAGTATGCCTCGGGCACGAGCGACCACATCGTGGTGCAGTTGCGAAGAATAACATTCGTCAGCCCGTCAACCGTCGCATCGAGCGTATCGAGCAAAATCTGCTTGGGCATCATTCTTATAACGGCGTTGAGCAGATAGCCCTCCGCTCCGCCGACAAGATTCGGCAGCAGGTTCTTGTAGAGCATCTCGTCCGAGGTGCTGAGCTTGCCGAGATAGATATCGCCGACTATATTCGATCCGTCGAGCGCGGGGACGATATAAACCACGCGGTCGAGGCTCGGATAGAGCTCCGGATAGCGGGCGAACAGACTGTTTGCGATAGTGCCACCGAGACTTATTGCTACGACATTTATCTTGTCGTGACCCGTCTCACGCTTTATCTGACCGATGAAATTATAGAGCTCATCGGTTATCTCGCTGTTGTTGCCGAACGAATTGTAGGCGAAATAATAGAGATGATCCTCGCCTGCGACTTTCGAGAAGCCGTCTATCGGCACGTTGCCGTATATCTCCTCTTTATCTTCGTCCGTGCATTTTGCAACGCTCTGCGGATATTTCTTGACTCTGACATCATAGACATTCTTGCCGTTCGAGTCAAAAGCGTTGACATAGAGAGTACCCTCGAGCGTCTTTCTGAATGACTCGACAAAGCCGTCGTCGCGCTGGGTGACAAGCATCTTGACGAGCGGCCAGAGAAGATTTTTTATAATATATTTAGTATTCGCGTATATCGGCCAGCCGGTTATCTGCTTGCCGTCCTCGTCGACTGCTATCTCGTCGTTCTCATATAGATAGGTCTTGGACTGGCCTATGCCGTGGATAACAACCGTCGGGCTGTATTCGCAGGTTCCGCCGCATTCGGTCAGGGTGCCAGACTTTTTCGCCTTCGCGGGCTCTGTTTTTTCGCTTTTCTGAGTGAGCGCCGCAGCGAGTCCCGATTCGTCGGCGGACGATACGTTTTCATGCTTTGCGCCGCCGTAAGATGCGGCGGATATGCCGGTCGAGAAAACAATAGCCGCGCAGAGTATCAGCGCGGCTATTCTCCTGACTGACTTCATTTTAAAACACCGTCCTTTAAAAAGATACGGCGAACTCCGAAGATGGGGTTCGCCGTAAATAAAACTTCAGATCAGATAACGGAAGCTATGAATTTGATAAGGAACTTGATAACCACGCGGGCAACATCGGAATAGCCCTGGCTGCCTATCGTCTTGAGGGCGATGAGGCTGAGCACACAGCAGACCTTCTCGAGCGCATATGCCGCCTCGGAAGTCTCCTTTGCGGGCTCGCGCTGACCGAGTTCGACGAGGATATTCGTCAGTCTCTCTTTCGCGGCGTCTGCCTTTGCGGGATCGGCTATAGTCATGTTGAGTGCGTCTTCGCCCTGCGCGATAGCGGCGTCAAGCTCGGCTATCTGCTCGGCACTCGGACGCTCCTCTGCGGGCATTTCGTCGATTTTCGCTCTGTAAGCCTTTGCATCGGGCAGGAGCCAGCGTCTTATTTCCTTCGTGCGGCAGGTGCCGTTATACTGCGGCCAGACATCGGGCTTGGAGTGGACATCCTTGAGCTCGGAATCGGTGAACAGCGCGCAGGCGAGAGTCAGAACAACGTCGTTGTTGCCCGCCTCGTGGTGCTGACCGATGAATATCCATGTGTTGTCCGGGAGGACTGCCGTGGAGGCGTCTATCGAGCCGTCAACGGACATATAGCCTCTCTTTGCGGGCTTGTAGCTGTCGGGCAGCTTCTGTCCGGGGGCGGCGCCTGTTGCGCCCATGGTGGTCGATGAGAGCTGGATGATACCATCGGAGTTGGTGTCAAGCGCACTCTTGATAATGCTGAAGTAGCTGTATTCGATATCGCCGAAAGCGAGGTTCGCGCCGGCTATTGAGTCTATCTTAACGCCCGCCGCGTGAGCCGCGAGGACATTCTTTCTGAGGTTGAGCTGAGCCTGATGATAGCGGTCGGTCTTCGCCTTGAGGACTGCGTGATCCTTGTCAGTCAGATACTTTTCGCAGAGAGCGTCATATCTGTCGGACGGGACAAGCGCCCAGAACTGCGGGCAGTTTACGAGCAGAGTCTCGGAAAGACCGTCCATGGCGGCGGTCAGGGTGTCTCTGAACACCTGGCGCGGGATTATTCTGATAACAAGATTGAGAAGATAGCCGAGGGAGGCGGTGTCGCTGCCCTCCGCGATTATTCTCGGGATATACTCATGATAGAGGAACTCGTCGTCGATTCTGAAGCCTGCTTCGCCTCTGGTGAGGAAGTCGGCGATTATCTCGGAGCCGTCGGTCGCGGCAACGGCGTTGACGACCTGGTTGATATCCTTGTAGCCGTAAGCGTCAAGATATGCAGTGAAGATAGTTCCGCCGAGGCTGACGTTGAGAAGATTTACCTTGTCGTGTCCGGTCGCCTTCTTGACCTGCTGGATATATTCGTTGAGGTTCGCGGCGGAGTCCATGGGGCTGCCGACGAGGTTGAATGTGAAGAAATAGACATGATCCTCGCCGATGATATTGGTCAGCTTCTGCATGGGGATCATTCTGTATGCCCAGTCTCTCGTGTCCTTATCCATGTCGGCGAGAGAACCGTATTTCTCGGTCTTGAGGTTGTTTATCGGGTTGCCCTCATTGTCGCACTTCTGAATGGAGAAGAGGTCGCAGACGGTCTCATAGACTGCCTTGGGGAAGCCGCTGTCCGTCTGGGTGGCGAGCATTTTTATAAGCGGCCACGCGAGCTTTTTGAGGATGACGGTGACAAGATTATCCGTATCAAGGATAAGCAGCGTTCCGCCTATGCGTTTGCCGTCCTTGTTGAGTACGGGCTCGTCGTTCTCGTCATAGAGATAGGTGGGCGAGTGGTTGATGCCGGGAACCACCACGACGGGCGCATGTCCGCAGTCGCCGTTATGGCAGTTTGCGTGGGTTCCGCTCTCTTCTGCGGCGTCGGCAAGCGTATCAACAGCCTTTGCTATCGACGCATCGGACGATGCGGACGCGGGGGCTGCGGAGGCGCAGGTAAACGCCGAGAAAGCCATGATGAGCGCGAGCACAAGGGCTACGGTCGATTTCATCTTCTTCATAGTTTTTCTCCTGTTCTTGATATGTATTGTCTTATTTCTTATAATCGGCAAACTGAGGGTGTTCAGGCATGGTGAACACGTCTATCGGCTCATCGGAAGAGGCTATCTTCGCGACGAGATCGAGCAGATTTTTATTCTCGGCGGCCTGTTCGTGCTCCATATTATAATAGAACCATGTCCTGTCCGGCACGGCGGCAGACGCCGCATTGATATCCGAGCGCGGGGATATGAAATCAACGGGTTCGCCGCGCCCCGGACTGAGCGTCCGTCCGGGCGGCGCACACTGCGCGCCCATCGACGCCGAATATGTCGGGACTATTGTATCTGAAGTCAGACTGTCGGATGCCGCTATCGGCGCTAACCGCTTGCCGCAGCCGCAGATATTGTAAAATTCAACCGAGCGCTCCTGCTCACGCCGGACTAGTTCTTTTATATTCCGCCTGACCCGCCAGTGGCGGTCGGTCACGGCGCGCATCGCATCATGCGCGGAGTCGCCGAGATACTTATCACGAAGCGCGGAATAGCGCTCCGAGGGGATTATCCCCCACATCGCAGAGCTGTTGACAACAACGCTCTCGCACGCCGCGCGAACCAATGCTCTGACTGCGCCGTCCGTGACTTTCTTTGGCATCATATGCATAAGTTTCGATATTTTTTCCACCTCGCGCCGACTCAGAAGCATTTCGAGCAGCGCGTCGCAGTCCTCTGTATTGATATCCCCTGCGACAAGGTCGGCGGCGATATCTGAGCCGTCATACGCCGGGACAACACCGATAACGCGCTTGACATCCTGATCCGCGCCGTACAGCTCAAAGTACATCTCCGCTACGGTTGCGCCCATGCTCACGGGAATCAGATCGACCTTTTCGCACTGCCTCTGTTCTTTGACCATCGCGATAAATTCGCGCAGCAGACGGGAATTTTCGTCCGCCCTGCCGAAGATATCATACGCGAAGAAATAAAGATTCTCTTCATCTATAATATCGGCGAGCGCATTGAGGGGCACCATCTTATATATGTATTTCTTCTCGCCTGCGGTGCATTCGCCGACGGGACGATAATAGCCGACAACCTCGGCTCTGACTTTTCTCATGGAGTCGGGCGTGCAACTGAGCGGTTCGAGCATCACGCGCACTGCTTTGTCGAGCGCCGCAGTAAAGCCGCAGTCGCGCCGAAGAAGCATCATCCGCGCGGCGGACGGGGCGACCGACTTGACGAGTGCGTCTATATCCGGATCGAACGGCCAGAGATTGCGGATCTTTTCGCCGTTTTCGTCCGTCTCTATCACCCGCGACTGCCCTATGCCCGGTATTATTATGCACGGACGGTATCCGCGCGCTGATTCTGAGTTCATGTGAGTTTCCACCGTTCTCATTAGGTACAGAATATGATAGCATATATTTGGGTAAATTTCAATAGAAATAAGTCTTTAGCTGATAAATATTTATTGATACTTGCTGAGAAAAGATTGACATATCACGCCGTTTTTGCTAAATTTATAACCGGAACAGCAGTAAACCGGAGGTCGTTTATGCAGTATATCGAAATTCTCAAAAAGGCTATATTATTAATGCGCCGCCTTGCCGCTCTCACGCTCGCGGCGTTCATGACTTTTCTCTCTGTGCTGACTCTCGGGATAGACGCGCTCTCCGCGGGCAAGAGGCATCCCGAGGTGTCAAAGGTCAATGTATTGCTCATAGGCGCGGCGGAGCGCTCGCAGGGCATCACGACGGACGGAAAATATTATTATTTCAGCTCAAAATGGGGGCTGACGAAATCCGAGCTTGACGGCAAGACCCGCGTCAAATCAAACCCGCTCGCCATTCCGCAGCAGCTCAAGGACGACTACGGTCTCGCACACATCGGCGGCATCAGCTATTCAAAAGCCGACAACTGCATCTACGCCGGACTCGAAGACAGCAAGGTCTGGAAATATCCCGTCGTCGCGGTCTATGACGCGGACACGCTGAAATTCACCGGCAGATATTATATTCTCGACAACACCCGCCACACGCGCGGACTGCCGTGGGTCGCGGTCGACAACGACAACGGTCTGCTCATCGCCCTCGACCACTCAAAGAACGCGAATGAGCTGATTTTCTATGACATAGCGGACAATATGAAATATGTCAAAACGGTGAAGCTCAGCGAGACGGTCAGGCGCATTCAGGGCGCGGAGATGTACAAAGGCATGCTCTACGCCGCGACAAACGACGACACTCAGGCAATATATAAAATCGATCCCGTCAGCGGCGAAGTTTCAAAATATTTCGACCGCAACCTGACCAAAGGCAGCGAGGGCGAGGGCATCACGGTGCTCGAGACTGAGGACGGCGCAGTGTTCCACGCGATAGACATGGGTCCGCTGTTCATCAATGCCTTCATCCGCAGCTACGCGCCGGTTGAAGAGGGATAAATAAAAAGCCGAACATTACATAAAAAAAGTGCAGCCCGGTTATCCCGCAGCTGCACTTTTAGCTTTTTATTTAATACACGACCGCATCGTCGGCGGCAAAGCCGCCGAGCGAATTTTCTTCCACCTGGATACACACAAAAGTTATCCCGGAGTCCGCCGCGGCAGAAAACTGTCTTTTGGCTTTCGGCGCAACTCTCAGTCAGTCGCCCTCGGCGAGAGCCACTTTCTCGCCGTCGATAACGGCTTTGCCCTTGCCGGAAATAACGCCGTATATCTCTTCGTTGCTCTTGTGCGAATGGACGAACGGAACGCCTGCGCCGCCATCGGTCTGCTGGTCGTTTATTGCTTCAAAGACGTCGCCTCAAGCGGAACCTACGGCATACCGGAGATTCTGTCGGTGCTGCTGATAATTGTACTGCATAAATGAAAGAAGAACACGCTGCTGAGCATCGGCGGCGGCACCGCGCTCTATATGCTGCTCGTGCAGACGGTGTTCAAATAATCAGGTGCGCCACTGATATCTTTGAAGATCGACTCTGCCGGATTCATCAAATTCCACGCCCTCCTCTTCGAGGAGGGTCTTTTGCATATCCTCGCCACCGAACGCGAACGCGGAGGAAGTCTCGCCCAAGCGGTTTACAACCCTGTGGCACGGAATAACGCCCGGCTCAGGGTTGACATGCAGAGCATAGCCGACGACGCGCGACCAGCGCGGATTGCCGGCGAGAGTCGCTATCTGCCCGTAAGTCGCAACGCAGCCGCGCGGGATTTTTCGTACAACATCGTATATCAATTCGAATGTGGTTTTCATCTCAATCACCCGAAATTATTTTAACTTATTCTACGGCTGAAATGCAATAAAAAAAAGACGATGACAGCAAAAGCTGTTACCGTCTCTGAAAAGAAAACAGCCTTCCTATTGGAAAGCTGAATTCACAAATGTCGGCGTCGACTTATCTTCCCGGGAGGCTGCCCTCCGAGTATTGTCAGCACGAGTGAGCTTAACTACCGTGTTCGGACAAAAGCTATCTTTTTGCAGGCTATAATTAAATTCGCCTCTTCAAACGCCACGCTCCCGCCAAGCTCTACAGCACTCAAGTTGCACTCTTTAGCCTTGTCATAGTCGCGCCCGCTCTTCGCGCCGCAGAAGGAGAGCGCCTTTTTATATTCGCCGCCAAAAAACGAGAGCGTAAAATCTCCGTACTTCTCCATGAATTCATATGTGTATCTCTGCGGGCGCACGAAAACCGCGACAACATCCTTGCCCCAGAGCTCGCCTGTCATGCCCCAGCTGACGGTCATGGTATTATAATCGTCCGCTTTGCCGGCGGTCAGCAGCGCCCAATCGTCCCTGATAAGGCGCGTAAAACTGTCTTTTATATCGCAGATATCAATTTTTTCAAAGCTCATGGCAAATACCCCTTTTCTCGCTTGATTCTTCTCTGTAATTGACCAAAGTTTAGAAATATGTTATACTTATGTTATAATTACAAATAATAGAAATTCAATTAACATAAACGGCGCGTTCAGAAAAATCTGCGGTTCCCGCACATATATTATATGCCGCTTTTTGCGCAATGCAAGATTTTTCTTTGCGGTGCCGGATGAAAGAGAAAGGAATTGATGTTATGCCGGAGCAGAACATACCGGAGATCAAAGGAAGTCTCAGAGACTTCATGCTCAAAGTTCCCGAGCCGATTTATCGCTGCAGCGGAATCAAAATACTCGGCAGACGAATTAAGTCGGTGCTTTTTTCAACCGACGCGAGCATCATCAGAAACACTAACGCGGACGCGGTCATCGCAGTCTATCCGTTCACCCCTCAGCCCGTGATAACCCAGGCTGTCATGGTGGCGGCGGATGTGCCGGTCTTTGTCGGAGTCGGCGGAGGACTGACGCAGGGTCACAGAGTCGTCAACCTCGCCCTGCACGCCGAGTTCCAGGGCGCGATAGGCGTTGTCGTCAACGCGCCGACGAGAAACGAGACGATAAAAGAGCTGCACAGAACTATAGACGTGCCGATAGTTGTCACCGTGCTCAGCGAGGACGAGGACATTCAGGGACGCATCGACGCGGGCGTCAGCATCCTGAACATATCAGCAGCCGGCAGAACGCCGCAGGTCGTGCGCAGCATCAGGGAGCGTTTCCCGGATATCCCGATAATCGCGACAGGCGGTCCGACGGAGGAGAGCATAATCGCCACCGTCGAAGCGGGAGCGAACGCGATAACCTGGACTCCCCCGTCAAACGGCGATGTGTTCAAAGACATTATGGACAAGTACCGCCACGGCGAACCCCACCCGGATTTTTAATCGAATCAGCCGCCCGGAGAGATACTCCGAGCGGCTTTTTTCACATGACTCAGTACAGCTAAAATAAACCGCCGTCGGAGTTTATACCTCCGGCGGCGATACTTTTATATTATTTTGCTTTTAATCGGCTGAGAACACTTTCGACACGGTCGATGGCTTTGTTCACCTGATCCCTCGCGTTGTTTATCCTGTCCTGCATGACAAAATCGGCAAAGGTGCTGTCCATGAACCAGTCGGCAAAGGAGAAAAAGCCGTCGGTTTTTATTCCGAGGTCTTTGAAGTCTTCCACATCACGAAGCTCTTTGCCACAATGTCAAGTGATTAATTAAAAAAACAGGTCACTATCAAAGAAATTTATCTTTCATAGCGTACCTGTTTTTTTGAACCTTAAGCTTTCTTATATACAAAAAGCCTGAGAGAACTTTTAAAGAACTCTCAGGCTAAATCGCTTAATTTAATCGCCACCCGGCGCTTTGTCGTTGTAGATCCACCATACGGTGGTAAAGACCGTTTTTGTTCATCAGTTCTGCCGGCGTTCCTTCTTCCGCCACCCTGCCATCTGCTAGAACAATAATTTTATCGGCTGCCTCCACAGTACGCATCCGGTGAGCGATCACCAATACGGTCTTTCCGACCAGCAGGCGGGAGAGTGCCCCTTGAACCCTTGTTTCATTTTCCACATCCAGACTGGCAGTTGCCTCGTCAAGGAGGACGATGGGTGCGTCTTTCAACAAAGCTCTTGCAATAGAAATACGCTGCCGTTCACCGCCGGAAAGCTTCGCCCCGTTTTCTCCGATGGGGGTGTTGTAGCCCTGGGGAAGCCGATGAACAAACTCATCGCAGTTGGCCGCTTTGGCCGCAGCCCGCACTTCTTCATCCGTTGCGCCACGCTTACCAAGACGGATATTTTCCATCACGGTATCGTCGAACAGCACCACATCCTGAAACACCATAGAATAATCCCGCAGCAGTACCTCTGGGTCTATGGTAGAAATATCCACACCACCTACACGAATCACTCCTTTGGAAATGTCCCACAGCCTTGCAGCAAGCCGGGCACAGGTGCTTTTGCCGGAACCGGAAGGGCCTACCAGTGCCGTAACTTCGCCCTCTTTAGCAGTAAAGCTTACATCATGCAGGACTTCTTTCTCATCATAGGAAAAGCCCACATGCTCAAAGACAATATCATGCCCCTTTGGCTCAAATTTCTCCGCGCCCTCTGCTGTAGGCGTGTCATAAATTTCATTCATACGGTCAGCAGACACCTGAGAAACAAACATTTCTGCAATGAGTGCCAAGCTTTGGTCGAATGGGGCATAGACACGAGTAATGACCAATAGAAACAGGAACAAAAGCATGAAATCAATGCTGCCGGACAGGATCAGATTCGCCCCCACAAGAATGGTCGTTGCCACGCCCAGCCGCATGATAACACTGGCGGCATTTACAAAAAGGCCGGTTCCCAGTTCACCCTGAATCGTAACTCGTTCATGTTCGTCAATTTTCTGATTCAGTCCGTTTAGATACCGTTCCTCCTGGTTTGTGGCACGAATCTCTCTAACATTTTCTAATGCTTCCTGAATACCATCTGACACCCGGACAGCAGCTTTTTTCGTCCGTTCTGCATTGCGGGCGGCAATCTTGCGGCTACCAAACAGCAGGCCAAAGGCTACCGGTACACCCCACAGGCAAGCAATAGCCAACCGCCAGTCGTAAACAAGCAGGCACACAGCGATAATCGCCGTAGAGATGTAAGCACCGTACAGATACCCTAGCACATGAGACCAGACATGTTCCATCCGATTCACGTCTCCCATGATAGTCTCGGTCAAGTCTGCCAAGTCCCGCTTGCCAAAATACCCCAGCGGCAGTTTACGAAGCCGTTCCGCCAGACTGAGACGTGTGGTTTTGACCTCATTATATACCAGCCCATAGGTAGCTTTGTATTGCTGCAAATGGGTCACGAAGGACAGGAGGGCAAAGAGAACCAACAGTCCGAGGACAATCGCTGAACCGGGAAGAGGACTTCCTTCTGTCAAGGCTCCCATAAAACCAGACATTACCAGATACAGAATGCTGACACCGCCCATAACAACCAGATTCACGATCACTGTCCAGAATGTGCCTTTCTTTGTGTTCCGGACACCCTGATCGGTCAGGGCATATTTTCGCTGAAACTTCTCTCCAAACATTTACTCTGCCTCCTTTTCGCTGGTGATTTTCCACTGAACTGCCTTGTTATAGTCGGTCCACATCCGGGCATACAGACCGCCCGAAGCAGTCAGCTCCGCATGAGTACCCTGCTCGACAATGTGCCCTTCTTCAAGAATGATAATCTTATCAGCGCCCACAACAGTGGATAGACGGTGTGCAATCATAATAACAGTGCGGCCTTTCGTCAGTGTGGCAAAGGCCTTCTGAATCAGCACCTCATTCTCAGGATCGGCAAAAGCAGTTGCTTCGTCAAGCACCACAATGGGGGCATCCTTCAAAATGGCTCTGGCCAGTGCGATGCGCTGTTGTTCACCACCGGAAAGATAAGTTCCTTCGGTGCCGATCTGTGTATCAAGGCCATCCGGCAGTTTGTCAAGAATATCCTTGCACTGGGCAGCCATTAGCGCGGCCATCACCTGCTCTCTTGTCGCTTCCGGGCGGGAGGCCCGGACATTTTCCAAAATAGAGGCTTTGAACAAACGGTTATTCTGGAATACAAAAGCCACCTGATCCATAAGGACATGCGGATCGATCTGAGCAACATTGACTCCGCCGACTTCCACCGCGCCGGACGTTGCATCCCAAAAACGCGGAATCAAGCTGGCCGCCGTTGTCTTTCCGCCGCCGGACGGTCCCACCAGAGCTACGGTCTGCCCCGGTTCGGCTGTGAAAGACACATGAGATAGTGCAGGGCTTTCCGATCCGTTATAGGTAAAACTCACATCCTTAAATTCTACTTTATTACTACGAGGGGACTGTGGGTGACTGGGTGCTTCCAGGGTAGGCGCCTCCATCACCTGATTGATCCGTCCCAAAGCGGTACTGGCCAACATCATACCGGAGGAAGCAAACATTATTTTTGCAAGCGCAGTGGAAATGATGGCTGAAAATACGGCATAAAAAACGAAATCGGCAACAAAGCCAGCAAAACTGCCGTTTGCCAGTGCGTCTGGAGCAAGGAACAGCGCCACTGGAACCAGAAACACGAACGCTCCTTCGGTAAAGGTTAAATTGACAGACTGAGGAACACGGCATACATCCGCCTGATAATGTTCGGCTTTGCTGCTGTAGTCTTCGATAGCCTCCTGAAACGCCTTGAACGAGTAGACCGTCTGCTGAAATATTTTTACTACAGGAATTCCCCTTACATATTCTGTTCCCGCTTTTGTCATGCGATCCTGGGCCGCCTGGTATTCCGCCATCAGTTTGGCATTTTTGCCACCCATCATGGAGAACATAGCAATTACCGAAATGACTGCCGCTAAAAGGCAGGCTGCCCCCATTCGCCAATCAAACAGAAACATCATGACCAGCATCGACAAAAACAGCACGATAGTGCCTACGATGTCTGCCAGATTATGTGCCAGCAGCGTTTCGGTGTCGGCTGCCGCCGCATCCAGCCGCCCGCGAATCAGACCAGAGGCGTTGGAATCAAAAAAACCCAGCGGAGCCTTCATCACATGAGCAACCCCTTGTTTTCGTATGTTGGAAGCTGTACGGAAAGCAGCCAGATGGGTACACATTAGGCCTGCAAAATACAGGATAATGCCGCTCACTGCGAACGCAAAGGCGATCCAGCCATATTTGGAAACATTCTGCGCCTGTGTCCATTCAGGAGCTGCCTCAATCAGATCACGAGCCGCCAGCCAGATACAAATGTAGGGAGCCATGCTCAAAAGCATGGACACCGCCGATAGGGCCAGCCCTAAAAAGGTCAGGCCTCTGCGGCTTCCCGCATATTCCAGCAGGACAGCCACATCGTTCTTTTTTTCTTGTTTCATCGAATGACCTCCTTAAAATAGTGAGAAATATATTAGTTAGCATATACTAACTTACAAATAAAAAAATAAAGTATATCACGCAGCGCTCTGCTTGTGAAAGGGGCAGAGCGCATCCTGCATATCACTGACGCAATCGCAGCAATTAAGGTGACATCAGCTTCAACCATCCGGCCGTATAGAAAGTACGCAGCTGTTCTACATCCCACATGGCCTGTTCCTGTGGAATATCGTGAACCACGATCTCAACAAGGCCGCCCAGCATACCACTGGCAATGATATGACACAGAGACGGGCTTAATTCTGGGATATTGTACCCCAGGCGGCGGAGTGTCTCCATGTATCGAAAGGTGCTTTCCACTTCCAGTTCCACCATGTTATGAATAAAGTTTTCATATCCGGTGCCTTCTGCGCCGCAAAACAGCAACTTTACCGGTTCCCTGTGCTGGCAGACATATTCCACCATCCAATGAATGTAAGCTCCTGATTCCACGCCCATATGCTCCGGTTGTTCCTCTGCGGGAAGCTCGGAAAAGGAGATATGCGCATCCACATATTTACTCATCAAAATAGCGGCATGCGGTTCTACAATGGAAGCAAACAGAGCCTCTTTGCTGGAAAAATAGCCGTAAAAGGCCCCCGTAGTTACTCCAGCGTGTTTCACGATCTGCCGCAGAGAGGCTCCAAGAAACCCTTTTTCAGAAAACTCATCCAGAGCAGCCTGTTGTATTCTTTCTAATGTATCCGGTGCTTTTGATTCCATGACGGCCTCCATATAACAGTGCTATGTAACAATGTTATAATACAGCAGACAGATACGTTTGTCAAGGCAAATAGCGGTTTTCACAAACAAATCAAGCTTTATTCATAAAAATGGCTTCTATTCGACGCAATGTCAAGTGGTGAACTCAATTTGTGTTGAGGAAAGATAGTTGGGTGAGAATCTGGCGCAGCAGTTGAAAAATTCATGTTCCGATATTATACTGTCAGTTAGATGTTGCTAACTATTGGTATCAATCACTCATAGCGAAAAATCGGAAGTTGAAAGGGAGAATATTGCAATGAACTTTTTTGAAAACACCCGTAAGCCGCAAGGCTTCGGCGGGAAACTGATGGCGAAGATGATGAACAGCGGCCACGCCAAGGTGTCGCAATGGGGATTCTCAAATATCTCCGCGAAGCCAGACGCTAAGGTGCTGGATGTCGGCTGCGGAGGCGGCGCAAATATTGCGACCTGGCTGGACAAGTGCAGAAACGGTCATGTGACAGGACTAGACTATTCGGAGGTCAGTGTGGCAGAATCTCAAGAGCTGAACGCTGCTGCCATTAAGCAGGGAAAATGCAGGGTGCTTCAGGGCGATGTATCGGCGATTCCCTTTTCTGATGAGGTCTTTGATTATGTCTCCGCCTTTGAGACAGTTTATTTCTGGCCGGGTCTGAAAAAATGCTTTTCCGAGGTAAATCGCGTTCTGAAAAGCGGCGGAACATTTCTGATTTGTAACGAGAGCGATGGTACGAATGCCTCAGATGAAAAATGGACAAAGATAATCGGCGGTATGAAGATTTATAATCGTGATCAGCTTGTTGCTGCTTTAAAAGAAGCGGGTTTCACAGAGATAAAAACGTATATAAATGCCAAAAAACATTGGATGTGTATTGCCGCAACAAAATAAATGACTTCCAGTTTATCTGGAGTTGGACAATGTGAGAAATCGGGAATTTCGGAGGAAATCAACAATAAACCATCAATTAGAAAAGGGACATTTAAATTTCCATTGTCGAAATATAAAATCAGGATTTGATAAGGAGAAACTGATTATGAAGAGATGTATCAAAGGTGGTTTTTTAGTATTAGGTGGTGTTGTTGGCGTTGTAGGAATGATAATAGCAGCAATGCAAAATCCGTCAGTTGAGTGGGTAACACCACCTGGAAGAATGATAATAAGCATTTTGGAAAACGGATTGTTGATTCCTACAGTTTTATTTCTTGTTCTCATTATTTGTGGATTGTATATTCTATTGACAGAAAGTAAAATAAATTAAATAAATTAAAAAGCCCTTCCCCGGGAAATGAGAGAAGGGCTGCCATGTTTATTCTGTTATCTCCGGTATCTCACCGACAAAGTTATAAACGATTCTGACTTCCTGTACTTTCTGTCCATCAATCTTTTTGACTTCTCCCACCAGAATTTTGCTGATGAGCCGGTTCAGCACCACTTCATCCAGTTCTTTAATGGCTGCATAGTACCGGATTTCTTTGATGAAAGTGCGGACTTCATTTTCCTGTTCATCAGAGTGGCGCATCATCAACAGCAGGTCTTGCAGGCGCTTTTGGTTGGCTTCCTGCTCTTGTTCCAGTGTTGCTGTCAGCTTCATAAAACGCTGCTCAGTCAGGATTCCTTTTGCTTTATCGGTATATAGGCTCAGGAACACCTCATCAATTTCACGATTTCTGCTTTCCAGTCGTTGACATTCCTTCTGTGTCTGGGAGGCGTCCAGAAGATACCGGCGCTCCATCCGGCTGCTCAACCGCTGATAAAAAGCATCGGCATCTTTGAGCGCAGTCTTTGCCAGTTCCTGAATATCTTTCAGCACAAGGTTGTATAAATCTCTGGCTTCGATCTTGTGGCTGGTACAGGCGTTCTTGCCCAGCCTGTTGTAGGTCTGGCAGATATAATACGCCTTATCAATCGGTTCCCGCTGTTCGCCGGTAAAACGGTTCTTTCCGGTTCTGCCAACCTTTTCATACCGCACCTGCATGGACTTTCCGCAAGTCTCACAATAAATGATACCGTGGAACAGGTTATAAAAGGGGCAGGAGTTGCCCTTCATAATGGTTGGTCTACGGTCAATGATTTCCTGCACCTGCTCCCATTCTTCCGGGGAGATGATTGCTTCATGGCAATCCTCGATAATTTCCCAGTCCTCACGAGGGATAATGTCATAGGTGTTGGAGCGAATCCCTTTCTGATGTGTCCGGCAGACTAGATGTGCGCCCTTATAAAAGGGATTCCGCAGGATATGGCTGATTCTTGCACTTCCCCATGAATAGTAATTTACATCACATTCTGTGTTGCTTTTTACTCTGGTGATCGGGACTTTATCATCCATGAGCTGCTTTGCAATCCGCATACATCCCCAGCCATCCAGCGCCATATCATAGATTTTTCGGATTACCGGTGCTGTCTCAGGGTCACGGATCAAATGCCCCTTATCCTCCGGGTCACGCATCAAACCGAGGGGCGGCTGCCCACCACAAAACTTCCCCTGCCGGGAACGGGTCATACGCCCTGCCAGCACCTTTTTGGAAATATCCCGGCTGTACATATCGTTCAGGATATTCTTAAACGGCGTAATGTCCATTTCCTGACGGGTCAGGCTGTCCACTCCGTCTGTAATGGCAATATAGCGTACATTGTGTTTTGGGAAAAAGATTTCGATATAGCTGCCAGCTTCGATATAATTTCTGCCCAGTCTGGACAGGTCTTTGGTGATAACGCAGCCGATCTTTCCCGCCTCAATATCGGCAATCATGCGCTGAAAAGAAGGGCGGTTGAAATTGCGGCCTGTATAACCGTCATCCACATAATACTCATACTGGAACATTCCGTTTTTTTCGGCAAAGTCCCGGAGCATAAGTTTCTGGTTGCTGATGCTCATGCTCTCATTATCGCCGCCATCCTCCAGAGAGATACGGCAATAAAGGGCTGTGATTTTCTGATTAACCTGTTTTTTCCTGCTCATAGTGTTCTCCTTCTATGAACAGGGACACGATATCATTATAATACCATGTCCCTGTCCATGATTCAACTGCCTTACGCCGCTTTCTGTGCCATTTCCCGATGCTCCAACCATTCCTCGAAGTGTTCGCAGGTCTGACGCTCGATCAGCTGCTCAAAGGCTTCTCGCATGGTTTTGTCCCCGGAAAACTCACGAACCACTACAAACTGGACTTTTTTATTCTGCTTCTTGTTTTTCTCCATAGGCTATCTCCATAGAATAGTGGATCAGACGGTGGCTGCGGCAACGAAGTCCGGCAACGGACATCAAAAAACCTGTAAACTACCGTCTGACCTTGATTTCTTACTTTTCAAATTTTCTTGTAAAATCTCGTTGCTTTCGTTGCCGGAAACATAGATAGATCATAAAAGCCCTTTATTCACGGACTTTTTCTATATCAAAACCATAGATTTACCAGCAACGAACCCGGCAACCAACCGGCAACCATCCCGGAAACAGACCGTCCTTGTCAGGCGATCCACTCCTTCGGAAGTTCCAGCTGGCGGCATTCTTCCTCACTCAGTTCCACAAATCCACCTTCGTTGCCGGGCAGTTCGTTGCCGGAAGTGTCCCGTTCCCAGCCCTTTTGTCTGCCATATCCGGCGAACATCCGGGGATTGGAAAAAGGCTTCCAGCCAGTCACGACTGTGTTCATGATCTCGTTAATATTGTGCAGCTGCCACCGCTTCGGCTCATCAAAGGTGTGTCCCAGTGCCTCCTTGAACAGTTGTTTGGAGCAGACCATGTTTCCGGTGTAGTGTTCCAGAAATCCCTGTATCTGTCCGGCTTCGGTGTCCTCCGGCATGAAGTCTTTCTGCACCTCCACCAGTTGACACTGGATGGACTTGCTGAATTTCATGGAATATTTGCCGCTGTGGTAAATGCTCATAGCTTCTGCCCATACCTGCAACAGATACGCTCTGGAAGCGTCCTCGTCCTCCAAAATGTGAACCTCTGCATTCTCCGGGTAAATCATGATTGGGAGAAAGCGCCGGTTCCCGGCTCGATCCAGCGGCAGGAAGTCCAGCGTATTCGAGGAACCACCGAACACACACTGCCGAAGCCGGTCTTTAGGCTGAGATTCATAAGGTGTCCGGTAGGTTTCCTTCTGTCGGCTGATAAAGGAGCGGATTTCTTCAATGCTTTTTGCGCTGCTAGTGGCAAGCATCTCTGACATCTCGATGATCCAGTGACCTTGCAGCTTTTGGAATACCCGGTCGTCATCCAGCTTTTTTAAGTCATCAGAGAACCATTCGTCCCGGATTGCCAGCAGCCGGAAGAAGGTGGACTTTCCGGCACCCTGACCGCCCACCAAACAAAGCATTTCCTCATATTTGGAACCGGGACGGAATACCCGGCGTATAGCACCCAGCAGAAAATGTTTCAGCATTTCTTCCACATAGTCACTTTCATCAGCACCAAGAAAATGGTGCAGACAGGATCGGATGCGTGGTGTACCGTCCCAGACAAGGCTGTTCAGCACATCCTGAATCGGATGGTAACAGTTTTCGTTTGCTACGATGGAAAGTGCAGCCGTAATCTTTTTCTCACTGGTCAACTCATAATTTTTCTCAAAATAGAGGAGAAGATATTTCACATCAGTATCCGTCAGGGCACTGGTATTCCTGCGCCAGCCTAAATCCTGCACAATGTCCACCCTGTCTGTCAGGAGATTGAGCCGGACGGCATCCCGCAGGAGTGGATCGCAGCAGAACACAATCCGGCAGTTGTCGATGGTGTTGGCTGTTTTCCCCTTGTCGGTAACAGAAAGTCTCTGCCGCACCTCATCAACGCTCTGTTCTGGCACTATGGCTTCGGCTGCGCTCATCACAGCCTGCTGGGTGGCTGGCGGTAAACTCTGATATTCGCTGTTCAATTTTCCTCACCTCTTTTCCATACTCAGCAACTACAATAGCTCGTTCTTCTATGCTATCAGACAGAAGAAGATCCAGCAGATATTCGATATATGGCTGCCTGTGCAGAGCCTCCACAAACAAAGGATTCCAGTCTTCCTCTGGCTGTTTGGGCGCATATTCTTCTTTCCATCGTTCCAGCAAACGCAGGTAGTCGCACAGCACCCGAAAGCATTTCTGCTCTGCCTGCCGGTATCGCATTTCCTCGCTGATTTTTCTTTTGATCACTCTCTTTTGTGGCGGATCGTGGCCTTTGCGGTCAAAGCTGATTGAGAAGTCGTCTGCCAGCTTTAAGGCAGCTTCTTTACTGCTTAGTCCAAAAAGACGGGAAGTGAAATCAATCACATCTCCATCTGCCTGACAGGCAAAACAATGGAACCGTCTGTCCACCTTCATGCTGGGATTCTTGTCATTGTGAAACGGGCAGACTGTCATGCCATGACGGCTGACCTGAATGCCGTACATCTCTGCCGCCTGTCGGGTGGTCAGGTTCTGTTTGACCGCTTCAAATACATTCATTGCATCTTCCTTTCAGGGAACTAAAAAGACACCTGACATTTTCACAATGAAAACGGCAAGTGCCTTACAGTTCCATATTCTGTTTTTTCTGTTTCTCCTGTGCCTGCTTTTCACTGTCTTTTTTCCGTTGCTCCTCCATTCCTCGACGCAGCGCTTCCACAATGGAAGGCTTTGTCTGTTTTTTGATTTCTTCTGTGATAGACTTCTTCTTATCCGCATGAAGCAGCACAGCCTTCATTTTTTCCAGTGTGGACTGCATTGCTTTTCGGATTCTGCGTACCACACCATCCAGCCTTGCCACTGCATAGTCCCGTTCCTTTTTAGGTGCTTTTCGCTCTGGGGATTGCAGCCATACTTTGGTGTCCTCGATCATATCAATATCTTCCTGATGGGTCATGGTTTTTACCTCGTCTGTTACCAATTCCACCGCCTTGTCATAAGCAACGCTGGACACCTCATCAATCAGATTGTCCACATCCTCAATTTTAAGCGTCAATTCTTCCAGCTTTTGTCCCTGCGCCGCCAGCTGCTCCTTTTGCTTCATCAGGATATAATCCTGCTTTTCCAGATACGCCCGCCCACCATAGGATGGTTCCTGCTCCAGATGCACCCCATGCTTGTGGCTGATGTCAAAAAGCATTGTCCGGCATACTGCATCAAAAGTCTGTTTTCGATTATTGTGTTTGCCCTTGGGCTTACTCGGATCAGGCAATTCAACCCCCAGTTCCTCCAGCGCCTTTTCCTGCTGGGGACACAGCTCCCCATACCGGTTTTTACAGTCAAACACATGGCGCTCATGGATGTGGGGTGTGCCCTCATCCAGATGCAGCGCCCAGTCCAGAATGTGGATATGGGAACCAAAGCGCCGTTCAAACTCCTCGTAAAATTCGCTGACAATGAGTGCCAAAGTACCCGGTGGAACGGATTCTTCTATGGTGCCAATCTGGTAGATACTTTCCTCTGGGCAGGTCTTGTTATTTTTCAACAGATCATCTACAGTGCGGTTGCGCTCGGTGTGCCGGGTTTTCTCGTTCCGGGCATTCTGGGCATCCACATGATCGGAATAATGCTCATAGTAATACATCCTCTCAATTTCCTCAAAACTGAAATCCGGTTGCTCAGGGCTTTCCCGAAAGTCGTGGGTTGTAAAGCCCCGGTAACAGTCCCAGTACACATTTTGTCTGGCACGCTCAGCGTCAATGTGTTCGCTGTTTTCCACATCGAACCGACGGTCATTGTGCCGGGGATTGTAAGTGCCATGCTTCCCAGATCGTCCATTGTGTCTTGTTAATTTCAAACATTTTTCCTCCTTCCTGCAAAGATGTTCCGGGCTGGGGAGGGCGGCAAAGCCGCCAGACCTGCGAGGTTTTGCGTCAGGTAATAACCCAGTACGAGTTGACGCAAAGCATCAACTCTCCCTGGGCAAGGCGTTTCACCCTTGACCCGATGGGGCGGCTGCCCTCAACCCGCCAATGGGCGTTGCCCCTTGACCCCAGCAGTGCGCTGCCGCCCCTGCACCCCGGCACAAAGGACTGGCTGCCCTCTGTACTCCCGCACCGGCGAAGCTGGCTTTCACCGCAGAAGCGGTTTTTGCCAGTTTCGCCGGCTCCGTATCCGTACATTTACGCCCATAGTCGAGAAGTGGATACAGAATACGCCTGCGGGAATTGCCGATCAAAACAGCGGGTGCAGACCCGATATTTTTTCGTAAATCGCCCTCATTTTAAGCGATTTTTTCTTCTGTCTGTATGACCTGAAAGCCATGCTCTTTTGCGTACTCCCTTGCAGCTGCCAGCCGTTCTTCGCTGTACGGCGGCACCAGCCGGATCGAAAGTCGGGACTTGTCCAGTACATAGGTCACGCTGCCTTCCGGCGTACTGCGTTCCAAGCGGCACAGCAGAGGGTACTTCCGGCTGAAATCTGCAAGCCTGCGCTTCAAGCTGGCATTAAAGGTGTAGATACTGGCAATCGTCTCGCCCTCATTCCAGTTGATGATGGTTTCTTTTTCATATTTAGACAGCTTCCTCATACAGTTCCTCCTCATAATCGGTGTTTGCTTTCAGCGCACGCAGACTGCGTCTAATCCGGCGATATTCGTCCATCTCCATACGCAGATGATGGTAAAAGGCTTCGTACCACCTTTCCTCTGTCTCTGTCTCAATTTTACGAGCAAGATGAAGCATCTGGCTTTTCGCCTCCGGGTCAACAGTCAATGCTATCAGCCATTTCAGCCTTGTCACTGTGTTGTGATGGCTGGGACAGCCGTAGGCGTAAAGAATTTTCTTTTCCTTCATATTCAGTTTCATAATGATCTACCTCCATTTCTTTGCTGCGGAGCCATGCGCCCCGCATGATAAACTTGTTTTCTGTCCGCCGTTCTGCCTGCAAGCCGATCCTGCCCGGAATTTTCCCGGCGTATTGTCCTCTTTGGTGCGCTCTTATCATGGCGTCACTTTCCCGGAGGTCATACCCCTTGCAGCCGGTCATTCGATTTTCAAGGTTCAGTGCCTGTTGACAAGAACTATCTTACCGAAAAAAACAGCCTTCTCCCGTATATGCAAGAGGTTGGAAAAATCCGAAAAACCGCCATATTTCCACGCTTTTGGAAATGTGTTATAATGGACGACAAGAGCAGGATTTATCCTGAGGAAAGGGGGCATCTCTATGTACACAAAACTATCGCCGCAGGAACGGCTGAAAGATTTACGGGTAGTCGATAAGCACCTGACACTGGAACAGCTGGAAGCGCAGACCGGTCTGTCTAAGGCGGCGTTGGGGAATTACGAACGGAAAGAACAGGACATCAGTGCCTTTGCCATCGCAACACTGGCGAAATTTTACGGGGTGTCCACCGACTACCTGATGGGTCTGACGGAAAATAAAAATCACCCAAACGCGGAGCTTCAGGCTCTGCATTTGAGTGATGATATGGTTGCATTATTAAGCAGCGGAAAGATTAACAACCGCCTGCTTTGTGAACTGGCGACCCATCCGAATTTTTTACGGCTGATGGTTGATATGGAAATCTTTATTGACCGGATCGCTGATATGCGGGTGAACCAGATGAATCTGATTCTGGAAGCTACCCGGCAGACCATTCTGAAAGAACACGCACCGGGAGAAAATGATCTGTATATGCGGACGCTGGAACTGGGGCAGGTACAGGAGAACGATTTTTACAGCCATATCCTCCATGATGATCTGGACAGCATTGTCCGGGATATACGGGAAGCTCATTTGAAAGACAAAACCACAGCCGACCCACAGCCAACACTGGATGAGGTCAAAGAGAATTTTGAACAGGCCATACAGATGGGGACCGACACAGAAGCTATGATCCATGAGTTCTGTGATAAAATGCAGACTGTTAGCTGACCGTTTTCATCAGCTTTTTCATAAACTTCCAAAGGCGGATACCATCTTTGAGGCCCAGCCGGTAAAAGAAGCATTCGCTTTCTGTGCCGGAATCGAAGATAGAATCGCAGTAGTGCCTTACAGCTTCCTTCTGTTCCTCAGACAATGCACTGATTGCTTTTTCATACTCGGTTTCCAAGTGAAGGTAATCAGCTTTTTTCTCTTTGTCGGTTTCTGCCTTCCGCCACTTTGCGAACTGGTTCTGCATCCGCTCCTGAATCATCAAATCAATCAGTTTTTCAATATCTGTACCCATAAGTGCCCCTCCTTATGCTGAACGGATATAACTCCGGTATGTTTCCAGAACAGAATCTGATACGCCACTTTTATACACTTTGCGAATGTCGGCGATTTCTTCCTCCTCCAGCAGTTTCAGCCATTCCAGCAGGTCAGCCCTACCATTGGCAAAGTTACAGCAGCGTCCATCAGCGTATTCGATACGGTATCTCATAGACAGGCACCTCCTCAAACATAAATCATCTCAGACCGGATGATTTCCTCTGCACGGTTGCGAATGCTGTTCACGGCTCTGACCCAGGCAAGCTGGTCACGAGCTTTCAGTTCCTCGGTAACACCTTCCGCCGCCTGCATCTGCGAGATAATACACGCCAGCCAATCATTGGCCAGCTCGTTCAGATCGGCAAGATACGTCCAGAGTTTTCCCGACAGAAGCAATTCATTGTACTGGCCGGGGCGATGTTCTTGCAAAAATGCCTTGTGCATCCGTCCCCACTGCCCAGTGGGGCGGTTTTCTTCCGCCAGCTTCAGGTCTGGTATATAGTAATCCCCGACCAGAACATAGTCCAGACCATTGCTGTTATCATGGATTCGTTTTCTTAATTTCTCCATAGCGACCTCCTGTATTCGATTTTTCTCCGAATTCAGTTGATCGTGTCCCTGTTCATCTGTTATTCAAGGCAACTGAACTCGTCACCATGAATTATGGCATATCCTTGCCGAACCTCGCGAGATCTCTCTTCGCCTGCTCCATGTAGGCGTTCGCATCGTCCATCTTCGAGCGCTTGATAAGCGACGAGACAATACCGCCGCCGAGTATATCCACGACTCCCCAGCTCTTCGCTTCATCGAGCTTACTTTTTGCGCTTTTGAGGCTCGCAAGCGCGCGTTCGCCCGCCTTAACAGCCTCGCGTTTTTCTTTCTCAAGGTCGTACATATGGCACACCCCTATCGACAGATATCAAATATATCAGCTGTTATTTTATCAGCAGTCTTTTTACTTTTATCTCGCCGTCCGATACTTCGCCCATACCGAGGAATTCGTTTCCCGGTGCAATGACGCGCACAAGCTCGTTTTCCTGCGGGGCTTTGAGATAGAGCCGCTCAAGGCTCAGCTCGCCGCCGTTTTTGAATCTCCGCGCCTGCGGCTCGGTGACGGTCACGAATCTGTAAGAGCCGAGAGCCTGCTCGATCGGGATAATTTTTTCTTCGATTTTGCCGCTCTGCGCGAGTTCCGCAAGCTCATCGAGGGTTATGCATCCGTCTATCGGGAACCCGTTTGCCTTTGTGCGGCGCAGCGCCGTCATAACGGCTCCGCAGCCGAGCTTTTCGCCGATATCGGCGACGAGCGAGCGGATATAGGTGCCCGCCGAGCACTCGACGGATATTGTGTATTCGCCGTTTTTTTCGTCGCAGCCAACAAGTGATATTGAAGAAATATTAACAGTCCTGCTCTCGCGCTCGACTTCTATCCCCTGCCGCGCGAGTTTATATAATCTCACGCCGTTTTGCGAGATGGCGGAATACATCGGCGGCACCTGCTCTATCGTGCCCGAAAAGCTCTGCAATGCGGATTCAAAATCCGCGCGCGAGGCGTTTACCTCCCGCGTTTCGAGCACTTCGCCGGTGATATCGAGCGTGTCGGTAACAGTGCCGAGCCTTAAAGATGCGATATACGCCTTGTCGTGCGACGGGAGCAGCTCGCAAAAGCGGGTCGCTCCGCCGAGCAGGACGGGCAGAACGCCCGTCGCCATGGGGTCGAGCGTCCCGGTGTGCCCGGTCTTTTTGACGCCCGTCATTCGGCGGACACGCGCCGCCGCAACGAACGAGGTCATGCCCTCGGGCTTGTCAATGAGCAGAATCCCTGTCATGTTTTTCTCCGTTTTCAGTCGTTTATCATTGCGTCATAGAGCCTGTCGCAGCAGTGGTCGTCTCTGTAGAGGAAGAAATCCTTCATGCGCGAGGCATAGGGCTCCTGCGGGGCAAAGCCGTTGTTTATATATTCTTCGAGATGGTTGAGCAGAGTGTCGGCATCCTGCGAGAACGGTCCGAAGCCGTTTTCAAGCGGCAGGTCGAGCTGCCTGTAGTTATGCGACACGCCCGCTAAGAACAGCTCATAGTCCGGCACGAAATAGAGCACGGGGCAGTTGAGATAGACGGAGTCAAAAACTATCGAAGAATAGTCCGTTATCATCAGTCTGTACTCGTCTATATTCGTATCGAAATTGTCCGTGCAGACTCTGTCGTTCTTTATATCAAACAGATGGTTATAGCATTTGAATATCGGGTGGTTCTTGAAGTCGAGATAGAGATCGTTTTTCTCGAGCATGTCGTGCAGTCTCTCAGAATTGAGGAACGCCGAGACCTGCTTGAAGAAATCGGACTCCATGAACACCTCTGGCAGCACTTCGCGCTCGTTGTTGACAAGCGCACCGATAAGGTTGCTGCGCCACGATGGCGAGAACACAATTCTATTTTTCTTTTTTCCGCTGGGCTCCATGCTGTCATATCGCGGCATGCAGCTCTTTATCAGCTCGCGCTCCGCAAAGCCGTAGTTCTTTTGGAAGTTCTCTATCTCAAAGCCGCTCGAAACGACGACTCTGTCTATCGAGCAGTGCTCCTTGTCATAGAGGCTTCTGAGTGACGCATGGAGTATGCCGTGCTGGAGATAGACCAGCTCGAATTTTACAAGGTCGGCATACCAGCGGGTCGGACCCGCTCCGAAAGGCGAGACATTCGAGAGATTCGAGAACGATGTGATTATCTTGTCGCAGTTGAAATACAGCTGCTTATGAAGCTTCGAATGGAACATCACGACGTTCTTTTTCTCCTCGGGAGTGAAGCGCTCGTCGAGCTTGTCGCGGTCGCAGTCGTTGAGGATATAATAGCGCTTAACGCCGTCTTTTTTGGAGAAATCGTGCTTGAACTGATCGTATGCGTTGTCAAACACGCCGTAACGGTCAAGATAGAGCCATATGGGGCCGCTGCCTTTAAAAGTCAGCGCAAGCAGGCGGTTATACACTATCCTCGGGTTCTTGAAGCCGAAGTAGAGCATATTGTAAAACGCCACGAGCAGTTTATAAAACGCATTGTTGAGAGCCGGAGACGAAGAGATAGTGAACACTCCGTTTTTCTCTTTATAGCGTCTATTATCTCTGAAGAATATTTTCTGCCCCTTGTCCTGAGTCAGCGGAACATGGGGACCGAAATAATAAGAGAGCTTGTAAGTATAGCCGCAGGTCTCGACCTCAAGCTCGAATTTCTTTGTCTTTGTGACATCGATATCAAAGCGCATGCGCCAGAATGTGGCGGTCTTTATCCCCGCGCGGTAATATTCATAGTTCGAGTGAGTCAGTTCAATCTCCTCGCGCGCGCCGTCTTTTATTATAAACACGCGCGGCTTTTCGACATAGTCAAATATGACGCACTTCAAAAATGCGTCCACGTGCAGAGTTTCGCCGAACACTTTGAACGAGTTGACGACTATCGGCACCTTGTCGGCACTGTAAACCTCCTCGCCGTCATAGAGCACGCGCAGATTCTTTTTGTCCGCTGCGACACTCATCTTGTCGCAGCCCTTTATCCTGAGCAGAAAATGCTTGTGATAAAGATCCATATACGGGTGGTTGAGAATGACGCTGTCGTCGACTCTGTCAAGCAGGGCATTTATCCTGCCGACTGCTCTGTCGAACTCTTCTTTCGGATAGCTGTAGGGCAGCAGGATATCCTGCGTGCTCTTCCAGTTTATATCATTGATATAGAGCGACTGGAGATAAGACGGCACATGACCTTCGTATCTGCCGAACATCTCCTCCCACATAGCCATGGTGTTTTCAAAGATATAATAGGCGTAGCCTTTTTTACCCGTTGTGCTGCCGGGGCGGCGCAGATAGAGATACTCCGGGCGGCTGCAGAAGCCGATTTTGAGTTTGTCACTGAGAACATCGAAGCAGTATTTCTGATCCTCATGGAATGCGAGCGAGGTATCGAAAAGAACATTCTTTCCCTCGCCGAGATTCTTGACGCAGATGTTCATCGTCGTCTGCGTTATATAGCAATATTCGGGATCCTCGAGGTCATAGACCCCTGTTCTTTTGAGGAGCTTGTATCTGTAGTGCAGGGCGAACTTCTGCTCGCCGTAATACGGAACTATCTTGTAGGTCACAAGATCGATCTCGTCAAAATGCCTGTCGAAGAAATCGGCGACCGTCTTGAGCGTATTATCGGTGAGCGTATCGTCGGAGTCGAGATAGGTTATATACTGACCCTGCGCATGCTCGATACCGAAATTTCTCGTTGCCGAAACGCCGCCGTTTTCGAGCGAGAACACCTTGAAGATATCATATTTTTCGGCATATTCCTTGCATATGCCGAGACTGCCGTCCTTTGAGCCGTCGTCTATCAGCAGAACTTCGAGTTCGTCCTTGCTTATGGTCTGCCGCAGAAGGCTGTCAAGGCACGAAGCGAGATAGTCCTCGCAGTTATAGACGGGGACGATGACGGACATTCTGTACTTAAACATCTTATACTCCTCACATCAGAATATACAAAAATTACCTGTATATTTTATCACATTTCGCAATCTCTTTCAACCGTTTGAATCGAGCCATGCGTTCGCCGTCCGTGCGACGCCGTTCAATGCGTGCTCGCCGAACGGATCGTCTATGCCAGCGGCGGCGCAGAGCTCCTTGAAGCTCTTCTTCCCGCCGAAGGATACAAAACGCAGATATCTCTGCCACGCGTCTTTATAATCTTTTTGGCTCAGCGACCAGAATTCGAGCGCCGCAGTCTGCGCGAGGCAGTAGTCGATATAATAGAACGGATAGAGATAGATGTGCAGCTGTCTCTGCCAACCGCGTCCGTTTGAATAGAAATCGACATCGCCGAAGTCCATATACGGGCGGTACTTCCGCTCGAGTGCGAGCCACTTTTCGTTTCTCTCTGCGGGAGTCAGCTCCGGCGAGTCATAGACAATGTGCTGGAACTCGTCAACCATCGTGCCGTAGGGCAAAAAGACCAGCGCGCTCTCAAGATGGACAAATCGCGAGCGCACGGCATCCGAGCCGTAAAACAGCTCGTGCCAAGGCCACGCAAAGAACTCCATGGACATCGAATGGACTTCGCATGACTCCATAGTCGGGCTTATCTGATCGCAAAGCTCCATCTTGTCTCTGACGCTGTAATAGGCGAATGCGTGACCCGCCTCGTGGGTAAGCACATCGACATCGCCCGAAGTGCCGTTGAAATTCGAGAAGATGAACGGCGACTTGTATTCGAGTATCTCCGTGCAGTAGCCGCCCGCAGCCTTGCCCTTTGCGCTCAGGACATCCATGAGGGCGTTGTCATACATAAAGTTTATGAACTCCCCCGTCTCGGGGCTCATCTGCTCATACATTTTCTTTCCCGCGGCGAGGATATCCTCGGACGAGCCGTCGGGCTTCGGGTTGCCCTCTTTAAACGCGAACGGGTCGTCGTATATTTTCATGTCATCTATGCCGATGCGTTTTTTTTGCATATCTTTTAGGCGGCAGACGACCGGCACTATGTCGCGCACGATGCGCGAGCGGAAAGCCGAAACATCCTTTGCGTCATAGCAGTTGCGCGTCTGGCGGCAATATGCAAGCTCGGTGAAGGTGTTGAAGCCGAGCTTTTTTGCAATGCGTGTGCGACATTTTACAAGGCTGTCAAAAATCCTGTCGAGTTCGTCGGCATGCGCCATATAGAACCCGCTCTCCGCCTCGTATGCCGCGCGGCGAACGTCGCGCTCGGCGTTCTCTTTATATGCGCCGAGCTGAGAGAGGCTCAGCTTTTCGCCGTTGAAATCTATCTGTGCCGAAGCTATCAGCTTCTGGTATTCGCTCGAAAGCTTGTTTTCCTCCTGTAAATCAGGGATTATCTCGGGCGAGAAGCACCTGCGCGAAAGCTCCGCATTGACGAACATCAGCTTGCCGTATTTCTCTTCAAGCTGCGCGCGAAGCGGACTTCCGAGCATCGCCTCGGTAAACTTCTGCTCGCTCTGCTCAATAAGCGGGGCGTTCTCGTCGTTGAAGTCGTTCTCTTTCTCATAGAACTCATCGAGGGTGTTGACGGTGTGGCGGATATAGGCTATCGTGCTCATCGTCTGAACATGGGAGATTATTTTTTCACGCTCCGAAAAGGCTTTCTCCGCCTCTTCGAGAGTCTTTGCTGCGCTGAGGCGTTCCGCCGCCGCATCGAGTGCTTCGGTCGCCGCCTTGACATCTATTCTCTCATATGGCATATCACAGAATTTCATATCAATTCCTCCGTTAGGGTTATTTGACGCTTATCTCATAGAAAACGACCGTGTTGGGGCCGGTTGCGTTTTTGAGCACGAGTTCACCGCAGCCGCGGCAAAGCGCATGACCCATCTGAATATAATACTGCGCATATTGACCCTCCGATATATAATTTCCTACATATGGATTATATAGTCCGTGACGCTTTGTGTCAATCCCGCGATTGATTTATACCCCCGCGCATGATATTATATACTAAACAAAAATAAAAACAGGTGATACTATGTTCAAGCCGGAAAAATATACTCACCCGAAATTCGACCGCGAGCCGTTTATATCATTCCCCGATGTGACGACCGAAAAGGCGGGGGACAGCTACATCCCGGAGAATTTCTATGCGACTACGATATATCCTGAATATTTCAAGATAAACGGCGAGTGGAAGATACTCACTGGCAGCCGCATGGACTGCTCCGTCGTGATAAAAGACGGCATGCCATTCAGGAGGGAAAGAAGACCATAGCTAAAAATGTTATTACTTATACAGATGATGCCGCAGCATCATGAAACAAGTGTAATAAAATAGGTAAGTTAATGAGTTCAGGTAGCTTGAGATTTAAAGGATTGAGAGTGGGCGGCTTCTATTCTCAATCTAGACTTATACGTTCGTTTTTCTATCAGTGAGGGAATGTGCATGAAACTGTTATCAAAAGAAGAGATAAGTACGATTAAAGAATTCTTAAAAACTTCTATTCCTGAGTATATCCTTACATATAGTGACGGGCAAATTGACCTTTTGGACTGTTATGAGGTGACATTTACTTTTGCCAATGAGCTATTAAGAGGAAGAAAGATAAATCCAAACGCATCACCATGGGGCGATGCCCAAAGTGTAATATTTGATTCCTACTATGCTAGGTTATTATCAAATATCCGAAGTTCTAATTTAAGTACAAATATCAACAATTACTGCAATTTATCCTTAGAGGTTCTGGACATTTTTAAGGCTCATCTTGTGTAGACACATTTTGAGGAATGTATCAGGAAGCATTGCAGTGGATACAGGCTACTTGCCAAGGATATCAATAAAGCACTACACACAAACAGCGCGCATGATATTATATACTAAACAAAAATAAAAACAGGTGATACTATGTTCAAGCCGGAAAAATATACTCCCCCGAAATTCGACCGCGAGCCGTTTATATCATTCCCCGATGTGACGACCGAAAAAGCCGGGGACGGCTACATCCCGGAGAATTTTTACGCGACTACGATATATCCCGAATATTTCAAGATAAACGGCGAGTGGAAGATGCTCACTGGCAGCCGCATGGACTGCTCCGTCGTGATAAAAGACGGCATGCCCTACGCCGTCGAGATGAGGAATATAAAAAAGGGCGATGAAGTAGTCGTCAACCGCACGGACGACGGCAGGGACGGCATCTTTGTCCACGCGGACGGTTTCTCCGCCCCGGAGAACAGCGTCGATCAGGCGTTCGCGTTCAGGATGGGACAGAGCCGCGAAACTTCGTATTCCCGCGACTACGACCGCCTCTATGATATCCTGCGCCACGACCGCGACCACGGCAAGATAGTCTGGGTGTTGGGTCCCGCCTGCGTGTTCGACCACGACTCTCGCGCCGCCATGGAATCGCTCATCAACAACGGCTACTGCGACGCGCTCTTTGCGGGCAACGCCCTCGCGACGCACGACCTCGAGGGAGATCTGTTCCACACCGGGCTCGGGCAGGACATATACACAAAGCACAATGTCCCGAACGGGCACTACCATCACCTGCACACGATAAACCTTGTCCGCAAAGCGGGCGGAATAAAGAACTATGTCGAGCAGAACAACGTCCGCACGGGCATCATGCAGGCGCTCGTCAGGAACAATATCCCCTATGTGCTCGCGGGCTCCATCCGCGACGACGGTCCTCTTCCCGATGTGATACCGAATGTATACGACGCGCAGGACGCCATGCGCAAGCACACGAGCGAGGCGACGACGGTAATAGCCCTCGCCACTCAGCTGCACACGATAGCGACGGGCAACATGACCCCGTCATATCAGGTGGTGGACGGCGTTGTCAGACCCGTATATTTCTATGTTGTCGATGTGTCGGAGTTCGCCGTCAACAAGCTCAAGGACAGAGGAAGCCTGAGCATCACGGGCGTTGTGACGAACATCCAGGACTTCATCGTCAACGCCGAGCGCAATCTTATCGGCAGGGATGGGAAATAAAATAGTAAAACAGCAAAGCAGGATTGGATGGTGAAAAAAGATGAAGCGTTTATCACTTTTTTCGATAGTTTCATTATTTATAATTTTCTTTGTTATGCTCATCTCAATATCATTGATAGGTTCCGGTACGGTAGTCACTTCATATGAGGGGTTTGCGCTGGACTCAAACGAGAATTTATATTTGGGCGAGTACGGCAAAATCAATGTATACAAAGAAGGCTCTTTGTTATATTCCGTTGACGCGCACACATCAAGAGTCTATGCTTTCACTATTCAAAATGATGAAATTTTGATATCAACTGCCGAGACCGTTTATATCACGGATCTAAGCGGAAATGTTATCAACAGCTATAAAGATACGGATACCTCGCTGTTCAATGAACTCAAAAGTAACAAGGACTCTTTCTCATTGAACGGCAGCACCTACAAAATGCAAAAAAACTTTGGCAGAAGCAGAATAGTAAAAGACGACGGCAAAGTGATATATCAAATGCCGCTTCTTGATTACATAGTTAAAATAGGAATTTTGATTTCAATGTTGTGGCTGGCGGTACTTGCAATATATTTGGTTATCAGTTTTCGCAAAAAAGCCGAACATAACAAATCACAAAAAGGATGATTGACTTTGCTCAAGAAAAAAATTGCCGAACTTTTTGAAAAAATCAAGAAAACAAAAACATCTACTAAAATTATGATACTGCTTCCTGTCATATCGATGCTGATATTTGCTATAGCACCATCCATTCCGGGACTTTGGGGAAACAGGATAGCATTTTATGCAGTGTCGATGTTTGCGTTGTTTTTGATAGTTCTATTTATGATTTTGTTAAGTATAAAAGTCAAAAAGCAGCCATGGCACGGTATACTGTGTTTTTTCACAATATGTATCGGCATTTTGTTCTATATAATATTTATAGGGTACACAGCACTTTGGGACTATCTGCTGTAAGTATTAGAAAGGATATCAATGAATAAGAAGTACAAAAGGAATTCAAAAAGTTTGGCTCTGCTGCTATCGATATGTCTTGCAATTCTTCTTATCGCAATCGCAGTGATAATCAGGTTTTATTCAATACGAGTGCTGCTGACAGCGCTGGTATGCGCAATAATCCCGTTTGCTTTTATAACGATTTATACGATAATGGACGCAGGAGATTATATTGAAATCCACGACGATTTTTTCGTTTTTAAACAGGGACGCAATTCTCCCCGAAAAGTTTATTGGAAAGAGATTTCCGGTCTCGCTTTTTCGGGAAACAAACACTTCCTGCCATTCAGCGTAATGAATGTGTTCGAGGAAACCGGCAATATGGAGCCGCAGACTATCGTGTTATTGGATTCAACATACGAACAATACAAGAAAATGTGGGAAGATATGATTTTGTCTTATACAAAATCGCAGCCCGAGTCTCACAATATCGATGCAAAATTCGGGGAGTTTTTAAACTTATAAAAAAACAGCAACCGGAGTTGTATCTGCCGTAAAAAGTTTTTAACAAAGGGATTGATGAAATGGATAATCAAAAAAAGCTTATAAGATTTTTTCCTTTTGCGTTGACTCGAATTGAAAGACTGAGAGATTATCTGAACAGAATGTATGAATCAGGATATCAGATAGTTAAAATAAAATTCGGATGCATACTGATTTTTCAAAAAGCAGCTGTCAAAGAAGACTTTAAGTATTTTATACTTACAAGACATTTCTACAGCAAGGCTCGAGTAAAAAAATGGGACGATGTAGATCTGTTGGAAAATATAAGTCCGCGATTTCATAAAGGCAACGGCGAGCAATTTCATGTGTATGTATGGCTGTCAAGTGCCATGTATTATATTTATCTAACCCGTCATATTCCCGAAGCGGACTACGAAAAAATAATTGCATACAGAAAAAAGCATCTTTTCAAAGCGAATGCAATGAAGATAGGCTTTTGGTTGCTTCTGATTGCACTGCTTATATATAATATTTATATCTGTTGTGTGTAATTAAAACTGCTGATATATCGAATACCGGGCGCGATATCCGGAAGCGGGGCTCTTCGAAACTTGCTTTAGCTAAAAGACTTTGAGGGTAAATGAGTATATGAAAGAAAACATTGTCGGGAAATTAATTGAATATTTTCCAAACTTAAAGAATGAAGTCGAAAGTAATCTCAATGATTTTCCCGAGATATATTTACATCTGATATTTGGGGATATTTTCAATCCCTATCTATTGAGTTTGTTGGATAATCCGCAAGAAAATATAAGCCAACTGATAAAGGCGAGTGAACTCCTGGAATATATGTCAAAAATGGATAACAGCATACAGGAGGTTGTTGTTACTACTGTGTTGGAACGTTTGTCTGATAATAGCGAAAAATTGGCATTATTCAGTAGGTTTATAGGCGATAGGACAAGGCAATTAATAAATGATTACATGAAATAGAAATAACGATTTTCAAGAAGAGATAGTATATTCCGACGCGGATGATTTTAATGGTTCAATAGGTGGTTTTTGGGATTATTTGTTCATTAATCTATTTTGCGATTTTCGCCATAAGCAAATGACGCCATATTTAATGAACTACATTGCTTTAAATTATAGGAGGCTGACTGTTTATTATGATCGAATTCAACGGATATCTTACTGGAGCATCAGAAAAATTCTTTTTCAAGAAGTATGTTACTTATATGCAAAACGCATTTATTTTTGGTTTGGTAATGGTATTGCCTTTGATTTTTATGCTGATGAGAATTTTTCAGACATTTTCAATATTTTACGGATATTGTGCGGTTTTTGCATATGCCATGATAGCGGTTCGCATTAAAACCCCAAAGGGAAGAAAAGAAATAACTCCTAAAAGAATATATGTTATAGATAATAATCTCATTTGTATTTCCGATAAACAAAGCGAGAGCAGAAGTATCGGATTAGTAAAAACAGCTTATGACTACGGGGAGTTCTACTTCTTGTCATTTCCAATGGGAAAGAAAAGCGGAAATTTCGTTTGCCAAAAAGATTTGCTCACACAAGGAACTCTCGAAGAATTTGAAAAACTGTTTGACGGTAAGATAGTAAGAAAATATTAAAAGTTCCTGCGACCGGGAAAATTTGATTGCCTGCAACAAACCGAAACAACCATAAAACTATCCCAAAAAAATTAAATGTTTTTGGGGTTAGTTTATTTATCAATTGTTATTTACCGCGATTTTCAGCCTATCCAAATTCAGAAACTCCGGGTCTTTTAAAGGCTCAAAATAAAAATACGAAAAACTTCAATTTTTTCTTGACAAATCCGAGTCTCTTTGCTATAATCTCTCTTGCAGTTGCGGATGTAGCTCATCCGGTAGAGCGCCACCTTGCCAAGGTGGAGGTAGCGAGTTCGAGCCTCGTCATCCGCTCCATAAACAGTCTTTGTCTTTGACGAAGGCTGTTTTTATTTTCATCAAAGTACAGTACAACAAGCAAAATAAAAAAAGAAAAAGCACCTGCAAAAGCAAGTGCCTTTTCTGGAGCTACTGGCCGGACTCGAACCGGCGACCTGCTGATTACGAATCAGCTGCTCTACCAACTGAGCCACAGTAGCAGAAAAAATCAACAGCTCATATATTATAAGCGAGACTTCGCTTTTTTGCAAGAGCTTTTTCCAATTTTGTTGACCGTAGAAAAAATATTTTTACGCCGCGCGTCCGCCGCTCTTGCTTCCGGCTTTCTTCTGTGCTATAATATTCGCACATCCGCCCGTAGCGAAGCTGGATATCGCAGCAGATTCCGATTCTGAAGGCCGGGGGTTCGAATCCCTCCGGGCGGGCCAAAAAACGGCAAGCATTCAATGCTTGCCGTTTTTACTTTTTCACTCTTACCTCTTCACTTTTCACTGATATTCTTCAAATAACAGCTCCGGCGGCAGGGACTTTTCCCCGCCGCCGGTTGTTTTATTTATTTCACGAATGCCGAATATATCGTGTTTATCGTGCGCTCGTAGTCGCGCTCCGCGACGGCGATGACGATGTTTATCTCGCTCGAACCCTGGTCGATCATCTTTATATTTATGTTCTCCTTGGCGAGGCTCGAGAATATAGTGCCCGCAACGCCGCGCGTGGACTTCATCGAGCGTCCGACGACTGCGATGAGCGCGATGCCGTTCTCGACCGTCACGCTGCTCGCCGAAGTGACTTTCTTTATATCGTAGACTATATCGTCCGTCTCGTCGCCGAGGCTCGTAGTCTCAACAACGATGCTGAAGTTGTCGATTCCCGAGGGGATATGCTCGAAGTTCACGCCGTGCTCCTCGAGCACCTCGAGCATCTTGCGCACCGCTCCGCACTCGTCGTGGATGCGGTATTTTTCAATGTTTATCGAAGAGAAGCCCTTGCGCCCCGCCACGCCGGTGACAGTGTTCTCGGCGGGCTCGTCAGTGTCGGCAAGGATAAGCGTGCCGGCGTCCTCCGGGGAGTTGGTGTTCTTTATTCTGATCGGAATCTTCTTCTGCATGACGGGGAATATCGCGTCCTCGTGAATAACAGTCGCGCCCATATACGAAAGCTCGCGCAGCTCCCTGTATGTAACGGTCTTCATGACCTGCGGATTATCAACGACGCGCGGGTCGGCGATGAGGAAGCCCGAGACATCCGTCCAGTTCTCATAGAGATCGGCGTCAGCCGCTGCCGCGACTATCGAACCTGTTATATCCGAACCGCCGCGGGAAAATGTGCGGATAGTATCATTGGGCATTGAGCCGTAGAAACCGGGAATGACTGCGTACTCAGTATAGCTCAGGCGCTCGCGCAGAATGGGCATCGTGCGCTTTGCGTCGTATTTGCCGCTCTCGTCGAAGAATATAACATCGGCGGCATCTATAAACGCGAAGCCGAGCAGCTTTGCGACTATCTTGCCGTTGAGATACTCGCCTCTCGATGCGGCATAGTCGCGGCCGGCGCGTCCGATAAAATTGAGGCGTATATGCTCAAAATCATCTTCGAGAGACATATCGAGCCCGAGTCCGGAAATTATATCATTGTAGCGGTTCTTTATCTTCTGGAATATCTCTTCAAAATCGCCGCCTCTCGATGCGGAATCGTAGCAGGCATAGAACATATCGGTAACTTTTGTATCTCCGCTGAAACGCTTGCCGGGCGCAGACGGCACGACATAGCGGCGGTCGGGATCTGATCTGATTATATCGGCGACCTTGAGAAACTGCTTCGCCTCTGCGAGCGAAGTTCCGCCGAACTTGACTACTTTTGTCATAAGGCTCTCCCCTTTTAAAATTGAAGATACTTTATTATACTAAAATGCCGATAAATTGTTACTCTTAAAAAGAAAAATAGCCATATCCGCGCCGATTTCGGAACAAAAGACAAAAAAAGGCAGGCTTTCGCGGCATTTATCTGCAGTTTTGAGGTCAATTCAGCCGTTTTAGTGAATAGGATATAGACACCCGCACAAATTACAAATCAATAACAGAGTGTAACAGTAGGTTACAGTTTGCGCGCTTTTGTTGCAAAGTTCGACATTTTATACTATAATATTAGCTGTTCGTAAGTTTTTACGGAAAGGAAAAACGATATGAAAAAATTATTTCGCCGTCTCGCGGCTCTGATGTGCACCGTGCTGTTTATATTCGGCGCGGCGGGCTGTGCGGTCAAAAGCGATAAACAGAAAGAGGAGCTGAGTCTCAAGTTCCAGCACACCGCCCAGGACAGGGAGGTCGGCGAGACTCAGTCGATGATAACATACGAAAATCACTACGCCTATGGCATTCACTACCCCGCAATAGGCGTTGAGGCGATAGACAGCCGGATAAAAGCGGCGGCGCAGGAGATAGCCGACGGGTTTGTCAAAGAAGTGCCGAACTCGAAGCCCAAGGGCGAACTGCCGACGCTGAGCGCCGACTACAAGAGCTATCTTGTGACGGACAACGGCAAGAACAAATATGTCAGCATCGTGTTCGAGATAAAGACCGACATTCCAGACAAGAGCATCAAGACGGACAGCATAGAGACGCTCGTCTTTGATATACCCTCCGGCAAGCAGCTGAGCGCGGACGATATTTTTGCCGACGGCTACGAGAAAATCGCCAGCACGCGGGTTGTATCCTATTTCACCGCCAACCGCCTGTTCAACGCGGGCGTAGGCTCGGATAAGTTCAAGCAGAACACCTCTGCCGATAAAAAGAACTTCACAAAATTCTCGATAAGTTCCGACAGCTTGACATTCTATTTTGACTCCGGCGTTCTCTTCGACGAAGACAAAGGCTGCGTTGAAGCTGTATTCCAGCTCAATGATATAAAGCCGATATTCTCGACCGAAGCTGCAAAGGTTCTGCTCGGCGCGGAGGCGGTCACAGAAACCACACAGCAAAGTTCAACCAAGCCCGGGAGCACAACGCAGCACAAAAAGCCGAATCTCCCCGCGGGGGTCAAATATATCGCGTTCACATTTGACGACGGTCCGAGCAAGATCGTGACCAACCGAATCCTTGACACACTCCAGAAATACAACGGCAAGGCGACGTTCTTCGTTCTCGGCACGCGCGTCGGAAGCTACTCTGCGGAGGTCAAGCGCGCCTACTCGATGGGATGCGAAATAGGCAACCACTCATGGAGCCACGCGAATCTCAGAAAGATAAGCGCGCAGGAGCGCAAGCAGGAGATAAACAAGACGAACGCCATAGTCAAAGAGGTCATCGGCGTTGAGCCGACTCTGTTCAGAGTCCCCTACGGCGACTACAAGGGAATTCAGAAGGACTTCGACCTCCCGCTCATCCAGTGGTGCATTGACACCGAGGACTGGAAATATAAGGACAGGCAGGGGTCGGGCAGAACCGAGGCTCAGCGCAACGCGGACATGCAGAAGATAATTTCCTCCGTCGTCGACCACGCGACCGGCGGCGAGATAGTCCTCATGCACGATCTCTACGACATGACCGCCGACGCATTCGAGCAGATAGCCGCCGAGCTGCACGCCGAGGGATTTGAGTTCGTCACCGTCCACGAGCTCTACAGCATCTACGGCAAGACGCTCGAACCCGGGAAAGTCTACTTCTCGCCCAAGCAGTAACTAAAGCAAAAAAATTCAAAGCCAAGCTGTGTTTTGCAGCTTGGCTTTTTTGTTTGGGGTTATTATAAATTGAGATTTACAGCATCGGCGCACTTGTCATTGGCGGAATCTGTAACGTCCCTGCTTTCTCCATCACATAAACGTAAAAACAACCGCAGCAGTTTAAATTGTTGCGGCTGTATGATTGCGATTTTCATTTCTCACAGCACATAGAGCACTATGCAGAAGAAGTGCGCGAGGCTGCCGAGGATAACAAAGATATGGAAAACCGAGTGCATATATCTATGCTTTATCCCGAGCCCGTAGAGTATCGCGCCGAATGTGTAGAGCAGACCGCCTGCGACGAGCAGGAGGAATCCGCCGAGCCCCAGCGCATGATATGTCGGCACGACGGCGAAGATTATGCACCAGCCCATGCCCATGTAGCATATCATCGAGAATACGCGGAATTTTTTGAGGTCTATCGCCGTTAGCGTTATCGCCACCGCCGCGAGAACCCAGACGATGCCGAACACCGTCCAGCCGACTGCTTTGTTGACTTTTGTCAGTCCGCAGACCGCGATCGGCGTGTATGTTCCGACTATCAGAAAATATACCGTGCAGTGGTCGATGACCTGCAGGACTTTCTTCGCGTAGCCGCGCGGCACGCCGTGATAGACGCTCGACATGGTGTAGAGCATTATCATCGACAGCCCGTAGACTATCGAGGTTATGACTCCCGATATGCTCCCGTGGAGCGCCGCGACCGTCACGCAGGCGACGAGTATGACTACCGCCAGTCCGCCGCCGACTATGTGCGTGACCATGTTGAATATCTCTTCTCCCCGTGTGTAGTCGGGTAGCTGCCTGTCTTTCAGCTGTGTTCTTTTCATAAAAACTGTCCTCCGAGTACAAAAATGTACTTTAGTACAATTATATCACCCAAAGTCCATTTTTATACCCGAAGGAGAATCAAAACTTAAATTTTCTGTGAATTATCCGACATTTTTGCAACTTATGATGTAATTCCGGCTTTCTTCAGATTTTCGAGATGTTCCTCATATGTGTCGGCATAGTAGTATTTTGCACTCGAGTCGTGGCAAAAATAGAGATAAGATACATCCGCCGGATCGAGTGCCGCATTTATCGTCCGCGCGCCGGGATTGCATATCGGACCTGCGGGCAGACCCTTGCATTTGTACATATTATACAGGCTGTTGTAGCGGTTGACGTTGCCGGAGATATAGGGTTTGACGCTGCGTTCGATATAGTAGATGCCAGAATCCATCTGCAGCTGCATACCCGCCTTGAGGCGGTTGTATATGACGGCGGCTATCTTTCTGACTTCGTTGGGGTTCGCGCCCTCTTTTTCGATTATCGACGCGACGGTCAGCACCTGATCCATCGAATAGCCCATGGATTTTGCCTTTGCCCTGTCGGCAGAGGTTATGTATTTTTCGCCAACGCGCAGGAAACGCCCTATCGCATCCTGCGGCTTTTCGTTTTTATAGAAGTCGTAGGTGTTCGGGAAGAGATATCCTTCGAGTTTGAACGCCCTTGTGTTTGACGGTCTTGCGGCGATAAGCGGATAGTAGCTGTAGTCGTAGCTCTCTGCGGTCTTCATCAAATCGTTAAACGAACACACGCCGTTTGCCTCGAGCTTTTTGAATATCTGAGTCAGGGTCATGCCCTCGGTTATCGTGACGCGCACGGTTTCGCGCTGACCAGAGCCGCCATCCGGGCTCTCCGGCTCCTGAGCATTGTCTCCGCCCGCCGCGGGTTGATTTTTCGTCTCGCCATTTTGTGCGAGCGTGCCGCCGTCATTTGAAATAACGGTCTTTGCCGTTGTGCCGTCGGCGGATATAACAGTGACCTGCGTGTCCGGCTCTGTGCCTGAGGTAGTCTCGTTATCGGCACTCTTCGAGCACGCCGCGCAGGACATTGTGAGCAGCAGCGCAAGAGCCGCGCAGAATATATTTCTGAGCTTTTTCATTTCAACATCTCCCATACAGGTTTCGACAAGATTATAGTATATCCGTCGGGTGTTGTCAAACCGCGCGGTAAGTGCTATAATACGGCGGTATGTGTCTTTTGGGGGAATGAAAATGTTGGTACGCGACAAGAAATTTTACCGCGACTTCTTCACGATGACCATGACGATAGCGCTCCAGAACCTCATCATCTACGGCGTCAATCTCGCGGATAATATCATGCTCGGAGCTTACAGCGAGACGGCGCTCAGCGGCGTTGCGATAGCGAATCAGGTGCAGTTTCTTCTGCAGATGGTCGTCACGGGCACCGCGTCCGGAATGGGCGTTATCATCTCGCAGTACTGGGGCAAACGTCAAACCGAGCCGATAAAGCGCGTGTTCGCGGTCGGCTTCTGGATAAGCTTATTGCTCAGCGCGATTATGTCCGCGATAGTCTGGTTCGTGCCCTATGGGGTCATGGGATTGCTGACGAATGAGCAGAGCATCATTCCGGCTGGCGTGGAATACCTGAAAATAATGGTATTTTCATATCTGATGTTCTCGATTTCAAACTCTCTGCTCGGAGTCATGCGCAGCGTCGAGACGGTAAGAATAGGCTTCTACATCTCGCTCTCGACCCTGCTTATAAATATCTGCCTCAACTATACTCTCATCTACGGCCACTTCGGCGCGCCCGAGCTTGGAGTGAAGGGCGCTGCATATGCGACGCTGACTTCGAGGGCAGTCGAGTTTATCGCGAGCATAATCTATTGCAGATTCATCGACAAGAAGCTCAAGCTCAGAATTAAAGATGTCTTCGCGCTCGAGCGCAGTTATATAGCCGACTTCATGAAATCGGGCGTGCCGCTTCTGCTCTCGAATGTCTCCTGGGGCGTTGCGATGTCCGTTCAGGCGGCGATACTCGGCAGGCTCGGAGCCTCCGGCATCGCGGCGTCAAGCATAGCGCAGACGCTGTTCCAGTGCACCTCGGTCATTGCCTATGCGACAGGTGACGCGGCGCGCGTCATGACGGGCATGGCGGTCGGCGAGGGAGACATGAAAAAGGTCAAGAGCGGCGCCAAGACCATGCAGCTGATGTTTTTGATTATCGGCGTGCTGACTTCGCTTGTGCTGTTTTTAGTCCGAAAGCCGATAATCTCGGTCTATAACGCTTCGGCTGAGACGGCGGAGCTTGCAAACGTGTTCGTGCTAATCCTCTGCGTCACGGCGATAGGCACAGCGTATGAAATGCCGTGCCTCACGGGCATAGTCTCGGGCGGCGGAGATACGAATTTCGTCTTTTTCAACGATATTGTCTTCATGTGGTGCATCGTGCTCCCGCTCTCCGCTCTCTCGGCATTTTATTTCAAGTTTCCGCCCGCGGTCACCTTCGCCCTGCTAAAAGCGGATCAGATACTCAAATGCTTCGTGGCGATAGTCAAAGTCAACCGCTTCAAGTGGGTCAGAGTATTGACAAGATAAAATCAGCCATATATTCAGCAGATGTTCATAAAACAGTAAAACCGACCTATGATTTATAGGTCGGTTTTATATCTCGTTGAGCGTCTTTGCTATCCCGTCCGCTATCGCCTCGGCGTAGGATTCGAGGTTGTCGTCGAACAGGCGGTTGTCGCCGTCGTCGGTTATGAAGCCGATCTCGGCGAGGCAGCTTGGCATATTCGTGCGGCTATTGACGAAATAGTTCTCTCCGTCCTCGCGCGCAAAGCCGGACTTAACGCCCCTGTTTTCGGATATCCCGGCGGTGGCGAGTGCGTCGCAGATATTCTGCGCGAGCGCGGTGTCCTTGGACGGCGAGTCCGAATGAATCCATATTTCAACGCCGTGCGCATTCTCTGCGCTGTTGCGGTGAAGCGCGACAAATAGTTTCGCCCGGCGCATATTCGCCTTTCTGCACCGCCCGGCGAGGGAGATAAAAGTATCGTCCTCGCGCGTCATGCAGACCTTGACCCCGCGCGCTTTCAGCTCTTTTTCGACCGCCAGCGCGAGCTCGAGATTGTCGTCCTTTTCGAGCCTGCCCTCGTATTGAGCGCCTGAGTCGTCTCCGCCGTGACCGGGGTCGAGGCAGACATCAACACGCATGCTGTCCATAACTATTCCCGCCGTCAGAGCCGCCGCAGCGGCAATGACAAGGCAGATGATAAGAATTCTTTTTGCCGTTCGTTTTTTCATATGTCAGCAGTCAACCACCTCTGAGCCGAAAGGCATGAATGCGAGCTTTGCGAATTTGAAATACTGGAGTCCGAGCGGGATGCCGATTATTGTGCAGCAGCAGACAACGCCCATCGCGGCGCAGTAGACTGCGTTCTCCCAGCCGAGCAGGATTATCCATAAAATATTGGCAATGAAGCTCGGCGCGCCGCCGCCGAATTTTATGTCCTTGCCGAACGGAGCCGCAGACAGACGCGCGAATTTGAAGCACTGCTTGCCGAGCGGTATGCCCACGACCGTGACGCAGCATATGAGACCGCTCATCAGCCACATCAGCGCCGCAAGAAATCCGCCGCAGATAAACCAGACAATGTTGCCTATTGTTTTCATCTTTTATATATTCCTTTCCGCGGAGATATATCCCCGCATTTTGATAATAGCAACAAATTGTTGCGGAAAAATGACCCAAAATATAATTTTTTTGCGCCCCTGTTCGTCGGCGCATTTTTATAGTATAATATATATGTCAAAAATGTGCATCAAAAGGCAGGTGAGAGAATGAACCCGAAAATCAAAGAGCTTCGCAAAAAGGCGATGCAGCTTCCGCTGACCCCCGGCGTCTATCTGATGAAAAACAGCAGCTCGGAGATAATATATGTCGGCAAGGCGAAGGCGCTCAAGAACCGCGTCAGCCAGTATTTCGGCTCCGAGCATAACCACACAGTAAAAGTGCGCAAGATGGTCGAAAACGTCGATGATTTCGATGTCATTCTCACCGACAGCGAGTTTGAAGCCCTCGTGCTTGAATGCAGCCTTATAAAGCAGCATTCCCCGAAGTATAATATTCTCTTAAAAGACGACAAGGGCTATTCATATATAAAAGTCACGCCCGGCAAGTGGCGCAACATATATGCCGTGCTCCAGCGCGAAGATGACGGCGCGAAGTATATCGGCCCTTATATGAGCTCGTTCGCCGCGCGCAATACCGTCGACGAGGCAAAGAAAATATTCCGCCTGCCGCAGTGCAACAAAGTGTTCCCGCGCGACTTTGGGAAGAGCCGCCCGTGCCTCAATTTCTTTATCGGTCAGTGCAGCGGCGTGTGCAGCGGCAAGGTGCCGTTCTCGCAGTATAACGAAGCGGTCGAGGACGCTCTCGCATTTATAAAAGAGGGCGGAACCGCCGCGCTCGCGGATCTTCAGAAGCGCATGGAGGATGCGGCGGAAAACCTTGAATTTGAAAAGGCGGCGCGCCTGCGCGACAGAATAGCCGCGATAAAGCGTCTCGGCGGCAAGCAGAAAGTTATGTCCGCCGATGTCAGGGAGCAGGATGTTTTTGCCCTCGTCACGGGCGCGGCGTCGTCTGGCAAGGCGTGTCTCTCCGTGCTCCGCTTCGCGGACGGCAGGCTCTATGACAGCGAGAATTTCATAACCGATGTGCCCGAGGATACGGCGGAGACGCTCGCCGAGCTTATACGCAGCTTCTATATGATAAGAGATTTTGTCCCGCGCCGCGTGTCGGTCGACGGCGAGGTTGCCGACAGCGAGCTGCTCGAACGGTGGCTGAGCGAAAAGAAGGGCAAAAAAGTCATAATATCCCACAGCACAGCGGGCGAGCAAAAGAAGCTTTTCGAGATGTGCCGCTCGAACGCCGCGCAGTATCTGACTCCGCTGACAGGCACCGCCGGCAAAAAGACTGCCGCGCTCGACGAGCTTGCGGGTATGCTTGGACTGCCAGCTGCGCCGGAATTCATCGAATCATATGATATCTCGCACACCGCCGGAAGCGACAATGTCGCGGGCATGATAGTTTTCCGGAACGGCGAGCCCTACAGGCGCGGCTACCGCCGATTCATGATAAAAGGCTTTACCGGTCAGGACGACTACGCCTCCATGGCGGAGGTGCTCGACAGAAGATTCACGAGATACGAGGAAGAAAAAGAGAGCGGCGAGGGCTTCGGCCGCCTGCCCGATCTTATTCTGCTCGACGGCGGCAAGGGACAGGTTTCGGCAGTCGAGCCGATACTCAAAAAGCACGGGCTTGAAAACATCCCGCTTTTCGGAATGGTCAAGGACGGCAGCCACCGCACGCGCGCGATAGCGAAATCCGGCGGCGAGATAGCGTTCACTTCAAAACGCCGCGCGTTCACTCTCGTTGCGGAAATACAGGAGGAAGTTCACCGCTTCGCCGTGACCTATCACAGGCAGAAGCACAAGGCGTCCGCGCTCTCGAGTACATTGACGGATATCCCCGGCGTCGGACCGTCGCGGGCAAAGGCACTCCTGCGGCATTTCAAGACCGTGACCGCCATAAAAAATGCGGGCGTCGACGAGCTCAAAAATGTGTCGGGTATCTCCGACTCCATGGCGCAGACTATATACGACGCTCTGCATCCAGAATCTTGACACGGGCGCGTATAAATGTAATAATATGTATAACAGTGCGGCAAAACCGCAGATTGAAAAGATAAATGCAGTATAAAGGAACTGATGATATGAGAGTTATAACAGGCACGGCACGCGGCAGAGTTCTCAGAACGCTCGAGGGCGAGGATGTCCGCCCGACTACCGACCGCGTCAAAGAGGCCGTTTTCAGCATAATACAGTTTGAGATAGAGGGCAGGCGCGTGCTTGATCTGTTCGCAGGCTCGGGTCAGCTCGGCATCGAGGCTCTTAGCCGCGGCGCTGCGTCGGCAACATTTGTCGATATGTCGAAGGACTCATTGAGCGCCGTCAAATATAATCTCGAACACACGAAGCTCGGCGACAACGCAAAGGTTGTTCAGACCGACGCGCTCTCGTTTTTGAAGCTGACGAAGGACAAGTTTGATATAGTATTCCTCGATCCGCCATATGCGAGCTCACTCGTAGTCGATTCGATGAAGCTGCTCTCCGATGTTGTTGCCGCCGGCGGCTGCGCAATATGCGAGACTCCTGTCGATTCGGAGCTGCCCGAGAGCTTCGGCGAACTTAAATTCCATCGCAGCTACCGCTACGGAAAGATAAAAATCACCGTTTACCGCAAGGAGGGTGAGGACGAATGAAAATAGCCATATGCCCCGGCAGCTTCGACCCCGTCACCAAGGGTCATCTTGATATAATCAGGCGCACCGCGAGCATGTTTGACAGGGTCATAGTCGTCGTCATGCACAACTATCACAAGCCCAATTCATATTTCAGCGCGATAGAGCGCGTTGGGCTCATAACAAGATGCGTCAAAGATCTCGACAATGTTGTTGTCGATATGCACGACGGGCTTCTCGCCGCATATGCCCAGGAAAAGGGTGCTGTAGCGATAGTCAAGGGTCTGCGCGCCGTTTCGGATTTCGACTACGAATTCCAGCAGGCGCTGACAAACAAGAAACTCAATCCGAATATCGAGACCGTTTTCATAACGGCGAATTCGGATTACATGTACCTCTCGTCGAGCGTCGTCAAGCAGGTCTGCGAGTTCGGCGGGGACATCTCGGACTTTGTCCCGCCCGAGGTGCATGATGATATTGTCAAAAGAATAAGAGAGAGGAGCGCTTCAAAATGAACATAGATTCCCTTCTGGAGCAGATAGAGAACATTCTCGACAGCGGCACAAAGATAACGCTTTCCAAAAAGACCGCGGTCAACGCCGAGGAGATACGCGAGTGCATCGCGCAGCTGCGCGAGATAATCCCCGAGGAGGTTGATCAGGCAAAGTCGATAACCGCCAACCGAAGCGAGATAATCGAAAAGGCGAAGAGCGACGCGGCGGCATCCGTTGCCCGCGCTCAGGAGAAGGCGCAGACTCTTGTGGAAAAGACCGAGGCGAAGAGCGAGCAGATAATCTCAGCCGCCAACGCCAACGCCCAGAAGACCGTCGACAGCGCGAACAAGCTTGCCGAGGAGACCGTTGCAAAGGCAAAATCCGACGCGGCGGCGATAGTTGAAAAGGCTCAGCAGACGGCAAACAAGCTTCTCGACGAGAACGAGATAACCGCTCAGGCGCGCGCATATGCATCTCAGCTCAAGGTCAATTCGCAGAACGAGGCAACCGAGCGTGTCAACTCCGCGATAGCGAGAGCTGAAGAGATGCTCTCCAACGCGACCCGCCAGGCGGATGATATAGTCAAAAAGGCTAATGCGGAGTCAAATGAGACTCTTGCGAGGGCGAAGAAGTGGTCTGCGGATATCCGCGAGGCCGCGAGCAACTTCGCCGACAGCGTCCTGCGCAGCGCGGACAAGGCTCTTGTCGCGAGCATAAACGAAGTCAGGGACGCGAGGCAGAAAATAAGCGACACCTACAAGGGCGAGAAAAATCCTCAGTAAAGGGAAGTGCGTTAAAATGAAAACTGGTCACGCGGACAAGGCGCGCGAGCTTTTCAACGATGGATACAACTGCTCTCAGGCGGTGCTCGGCGCGTTTGCGGAGGATGCGGGACTCGATGTCAAAACCGCGCTCAGGCTCTCTGCGCCGTTCGGCGGCGGAATGGGCAGAATGCGTGAGGTCTGCGGCGGAGTCAGCGGAATGTTCATGGCGATAGGCCTCTTCTTCGGCTATGACGAACCCGACGGCGCGCAGGCAAAGAAAGAGCTCTATTCATATGTCCGCGCCCTTGCAGACAAGTTTAAAGAGAGCGAAGGCTCGATAATCTGCCGCGAACTGCTCGCGGGAGTGAAAACTCAGCCCGGCCCCGATCCCGAGCCGAGAAACACCGCGGACTATAAAAAACGCCCGTGCCCCGAGCTCGTCGCATACGCGGCGCAGCTGACCGAAGATTTTCTCAATGAACACGGAAAGCTTGAATAAACGCGAAAAAGCGAAAACGAGTTAAATATAACAAAGGAAGCCAAAATTTACATTGGCTTCCTTTGTTATTGTAAAATGGCGGATAAAGAGCATGAGCTGCAAATAAATTAGGTCTTTCTTTTCGAAAATATAAATGCTATAATTAGAATTGTATGAATCCCGCGAAAAAAACAATCTCTTTGTAAAAGCAGATTGGAGGTACTGTTATGAAGAAAATTGATCTCGGGCAAGCCAAAAAGGACGCTTTGGGTGTTTTAGATAAAACAAAAAGCGCAATCGCAAAAGCTGCGGATCAAAATAATGATGAAAAATTCGATATGCAGGATGTGTCCTTGGTTGCAAGTAAAGTCGGCAAAAGGATCAAAGACGGAACAACTGCATTGAAAGAAAGCGCAGAAGAAAGGGCGAGAGCCAGAGAATTGAATTCTCTTCTGCCGTTTTTTGCAGAAGATTTGGATGACAGAGAGTTCGTTTTGCCCAAATTTATAAGAGTCGCAAATCGCGACAAAAAGCGTGCGGAAAGTCAGGTTTGCAACGGATCTGTCGGCTATTACTCTGACACAAAGGGTTTGCGCCTAGTGAACATTTTTCGAGACAGTCTCGAAGTATTCAAGCTGATGTTTTTCCCTGACTGCAACAGTGAGTTCTACTATGTTGATCCGATTGATGAAAATCGGTATATAGCTCTTGATGATTATTTCAACTATTTGAAAGTTGAGCGTATAAGCGAGTTGCAAAGGTTGGCTCAAAGTCTTGGTGCAAAGCATTTCAAAGTTACATATAAGGAAGAGCAAAACTCAATTGCGGAAAAAACAATTAAGGCTAATGTCAAGGTTCAGGGTGCAGCAACGGGAAGTGCAGAACGCAATTTATCTGAAACTAAATTTGAAACCATTGAAATTGCGGCTGACATGGAGTGTCCCGGTCATGCACCTAACAGACCTGATTTGAAATATTTACAAAAAGATCCGGCGATCAGAACTTTGATTGATATGAGAATGGACGAGCACTCGCCGTTGTCTCATCAGAAGTTTATGCTTAAATTAAGCAACTCTTCCGGCTTAAAAGAAAGTGATGCCGTAAAGATAGATGCTGTTTTAAAAAGCATAAAGTTTGCAGGAAGTACATCAATTGTCAGCGAAGCGCGAAATGAAGCGAAAAGATACCTTGAATATGAAATAGATTTTTAATGCGGCGCAGCTCGTCGAGGATTTCCTCAATGAACACGGAAAGCTGAAATAAATAAAAAAGATGTCTATATGACAGTAACCGACCGCAGCAAGCTTGTGCGGTCGGTTTTTTATGTTTGCTTGTCAGCTTAGACAGATAAATTGAGATTTATCGCAGAATCTATTTAGGCTCCCCTGCAGGGGAGCCGGCTCGGTGTAAGCCGAGACTGAGGAATTATTTCGCTTAAAGCAATAAATCTATGCGGCGGTGGCGATTTGCACTATTGCGGTAATTATCTGTCGCAGATATTTATCTCGACTTGCCTCTCATACAGTGTAAACCAAGCTCAGGCACAGCAATCATATGCCGCGCCTGAGCTTTTGATATTATTTCTTTTTCTTCTTTCCGGCTATCGGCAGCATTGCCGCGCCGGCGAGGAGGGTTATTGCGGAGACCGCTATCGGCGCGCCGGTCTGCGGGGTCAGCGGAATTTTTCCGCCGCCGTCTGCCGCGCTGCCGGGCGTATTTTTCTTGCCTGACAGGAACACATAGTTGTCATACTCGCTGTCGCTCATCGCCGTAAATGTAAATGTGCGGCTCTTGACAAACGGCACCTGACCGTTCTTGAGCGAATAGACGACCGTTACGGTGAACGGCTCGGTGCTCTTGGGCAGGGAGTGCTTTTTGAAATCTATCTTGCAGCTCTCGCCGACTTTGAGAACGGTTCCGTTCTTCGCCGAGAGATCAACATCCATGCCGTCCGCCTTGACGCTGATTATCTCGGTGTCGTACTGCTCCGAGAGGCTCTCTATAGTCAGCGCGGTGTCCTTCGAGGTATGGAAACCCGACGGAGACTTGTCAAACTTGACATAGAGTCCGTTCGCGGGGTTCTGACCGAGGTTGAACTGCGGGAACTCGGGATCGGAATAGACATCCGTTATTCTGTCCGTGAAGAAGAACGTCAGATAGAAATTCCTCGTGTATCTGTCCCACGGACACATTCCATGGAACTGACCGTTGACGAACCAGGTGTTCTCGGGCAGATACGCGCAGCTCGCGTCGATATCGCGCTCGGGAGAGATGTGCCAGTGAGTCGGGTCATTGCAGACCGTGTTCTGCTTTTTGTAGTCTGCCGGGAACTTCTCGCCGAACGGGGCGCAGTATGCGCCGGACGCCGAGTGTACATCAATAATATAGTCGGAGTTGACTCCGGTGCTCGTGCCGATATCGTGCTCGGTATTTGCAATTATCGCTATCTTTGTGCCGGCATCCTGAGCGCGCTTCAAGCCCTCGCTCATATGAGCCATGGCGTTGTAGTGCATCTCGTCGCTCTTTGCTATCAGCTCGGCGTTCTCGACCGGGTCAAGATATTTTGCCTTGAACTCCTCATACTTGTCGGGAGGAACGAAATCCCAGACACTGCCAAAGTTAATAACTATATCGAGCAGATACTGATGAATGATATCGTTGAATGCCTGATTGAGGCGGTCAAAGCCGAACGCCTCGACGAGCCACTCGTATTCATATTCCTTGCGGAAGCCTATCTCGACATACTCTATGAGTGTGGCGACGTCAAAATGTATGTTGCCCTCGAACAGATCAACGACGAGCTGAGTGCCGCCTATCGCGGGAGCGTCCATTATCGCGCGGTCAACATCGCCCTTTGCGCCGTAATAATAGAGATATGTCGCGGTCAGCTGACCGCCGTGGCTGAGTCCGTAGAGATTGACTTTCCGGCTCCCCGTGAGCTCTTTCACTTCCTGAATGAACTTGTCGAGCTTGGCGGCGTTTTCAACCTGACCCATGCGCCAGTCCTCGGTGAAGGTGAAGTGGTTCTCCGCGCCGATGCGCTCGATGAGATCGGCGGAGATCTCTTTTTCGGCTATGTATTTGTCCTCGCCTTTTGCCTTAAGGACGGATGCGCGAGTGTTCGCCGCGCCCTCGGGATAGACTGAAAGATCATATTTAGAGGTGCCGTCCGGGTTGCAGCGCAGGGGTTCGAGCAGCTCGACTCCCGCTTCGCCGACGACCTTAACGAGCCTTTCATAATCGCCGAACGCCGCTCCGGCAAGACCGCCTGCGAGCTCGGGGATACGGGCTATAACTATCTTTTTGAGGTCATCCATATTGATGCCCCAGACCTGATGCTCGTTTTCGCCGCCGAGGTCATAGAACAGCGAGGGACCGGAATAGCCCTGAACGAGTATCAGCGGCGTTGCCTTATCTTGTGCGAAGGCCGACATCGGCAGGATGCACAGCAGCATCACAACGCAGAGAATGGCAGATATTATTCTCTTCATGCCTTCTTCTCCTTGGTGACTTTTGCAAGGAAGATAAGCGGCACGATTATAAGCACCGCGATTATAGCGGAGACGAGGAATATCGTCGGGATCGGGACGAGGGTGCTCTCGCCGTATTCGTTGAGCATGGTGCCCAGCTCATATCTGCCGGAGAACTCAGAAATAGTCCAGCTGCCGACCTTCGGGCCGATTATCATGGGCAGAGTGACGGTGAACAGAAGTCTGACGCCCTGGAACTGACCGACCTTATCCTCGGGAGTGTAATCGCGCACTGTAGCGTTGAGGATTATCATAAGAAGACCGTAGCCGAGGATCATAATGAGCGCAAAGAGCACGAAAGTGAGAAGAGTCTTTGCAAAGAAAACGGCAACGAGTCCCGCGACGAAGAGAAGAACTGCGGGGAAGACGAATATTCTCTTGCCGACCTTGTCGAGAAGCTTGCCGAGCAGGATAGTTACAGCGACGAGACCGACAACAGCCGCCGCGCCGCCGATGATTATGGGCGTGGTTATCTGGAAGGTGTTGAGGTCAAACTTGAGATAGTGCTGAACATAGATGAATATGTAGGGCATGAACACCTGAACTGCGGTGTTGAAAATACAGGCGGACGCGAGGCAGAGATAGAGCGCCGCATTATTTTTTATAACCGACAGACGGAAGCCGTAGATAAGATCGCTGAAATAGTTTGTGCTCTGTTTTACTCCCTTGCGCGGATCCTTGACCGAGAACAGGCCGATGATTCCGCATATTGTGACGAGCGCGCCGAGGAACATGAAGCATGCGGGATAGCCTGCCGCCTCAACGCCGACGCCGAAAGCGACGGTAACTATAACGGTTGCGAACACGGGCAGAAGTGCCAGAACGGCTTCGGCAGTGCCGCGGTTTTCGGGGACGGTAACGTCTGTGACCCACGCGTTGAACGCGGCATCGTTCGAGGTCGAGCCGAAGAATGTCATGACGCAGTCCATGATGATAACGACGCAGACCGTTGCGGCGACGACCTTGGAGGTATCGGAGATATTGAAGAGCTTTCCGATATTCTCTCGCGAGATGAATGCGAACACGGCGACGGTGAAGCCCCAGATTATGTAGCCGCCGCTGATGAAGATTTTTCGGCGGTCAAGCTTGTCGCTGAGAGTACCCATGATGAATGTGGTCACAACTGCGGCTATCGCAGACGCAGCGACCATCTTTGCTATATCATCGGCTGTGCCTCCGATGTAGTTGAACAGGAATGTGTTGAAGTATACGTTCTCAACAGCCCACGCGACCTGCCCGATGAAGCCGAACAGGATGGTGTTGAAGAGAATCCGCCCTCCGAGCTTTTTCTTTTCCAATTGTATGTCCTCCGTTCCGGGGCGGATTACCGCACCTCGATTTATTTCATGGAATATAATACCAAATTCCGGGCGGATAATCAATATACTTTTGTATATCTTTGTCAAATCGGTTTATTTTCGGAGAACTTTATTTTTGAAATCCGGGATCTCCGTCATCCACACCGCGCAGGACTGGCCGTAATACGGAACGACGAAAAATGCAGGCAGAATCAATACACAGCTGAGAAACCAGAGCGCGAATCCCGCCTTGAATCGGGCGAAAGCGCGGCAGTGCCCGCGCATGATATCGCGGCTTTGGCGCAGAGCCTGTTTTATTGAAACATCCGGATCGGCGGCGAGAATATACTCCGCCGCAGACCACGCCTGACGCGCGCCGGAGCAGAATATGCAGCCCGATATAAGCATGAGTATGCTCCCCGTGAGCACAGCGGCTATCGTCAGAATGCCGACATTTGACGAGAGAAGCATATATATCCCGCCCGCCGCGAGAGCCGCACCCGGCAGGAGAAAGAATATCCACAAAACGAGGTTCAGCGCCGCGAGTGCGATATGCAGGCGGAGCGCGGAAAAAGCGCGTTTGCCGCGAAACCTTGCAGTGCATTCGGCGGCGCGGCGTTTTTGCCCCAGCGCGCCGAGCAGGAAATATCGCTTCATCCCCTGCCGCAGCGGCGCAATGAGAGCCGAGACGGCTATGGTCAACAAAATGCACGCCGCCGCATTGACGGCGGGGCTGAGCAGCTTTGACACCGAAGATAGCGCGGAGGTCACTGCGGAGGCGTTGAGCAGGAGCCGCGCCCCGGCAGTCATGAATCCCCCGGCGACAGCCGCCGCCGCGAGGCAGCCGAACATAACGGCGCCGCCCGCTCCCGAGTCCGTCTGCGCCGCCCTTCCGCACACTCTTATCTGTGAATCCTTCATTTTTTTGTCACCGCCCATTTTTTGAGGATATTATTTCCCTGATTTTCCGTAAAATTCCTCCAGATAACAAAATAAGAAGAAAATTCATTTTACTTTTAAATTTATGTGATTTATACTATATATAATAAAATAAAACATCGGAGACAAAAATGAAGATAACGAGAAAAACCAGCTCCACGCTTTGTGTTGACATCCACGGCATGCGCGAGCGCGAAGCAAAATTCCGGCTCGAGTCTCTAATCGAAAACGGCTCGGCGGATATAACGCGCCTTGAGATAATCCACGGCTTCAACGGCGGCACGGTTTTGCAGTCCCTCGTGCGAAGCGGGCTCGAATCAAAAAGAATAAAGGAAATTCGCCCGGGCGACAATTCCGGGCAGACAATAATAATACTTAAACAGGGAGAAAAATGATGAAAAAGAAAACAAAGATACTTATCTGCGTGCTCTGCGCCGTCGCGATAGCGGGCATTGCTGGCGGACTGTTCGCGAAGTTCCACACGAAGAAGATCCGCCCGAAGGAGACCGTCTCGATAAAGAGCGTCAGCGGAATAAACCTCGATGAAATAACGCTCACGGCGCACAGGGGTCTGAGCGCAATCGAGCCGGAGAACACCCTCCCCGCTTTCAAGGCGGCGTGCGAAGCGAAGTATAACTATGTCGAGTTCGATATCGAGCCGACCTCCGACGGCAAGTGGATAGTCATGCACGACGACGATCTCAAGCGCACGACGAACGGCCACGGCAAGATAAACAAATATACACTCGACGAAGTGAGCGCGCTGAAAATCGACAACGGCGCAAATATAGAGAACTACACCGACCTAAGGCTCCCCACATTCGAAGAGACGATGGCTCTGCTCGACGAATACTATCCCGATGTAAAGCCCATGATTGAAATAAAGAGCATCGGCAAAGACAATCTCGACTCGCTCGTTGAGTTCTTCAAAGACTACGCCGCGAGGGGCAGGAGCACGATTGTTATCTCGTTTGACAAGGATATAATCGACACATTATATAAGGAGTGCCCCGAGCAGACCTATTGGCTGCTGACAAGCGAGCTTTCGGACGAGGCCATTGACTTTTGCAAAAATCACGGCAATATGCGCGCGGCATTCAACGGCAACAACGCGAAGAACACCGACAGCGTGATAAACGCCGCCATTGACGCGGGCATCCCGCTCGCCGCGTGGACGATAGACAACACCGACACTCTGAAGCACCTCTATTCTCTCGGTATCAGATATTTCACAACAAATCGAATCACGCCTTAAAAATTTTTTTAAAAAAGTGTTGACAAACAGAGAAAGTATGATATACTAATAACAGTAATCATTACTGATTATGAACTGAGAGGAAGCAATATGAGATATTCGTCACAGCGTGATACTGTTCTGAAAGTCGTAAAAGCGGCTCGCGATCACCCGACTGCGGACACGATATATTCGCGTGTGCGCGCCGAGCTGCCGAAGATAAGCCTCGGCACCGTCTACCGCAATCTGAGCCTGCTCAGCGATATGGGGCTGATAACGACGCTCGAGACGCTCGACAAGAGCATCCACTATGACGGCAACACCGACTCTCACAGCCACTTCATCTGCGAGCGATGCTCGAAGATAATCGATCTTGGAGTCGAACGCGGACTGCCTGAAGATATTTCCGAGCTCGGGCTGCTCGTGCGGCACAAGAAGATCATCTATTACGGACTCTGTCCCGATTGTCAGCAAAACACGGCGGAGGATGACGACGCCGGAGTTTTACAATAAAACAAAACAAAAATCTTAAAAAAGAAAAGGAGAAATCATTATGAAATTCGTATGTCCCGTTTGCGGTTATGTTTATGAAGGCGATTCTGTTCCGGAGGGCTTCAAGTGCCCCCTCTGCGGCGCTGCCGGAGAGAAATTCATCAAGCAGGACGAGGGCATGACCTGGGCTTCCGAGCATGTTGTCGGCGTTGCCAAGGACGTTGATTCCGAGATCCTCCAGGGTCTCAGAGACAACTTTGCAGGCGAGTGCAGCGAGGTCGGCATGTATCTTGCAATGGCGAGAGTCGCCCACAGAGAGGGTTATCCCGAGATCGGTCTCTACTGGGAGAAGGCAGCTTACGAAGAGGCTGAGCACGCCGCCAAGTTCGCCGAGCTCCTCGGCGAGGTCGTGACCGACTCGACGAAGAAGAACCTTGAGATGAGAGTTGAGGCGGAGAACGGCGCTACCCTCGGCAAGACCGAGCTTGCAAAGCTTGCAAAGGCAAAGGGTCTCGACGCTATCCACGACACTGTCCATGAGATGGCTCGCGACGAGGCGAGACACGGCAAGGCTTTTGCAGGACTTCTCAAGAGATACTTCGGCGAATAATTCTTCGCATAAAAACCACACACATTCGCGGCGCACATCAAACGGTGTGCGCCGCGTTATTTTTATATAATCTTATCGGGACTTGAAAACGACGGCGCAATATGCTACGATAACTCAAAGAGCAAGAATTGAGGAGAAAAGATGAAGGTAACCTGCGAATACTGCGAATCGGTCGTCGACGCCGATAAGAACGACACCTGCCCCAACTGCGGCGCGCCGCTGGCGGACAGCCGAAAGGCAAAGGAGGCAGAGCTGCGCGAGGCTCAGAAGAAAAAAGAAGCCTACGAACGCGAGGCACGCGAGAAGCAGCGCAAGCTCGAACAGGAGCGGATAGAAGCCGAGCGCGGCAAGATGATACTCGACGCGGTGACGAATGTCACGGGGCGCGCACATTCAGTCAGAAATTCACGCGCGCTGAAAGCGGGATGCCTCATCCCGATAGTTGTAGTTGCGCTGATAATAATATTGTCTATCGCCTTTTCGGTGATTCGTCAGATTTCGGGCGGCAGCGTTGACGATCTGCTTTCGGGAGTTGTCACCGAAAAATTCTCCGACTACGAAGAGACGGAAATAACGCCCGAAAAGGTCGAAGTAAACTTCGGTGAAAAGGCTGTCACGCCCATGTACACCGTGCTGTGCGACGAGATAAAGGAAGTCGACAGCTACCCGTGGACGGTACAGAAGGGCTACAGATATGTTGCGGTTCATCTCGTGCTGACGAACAATCTCAGCGAAGAAGAAAGTCTCAACGAAAAGACCGATTTTGTTGTCAACGGCATAGCGCAGGACAGCCGCTTTCTCTCGGGCTACAAGCGCATATCCTCGTCGCCCGTGACGGCGGGGCTCTCGATAGACGGATATCTCATCTTCGAGATACCGACAAATATCACGACCGCCCAGCTGAAATACGGCGACTATGTGACGATAAACATAAAGCCCTCGGACATCAAAAGCAAATAAAAAATCAGGCTCGGTGTGAATTGCACCGAGCCTTTATTATTGATTCTCCGTCTCTATTTTCTTCTCCTCGCCGATGTTTTGCAGGCAGCCGTATTCGCTGAAAAACACTGCTCTGCCGTCAGACTGCCGCTCGGTCGTCGTGCGGCTCATCACGAGCATATCGCGCAGATTATTTGAAGATTTATAGAAGTGCTCCTCAAGCGTGATAAGATCGGAGAGGCTGTCGTCCGTCGCGTCTGCGGGCGCGAATATATATTTCCGCTCGGCTCTTATGCCTATCGGGAGCTTCTCACCGCCGAGGGTCAGAAATCTGTCCTCAGTGAAATCCGGGTCTATACGCGAACCGAGGGGTATTTTAAGCGAAAAGAACAGCAGAGTGTAACGCGACTTGACATCGCTTATTTTCCTTGACGGCAGGCTGTGCGAAGAGGTCGAAAAAGTATGCTTTGTCAGCGCGGTTATATACCCCGCGGCGTGGCGCATGCTCATGCCGCCGTCGCGGTTTTCGACGATTCCGCTGATTATCGTGTCGCCCTTTAAAACGGCGGCGTTTCGCTCCTGCATCGCAGTGCCGCTGAAAATTTCGAGAGTCTGTATCTGCCCGTCCGCCGCGGCGACTATATCGCACGGCGCATCATTTTTTTTGACACTCTTGCCGACTCCCTCGCGCACATCGACATTGACCGAACAACCGACTATATTAACAGACAGCCACGAAACATCCGGCAGAGCGGACATCGCCTCCTCGGCGACCGTGTGCGTGTCGAGTTGTTTTTTTCTCATCCCCGGATAGACGCCGAAACGCTCGACCGTCTCTCTTATATTCTCTTCCGGCACTGTCTCGCAGCCCGTCACATTGACCGTCCATATCCGCCCGGAGAGCGCCGCCGTTATCAATATAAAGCACACCGCGCCGACTGCAAGCCCCGCATGGACGCGGTTTTTTGACAGCAGAAAAGGCAGACCGCTCTTCTTGACTATTTTCATGCGCATGCCCGCTTTTTTGGCGCAGGGGCGCATCATGCGGTAGCCCTCGGGCGTCGTGCGCGCGAAAACGACACCGTTTGTACAGCAGACATCCCAATACGGAATATTCCCGCGCGAGCATAGATTCAGAAAGCGTTCCGGGAATCCCCCGCTCGCCCTCATGCAGACATAGCCGCGCAAGAAATTAAATACATCAGAAATATTCCCGCCCCCTATTTGCAGAATTCCATGCTCATTATTTCCCCGTGTATGACCGCCTGACCGAGGTCGAAAACATCTATGCTGAGCCCTTTGCCGCAGAAAATTATCTCTTCTTTGCCGGCGCTCAGGCGTATCCGCTCGCCGTCATATTCGAGCACGCCATAGAGTCCGTCTATGCTCGCCTCGCGCCTGCCGAAAAATTCGACATGCACCTGCGAATATTTTCTCGACGAGTCGAGCGCGTTTATCTTTTTTATCATGTCCGCCGCCGAGCGCATCTTCCCGCTCTCCCTGCGTTTTGGCATGTGCATCCCTCTTTTCCCAAATAATGTATGCTCCCCCGGCAATAAAAAGAACGCAGGGTGAATATCAATATGACTGAGGGGTGATGACATGAGAGAGTATTTTAAAAAGGCTCTGCGCCGTCTGCCGCTTTTGGCGGCGACTTTATCGGCAGCCGCGCTCATTGTCGCCATGCCGTCGGTCAGCGCGGCAGGAGTAAAAAAAGGGCTTCTTATCTGCGCTTCGAGCGCCGTGCCGTCGCTCTATCCGTTCTGCGTGCTCTCCGCTTTTTTCGTGCGCTCGGGGCTGTGCGGCTATCTCGGAAAATTTCTCCAAAAGCCCGTGCGGGTTCTTTTCGCCCTGCCCGGGAGCGCGGGCGCGGCGGCGTGCATGAGCTTTGTCGCGGGCTACCCCGTCGGCGCGGGAATGACCGCCGCGCTATTTTCCGACGGGCGCATCTCACAGAGCGACGCGCAGAGAATGACCCTGTTCTGCGTCAACGCAGGTCCGGCGTTTGTTATCGGCGGAGTCGGCGCGGGTATGCTCGGAAGCGTTCGGGCGGGAGTCATAATTTTTGTGTCGCTCACCCTCGCGAGCCTCACGCTCGGCGTGCTGACGCGATTCATCCCGCATAATGAGACAAATAAGCACGCCGCTCCGGCTATTTCGAGTCTGCCGCTCTCCCGCGCGCTGACAGAAGCGGTCGCCGATGGGACAAAAAATATGATCTCAATATGCGCGTGGATAGTTATGTTCGCCTGCGCCGCCCAGTATATCCCCCTGCTGCGCCTGCCGGACTGGGCGAGTTTGCTTCTCAGCTGCACGCTCGAAGTCACCGGAGGATGTGGCTCGGCAGCCGGGGTGTTCAACATTCCAGCCATAGCGGCGGTGCTCGGCTGGGGCGGAGTGAGCGTACACTGCCAGATAATGCGGCACATAAAGACCTGCGGGACGCCGCTGCCGTATTTTTTCTGCGCGCGCCTTGTCTGCGCCGCTCTCGCCGCGCTGTTCTGTGAGGGACTGCTTCGCCTGTTCCCGTGTCCCGTAAACACCGTTTCGCTGGGTTCGGTAGGCGCTCCGCAGATGTTCTCTTTCTCCGCGCCCGCCGCATTTGCGATGCTTTTGAGCGGCGCGATGCTGATATTGGAGCTTGATACAAACGAGAAAAAGTGTTAGAATAATAAAAAAAGCGTTTAGGATGATAATTTTGAAAAGCAAACTGCTCAACAAAAAGAGCATACCGCCTGCGTGCGAATACTGCACCAGAGGCAGCGGCGCACCGGACGGCAAGACAGTACTGTGCCCCAAAAAGGGCGTCATGCAGAAGGATTCAAGCTGTTCCGCGTTCCGCTACGACCCGCTCAAGCGCAAGCCGAAGCAGCCAGTCGAGCTGCCGCATTTCGACGCGAGCGATTTTGAGCTTTAATAAAGCCGTTTTTTGTTCTCCGCTTATTGATTTAACGGCGGGAATAATGTAAAATAATAGCATCATTAAACAAAGGGTGATAGAAATGTCAATCAAGCACATGTACTACAGGCTTTATCAGGGCGTTTTCAGGATCGCCGTCAACTTCCTTGACTGGACTCCGCCCAAGATAATCTCCGGCCCCGGCTCCGTCAAGAAGCTGCCGCAGGTCATCAAGGAGAAAGGTCTGTCGAAGATGATGATCGTCACCGACAAGGGTCTTACCGGACTCAACCTGCTCGACGGCCTCTATGAGGGTCTCAAGGCAGACGGTATCGATTATGTCGTCTATGACAAGACTCAGCCGAACCCCTCGATAGACAATATCGAAGAAGTCCGCAAGCTCTATCTTGACAACGGCTGCCAGGGCTTCATCGCTTTCGGCGGCGGTTCTCCGATGGACTGCGCCAAGGGTGCGGCTGCAAGAGTCGTCTGCCCTAATAAGACTGTTCAGAAGATGCGCGGACAGCTCAAAATACGCAAGAAGCTGCCTCCGTTCTTCGCGGTTCCCACCACCGCCGGCACCGGCTCCGAGACCACTCTCGCCGCCGTTGTTACCGACACCAAGACCCACGAGAAGTATGCGCTCAACGATCCCGTGCTCCGTCCGAAGTACGCAGTTCTCGATCCCGAGCTTACAGTCGGTCTTCCGCCCCACATCACTTCGACCACCGGTATGGACGCTCTGACCCACGCGGTTGAAGCCTACATAGGCCACTCCAACACCAAGGACACCTCCGAGAAGGCAGAGGTCGCCACCAAGCTCATCTTCGAGAACCTCGAAGAGGCTTACAAGAACGGTAAGGATCTCCACGCAAGAGAGCAGATGCTCCTCGCCTCGCACTATGCGGGCATCGCGTTCACGAGAGCTTATGTCGGCAACGTCCACGCTATAGCCCATAACCTCGGCGGATTCTACGGCGTGCCACACGGACTTGCTAACGCCATTATCCTGCCCTATGTCCTCGACTTCTACGGCGAGACCGCCTATGAGCGCCTTGCAAGACTCTGCGAGTGCGCAGGCGTTGCGAAAGCCGGTCAGACCGACGAGCAGAAGGCTCTCGACTTCATCCAGGCTATCAGAGACATGAACGCCAGAATGAACATCCCCGACAAGATCGAGAAAATTCAGGAGAAGGACATCGAGACCATCGCAAAGCGCGCATGCAAAGAGGCAAATCCCCTCTACCCCGTGCCGAGAATCATGGATCTCGACGACTGCATAGCGATAATCCATCGCCTCATGCCGTAACAGAACAACACAACGAGCCGGAAAAAAATCTTCCGGCTCGTTTTTTATTCAATATGAAAAGGGCTGAGCGCATTTGCTCAGCCTTCAGTCTGTCGAAAAAGTCCGTCATGCACGGTCTCAAGGCTCACCTGTGTAAAGGGAGCTGTCACGGCGAAGCCGTGACTGATGGGTTGTTGCGTAAAAGTTCAAAATACCCGGCAATTTTGGAAAATTGCAGCTTATTTAAAACAATCCCTCCCTTTACACAAAGGAGGGATTGTTTCCTGCGAAGTCAAAAAACGGGTTTATCGATAAGTTGAGGGCTGAGCGCATTTGCTCAGCCCCTTTATGTTATTCAGCTTTTTCTTTATCTTTTTCCTTTTCCTCACGGCGCTCGGCGAACCAGCCGCCTTTCTCGCGCTTTGAGTCGTCCTCCGCGTCCTCTTTTTCCTCTTCGACAGGGAGAATCTCAATCTTGACCTTGCCGATTCTTCTGTCCTCAACATTGAGAACGGTGAAGCGCAGGTTCTTATATTCGACAACATTCATCTCGCCGTCCTGCGGGAGATAGCCGAGCCTGCTGATAATAAAGCCGCCGACTGTGTCGTAATCGCCCTCAGGGAGGGAGACATGGAACACCTCGTCAAGCTCGTCGATATAGGTCACGCCGTCAACGGTGAAAGTAGTGTCGTCGATTTTAGAAATCTCTTCCTCTTCGTCGTCATATTCATCCTGAATATTGCCGACTATCGATTCGAGCACGTCTTCGAGCGTCACTATTCCCGCCGTGCCGCCGAACTCGTCAACGACTATCGCCATCTGCGTGTGCTTGTCGGTCATCTGCTTGAACAGATCGCCGCAGGGCATTGATTCGGGGACGAAAACGGGCTCGCGGATAATATCGCGCAGAGTCACATCCTCCGGCAGGTCGGTGCCGATATATTTGAGCAAATCTTTGACATACGCTATGCCGACTATATTGTCGGGGTCGTCGTCGTAAACGGGGATTCTCGAATAGCCGTTATCCATGGAGAGCGAAACGATCTCACTCAGCGGATCGCTTATCTCTGCCGCCGTCATATCGGTGCGGTGGGTCATTATATCTCCGGCGTCGAGGTCATCGAACTCAAAGATGTTGTTTATCATCTCTTTCTGCGAGTCCTCTATAACGCCCTTTTCTCCGCCGACATCGACCATCATGCGTATCTCCTCTTCGGTCACGGGCTCCTCCGATGCGTTCGGATCGTAGCCCAGCAGACGGACGAGACCGTTGGTCGACAGGGAGAGTATTTTTACAAAAGGCTTGGTTATTTTCTTGAAGCCGAGCAGTATGCCGACGACCTTGAACGAGACCTTTTCGGGCGCCTGCATGGCTATTCTCTTGGGCGCAAGCTCGCCCAGGACAAGAGAGAAATACGAGGTTATGAGCGTAATGACAACGACGGAGAAGCCGTTGATAACGCCTGCGGGGATTCCGCTCAGGACAGATATTTTCCCGATAGCTCCGGAGAGCATATCAACGAATGTCTGCGATGCGGATGCGGAGGTCAGGAAGCCTGCGAGGGTAACGCCGATCTGAATGGTTGAAAGAAATCCGCTCGAATCCGCGGTGAGCTTCAAAACCTGCTTTGCTTTTTTGTTGCCTTCCTCGGCCATTTTCGCGATCTTCGTATCGTTGAGGGAGATTATCGCGATCTCGCTCATCGCAAAGAAAGCATTGAGAAGAATAAGTACGAACAGCAAAATTATCTGAAAAATAAGATTGCCGGGGTCGGGGTCATCCATGAATGGATTAGCTCCTTTCGGTTTAAATATTATTCACCGTCGGCATATACGCCGAGATGTTAAGTTTTATTATACACATAAACATATTCTCTGTCAAATATTCAAACTCCGCCTCATTCAAAGCGGGAGTGCGTGAGAGCTCCGCGCGCGGATGCGAAGGGCAGGGAAAGACAAATTCAGTTGTTTTCGGCGAAAATCACGGAAAATCGGAGCTTTTGTGTCCGTTCGGAGCCGTGCCCGGCTGCATATTGGGTATTATATTACATTATATAGGCAGAATATGTGAACTTTGACAAATTTCAGAAAGGGCGAAACAAATATTTTCTATTATTTTAGTTTATTTATCTGTTTACATTGAAGCTCAAAAATGTTACTATATTCGTGGTGTCATTTGACCAATGCCATACGTTCAAACGTTTATTAAAATAGGGAGGAACATAGAATGGCAAGAATAGCAAAGAGCATGGACGGCAACAATGCTGCTGCATATGTGTCGTACGCGTTCACAGAGGTTGCCGGTATCTACCCGATAACCCCTTCGAGCCCCATGGCTGACTATGTTGATCAGTGGTCGGCAAAGGGCATGAAAAACATTTTCGGCACGACCGTCAAGGTCGCCGAGATGCAGTCCGAAGCAGGCGCTGCCGGAACCGTTCACGGTTCTCTGGCCGCAGGTGCTCTCACAACCACCTACACCGCTTCTCAGGGTCTGCTCCTCATGATCCCCAATATGTATAAGATCGCAGGCGAGCTGCTTCCCGCAGTTTTCCACGTATCCGCAAGATGCGTCGCTTCTCACGCTCTTAACATCTTCGGCGATCATTCCGACGTCTATGCATGTCGTCAGACCGGTTTCGCAATGCTTGCAGAAACCAACCCGCAGGAGGTCATGGACCTCGGCGCTGTTGCGCACCTCGCTGCAATCAAGGGACGCGTTCCCTTCATCAACTTCTTCGACGGCTTCCGTACCTCGCACGAGATACAGAAGATCCAGGTCTGGGATTACGAAGACCTCAAGGAGATGTGCGACATGGACGCTGTTGAGGCGTTCAGAAAGCGCGCTCTCAACCCCGAGCGTCCCGTAATGCGCGGCTCTCACGAGAACGGTGATATCTTCTTCCAGCACCGTGAGGCCTGCAACAAGTATTATGACGCTATCCCCGGCATCGTCGAGGAGTATATGGACAAGGTCAACGCCAAGCTCGGCACTGACTACAAGCCCTTCAACTACTACGGCGCTCCCGACGCTGACAGAGTCATCGTCGCTATGGGCTCCATCTGCGACGTTGCAGAGGAAGTTATCGACTACCTCACCGCCAAGGGCGAGAAGGTCGGTCTTGTCAAGGTTCGCCTTTACAGACCCTTCTCCGCTGACAGACTTGTCGCAGCTATCCCCGCAACCGCCAAGAAGATCGCTGTTCTCGACAGAACAAAGGAGCCCGGCGCTCTCGGCGAGCCCCTCTATCTTGACGTTGTTACCGCTCTTGCTACAAAGGGCGTGACCGCAAAGGTCTGCGGCGGCCGTTACGGCCTCGGTTCCAAGGACACTCCGCCTTCAAGCGTGTTCGCTGTTTATGACGAGCTCAAGAAGGACGAGCCCAAGAACCAGTTCACTATCGGCATCAACGATGATGTTACCCACCTGTCCCTCGAGGAGAAGGAAGCTCCCAACACCGCAGCTCCCGGCACCATCGAGTGCAAGTTCTGGGGTCTCGGCGGCGACGGCACAGTCGGCGCGAACAAGGACTCCATCAAGATCATCGGCGACCACACCGACAAGTACATTCAGGCTTACTTCCAGTATGACTCGAAGAAGACGGGCGGTATCACCATCTCCCACCTTCGTTTCGGCGACAACCCGATAAAGAGCCCCTACTATATCAACAAGGCTGACTTCGTTGCCTGCCACAACCCCTCCTATGTCGAGAAGGGCTACAAGATGGTCAACGATGTTAAGCCCGGCGGCGTTTTCCTCATCAACTGCCAGTGGGACGCTGATGAGCTCAACGAGAAGATGCCCGCAGAGGCTAAGCGCTACATAGCCAAGAACAACATCCAGCTCTACACCGTCAACGCTATCGATATCGCGGCAAAGATCGGTCTGGGCAAGCGCACCAACACCGTTCTTCAGTCCGCATTCTTCTCCCTTGCCAAGATTCTTCCCGAGGAAGAGGCTATCGGCTACATGAAGGAGAAGGCCCAGAAGTTCATGAAGAAGGGCAAAGAGATAGTCGAGATGAACGAGAAGGCTATCGACGCCGGCGCTACCGCATACGTCAAGATCGACGTTCCCGCAGACTGGGCTGACGCTGTTGACGCTCCCAAGGCTGTCAGCGAGAACGGCCCCGAGAAGCTCGTCAAGATGGTCGACTCCATCATGAGACCTGTCGGCCTTATGAACGGCGATTCTCTCCCGGTTTCCGTCTTTGTTGATCACGCAGACGGCACATTCGAGCAGGGCGCATCCGCCTATGAGAAGCGCGGCGTCGCGGTCATGGTTCCCGAGTGGAACGCAGAGACCTGCGCACAGTGCAACCAGTGCTCCTTCGTCTGCCCGCACGCAACTATCCGCCCGTACCTTCTGACCGAAGAAGAGGCTGCCAACGCTCCTGAGGGCGCAGCTATCGTCGACAAGAAGGCAGGCAAGGGCAAGGGCGTCTACAAATACACCCTCGCTGTTTCTCCCCTCGACTGCATGGGCTGCGGCGTCTGCGTAGGCGTCTGCCCGACCAATTCGCTCAAGATGGTCTCCCGTGAGAGCCAGGATGCGAAGCAGTCCGTATTCGATTACATGGTCGCAAACGTCTCCGTCAAGGATGAGGTTGCAGACGGCACCGTTATCGGCAGCCAGTACAAGACTCCGCTGCTCGAGTTCTCCGGTTCCTGCGCAGGCTGCGCCGAGACCGCTTATGCCCGCCTGATAACCCAGCTGTTCGGCGATAAGATGTATATCTCCAACGCCACCGGCTGCTCGTCCATCTGGGGCGGCCCCGCTGCGACTTCCCCCTACACCACCAACAAGGCCGGCCACGGTCCCGCATGGGCTAACTCCCTGTTCGAGGACAACGCCGAGCACGGCTTCGGTATGCTCCTCGGTCAGAATGCTGTCCGCAACAGACTCATAGCAAAGGTCGAGGCTATCGCCGAGTCCGACAAGGCTTCCGACGAGGTCAAGGCTGCTGCTAAGGCATTCCTTGACACGAAGGACGATGTCAAGACCAACGGCGCTGCTGCCGACGCACTTGCCGACGCTATCAAGGATATCGACTGCGCAGACTGCAAGGATATCGTTGAGAACAAGGAGTTCCTCTCCAAGAAGAGCGTCTGGATCTTCGGCGGCGACGGCTGGGCATACGATATCGGTTTCGGCGGCGTTGATCACGTCCTTGCTTCCGGCGAGAACGTCAACATCATGGTCTTCGATACCGAGGTCTATTCCAACACCGGCGGACAGGCTTCCAAGGCATCTCAGATCGGTCAGGTCGCTCAGTTCGCGGCTGCCGGTAAGTCGATAGCCAAGAAGAGCCTTGCCGAGATAGCAATGAGCTACGGCTATGTCTATGTTGCTCAGATCGCTATGGGCGCTAACATGAACCAGACGATAAAGGCTATTGAAGAGGCTGAGGCTTATCCGGGCCCGTCGATCGTCATCGCCTACGCTCCCTGCGAGATGCATTCCATCAAGGGCGGCATGGTCAACTGCCAGAAGGAAATGAAGAGAGCTGTCGAGTGCGGCTACTGGAACATGTTCCGCTTCAACCCGATGCTCAAGGCAGAGGGCAAGAACCCCTTCACCATCGACAGCAAGCAGCCTGTCACCGAAGAGTATCGCAACTTCCTGCTCAACGAGGCTCGTTATTCCTCGCTGACCCGCTCGTTCCCCGAGCGCGCAGAGAAGCTGTTCAGCGAAGCTGAAGTCAAGAGCGTCGAGAGATATGAGCACCTGCTCAGACTCAAGGACCTCTATGCACCGAAGGCTGACTGATAAATAAACTAAATATGTTTTCCGCCGCGCTCCAAAAGAGTGCGGCGGTTTTTTTGTTCAATTCGTCGGTTTATTTATGCTCGGCGGTGTGATATAATTAGATATATTCCAAGCCGCAAATCCATTGCGGGGACGAATATCAGACAAAAATGCTCCGGCAGCATCGGAGACGCACAGAGAATAAAGCGGGTAATTATTTTGGATAAAGCGAAAAAGAAAAGAATAATAGTTTATGTCTCGACGATAATTTTGTCGATAGTCTATCTGTTCACAGCATACAAAATTGCCATAGGCAACGGCGTTTTCGGCGACAAGGAGGACGTTGTCTCCGTGCGCGCTAAGGTACTGCGCATCACGGACGAACAAGAAACCGTGAGCGACGAGGAGAGCGGCGGAAAAATCAGCATGCAGTACATATTCTTTGAGGCGAAGGCAACCTCCGGCAAAGTGCGCGGCAAGACCCTCTACGCCGTTCAGGAGAAGGATATGCTCTACGGTCTGCCCCAACCCGAGGTCGAGGTCGGTGACAATGTCATTCTCGTCTATGACCCGAACGACGAGGGCACGGCGGACTACTACCTCTCCGACTTCTCGCGAATAACGCCGCTCGTGATGCTCTGCGCGTTTTTCTTCCTGCTGATACTGATTTTCGGGCGCAAGAAGGGACTCGATACGATAATATCGCTCGTGTTCACCTGTCTTGCAGTGTTCATTAATCTGATCCCTGCGATACTCAACGGACAGAATATCTACATTTGGTCGATAGTCACCTGCGTCTATATCACGGTCATGACGCTCGTTCTGATTGAGGGCTTGAATGTCAAGTGCTTTGCCGCAGGAGTCGGATGCGTGGGCGGCGTGCTCGTCGCGGGCGCTCTCGAACTGCTGCTGCGCGATCAGATAAAAATGTCCGGCGTGCTCGACTCTGAGTGGCTGTATCTCTACAATCTCCGCAAAGACAACCCGATTGACCTCAAGGCGATAATCTTCGCGATGATAATCGTCGGCGCGGTCGGCGCGGTGATGGATGTTGCGATGTCGATAGCCTCGTCGCTGTGCGAGATAAACGAAAAATCGCCCGATCTCCCGGCGCGTGAGCTGCTGAAATCCGGCCTGACAATCGGGCGCGACATAATGGGCACGATGGCGAACACGCTCGTGCTCGCCTATATCGGCTCGGCGCTCTGCTGCATGCTCCTCATGGTCACTTACAGCAGCAATGTCAGCCAGATACTCAACCGCGAGCAGATAGCCGTTGAGATTCTTCAGGCGCTCGCCGGCTCGATAGGTATTCTCGCCGCCCTGCCGCTGACCGCGATAACAAGCGTGCTCTGTCTCAAGCCCCTGAACCGCATTAAACGAAGCGTTCATTGAACAAATTATCAGCCGTTCATTCTTGCAGGGCGTGGCTATTAAGAGCCCGATTGTCAAGAGTGCATGTGTTGCCCAATTGCACTTTTGCAAAGTTTGAAGTTATCGGCAAGTGTTCAACGACTCTATAACCGATACTGCCACCCAAAAACTGCATACCACTAAAACGACAAAAGCGGCCGTGCATCTGCACAGCCGCTCATTTTTTCTATCAGACTTCGGGGATCTCGAGCTCTATCTCATGGCCTATCTGAGCGGAACGGTAGATTCCGTCGAGGATAGCCTGATTGTAGATAGCCTGGCTCGTCGGGACGGGCGCTTCGCCGCCCTCTTTGACGGCGTCGAGGAACTTTCTGACCTTCCAGTAGAACACGCCCTCCTCGGGCTCTTCGAGCATCGGGACGACTGTCTCGACCTCTGCTTCGCCGATGTTTCTGTATATCTTCAGCGGAGCGTCAATGCTGCCCCAGTGACCCGACGACGGTATCTTCAGTCCGGCTTTTGTGCCGAGAACGACGGTGTCGCCCATGGTGTCAACATTCATCGCCCATGCGGTCTTGAAATCGATGGTCAGACCGCCCTCGAGGCGGACAAAACCCGCCGCGAAATCGTCAACGCCGAAAACATCCTTGTATTTGTAGTCGTCCGCCTTGCCGAAATAATCGGAGAGGAAGCCCGTGACCGTCAACGGCTTGGGATAGCCCATGCCGTTCAAAACCATGTCGAGCGCATAGCAGCCGATGTCGCCGAGCGCACCGATGCCGCCGGTCTCTTTCTCGATAAAGGTCGTGCCGAACGGGGTCGGGATACCCCTGCGTCTGCCGCCGCCTATCTGGATATGATAGACCTTGCCGAGCTCGCCGGACTCGATTATGTATTTTATCATCTGCATATTCGGGTTGTAGCGCGGCTGGAAGCCGACGGAGACTATCTTGCCGTTTCTCTTCTCGGCTTTTCTTATCTCGACAGCCTCTTCGAGAGTGACGCACATGGGCTTTTCGAGCAGGACATTGACGCCGTGATCGAGTGCATAAATTGTGCACTCCGCGTGGGTCATGTTGTAGGTGCAGACGCTGACTGCGTCGAGCTCCTCGTTGTCAATGAGTTCCTTGTGCGAATGATAGACCCTGACTCCCTCGGGTGCGTTCCACTTTCTGAGGAACTCCTCCGCCTTGCCGTCGACAAGATCCGCCACGCCGACAAGCTCAACATCGGGCATCTTGAGATATTCGCTGATGTGGCTCTCGGCTATCCAGCCGGTGCCGATTATACCGACCTTGAGCTTCTTGCTCGTGTCGATACTGTAGTTGTCCTGATCCTTTGTGAAGAGGTTCAGGTCGTTTGCTCTTTTGTCAGACATTTTTTAACCTCGCTTATTTTTACGGGCTGCGCCCTTTTTTGCTTATATAATCTCGGCCTCCGAGAATATCATTTTGCGCTCGTCGTCAGTCAACAGGCGGGCTTCACCCTCGCCGAGCGTGCTGTCAAGCTTCAGCGCGCCTATCGCTGTTCTGCGAAGCGCCGAAACGCTGTTCCCGACCGACGCGAACATCCTCTTGACCTGATGATACTTGCCCTCGCGTATCTGAACGCGCACCGTAGGCGGCTCATCGCTTATCTTTCTGAGCCTCGCGGGCAGGCACTCCGTGCCGTCGCCGAGCACCGCGCCCTGCCGCAGGGTATCAAGCTGTTCTTCACTTATATCGCTCTCGAGCGTCGCCTCGTATGTTTTATAGACGTGGTGGGAGGGCGAGATAAGGCGGTGGGCAAAGTCGCCGTCGTCGGTGATTATCAAAAGTCCCGTTGTGTCCTTGTCGAGCCTGCCGGCGGGAAAGAGTCCGCGCCTGCTGAGCTCGGGCGGCAGAAGATCGACGACCGTCGGGCAGTCGGGATCCTTTGCGGCGCTGAGCACGCCGGAGGGCTTGTTGAGCATGATATAGAGATATCGGCGCACGGTGACAATCTTTCCGCTTATTTTAAGCTCGTCGGAATTTATGTCAAGCTGCTCGTCGGCTGCGAATATTTTTTTGCCGTTCACCTCGACCGCGCCGCTTCTTATGAGCTGCCTTGCGCCGCTGCGCGAGAGATTCATCTGCTTTGCGACCGTTTTATCGAGCCTGTCCATGCGGCGCCCCCTTTTTCCTGATGAAAGGATTTTACCACAAAATATAAAAATTAACAACATACAAATTAAAAATGCCGCAATATAATTGCCGCTCTGCCCTGCTGCCAAAAATATCCGCAAATTAAAAAATTCCGCTTCTAAATGTGCCGAAGCTGTCAATAATAAAACCGAACAGCAGAAATGCGCGGCATTGCCGGCAAAATCTAAAATTTTTATTGCACAACGCCGCCGACGCAGAAAAATGCAGTATAATTTTTTGAAAAAACCCTTTTCAATGGGGCAAAAAGATGATATAATTTAGTGTCGTAAAATGTATTTTATTTCATTCGATTTTTACTGCTTTTTTGATATAAAAACTATATAGGAGTGAACAAATTGGAAAAGTTCGTGCTCAACGGCGGCATACCCCTCAGAGGAGAGGTCAGCATAAGCGGCGCTAAAAACGCAGTCGTAGCTATTCTGCCCGCAACTATCCTTGCTCAGGATGTATGTGTTATTGAAAACATTCCCAACATCAGCGATGTTTATTATATGACAAAAATTCTCGAACAGCTCGGCGCACGCATAAAGCGCCTGAGCAAGAGCACGCTCGAGATCGACACAAAGGGAGTCAACTCCTACGTCGTGTCGCACGATATGACGAAGCATCTGCGCGCTTCTTATTATTTCATCGGCGCGCTGCTCGGCAGATTCCACCGCGCGAAAGTCGCCATGCCCGGCGGCTGCAACTTCGGCGTGCGCCCGATCGACCGCCACATCAAGGGCTTTGAGCTGCTCGGCTCAACAGTCACGATAGGCGAAAATGCGATAATCGACGCCGCCGCCGAGAGGCTTGAGGGCAGCTCCGTTTATTTCGACGAGGCTTCTGTCGGCGCGACGGTCAATGTTATCCTCGCCGCAGTCAAGGCGAAAGGGCTGACCGTTATTGAAAACGCCGCAAAAGAGCCGCACATAGTTGACCTCGCGAACTTCCTCAACTCCATGGGCGCGGACATTCGCGGAGCAGGTACGGATACAATTAAAATCCGCGGAGTCGAGCACATGCACGGCTGCAACTATTCGATAATCCCCGACCAGATCGAGGCTGGCACATATATGGTCGCCGCCGCCGCAACGGACGGAAATGTTCTTATCAAGAATGTTATTCCGAAGCATCTTGAATCCATCTCCGCCAAGCTTATAGAGTGCGGCATCGATGTTATAGAAAATGACGACAGCATCAGAGTCTGCGCGAACGGCAGACCCGGCAAATGCACGATAAAGGCTATGCCATACCCCGGCTTCCCGACCGATATGCAGCCGCAGATGACCGCTCTTCTGAGCATCGCGGACGGCACGAGCTTCGTTTCCGAGGGAGTTTGGGATAACCGCTTCCGCTATGTCGAGCAGCTGACCCGCATGGGCGCTTCGATAAAGGTCGAGGGCAAGATGGCTGTTATCGAGGGTGTCGAGCAGCTCAAAGGCGCACCCGTCAGAGCAGACGACCTGCGCGCGGGCGCGGCAATGATAATCGCCGGACTCATCGCCAAAGGCACGACCGAGATTGAAGAGATCTCACACATCGACCGCGGATATGAAAACATCGTCGAAAAGCTCACCGGGCTCGGCGCGGACATCCGCCGCGTTGACAGACCCGAACCCGATGACATTTCAAGAGCAGTCTAAAAATATAAATGCAAAGAATCCTGCATCGGTCATGCCGGCGCAGGATTTTTTAAAGGAGAAAAATATGGCAAAATTCTGTCCGCTCTTCTCTTCGAGCAGCGGCAACTGCATATACATAGGCACTTCCGACGGCGGCATACTCATCGACGCGGGAGTCAGCGCGAAAAGAATAACCGGCGCGCTCGAAAATATCGGCGTATCGCCGGACAGCATCAGCGCGATTTTCATCACCCACGAGCACTCAGACCATATAAACGGGCTGCGGGTCTTTGCGGGCAGCAGAAATATTGATGTCTACGCATCGGCGGGCACGCTCAGGGCGCTCGACTCCATAGGCATACTCAACGGCAAGTTCACCGCGCGCGAGATAAGCGAAAACGGCGCGGAGGCGGCGGGGATATATGTGAAACCCTTTGCAACGCCACATGACGCCGCGCAGAGCTGCGGCTACACGGCGGTCACGCCGGACGGCAGGCGTATATCTATAGCGACCGACCTCGGTCATGTGACCGACACGGTGATGAACGCGATATACGGCAGCGATCTCGTGATGCTCGAATCGAACCACGAGATAGACCTGCTGCGGCGCGGACCTTATCCATATCCGCTCAAGCAGCGCATACTCTCGGACATAGGGCATCTTTCAAACACTGCGTGCTCCGACGCGGCGGTGAAACTCCTCGACTCTGGCACGGTGCGGTTCATGCTCGGGCATCTGAGCAAGCAGAACAACACGCCCGACCTCGCGTATGAGACGACCCACTCGGCGTTCACCATCCACGGCGCAAAGGCGGGCAGCGACTATCTGCTCGGCGTTGCGGGCGACAACGGAAAGGCGATAAGCTTTTAAACGGAGGGTAAGATGTACAACATAGATATCATATGCGTCGGCAAGCTCAAGGAGGACTACCTGCGCGGCGCATGCGCCGAATATTCAAAGCGGCTCTCGGCATTCTGCAAGCTGAAAATAACGGAGCTGACCCCCGCACGTATCCCGGACGACCCGTCGAAGGCGCAGATAGACTCGGCTCTCGCGGACGAGGGAAAGCGCATTCTGCAGCTCATTCACCAGTCGGCGCGCGTTTACGCGATGTGCATTGAGGGCAAGCAGCTCTCTTCGGAGGAGCTCAGCCGCGACATTGAGCAGGCGGCAGTCGACGGGAGCGGAAACCTTGTTTTTATTATCGGCGGCTCGCACGGGCTGACTGACGAGGTCAAGCGCCGCGCGAACTTCAAGCTCTCGATGTCGAAAATGACATTCCCGCATCAGCTCGCACGCGTGATGCTGCTCGAACAAATCTACCGCGCGTTCATGATATCGAGCGGTGGAAAATATCACAAATAAAAATGCGGAACTGCGGCAATAGTTGCAGTTCCGTTTTTGCTATATCAAAAGACCGCCGTATCTTTCGATACAGCGATCTTTGCTAATTTTTATATCAGAGATTAATATCTCTTTCCGCCGTGGCCGCCTCTGCCGCCACGGTTATCTCTTCTTCCACCGTCTCTGCCGCCGCGGTTGTCCCTTCTGGGAGCTCTGCGGGGCTCATCGGACAGGTCGTTCTCGGGAACAAGTCCCTCGACCTCGATAAGAGCGTCTCTGCGGGAGAGGTTGAGTCTGCCCTGGTCGTCTATCTCGCGAACCTTGACTATGACCTCGTCGCCGACAGCAACGACATCCTCAACACGGTCAACGTGCTTGACATCAAGATGGCTGATATGGACAAGGCCCTCTTTGCCGGGAGCAATCTCAACGAATGCGCCGAAGTCCATCAGGCGGGTAACAACACCCTTGTAGATAGCGCCGACCTCGGGATCGTTCGCGATGGTCTCAACCATATTGAGAGCACGCTTCGCATCGTCAATGTCGATAGCGGAGATGAAGACGGTTCCGTCCTCTTCAACGTCGACCTTGCAGTTGCACTCTGCGCAGATCTTCTGGATAACCTTGCCCTGCTTGCCGATGACATCGCCGATCTTCTCGGTGTCGATCTTGGTGGTGAGCATCTTGGGAGCATACTTGGAGAGCTCTTTTCTGGGCTCTGAGATAACGGGCAGCATAACTTCATCGAGGATGTAGCAGCGTGCCTTGTAGGTCTTGTCAAGAGCCTCGCGGATGATGGCGGGGGTCAGACCGTGTATTTTAAGATCCATCTGGATGGCGGTGATACCCTTCTTGGTGCCGCCGACCTTGAAGTCCATGTCGCCGAAGAAGTCCTCAAGACCCTGGATATCGACCATGGTCATGAAGCGGTCGCCCTCGGTAACAAGTCCGCAGGAGATACCGGCAACGGGAGCCTTTATCGGCACGCCGGCAGCCATAAGCGAAAGGGTCGAGCCGCAGATGGAAGCCTGCGAAGTCGAGCCGTTGGACGAAAGAACCTCGGAGACAAGGCGCAGGCAGTACGGGAACTCCTCAACGCTCGGGATAACGGGCAGAAGAGCACGCTCTGCAAGAGCACCGTGGCCGATCTCGCGGCGTCCGGGGCCTCTCGAGGGCTTGGTCTCGCCGACCGAGTACGAGGGGAAGTTGTAGTGGTGCATATAGCGCTTGGTGTCCTCGCCGTCGATGCCGTCAAGAATCTGAGAATCGCTGACGGGGCCGAGGGTGGTGACGGTCAGGACCTGAGTTTGGCCTCTGGTGAACATACCAGAGCCGTGGACTCTGTCGAGCAGGTCGATTTCAGCCGCAAGCGGGCGAATCTCATCGATGCCTCTGCCGTCAACGCGCTTGCCGTCGTCAAGCAGCCAGCGGCGCACGACGAACTTCTGGGTCTTGTAAAGGCAGTCGTCAATCTTCTCTATCTCGTCGGGATAAATCTCGTCGAACTTCTCATGAACCTTCTCATAGATGGGCTTGAGGCGCTCGTCACGGATGCGCTTGTCATCGGTGTCAAGAGCGACGCGGATATCGTCGATAGCGAAATCCTTGATAGCCTCGTACATCTCGGGCGCGGGATCGTTTGAGGGGAAGTCGATTTTCTTCTTGCCGACTTCTGCCTGGATTCCCTTTATGAACTCGACGATGCGCTGGTTCTCCTTGTGGGCGAACATGATGCCGTCGAACATCTCGTCATTGGTGACTTCCTTTGCGCCTGCCTCGATCATTGCGACGAGGTCGGAGGTGGAAGCGACGGTGACAGCCATGCGGCTGACTTCACGCTGAGCCTCGGTGGGGTTGATGACATACTCGCCGTCGATAAGGCCGACGCTCACGCCGGAGATCGGGCCGTCCCACGGAATCTCGGAAATGGAGAGCGCGATGGAAACGCCGAGCATAGCGGCGATTTCGGGCTGGCAGTCGGGATCGACCGACATAACGGTAGCCACGACGCTGACATCATTTCTCATATCCTTGGGGAACAGAGGGCGGATAGGTCTGTCGATAACTCTCGATGCAAGAGTTGCCTTCTCGCTCGCTCTGCCCTCACGGCGCTGGAACGAACCGGGAATCTTGCCAACGGAATAGAGCTTCTCTTCAAAATCAACTGAAAGCGGGAAGAAATCCACGCCCTCTCTCGGCTTTGCAGCCATGGTTGCGGTGCAGAGCACGTCGGTCTCGCCGTAACGGACGAGGCACGAACCGCCTGCGAGCTGAGCCATCTTGCCGACTTCAACAACGAAGGGTCTGCCGGCGATTTCAGTTTCAAACTTTTTGAAATCCTCGAACATAGTTTTACCTCTTTGTATTTATTTCCACAGACCCCCGGACTTAGCAATAAATCCGTTCCCCGGCTTCCCGGAGCCCCGATTCACTGCTAAAACCGTTGCAGTCTGTCGATTGTGAGTTCAGAAAAGCAGGCAGAAATAAACTCCTGCCTGCTCGTCGTGCAATTATTTACGGATACCGAGTCTGGCAATGATCGCACGGTAGCGCTCAATGTCAACCTTCTGAAGGTATGCCAGGAGATTGCGTCTGTGACCGACCATCTTGAGAAGGCCGCGGCGCGAATGATGATCCTTCGGATGCTCCTTGAGATGCTCTGTCAGGTCGCGGATTCTCTTGGTGAGAACAGCGATCTGGACCTCCGGAGAACCGGTGTCGCCCTCATGGATAGCGTACTCCTGCATAATTGCGGTTTTTTCTGCCTGAGTCATTTCTTTTCACCTCATTTTAATATTTGCTCCGTAACCCAGCAAAAGGCCGGTGAAAACCTCTTTGAGGTTTAATCCATAAGCCGAGTAGCGGACGCATACAATGATATTATATCAGTAATCAATCGATTTGTAAAGAATTTTTTGAAGATTTTGCGTTTTCGCCCGGTTTGATATCGGACACCGAAAACCGTTGCCTAACGGGTCGCGGCGTGATATAATTTAGAAAGAACACGGAGGTGCTTTTATGGCAAGAGGACTCGACGGAACTTTTTTTGAAATTCACCATCACAACACGGCGGAGGGCAAATACTGGAACCCCGCTCTCGACTCCTTTACCGCCGAAAACTGGCGCGAAAAGGTGCGCGAGATAGCGGCGCTCAAAATGGAATACATAGTCGTTATGGCGACTGCGCTCTATGACCGCTGCTATTTTGAGTCGTCCGTTTTTCCTTTGGCGGATGTCCCCTGCGCCGACCCTATCGAGGCGGTACTCGACGAGGCGGACAAATGCGGCATAAAGGTTTTCCTCGGCAACGGCTTTTACGGCGACTGGACGAAGCCCGGAGTCAACATAACCTCGAGCGAGGTAATAGACCGCTCGTTTAAAGCCATGGATGAGCTGACGGAAAAATACGCGCGGCACAAAAGCTTCTACGGCTGGTATTTCCCGGACGAAACTTGTATAATCCTGCGCTTTACGGGGAATTTCATGAAATATGTCAATCTCTGCTCCGCCCGCTGCCGCGAGATAACGCCCGACAAAAAGACGCTTATCGCGCCCTACGGCACAAATCTTACGCTCACGAACTCAAAATATATCGACGCGCTCGCCTCGCTCGATGTCGATTTTATAGCGTATCAGGACGAAATCGGGGTCAAGAAGACGCGCGTGTGGCAGAGCGAGAGAATATTTGAACGCCTCAAAAAAGCCCATGATAAAGCCGGACGCGCCGCGCTCTGGGCTGATATCGAGCTGTTCAAATTCGAGGGCATGGTGTACAAGAGCGCACTGCTCCCCGCCGATTTCGAGCGAATCGAGCGGCAGATAGCAAACGTAGCGCCGTATGCGGACAAGATAATCGGATATCAGTATATCGGGCTGATGAATCCCGAAGATTCCGGCTCATTTGCCGGGCACGAGAGCTCGGCGGAGCTTTACAGGCAGTATGCGGAGTATCTGAAAAAATAATCATGCCATGTGAATGCACATTCTGAATATACGGTGATTTTATGAGCGACTTGAGATTCCGCTGTCTTGTTGACAACAATTTCTGCGATATTGCTCCTTTCGAGCCCTATATTGAAAAAGGCTCGTCGGATATGGGCTTGGCTCTCATAGCTTTCGACGAAAGCGAGCTTGATACAATTAAAAGCCTTTTAAATGAAACTCAGCTCGAGGGCAGCGACGGATATTTATATATACTGTCGCAAGGCTCCGTCGAGAAAAAGGGCAAAATGCCCAATTCGATCACGAAGGCGTACAGATACTATAAGCGCTACAAAAAAAGCAAAACAGAGCAGCCGCGCATATAGAGAGAGAACTCCGTCACAGCGGCGACGGCATAAGGAAAGTATCCGGCAGCAGATTTTCAGCCTATAAATACACCGATCGAGAGAATAAAATGTGCTTTCCTTTCCGACTTCGTGCAAGCAAAGATAAAAACAAGCCTTTGTTTGTTCTCTTACACGGCGCGGGCGCAATGGGCAATGATAATTTCAAGCAGCTGTTTGACAACATACCGTTGTACAAGCAGCTAATAAAAACAGATTGCAATATTCTTTTGCCGCAGGCACCTTTCGGCTCAAACAGAGGCGAAGCGATGCAGAATTACATAAAATCGATAAAGAGGCTTGCGGATAAGCTGCCCATAGATTTCGACAGAAAGCGCATATATATCATCGGCACTTCCTTCGGCGGCTGCTGTGTCTGGCAGCTTATCTATCTTTTCCCCGAATATTTCACGGCGGCAGTGCCCGTGATGGGCGGCCTGTGCCTGAATCGTGACTATGAAAAATATGATATTGGGCGATTAGTCAAAACGCCGATCTGGGCGGCGCATTCGTCGGACGACACAAATGTAAAAATAGACAGCGACGATTATTACGCCGCCGAACTCAAAAAACTCGGAGCAGACATAAAATACACCCGCTGGGACAAACACGGACACACGATGTCCGGCAAATTCTACAGAACAGAAAATTGGGCAGAGTGGTGTCTGAGTAAGAAATTGAGATAGTTGAATTGGGATTCTTCGACAAAACCACATTTATATACCCACCCCACCAGTAAATTATAAACCGAGCCGCAACAGATTGAACTGCTGCGGCTCGGTTATTTTATCCGTTCTTTTGCAAATAATTTTTACTGCGTTCTGAGTATCTCCTCGAGCTCGTCGGCGGTGATGTCGCCACCCGCGCTCTCCTCTTTGAGCAGACCGTTGTAGCGGCCTATCCAATAGGGCATGATGAGATTGTATGAGCCGTTGACGCCGATGCTATTGTCCCATCTACCCTGGCGGGCATGGAAGAAATCAGTGCCCGTGCCGCCGCGCTCATCCATCGCAACGGCATAGGGTATCGGCTTCTCGGTGTTTTTATACCAGAGCATGCCGTCCTCTTCGCGGGCATCGGGGCGCGTGGTGTTGTCGATAAATATCTCACGGGAGCTGACGGGATAGCGGGAAGCCTGCCATGCGAGAACATCTTTGCAGGGTCTGCCGAATGCGTCATATTTCTCCTCGTCGGGGTACATCAGCTGATAGACGAGCGACCATTCTATATCGCGCCCGTATTTTTCGAGCCTCCACCAGCAGTCCGCGCCGCGCCTGAACTTTTCGAGCAGTATCGGATCATCCTCGAGCTGCGACATGGTGTAATAGACTATCGCCGCCATGCGCGTGTCGGAATAATTCATCGTCTTGACGACCATCGGGAACAGCGTCTCGGAGTCAAGCTCCTCGTTGTGCAAAAATTCTTTTATCTTGTTTTCATATCGCTCGTAGTGCTCGCAGGCGAGGTCGGCATAGCGATAAGGCTCTTCGAGCGCGAGCTTGCGGTATTCTTTATCCCAGCGCTCGTTGCCTGTGACATGGTGCGCTACTTTAAACAGCTGGAGCAGGATCATCGTGCCGAGCGGTCCGTCCTCGTAGCCCTCGCAGTCGCGGTTGAGATAATATTCCCTCGTCATGCGCGCCCATGAGGTCGGCTGACCGCCCGCGTCGGTGTGGGCATAGTCGTTGTCCGCGAAGTGGCGGGCGTGGCGCTCGGCTATCGTCGCGATTATCTCGCGCAGCTCCGGGTCGTCCTCGCCGAGTATGTCATAGGCGAGCTGCCATATCGCATAGTGTCCGGTCAGCTCATCGTTCGAGGTGTCGCATTTATAGACTATATCGTCGTCGCCCCAGTGCTTGCCGGTCGCGGGATCAACCTCGTCCGCATAGAGGCGGCGCAGGCGCTCGGGTATTTCGAGCGAGCTGTCAACGGTAAGCAGCCCGGGCAGATCGTCGCCCTTGTCGCTGCTCGTAGGCACGCGCACGCTGACGAGCTTTCCGTCGGGGTCATAGACTTTTTTGAAGAAGACGCCGTCATGGAACGGTATCGGGTCGTTGACGGGATCGGTGACATGATAAGAGCGCGCTATATAACCCTCAACGTTGCGGAAAACTATCTCAGGCACTGCGTCGCGCTCCGCCCAGTCGTCCTCATCGACAGGACCGAGCTCGGCGTGAACAAAGCCCGCAGGGCCGAAATCGGGGATGTTCAATTTTCCCTCCCTGCCGCGCTTGAGGTAGCCTTTTGAGGCGCGGTTTGTGCCGGGCTCGTTGTAGCGGACGAACGCCGCAACCTTACCCTTCCATGCGGGAATATATTCAAGCAGGAGCACGGCCTCCGTCCAGCGGGTCGCAACTTTGCGCGCGTGCTCTATCTGCTCGGAGGTATACTTCGGGTCGTTCTTCATCACGCCGTAGCGGCAGATGTCTCCCATGGCGACAAGTGCAGTCCAGAGTCCGTCGTTGTCGGACTCATGGGGCACCCAGCGGTTTCTCTCGGCGCTCCAATCAGTGCCGCTGAGCATTCCGCGGCGCTGAACTATTCTCTCGTCCATGGCGGAATGAAGATTCGCCTTGTGCTCGACCGAGAGCATGCGCATTTCAATATGCGACACTCCGCTTTCGGTCAGCACCCACACGCCGTCTTTGCCGTCCGGTTCAACAGCTTTGACATTATTATCAAACATGCAGGCGTCGGCTCTGAAGCACTGCACGCGGTCGAGTTCATCTTTTTCGCTCTCGTCCACGCGCCAAAGTCCCTCGTTTGTGCCTATCCACAGCACATTTTTATCGTCAATGCAAAAGCAGGTGACATCGCCGGGAGCTATAAACTCCGGCAGGCGTTTCTTTTCATTTTCGCCGAGTTCTTTTTTCGCCAGAGCCTCGAGTTCTGCCGCCTTTTCGGGTCTGTCTTCTCTTTTGTACCGTCTCGCGACACGCATAAGACGCGCTGAAAGCGAAGCCGGTTTTCCGTGGTAATCGTGTTTCATCGGCGTCCCTCCTGAGATAAATTTACACATGATATATTATATCAGAGGTCAGCCCTCGGAGTAAAGCTTTTTTCCGATTCTCCGCAAAAGTATCATTCCCAAATCCATTTGGAAAAATACGTGTTTTGATAATAAATGACTCTCTCTGTCCTCTCCCCGTCAGAAAAAATATGCTGCGAGCCGAACTGCTCGACTTCGCTGAAGCCGCGATTTTTCATATATTCCGCGAACAGCTCGTAGTCCGGTCGGGCGACAACTACTCTCGGCGAGCGTTGTATTTCAACATATTCCCTGTCGGCAGCCGTCACCTGCACAAATCCGTTGGCGGCAGCAAAAAAATTCGCCGTGCCGAATTTTGCGGATGATATCAGACTGCCGCCGAGCAAAAAGATGATCAACAGAACTGCCGCAAATGCGGATATCACAATATGTCTTTTCCTGTTAATCTTCCCTGCAAAAGCTTTGAGCCGCTTTTCGTCATCATTTTCCGCATCCGAAACGGCAGACTCAATAACATCGGCGACTTTCAGCTTTTCGAGCTCCGCGCGGCACTCGGCGCACCCGATAAGATGCTCTTCAACGAAAGATGCCGTGTCCGCGCTCACCATTTTATCAGCATACAGCGGCAGAATATCGCGGATGATATTGCACTCATTTCTCATTTTCGTTCTCCTCCAATCCTGTTCTTATCATGCCGCGCGCCCGATGATAAGTGACACACGCCCAGTTTTCGGTTTTGCCGAACAGCTCGCCTATCTGCTTATAGCTGAGCTGCGCAAATACGCGCCACATAAACACCTCTCTGTACGGGTCGGGAATAGAGCGCAGGATTTTCCGCGCCCTCATTGCCTCATCGCGCTTCAATATCTGCTCTTCGGCGTTTCCTTCAAAGGCGGGCAGATTGAAGAGAACGGAATCATCGACGCTATCCGTCCGAGCGGCTTTTTTGAGATAAGTGTAATAGCAGTTTTTTGCTATCTGACACAGCCAAACGCGGATGTCGCACTCGCCGCGAAATCCTTTTATCGAACGCATGGCCTTATAGAAAGCTTCGCTCGTGATATCTTCGGCTATATCCTCGCTGCCCGAGAGTCGTTTGATATAAAGAAACACATCGTCGAAATAATCGCGGTATATTTTTTCAAACTCCGTCACTCTGCCGCCTCCTTTCATATATAAGACTGCGCTAAACTCAAAATCTTACAAAATTTTTAAAGCGGCAATTAAATTTTTAACCGCCGCTTTTGCTTTTATTTGAAATTTAAACAATCACGCAGCCATGAAAACGTATTCGTATATCACATAGGCGTGTATCATGCTGCCCGCGACCATGAATATATGGAACGGCACATGGCACCACGGGTGCTTTCTGCCGACGGCGCAGAATATCGAGCCGAAGAGATAAACCGCGCACCCGAGCACGAGAAGCAGGAGCGCATGAACATTTATCTCGTCTATAACCGCGAGCGAGCAGGAGAGCATCACCGCGCCTGCGATTATATAGACCGCGACGCACGCGGCTTTCGTCTTTTGGAAAAAGAAAAGCTTCGCGACAAGCCCGAATATCACGCTTCCCCAGCCGAGCAGGAGCACGGCGGCACAGCAGATTTTGTTGTGATTATAGAGCGTTATGAGCGCGCACGGGGTCGCAGTGCCGGCGAGCAAAATCGGTATAACGGAGTGATCGACAAGACGGGCTGTCCGCTTCGCTTCGCCCTGCGGCAAGCCGTGATAGACTGCCGACGCGCTGTAGAGCAAAATAATCGAAAGTCCGTAGACTACGGCCGCTGTCATATATCTCGCACTGCCCAAGGGCAGGGCTTTTTTTATCAGCAAAACGAGCACCGCCGCGCCGAAAATCGCGCCGAGCGCGTGGGTGACGCAGTTGAGCGCATCCTGCGTCTTTGTGTATTCTATAAGCTCCACGCTGTCTTTGTTTTTCATGTTCAGACCTCCGAAGCACTGATAGATAAAGTTTACTCTCTATAGCATGATAAAGTCAACAGGGTTTTTAGCGCAAAAAATTATCCGCCGCACAAATTGCAGCGGATAATTGAATTTGAGTCTATCAGATGTTCTTGAGCAGGTTCGGGAGTCCCTTGACAACGGCGGGGATCGCCTTGCCTATAAGGACGAGTATGCCGCGTCCCATAGGCTTCTTGTCGTTGAGGATATCCAGAAGCTGACGTCCGAGTTCCTCGCTGAACACACCCATGCTCATGGAGACGAAGTTCTTGACGGGAGTCTGGAGCGCGATGGAGCACGCCATGCCCTCGCTGCCGACGAACTTGCGCAGCATCTTGCAGAGTTTCGCGCCGTTCTTTCCGCAGGCGGAGTCCTCAAGAGTGTTGGCGAAGGTCAGATTCGGATAGTCGTGGATCTCGCTCTCGGGAATCTCGTGGCCGAGAAGAGCCTTGAACTGATCGTCCGGGACATTCATAACATCCGCCGAATAATAAGCGGGCATGGTCTCTCTGAGATCCTTGACAGGTGCGTCAACGGTGCTCTCGACCTTTACGCTGCCCTCGAGGCGGATATCGCGGCTCGATGCGCCGACGAGAATCTTATAATTATCCGTCTCAACATGCCAGTCGCCGAGATCGACATCGTAGAACGCGAACGCGCGCTTGCTGAGCTCGATTTCGACTTCTTTCTCCTCGCCCGCCTTGAGGAAAACTTTCTTGAAGCCCTTGAGTTCCTTCTCGGGGCGGAAGATGGTGTTGTTTTCCTGGGCAACATAGAGCTCGGCAACCTCTGCGCCGTCTCTGTCGCCGGTGTTCTTTATCTTGAATGAAACCTTGAGAGTATCGGTATCCTTGATGCTGTCCGCAGAGACCTTGAGGTCGCTGTACTCGAAAGTGGTGTAGGACATACCGAAGCCGAACGGGAACAGAACGTTCTTTTTTGCGGTGTCATAGTAGCGGTAGCCGATATACAGACCTTCGCGATACTCGACAGTTGCGGTATGGCCGGGGAAGTTGTTGTAGCAGGGAGTGTCCTCGAGCGAGAACGGATAGGTCTCGGCAAGCTTGCCGGAGGGGTTGACATCGCCGAAAAGGATATCGGTGACTGCGCTGCCGCTCGCCTCGCCGCCGAGGTAGCTGTTGAGCAGAGCCTTTGTCTCGCCTATCCACGGCATCTCGACAACCGCGCCGCCCGCAAGGACAACAACGATGTTCTCGGTGACTCCGCGTATAGCGCTGAGCAGTGCGACATGCTCGGGCGGAATGCGAAGATGGGTTCTGTCGAAGCCCTCAGACTCGAACTCGTCGGTAAGGCCGATGAACAGAACTGTGACATCCGCTTTCTTTGCAGCTTCGACTGCATCGGCTATGTAAGTCTCGGGAGAATTTTTCTTCTCCTTCTTTGTCATGGCGTAGCCGTCGGCATAGATAACATCGATGCCCTCTTCGAACATGGTGTTATATGCGCTGTCGATTTTTATAGAGTTGACAAGAGAGCTACCGGCGCCCTGATGACGCGGCTTCTTTGCCATCTGACCGATAACTGCGACCTTTGCTTTCTTGCTCAGGGGCAGGATATTGTCGTCGTTCTTGAGAAGCACCATGCTCTCACGCGCAATCTTGCGTGCCGCCGCGTGATGCTCGCCCGCATTGTAGCCCTTGCCGTCTGCAAGAACTTCCTTTGCGCGCATGATAACATCAACAACGCCGTCGACCATCTCATCGAGGAAGTCCTCGCTGATCTCGCCGCGCTTGACTGCGTCATATATCTTTCTGTTGCCGTCGCCGTTCGAGGTGGGCATCTCGAGGTTCTGACCTGCGAGCAGACCGAGAACACGGTCGTTCTCTGCGCCCCAGTCGGTGACTATCATGCCCTCAAAGCCGAAATCATGGCGGAGGACATCGGTAAGGAGCCACTTGTTTTCTGCGCCGTAGACGCCGTTGAGGCGGTTATACATGCACATGATAGTCCAGGGCTGAGACTCCTTGACGGCTATCTCATAAGCGGTGAGATATATCTCGCGCAGAGTTCTCTCGTCAACAACTGCGCTGACGGTCATTCTGCGGGTCTCCTGGCTGTTGACCGCGTAATGCTTGAGCGAAGTGCCGATACCCTTGGACTGAACGCCGTTTATAAAAGCGGCGGACATCTTGCCGGCAAGATACGGATCCTCCGAGAAATACTCAAAGTTTCTGCCGCACAGGGGCGAACGCTTCATATTCGTTCCGGGGCCGAGCAGGACGGAGACCTTCTCCGCTATGCACTCCTCGCCGAGGAGCTCGCCCATGCCGTAGATAAGCTCGGGATCCCATGAGCAGGCGGTCGTGGCAGCGGTGGGATAGCAGACAGCAGGAATGCCGCCGAGCAGCGCATCCATGCCTTCGCCCTTCTTATCCTTCTTCTTGGGCTCGTCCTTATCATGGGTGCCTACGCTGTTGCGTATACCGTGAGGGCCGTCGCTCCAGAGTATGGACGGTATGCCCAGACGCTCGATGGATGCGGTGTGCCAATAGTCGCTGCCGGAGCAGAACGCGACTTTTTCTTCCAGCGTCATCTGCGAGATGAGATCTGCGTGTTTCATTAAAAAACCTCCAATTTTCACTTGATATTTACAAAAATGAGTTAGTTTCAAATGAGTCAACGCGTGTCGAACGCACGCCATATAAAGTGATTATATCATACATCCGAATAAAAAGTAAATATAAAACGGCAAAGAACTGCGCTCATTTAATACAAATTATCCGAAAAATAAAACTGCGGGCAACACTTTTCGGCAAAGTGTCCCGCAGTCCGATTAAAATAAAAAACTGCCATGGGATACCCACAGCAGTTTTTGTTATTCAAAGTTAAATTACTTAACCTCGACAGTTACGCCGGTCTCCTCGAGCTTAGCCTTAATAGCAGCAGCTTCGTCAGCAGAAACCTTCTCCTTAACAGCCTTGGGAGCGCTGTCAACAAGCTCCTTAGCTTCCTTAAGACCAAGACCGGTGATCTCCTTAACAACCTTTATGACATTGACCTTAGAAGCAGTGCCAACAGAAGCAAGGATAACATCGAACTCGGTCTGCTCGTCGGCAGCAGCAGCGCCGCCCTCAGCGGGAGCAGCAACAGCAACAGCAGCAGCAGCGGAAACACCGTATCTCTCCTCAACAGCGGAGACGAGCTCGGAAAGCTCGATAACGGTAAGGGTGTCAAGAGTCTCTAAAATGCTTGTAATTTTCTCGTTTGCCATTTTGAATTACCTCCAATTAGTAAGTTAGCTTTTTCTTTAAGCTTCGGCTGCCGCCTCTTCAGCGGGAACCGGGGTTGCGCCGCCCTTTTCAACAAGAGCCTGCATAGCTCTGGCGAAAGCGGCGATGGGTGCGTTGAACGCGTTGCAGACGGTAGCAAGAAGCACGTCCTTTGAAGGCAGCTTTGCAAGGCTCTCGACAGTGTCGACGCCTATGACCTTACCGTCCAGGAAGCCCTTCTTAACAGTGAAGGTCTTGCTGGTGCTTGCAAATTTGCAAAGGATGCGGGCAGCTGCGGTGTAGTCCTCCGCGCTGGTTGCGATAGCGGTTGTGCCCTCAAGAACATCATCGATATCGGAAAGCTCGGCCTTCTCGGCTGCAAGCTTGAGGATAGTGTTCTTGACGACTGCGTACTTGACGCCCGCCTCACGAAGATCCTTACGCAGCTTTGTGTCGTCCTCAACAGTGATACCCTTGTAGTCAACGATAACACCTGCGACGGAAGAGCTGAGTGTGTCTGCAAGATCGTTCACGATCTGCTTCTTCTGTTCAAGAATTTTTTCGCTTGGCATAGTTTCACCTCCGGAAATGGTGGTTGCAAAGGCAAAAGGAAAAACCCTCTTCCGCAAGCTGGGAAAAGGGTTGAATATCTGCATAATACGCAGCTGTACTGCGCGCAGCTTCCTTTCCTCGGCAGGCGGTTTTCACCTTATGCCGGGCCTAAAGCCCGTTGCACCTGCTGTCTTTGGTTAGAACAGCTTTATTATATTAACACACGAACAGACGCATGTCAATAACTTTTTTATTCGGCAGAGCCCGCGTTGAGAACCTTAGAGGGGTTGATGCGGATGCCGGGGCCCATGGTCGAAGCAACGACGCAGGACTTGATATACTGACCCTTGGACGAAGCGGGCTTAGCCTTGACTATAGCGTCGAGCAGGGTGTTGAAGTTCTCACCGAGCTTCTCAGCGCCGAAGGAAGCCTTGCCGATGGGGCAGTGGATGATGTTGGTCTTGTCGAGACGGTACTCGATCTTACCGGCCTTAGCCTCGTTAACAGCCTTGGCGACATCGGGGGTAACCGTGCCTGCCTTGGGGCTGGGCATAAGACCTCTGGGGCCGAGAACCTTACCGAGACGGCCGACGAGACCCATCATATTCGGAGCAGCGATAGCGACATCGAAATCCATGAAGCCCTCGCCCTGGATCTTAGCGACAAGATCCTCAGCGCCGACGATCTCAGCGCCTGCGGCGGTTGCAGCCTCAGCGTCTGCGCCCTTAGCGAAGACGGCTACGCGAACCTTCTTGCCGGTGCCGTTCGGAAGAACGACAGCGCCTCTGACCTGCTGGTCAGCGTGGCGGGAGTCAACACCCAGGCGGATGTGGACTTCGACAGTCTCATCGAACTTTGCCGTTGCAGTCTTAACGGCTATGTCAAGAGCCTCGCTGGGCTCATAAAGGGCAGCTCTGTCAACAAGCTGAGCGCCCTGGTTGTATTTCTTACCGTGTTTCATTATAGTTTCCTCCCAATCGTGTGGTTAAATCGGATTCTTCCTCCCACAGGAAGCATCAATCAGCAACTGTGACGCCCATGCTGCGTGCGGTACCGGCTATCATGCTCATAGCGGTCTCGATGTTTGCAGCGGTGAGGTCGGGCATCTTCTGCTCGGCGATCTTTCTGATCTGCTCGGTAGTGATCGTTGCGACCTTTGTCTTGTTGGGAACGCCTGAACCGCTCTCGATTCCGCAAGCCTTCTTGATGAGGACTGCGGCGGGCGGAGTTTTTGTTACGAATGTGAAGGAACGATCCGCATAGACGGTGATGACGACGGGGATTATAAGACCCATGTCATTCTTCGTTCTCTCATTGAATTCCTTTGTGAACGCCATGATGTTGACGCCGTGCTGACCGAGCGCGGGGCCGACGGGCGGAGCCGGAGTTGCCTTACCGGCGGGAATCTGCAATTTGATTAAGCCAACAACTTTCTGTGCCATGACTTGCACCTCCATAAGAATGTGGTAAATGTCGGGGAAACATCCCCTCCCACGGGAGCCGAAGCTCCGCGCGCATAAAGCGCTATAATAAGGACATAAAGTCCGTATTACCGGGATAAAAAATTACTTTTCGAGTTCGACCTGATCGAGCTCAAGCTCGACAGACGTCTCTTTTCCGAAGAACGCGGAAACGGAGACGGTAACAGTCTCGTTATCCATATCGATCTTCGTGACCGTGCCGGAGAAACCCTCAAGGCGTTCATCCGTGATTCTCACGGTATCGCCCACCTTATATTCGACCTCAATGCTCTTCTTTTCAACGCCGAGCTTGAGAACCTCATCATCGGAGAGCGGAGTAGCCTTGCTCTCGGGGCCGACGAATCCGGTCACGCCTCTGGTATTTCTGATCACGAACCATGCGTCGTCGCTCATAGAGGGGACGTTGTTCTCGTCATAGGTAACAGCTGCCTTGACAAGCACATAGCCGGGAAAGAGCTTGCGCTCAACTTCGCGCTTTTTGTCGTCCTTTATCTCGGTGACGATCTCGGTGGGGATCTGAACCTCAAGGATCTGATCCTGCATTTTACGGTTCTCGACCATTTTTTCGATATTCGTGGCGACCTTATTCTCGTAGCCGGAATAGGTGTGCACCACATACCATTTGGCATCAGCAGACATCGCGTTTTCCTCCGTTATAAGCCGAGATTGATCATGCTCAGGATCGCGGCGGCAGTTTCCTTGTTCTCGCCGGTCTTCTGGGCAAGCTCAATAAGCTTGGATACGAGGAAAGACAGACCCTGGTCGATGGCATAGATAACTACGCCGACAACAGCGACCGAAACGAGCACGACGCCGGTGTTCTTGAGAACTGTTTTCGCGCCGGGCCATGTGATCTTTTTGATCTCGCCTCTGAAGTCCTTCCAGAACTTCTTGAAGCCCTTGACAAAACGCTGGAAGATATTCCCGTTGGGATTCTTCGGTTTTGCGGCTTTCGCTTTGGACTTTTCAGCCTTAGCGACCTTCTGGGCAGAAGTAAGCTTGGAGTCTTCGGTGCCTTTTGCGGCCTGCTTTTCAGCCTTGGCAACCTTTGCGGCGGCAGAGGTGTTCTCTTTTTTCGCCATTCTTATACCTCCCGACTTACTTTGTTTCTTTGTGGAGAGTATGCTTCCTGCAGAAACGGCAGTACTTGTTCATCTCCAGCCTGTCCGGTGTGTTCTTCTTGTTTTTAACAGTGTTGTAGTTGCGCTGCTTGCATTCCGTGCAAGCAAGAGTAATCTTTACTCTCATGACGGCACCTCCAATATCTTAGGATTTGATTAGCCTCCCTCTGAACCGGCCAAAAAATGAGGGCAGAAAAAAATAGCCCTCTCACAGAGGTATAATCAGTTTATCACAGACATACCCGTTCGTCAAGTTTTTTCGCTCAAATCTTGAAAAAATTTATTTTTCGGACGCCGCGAGGGCAATTTTGATATCCTCAGTGAGTATGCTGCGCATACGCACGGGGTATTTTTCGGGGTTTATCGCGCGCAGAGCCTCGGCTATCCTCTGTCTGAGTCCGGGCTTTGCAGCCGCTATGAGCGGCAGAGACTGGATGCACTGGCGGACTGTTGTCGCCTGCTCCGCGTCAACGGTTTTGAGAAGCCGGTCGATATTCCTGTCGATCTTCTTTCTCGAATCCCACGAAACATTCTTGGCTATGAGCACGAAGGCGCGGGTGCGCGCATAGGGGTTGCGGTCGTCGAGAAGCATGAAGAGCTTGTCGAGATGAGCGTAGACCTCCTTGCTTTTGCCCGACTCTGTTTCCAGCTGGCGCATGGCCTCGCAGCCTATCGCAGTGCTCATGGATCCGAGCTTCGAAATGTTTGTAAGAATTGTGTCATTGTCCATATTGATATCTCCCTCTTCCGCCCTCTCGGGCGCCCTTATTCCTTATATATAATAGGATTCCTGTTACGGCTGAGACGGTATATCCGGTTCAGCCGGAGCAAGACCTGCGGCGATCAGATTGGCTCGGTGCTCTTCCGCTGTTGCCGCATAGCGGTAGATCCCGTCCTCTCCGACGCAGAAATACAAATAATTTGTGTCCAGCGGGCTTATTGCGGACTTCACAGCCTCCGAGCCGGGGCTGCATATCGGTCCTGCGGGCAGACCCGCGCACTTGAAGGTGTTGTAATACTCCTCATATTTGCTGTATGTTTCCGGGTCATCGCTCTTTATGTAGTTCTTTATGACCGAATCGACATATCTGCCGGTCGAGTTCATCTCGAGCTGCATACCAGCCTTGAGCCTGTTCTGAATGACGGACGATATCTTCGCCATCTGCGCAACATCGCCGCCGCTCTCTATTTCAACTATCGAAGCGATGGTGATTGCTTCATCGACGCTCATATTTCTCGCCGCCATCTGACGGCGCATCGGAGTGCTCACGAAGCTCTCCATGCTGCGAAGCAGTCGGCTTATGACATCGGCGGGCGCGGTATTTTTAACAAATGTATATGTGCCCGCGCGTATATATCCCTCGAGCGCAAAAGCTCTGCCGGTCTTGCCCTGCGCGCCTACGAGCGGAAAATAGCTGAAATCGGTGTTAACCGCGGTGTTCATCAGCGCGCTGAACGAAGCGACCCCCTTTGCTTCGAGAATCGCGAACATATCCGCCATCGTTGCGCCCTCCGGAAGGGTGACGCTGACCGACTCGACATTGCGGCGCTCCGCTGTTTCGCTTATTCTGCCGCCGCTTTTTAGCGTTGTGCGCGGAGATTCATTGCCGTCCTGAACAGTCTGCACCGGCTGTTCAACGACGATATAGGTCTCTCCGTTCGTGTCCGTCTCGATTTCCGTCACCGGCATCTCTCCGCTGAGAGTCTCCTCGGGGATATTCGAGATGTCGTAGATGCCGTTGTAGACATAGTTGATAGTGGTGTTGCTGCTCTCGGGTTCGGTCTGCACATCTTCCCTTGAGCATGCCCACAGACCCGAAGCCACGCACACCGCGAGCCCCAGGCAAGCGATCGCTTTGAGTTTGTCTTTCATTTTCTTTTTCCTCTCGTTGGACGCGATGCGTCCAATCTCCTATATATCATCGAGCCAAGTGCCCGATATAAACAAATCAACCGCCAAACGGCGTTTGAACAAGGCGTTCGCGCATAACGAAGCGCACATAGTTTATCGCCTTGTCTGCACTGAAGGTCCAGCGCGTCAGCTGAGCCACCCGCTCGCCGGGTGCGAGCTTCAGCTGCTTTTGCTCTTTTGCGGTCGGCATACGAAGGACGATTTTCATATCGATCCTGTCAACATCGACGCCGTCACTGTCAAGTATCGCGTGCGCCACTGACTTGTCCGGGTCGAGGGATCGCACGGTGTTATAGAGTTCCTCGGTAAAATAACTGTCCTCAACGGCAACGGTCTCGCCGCCGGCAAGGCGCAGTCTGCTGAGTCTGCCGATTTTTTTATCCTGCGGAAAGTTCTTTGCAAGCTCGCCTTTCGGATATTCTAGCCCCGATGAAATGATTACGTTTCTTATCTCCATCCCGAGCCTTTCGAGCGAATAGGTCAGCGAGATTATCGGCTCAAACGCAGGCATCCACTTGTTGGAGCTGACGAATGTGCCGACTCCGTGGCGCTTGTATATCCTGCCGTCATGCTCAAGTTCGGAGAGCGCGGAGCGAACGGTCGCCCTGCCCACGCCGAGGGTTTTCATCAGTTCTTTTTCCGTCGGCAGTTTCGAATCAGCCGGATAGTCGCCGGAATCTATCATAGAGGTTATGTAATTTTTGACCTGCAGATAGAGCGGCAACCTGCTCAGACTGTCCATAGAAACTCCCCGATAAATTAAGATAAAATAAACTTTTTTAATATACTTGACACTATTCTAATATAATGCTATAATTTTGTCAAGATGTCCGGACAACCGAACAAGAATCACATAAAATCGCGGCTCTGCCGTCACGCGCTGTGCTTTTTCTTTGAATATATACTTTTTATATATAGGAAGAGGCTCGGCGTGAAATGCGCACCGCCGCAGTCAAAGGGGAGATGAATATGGCTCAGAAAGTGCAGAAAGTCCGCAGCAAGCTTGAGAAAAAGGGCTACAGCGGGATCGAATGCACCGAAGTCGGCAAGTGCATCCGCCTCGAGGGCGAGATGACCGAATGGACCGACATCGTCAAGGCCGGCAAGGCTGCCGCCAAGTTCGGCTACAAAGGCGTGCTCAACGATATCTCACTCAAAGGATTCACCGAGCCCGCCATACGCGCGCCGAAATTCACCGACGGTTCGCTCGAGGGCGCTCAGCCCGATGTTCTCATCATCGGCGGCGGCGTCATCGGCTGCTCTATCGCAAGAGAGCTGACACGCTACAAGCTCAATGTTCTGCTCGTCGACAAAGAGAGTGATGTTGCAATGCAGGCGTCGTCGAGAAACGACGGCATGATCCATCCCGGCATCGCATCCCATGTCGGCACGAAGCGCGGCGAGATGAACGTGCGAGGAAACGCAATGTACACTCAGGTGTGCAAGGAGCTTTCTGTTCCGTTCGAGCGTTGGAGCAATCTTATACTCTACAGTGAGAAGATTTTCGGCTTCTTCTCACCTCTCGTGTTCAACTACCGTGAGAAGCACCTCGGCATCGAGGGCAGAAAGATAAGCCGCGAGGAGCTCCACCGCATCGAACCCAATATTACTGACGAAGCTATCGGAGCGTTCGAGTTCCCGTCGTCCGGCGTGCTCTCGCCCTATAAATTAACCGTTGCGTTCGCTGAGAACGCAGTCGAAAACGGCGCAAAGGTCTCGCTCGATACGATTGTAACTTCAATCGATACCGAGGGCGGCAGGATAGTCGCAGTACATACGAACAGAGGTACAATTCACCCCAAGGCTGTTATAAACGCAGCGGGCGTGTTCTCGGATAAGATAGCCGAGATGGCGGGCGACCGCTTCTTCACCATCCACCCGAGAAAGGGACACCTCGCGATACTCGACAAGAAGCAGGGTCCGCTCGTCCAGAGATCGATGGGACTCATCGGACTCTCGCAGGCGACTTCGGACACCAAGGGCGGCGGCGTTATGCGCACGATAGACGGCAATGTCCTCGTCGGTCCCGACGCATTCGAGCAGCCGTACAGAGAAGATTTCTCGACAAAGCGTGAGAATGTCGACGCGATGCTCAACAAGCATCTTCCGCTGATAAAAGGCTTCTCAAAAGCCGATGTCATAACATATTTCGCAGGCGTGCGCGCCGCGACATATGAAGAGGAGTTCATAGTCGAGGGCTCCGAAAAGCTTCAGAATCTTATCCATGCCGCCGGCATCCAGTCCCCCGGACTCGCGAGCGCCCCGGCAATAGCCGAGGATATCAGCAAGATAACCGTTGACCGCCTCTCGAAAGTAATGAAGGTCGTACCCAACGAGAAGTTCAACCCGAACCGCAGAGTGACCCCCGTCATGGCGAAGCTCTCGGTCGCCGAGAGACAGGCGGCAATAGAAAAGAACCCCGATTACGGCATCGTCGTGTGCCGCTGCGAGGGCATCAGCCGCGGCGAGATAATCGACGCGATAAACTCCCCCGTTCCCGCGACTTCAATTGACGCGATAAAACGCCGCGTGCGTCCCGGAATGGGCAGATGCCAGGGCGGCTTCTGCATGCCGCTGGTCACCGGCATTATCTGTGAGCAGACCGGCATGAAGATGACCGACGTCACAAAGAGCGGCGGCGACAGCAACCTGCTGTTTGAAAAGGAGGGCACCGACAATGACTGAACTCAGATATGATGTAATAGTCCTCGGCGGCGGCCCGGCAGGTCTTGCAGCCGCGATATCCGCGCACAAGAACGGCGCAAACGTGCTGCTTATAGAGCGCGAGCACAAGCTCGGCGGTATCCTCAAGCAGTGCGTGCATGACGGATTCGGACTCATCCGCTTCGGCGAGCGCCTGACAGGCCCCGAGTATTCGGGAAGATTCATCAGGGAGTTCCTCTCCCTCGGAATAGACTACAGAATAAACGCATTTGTAACAGACGCCGAGAAAAATTCTGACGGCTTCACCCTCACCGTTCAGAGCGCGCAGGGCATACTTATCTGCCATTCGAAAGCCGTCGTTATCGCGTGCGGATGCCGCGAGCGCACCTCGCGCCAGGTATTCATCCACGGCGACAGACCCGCAGGCATATACACTGCCGGCACGGCTCAGTATTTCGTCAACATTCTCGGTCAGATGCCCACGCGCCGCTGCGTTATTCTCGGCAGCGGAGACATCGGCATGATAATGGCGCGCCGTCTCACCCTTGAGGGCGCGAGCGTCGAGGGCGTCTACGAGATAAAGGACACTCCCGCAGGTCTTGCGCGAAACGTTCACCAGTGCCTGCACGATTTCAATATCCCGCTCCACCTCTCGACCACGGTCACAAAAGTTTTCGGCGTCAAGCGCGTTGAAGCGGTCGAAGTCTGCCAGGTGGACGAAAAGATGCAGCCAATAGAATCCACCGCGCGCATCATTCCCTGCGACGCACTCATTCTCTCCGTCGGACTTCTGCCCGAGAACGAAGTGTCGCAGATGCTCGGAGTCAAGCTCGACCCCGCAACGAAAGGTGCGGTAGTCGACCAGACGCTGATGACAAACGTCCCCGGCGTGTTCTCCTGCGGCAACGCACTGCACGTCAACGACCTTGTCGATTATGTCTCCCTCTCGGGCGACCAGGCGGGCGAATCCGCCGCCGAATACTGCAAGGGCGATAAGAATGCAGCCGACAGAGTTCCCGTTGAATACGACAGAGCGAAGTTCCTCTACGTTGTTCCGCAGTATTACGACAAGGCGGCAAAGGACGGCATGACGATGTACTTCAGACCGCGCAGCGAGTTCAAGAAGCAGTCCGTCACCGTCGCGAGCGGCAGCGATGCGCTGATAAACAAAAAGTTTGCAAATCTCTCCTCCTCCGAGATGGAAGTCTTGAAATCCGAGAATATTTCGGATAGAATTACAGACAAGATAACCGTCAGCATGGAGGACATGAAATGAAGATAAAATATCTGGGCACGGCGGCAGCAGAGGGCGTTCCCGCAATTTTCTGCCGCTGTGAGGTGTGCAGAAAATCGAAGGCGGCGGGCGGCAGAAACATCCGCACCCGCTCCCAGTCGATAATCGATGACAGATTGCTTCTCGACTTCTGCCCCGACACTTTCATCCACACCCTGCGCGGCAATATCGATCTTATCTCGATAAAATCCTGTCTCATCACCCACGCGCACGAGGATCACCTCTATCCGCAGGACATTCAGATGCGCCTGCCGGAGTGCTTCGCGAACTTTATGAGCGAAGAGGTGACTCCGCTGAACTTCTACGGTTCGGGCACGACGCTCCAATGGATAAGAGACATGGAGTGGTGCGATGCGCTGACAGAAAAGAATGTTCTCGCACTGCACCCCGTAAAGGCGTTTGAACCGTTTGAGGTCGAGGGTTACACAGTGACCGCGCTCAAGGCGGATCACGACCAAAAGACCGACCCGTTTATCTATATAATATCAAACGGCAAAAAGACGATGCTCTACGCGCACGACACCGGATATTTCCCCGACGAGACCTGGGATTACCTCGAACGCAAAAAGCCCGTATTCGACTTTGTCTCAATAGACTGCACGGGCATGTTCGAAAACTACCGCCAGGGTCACATGGGACTCTCCGCCGATGCGGACACAAAGGACCGCATGATAAAAGAGGGACTTGCGACGGATAAGACCGTTTTCTGCTGCAACCACTTCTCCCACAACGGCAGAGCGACCCACGACGAATTTGTCCCCGCGGCGGCGGAGAAGGGCTTTCTCGTCGCCTACGATTCCATGGAATATGAGTTTTAACCGAAAGGACTGACACAAAGTGAACGTCACCGAAATGGTCTGTATAGTCTGCCCCAACGGCTGCCGTCTGAAGGTCAGCCGCGACGGCGACAAGATAGATGTTCAGGGCGCAAAGTGCAAGAGAGGCGTCGCATTCGGCACGACCGAGCTGACAAATCCCACCCGCTCCCTGACGACTACAGTCGACACCGCGTTTTCCGATATGCCCCGCCTGCCCGTCAAAACGAGCTGCGAGATACCGAAAGAGCACCTGCTCGACGCCATGAAAACCATCCGCGCATTCAAGCTCAGCGAGCGCGTGAACACCGGAGATGTCGTTATCAAAGACGTTTTCGGCGCGGATATAGTAGCAACAGCCGACATGAACTGAACATAAAGCTTATCAAGGAGGAAACACCGTGAGCAAATCAAAGAAGTTCGTACCCGATTGGTACCACGAGAAAGCACCCGAAAGATCCTACCGTTCCATTCTCAAATGGGGCGATCCCGAAGCGTTCAAGGCCCCGAACTCAAAGCTCTATGAGCTGATGAAAGAGACCTTCCACATGACCGACGACGATTTCAAGGTCAAGCAGGAGATGGGTCTCGAAGAAGTTGATTATGATATCCCCTGCCGCCTGAGTGACGACCAGATAGCGGCTCTCGAAGCGATTGTCGGCAAGGCAAACGTCAGCACCGACAACTATGACAGACTCTCTGTCGCATACGGCAAGACGATGGTCGACCTTATGAGACTTCGCAAGCACATCGTCGAGAACGTCCCCGACGCGGTCGTATATCCCAAGAACCGCGAGGATATTATCGCGCTTGTCAAATACTGCTGCGAGCAGAAAATTCCGATGTATGTCTACGGCGGCGGCTCCTCCGTCACCCGCGGCGTTGAGGCAGTCAAGGGCGGCATCACGCTCGACATGAGGAAGAACTTCAACAAGGTCATCTCCTTCAGCGAGCACAATCAGACAATAACCGTCGAAGCCGGCATGAGCGGTCCGAAACTTGAAGAGACCCTCAACAACGCCGTCTCGACCCTCGGCGCAAAGCGCGCCTATACCTGCGGCCACTTCCCGCAGAGCTTCGAGTATTCCTCCGTCGGCGGCTGGGCTGTCACCCGCGGCGCAGGTCAGAACTCGAGCTATTACGGCAAGATTGAAGACATCGTCATCAGTCAGGAGTATGTCACTCCCATCGGCATCATCAAGAGCGACGAGTTCCCGAGAAACGCTACCGGTCCTTCCATAGACCAGATCATGATGGGCAGCGAGGGAACCTTCGGCATTCTTACTCATGTCACCCTCAGAGTTTTCAAGTATATGCCTGAGAACCGCAAGAAGTTCTCCTATGTTTTCAAGGATTGGGAGAACGGTCTCAACGCGGCGCGCGAGATAATGCAGGGCGAGTTCGGCTTCCCGTCGGTCTTCCGTCTCTCCGACCCCGAAGAGACTTCGATAGCTTTCCGCCTCTACGGCGTTGCGGACACCGTTATTGACAAGATGCTCGCCGCCAAAGGCTACAAGGACGGCAAGCGCGTGCTCATGCTCGGCTGGAGCGAGGGCGAGAAGCACTTCAGCAAGAACGTCGCAAAGCAGATAGACAAGATATGCAAGAAGCACGGCGCAATGTACACCACCAGCATCGTCACCAAGGGCTGGGAGAAGGGTCGCTTCACCGATCCCTACCTGCGCGAGGACATGGGCGACTACGGCCTTATGCTCGACACCCTCGAGTGCTCGGTCAACTGGGATAACTTCACCAATGTCTATGAGAATGTCCGCCGCTTCTGCAAGAGCAGACCAGACACAATCTGCATGACCCACATGTCCCACTTCTATCCCCAGGGCGCAAACCTCTACTTCATATTCGAAGCGAAGATGAACGACCTCGACGAGTATCTTGAGTATCAGCGCGGCATCATGGACAACATCCAGAAGTACGGCGCGGCGATGAGCCACCACCACGGCATAGGCAAGATGACCGCTCCGTGGCTCGAGGCGCAGATCGGCAAGAACCAGATGGATATCTACCGCGCGCTCAAGCAGCACTTCGATCCCGACAACCTGATGAATCCGGGCGGAACACTCGGTCTCGACCTCCCCGAGGATCAGAAGAGAGACTTCATCAACAAGTAAATTCACCTCCATTTTCACCGGAGAATGAGAACAGAGAGTGCCCTGCGGTTAAATTTCCGCAGGGCACGTCGTGTTTTTGCAATCAGAAATCGGAATGACCCCTGCGGTACACAAGCCGCCGGGGTCGTTCCGAATATAGGAGATTTGTGGTTGTCGATTATGTACGGACGCCTTGACGGCGCCCGGCATAAGGCGTGGAGCGGGAGTCCGCGTCCGCAAGCGAACCCCCGTCTGCTTGACGTGTGCCGCACTGCGGTTTTTTTTGCCGCAAAAACACGGTCTTCCTGCCCCCGTTTTATACAAGCACATAATACACCATTTTCTAAAAAAATGGAATAGACTTTGTATAACTGGTAAATTTTGAGGATAAATAACCGTCTTAATTTCTTTAAAAAGTATATAATTATTTTTACGGCGTTTTTATTGCTTTTTATGACTTTTAATTTGCGCCTTTTGTTCTTATGTTTCGTTCTGAATGTGCTGATTTTTCACTCTATATTTATCTTTCCGTATATCTTATTCACGGGAATAAACAGCAGAAAAGTGAGCACGGAATTGAGGCACGCTTTTATGAGATTGAACGGAATTATCGCAGGAATGAGCATTTTGACGACCGCCTCGACACCGGTGCCCATGAAGATTCCGGTAAAGATGAGGTTGAGCGGTATCATGACGAGGGTCATCAGCACCGAACCGACCGCGAGTCCCGCCGCCATGCCCTTTTTGCCGCCGATTTTTTTATACATCAGACCGGACGCCAGAACGAGCACGCCCGACGCGCAGAAGTGCATGAGAAAGCCGATAATGTGGCTCGACGAGCTGACGGTAAACGCCTGGATAGCCGAGGTGATGAGCAGGATCACGAGCCCCGCTGACGGTCCGAACAGCATCGTGCCTATAAGCACGGGGACATCCGCAATGTCGTATTCGAGAAACGGCGCGGAGGGCAAAAGCGGAAACTTGATAAAATACACCGACACCACGGCAACCGCCGCGAGCATCGCCATGACCGTTATTTTGCGCAGGTTCTGTCTTGAGCTTTTTTTCATGAGTATCTTCCTCTCTTTATTTTTGCAACCGGGAAGATGAAAAAGCAAAAGCCCCGCCATATAAGCGGGGCGCAAATGCATTTTTCGCATCCTCTTCCATCCGGACTTTACCGTCGGCTCCGGAATCGCACCGGATCAACCGCTCTCGCGGCTCGCGGGCTTCGGCTTTCGCCTTCACCGCCGGTGGGGAATTTCACCCCGCCCCTGAGATTGCTGTATATATTGTCGCACTTTGAAAGTGTTTTGTCAATAGCTATGCGGAACTTGATATTCGCCGCATCAAAAGTTTACACTTGATTCAAATATCCGGGCGCAGTTAAACGGACTGCAAAGCGCTGTTTGCGGTCTGTGGGTAAAATACCGGACAGATGAGCGCTTTATTCCGTTGTATTTCGCGCCGCCTTATGTTATACTTAATCCCGACAAACAAACGGAGGCAACAGCATGAATTTCACTCAATTCAATAAAAACGGCGGCGTTGAGGGCTTCTGCCTGATAAAGACCGTCGATCGCAAAATGACGGCAAAGGGCGTGCCGTATCTCGATCTCACGCTCGCCGATCCTGACGGCGAAATAAACGCAAAGCTCTGGGACTACAAAGAGGAGCTTCACGGCGAATTCGCCGCAAACGATCTGATAAAAGTCCGTGGAACGGTTCAGCCGTTCAACGACTCGCAGCAGCTGAGGATAGAGCGCATACGCAAAGTGACCGAAGCGGACGGCGTGCGCATCGAAGATTTCGTTCCCTCGGCGGGCTTCTCGGGCGAGGCTATGTTCAACGAGCTGATGAAAGTTGCGGGCAATTTCAAGGACGAGGAGTTAAAGACGCTCGTCACCGCTCTGCTCAACGAATACAAAGACAGGCTGCTCTACTGGCCGGCGGCGTTCAGGCTGCACCACGCGATACGCGGCGGGCTGCTCTACCACACGCTCTCAATTCTCCGCATGGCTCAGGGAGTCGCAAATATATATCCGTTTATAGACAGCGACCTGCTCTTTGCGGGCGTTATACTCCACGATATCGCAAAGACAGAGGAATTCGACGTCGCGCAGACCGGCATTGCCTCGGGCTACACGACCGACGGCAATCTTATCGGTCACCTCGTGCGCGGAGCGATGGCGGTTGACAGATGCGGAAGAAAGCTCGGCATCAGCGAAAACACGCTCATGCTCGTCGAGCACATGATAATCTCGCACCACGGCGAGCCGGAGTTCGGCGCGGCGGTACGTCCGATGTTCCTCGAGGCGGAGATACTCTCCTCGCTCGACACGCTCGACGCGAAGATATATGAGATCGAGCAGGCGTGCAGGAATGTTCAGCCCGGCGAATTCACTCCCCGCCAGTGGGCGCTCGACAACCGCAAGCTCTATAACCATGACCGCAACCACGCCGATTTCAAGGCGGAGCTGATAAAATAAGGAGAGCCTATGGACTGGACAGAAATAAAGATAACAGTTGACACAAAGGATATCGACACCGCGGGCGACATTGCCAACATGGTCGTGCCATACGGCATATATATCGAGGACTACAGCGACCTTGAGCGCGAGGCGATGGAGATAGCCCACATCGATCTTATTGACGAGGATCTGCTCGCCAAGGACAGGACGAAGGGCATTGTCCACATATATATCGACCCGCAGGATCACCCGCAGGAGGCTGCCGCCTTTCTGACGGAACGGCTTGCGGCGGCGGGAATAGAGAATGAGATCGACCTCACCCAGTGCAAAAACGCCGACTGGGAGAACAACTGGAAGCAGTATTTTCACCCGATAAAAATTGGCGAGCGCCTGCTCATCCGCCCGACATGGGAGGACGAATACGACGCAGAAGGTCGCGCGGTGCTCCATCTTGAGCCCGGGCTCGCGTTCGGCACGGGCAGCCATGAGACGACCCGTCTCTGCCTTGAGGCACTTGAGAAAAATATCAAGGGCGGCGAAAAGGTTCTCGACGTCGGCTGCGGGAGCGGCATACTCGCTATAGCCTCTCTCCTGCTCGGCGCGGAGAGTGCAACCGGCGTTGACATAGACGAGCTCGCGGTTAAGACTGCAGAAGAAAACGGAAAGATGAACGGCTTCGGCAACGACCGTCTGACTTTTATTCACGGCGACCTCGCAGACAAGGTCAGCGGCAAATTCGACATAGTCGTTGCAAACATTGTTGCCGATGTCATAATCATGTTCTGCAAGACAGTGCCCGAGTTCATGGCGGACAATGCCGTGTTCATCACCTCCGGCATAATCGACATACGCGAGCAGGAAGTTGTTGACGCGTTCACCGAAAACGGATTTGAAATCATCGCGCGGCACGCCGACGGCGGCTGGCGCTGCTTCGAATGCAGGAGAAAGAAGTAAATATATAAACAGTTCGAGGGACTGCACCGATGTGCGGTTCCTCAATTTTGATTTCAAGAGCTTTGTTTATATCAGACTTTCAATAGTAGAGACAGCCCTTGCGGCTGTCCGATATCGGTGAAGACGATGTGCTTTAGCAAATTATATCGTGACTTGTTTTTTTAAACTTTTGCAAAGTAAAAGCGAGCAACTCAATTAATTATCATAATTAAACTTCCAATAGCCGCGCCGCAGTGTTTGATAAGCCAACTAAGAGGGGCGAGGGAACGGCTTGCGAAGCAAGACGCACGAGCACGCATTCGTTCAAGCTCCGGCGCGTTTGCGGGCGAATGTGCCGAGCTGCCGACTGAGAGCCACGAGCTATGTACTGCGGCGCGGCGTTGCCGGGGTCTCGGGGTGAAACCCCGAGTCTGCCTTTTCTTTGCAGGCGTTTCTTTTCTCAGGCAGAAAAGAAATGCCGAAACACGGGAAGTGTATATCATTTGATTATGGTAGGACGCGAAGGCAGAGGTCAAATTTTGCGGCCTTGCTTTTCATCGTCGCCGCTCCAAATCACTCGACAGCCAAAACAAAAGCCATAATTCAAATCGTATCCGCAGCGGAATTGATTATGAACTATGGCTCTTTTTATTTTGCTGGTTGGTCTACGCTGAATGCGAAAGCTTTAAGCAATTTATTTCATGCCCTGCTCGTAAGCTTCGATCATCTTCTTGACCATCTGTCCGCCGACAGAACCGGCCTCGCGGGAGGTCAGATCGCCGTTGTAACCCTGCTTGAGATTGACGCCCACCTCAGAGGCGGCCTCCATCTTGAAGCGGTCAAGCGCGTCGCGTGCCTCGGGGACAACACCCTTGCTGGAACTCTTAGCCATTTACTTTACACCCCTTACTTTTTAAGACTTTGTTTGCGTTTGCATCCTTATTATTTTCCGCCCGCGCGTTTTTATAACTTTTTCGAAGTGACAATGTTTGTCAAAAGTCCGGCGGTCACACTTGGTGATATTTATTGACAAATAGTTCCCGTTAAGTTAAAATAATATTAACATAATAATAGTATTATATATAATCATATATAATATGTTCATCAACTAATATATCCCTGTCAACTGACAAGAGCGTATACGGTAAACGCCTATGCCGTTGTCAATTGACCGGAAAAGAAAGGAGCAAGCTGTTATTGCAAACGCAAAATTTTCCGATCACCACAACCTGATTCTCGAAAAAGTCCGTGAATCCGCTCTCTCGGTTCTGCCGATATTGGTCATAGTCGTGCTGCTGTGCTTCAGCGTCTCGCCGATTGACACGGATTTATTTTTGAGCTTTCTCGCCGGCGCGATTTTTGTTGTAGTCGGCATGGGTCTGTTCTCTCTCGGAGCCGAGACCTCAATGACGCCGATAGGCACAAAGCTCGGCACGGCGATGACAAAATCCCGCTCCCTTCCGCTGATAATTATAGTCAGCTTCATCCTCGGCTTTGCCGTGACGATAGCCGAGCCCGATCTCCAGGTGCTCGCGCAGACGGTGCCGCATATTAACAACACTGTTTTGCTCGTGACGGTCGGCGTCGGAGTCGGATTCTTTCTGTGCGTGTGCATGATAAGAATACTCACGGGCGTGCGCCTTCGCTGGCTGCTGATAGCATTTTATGCCGTTGTTTTTATTTTAGCGGCGTTTTCAAAGCCCGATTTTCTCGGCATCGCGTTTGACTCGGGCGGCGTGACAACAGGGCCTATGACCGTGCCGTTTATTCTCGCGCTCGGCGTCGGCGTTTCAAAAATACGAAGCGACGCAAAGGCGGAGTCGGACAGCTTCGGCCTCGTCGCTCTCTGTTCAATAGGGCCGATACTCGCGGTGCTTTTGCTCGGATTCTTCTATCCGAACGGCGACGGCGTTGTTGACATAAGCTCGGCGGCATATTCGAGCACGGGCGAAATCGGTCGCGCTTATCTCACCGCCCTGCCGACTTATATGAAAGAGATGGCGGTGGCTCTGCTGCCGATAATCGCGATATTTTATATTTTCCAGATTTTCTCACTCCGCCTCTCAAAACGCGAGGTCGCGAGGATAACAATAGGCGTCGCCTATACATATGTCGGGCTCGTGCTGTTTTTGACGGGCGTCAACGTCGGCTTCTCTTCGCTCGGCGCGGTACTCGGCGCAAAGCTCGCCGAGGGCAATATGAAATATCTGCTCATACCACTGTCGATGCTCCTCGGCTGGTTCATTATCTCCGCGGAGCCGGCGGTCGCCGTACTCGAAAAGCAGATCGAAGAAGTCAGCGCGGGAGCGATTCCCGGAAAAGTTATAAAATACAGCCTTTCGGTCGCGATTGCCGCGGCGATGGGCATATCGATGATAAGAGTTATAACGGGTATATCGGTCATGTGGTTCCTCGTGCCCGGATATCTTATCGCCATAATCCTCTCGTTCTTCGTGCCGGATATCTACACGGCGATAGCCTTTGACTCGGGCGGCGTTGCGTCAGGCCCGATGACGGCGACATTCATGCTCCAGTTTATGATAGGCGCGTCAAAGACGCTCGGCGGCGATCCCTTGAGCGACGCATTCGGAGTCGTGGCGATAGTCGCGATGATGCCGCTGATATCAATCCAGGCGGTCGGCGTCATATATGAAAGGCGCAAGAAGCCCACAGAGAAAGGCGAAACTTTTGCCGACGACGAGATTATCGAGCTTTGGGAGGTGCAGACAGGTTGAACTACATAATGACCGTAATAAACCCAGACGCGCTCAAGAAGCTCTCGGATATCTGCGCCCAGCTTGAGATACCGATGTCCGTCGCCCTGCACGGGCGCGGGACGGCGATAGAGAGTATGCGCGATCTGCTCGGCATCGATTCGACGGAAAAATGGATAGTCTTTTCAGTTGCAGGCGAAGAAAAGACAAAAGAATATATGAACAGGCTGCGCCGCACGCTGTATATCGGCGTACCCGGTCACGGCATCGCATGGGCTGTGCCCATCAAAAGCGTTGGAGGAGGAAAAATCTTGGCATATCTCAACGACGGGCGGCAGGATGCCCGATACACGCCCGAATTCAATTTTTCATATGAACTGATTGTCGCGATAGCCAACGAGGGACGCACGGACGCCGTCATGAACGCGGCGCGCGCTGCGGGCGCGATGGGCGGCACGGTGCTCCACGGCAAGGGCACCACATCGCCCGAGAGCGAAAAGTTCCTCGGCGTATCGATAGCAAAAGAAAAAGAGGTTATTCTCATCGTCGCGCGCAAGGAGCAGAAAGCGGACATCATGCGCTCGATAATGACCCGCGCGGGTGCGGACACGGATGCGGGTGCAGTCGTGTTTTCCGTCCCCGTGAGCGATGTCGCGGGATTCGGAATGTTCGACGAAACATAAAAAATAGACTTTGGGGCGGTGCTTCGGCGCCGCCTTTTGTCATGCAAAAAAATAAACTGCAATACAATTTTTTAATTTAATTTGTATATTGCTCATTAAAACTGCCGATATATTTGCCGTCCTGTATTTTGCCGCAAGTCAGGCTGAATATGCCGAAAATTCTGACACAAAAGCGCAATCGGCACAATTCACATAAACTTTCAACGATAGCGGAGCGTTTATGAAAGATTGTTCAATGATGTTCAATATGCAATTATATTTATAACTATATATCAATTTTATTTTAAGCCGCACTTGCACTTCTCCGCAAAATTTGAATGAAGTTTTATATAAATTGCATTTTTGTATCGCAGTACAACTAAATTCACTTGATTTTCTTAAATTTTTGAAACTTTTATAAATTCACTTGCATTTTTATGCGCGGTATATTAAAATATTTGGCATTGGCGGCGGGATATATTTTTTGTTTTTATTTTTTGCCGCAAATCGTTTTGGGAGTGATAATATGAGCTATATTGACGACATAATACTTCACGTTCAGCAGAAGAACGCGACTCAGCCGGAGTTCGTTCAGGCTGCGACGGAGGTTCTCGATTCCATTCGCCCGGTTGTCGAGGCGAACAGGACATATCAGGATTGGGCGCTGCTCGAAAGGCTCGTTGAGCCGGAGAGGGCGACGGTTTTCCGCATCTCGTGGGCGGACGACGCGGGCAAGGTTCACACAAACCGCGGCTACCGAGTTCAGTTCAACAGCGCAATAGGTCCGTATAAAGGCGGTCTGCGCTTCCACCCCTCGGTCAACATGAGCATTATAAAATTCCTCGGCTTCGAGCAGATATTCAAAAATTCGCTGACGGGACTCCCCATCGGCGGCGGCAAGGGCGGCTCGGACTTCAACCCCAAGGGCAAGAGCGAGATGGAGATAATGCGCTTCTGCCAGAGCTTCATGACCGCGCTCTACCGCGTCATAGGCCCGAACACCGACGTTCCCGCTGGCGATATCGGAGTCGGCGGGCGCGAAATCGGCTACATGTTCGGTCAGTACAAGAGAATAACGGGTCAGTACGAGGGCGTGCTCACGGGCAAGGGGCTCTCGTTCGGCGGCTCGCTCGCGAGAACAGAGGCGACCGGCTACGGCCTTGTATATCTCGTTGAGGAGATGCTCAAGAACCATGCGAACTCGATCGAGGGCAAGACGATAGTTGTCTCCGGCTCGGGCAACGTCGCAACCTACGCCATAGAGAAGGCTCTGAGCCTCGGCGGAAAGGTGGTAACTGCGAGCGATTCGAGCGGCTTTGTATATGACCCGGACGGCATCGACGTTGATACGCTCAAACAGATAAAAGAAGTCCGCCGCGCAAGGATAAGCGAATATATCAAAGAGCGCCCGCACGCGAAATTTTACGAGGGCAAAAAGGTCTGGGGCGTGCCCTGCGACATAGCTCTCCCGTGCGCCACGCAGAACGAGCTCGGAGCCGAGGACGCAAAAGAGCTGATAAAGAACGGATGCATCGCGGTCGGCGAGGGTGCGAACATGCCCTCGACTACGGAAGCTACCGAAGTTTTCCTGCAAAACAAAATCCTCTTTGCCCCCGGCAAGGCGGCAAACGCGGGCGGCGTCGCGACCTCCGCGCTTGAGATGAGTCAAAACAGCGCGCGCGTCAGCTGGCCGTTTGAAAAAGTCGATCACCAGCTCAACAACATTATGATAAATATCTATCACAACATGGCAAACGCCGCAAAGGAATACGGACACGAGGACAACTTCGTTGTCGGCGCGAACATCGCAGGCTTCCTCAAGGTCTCCGATGCAATGATGGCGCAGGGAATAGTGTAAAAAATATAAAGAGGCTCCCTCACGAAAGAATTTCGTGGGGAGCTTTTATCATACAAAACTATTTCTTCATATTTATGTGTCAAATACCGAATTCAAGTAGGGGTCGGCGACTCGACGACCCTATGCCGCCGACGGCGGCACGGCAACAATCAGCAATATTTTACGGAGTCTCGTTACAGCAACGTTATGCCGATTGCCCGTTCGCAACTATAGTGTATATAATTTGTGCTGACTCCGTCAGCAGCGGTGCGTCGAGTCGCCGCACCCTACAAAAGTACCTGCTAAAAGAAAGCTTTTTCATTCAAATATTTCTCCGATATATTCAGCTCCCCGCGAATAAAATTCCGCGGGGAGCTATAATTTTATTTTATCTTTTATTCCTCTGTCTTTATTCCCTTATCCTTGAACAGCGTTTTCAGGCGTTCTACAGATGATGAGCTAAGTGCGGTTTTCGTCAGAATAAACGCGCTGTCTGAGGCGATATAGATATAAAAAGCGTGCTTTGTGATGCAGACTTTCTGTATCTTTGAATACGGTATGATGCGCTTTATGCTCTTTTCGCCGTGTTCGATGAGTTCCAGCTTATCTTCGTAGAAATCGAACTCCTGCTCGGCGAAGAACGACTTGTCGAGCTTTTTGAACGCCCTGTATGGCGCTAAATATTGGATATAGACATACGCCGCCGCGCAGAGTACGAGAACGGCGCTCACGACATAGAGAAAGATATTGCCGCCGACCTTCACAAAGCTCACTATAACGGCCGCGGCGCAGGCAAGCAGAAGCCAGCCGGTCGCGCCCGAAAAGCGAGTCTTTCTGCGCTTGCTGTCCGTGTAGTGGACATATTTGAGATACGAGTCAAATGTATTTTTGCAGTTTGCAGTAACTATAAGCATATGTTTCTCCGTTTTTTATTCCATACCGAGCGCGTGCTCAAGATTTTTTCCGAGTATTCCCTCTTTCGCCTCTTCGGAGATGTCGAGGGAGATTATTCTGTTTATCAGCGCTTTTGCGTAGTCGGCTTTTTTATACGGGAAGTCGAGCCCGAATATCGCGCAGTCGTCGTCCCCCTGATGAATGAGCGTTAGCAGTTCATCATCCGAGAGAGTCCAATAATCCGGCAGACCGTTGTCGTCGGGCATAATGCTCGTCAAGCCCGCGTATACGCGCCTCGGATCGCTCGCGCGGTGATGATTGTTGCAGATAACAGCCAGCGCCTCGCGGAAAAAGTGATACCCGCCGACATGCTCCATGCTGAATTTAAGGCGCGGGAAGTTCCACGCGACTTCGTCAAAGAGCAGCGGCTGATAGTCCGCGATACGGTGCCAGTGCAGCCCCGTATGAAACGACAGAAACAGTCCGTTCTCCTGGGCGGCAGAATAGACCTCGCACGCTTTGTCGCCCATAATATTGAACTCCTGATATGCCGGGTGGAGCTTTATGCCACTGAAGCCGAGATCGGCTATTCTGTTGACCTGCCCCGTGATATCGCCGGAATCAAAATCTATAGTTCCGAAGCCGACGAGAGAGTTGTCATTCTTTATTGCGCCCGCGAGCCAGCTTATGCAGTCGCCGGTCATGTTATATTCTTTATACTGCGATGGGAACGGCGCGAAGCAGACCGCCCGCTCTATAGAACACTCATCCATGAGCTTTTTGAGCGAATCTATCCCGCAGCCCGGTCTCGCTTCCTCCGGGAAAACATGGGCGTGGTTCGCAAATATATGATAATCCTTCATCTTTTCTCCTTTGATTTAGGTCGAAGCCGACGAGGCGGTATTCGCCGCCGCCATGGCAGTGTCTATAGCGAGGACTATGCCCAGCGATATCAACTCATAGTCCGGGTCGAGGATATCAAGCTCGTAGCTGTCGCCCCAGGTGAACCACTCCTTATGGATGTTCATGATGTTCCTGTCGCCGTCATAGAGCGAATATTCATGCGCCCAGAAATCGCCCTCGACCCTGAGCGAGGTGTTTTCGAGCGAATATTTCGGGCGGAAGAAAGAGAAATCCTTGACTATCTCCGCTTTCTCTTCGCCGCCTATCTCGAGGATAAAATGCGGCAGAAAAGTCATCAGCCGGCGGTATATCTGCCCTATCTCCTCGCCTTGCGCGTCCATGATATGCAGCCTGCCGCGCAGGGAGAAGAACTCGCCCTCGACAAAATATCTGTCATTTCCCGACTCGTCCTTCACTGTAAATTTTGAAGTCAGCGAAAAGACCTTCTGCTTGATATAGAGCTTCATTTTGTCCTCCCCTTTCCCCTTTTCAGTATATCATAAACCTCAGCCCTTTACAACCGCGGCGGCGAGTTTGCGACTAAAATAAATAATTTTTGACCGAAAAAGCCCTCAACGATTGTAACAATGCAAAAAATTCAAAAACCTTGTCCCAAGTAATTGATACGCTTGTATTTTTTTGATATAATAGCTCTGTACGGGATACACAAAACGAAAGGAGACTACGTGTATGAATTATACTCAAGAAGTAGAGAATATGTGTATTGTCAAAAAGGGTCCGAACCACGGTCCTGCTCCCATCCCCGAAGAGGGCAAATGGGTCAAGGCTTATGAGATAAAGGACATCTCCGGTTTCACCCACGGTGTGGGCTGGTGTGCTCCCCAGCAGGGCGCATGTAAGCTCTCGCTCAACATCAAGGACGGCATCATCGAGGAAGCTCTCGTTGAGACCATCGGCTGCTCGGGCATGACCCATTCCGCAGCTATGGCAAGTGAGATCCTCCCCGGCAAGACCATTCTTGAGGCTCTGAACACCGACCTCGTCTGCGACGCTATCAACACCGCTATGCGCGAGCTGTTCCTCCAGATAGTCTACGGCCGCTCCCAGTCCGCTTTCTCGGACGACGGACTTAACGTCGGCGCAGGCCTCGAGGATCTCGGCAAGGGACTTCGTTCGCAGGTCGGTACAATGTACGGCACAAGATACAAAGGCGTCCGCTATCTCGAGATGGCTGAGGGCTATGTCACCAGAATGGCTCTCGACGAGGACGATCAGGTTATAGGCTACGAGTTCGTGTCCCTGGGCAAGATGACCGACTTCATCAAGAAGGGCGACGACGCTCAGACCGCATACGACAAGTCGGTAGGCACCTACGGCAGATTCGCCGAGGCCGCCAAGTATATCGACCCGCGCAAAGAGTAAGGAGGATACGGACAATGGCATTATTTGAAAACTATGAGAGAAGAGTTGACAAGATCAACTCCGTTCTCGCTCAGTACGGCATTTCCTCCATCGAGGAGTGCAAAGAGATCACTCTTGCAAAGGGCATCGACTGCGACAAGATCGTCAGAGGTACCCAGCCCATCTGCTTTGAAAACGCTATCTGGGCATACACAGTCGGCTGCGCTATCGCTATAAAGAGCGGCGCTGTCAAGGCTGCCGACGCCGCTGCCGCAATCGGCATCGGTCTTCAGTCTTTCTGCATCCCCGGCTCCGTCGCCGAAAACCGCAAGGTCGGCCTCGGCCACGGCAACCTCGGCAAGATGCTCCTCTCCGAGGAGACAGAGTGCTTCTGCTTCCTCGCAGGTCACGAGAGCTTCGCCGCCGCTGAGGGCGCTATCAAAATAGCCCTCAACGCAAACAAGGTCAGAACCAAGCCCCTGAGAGTTATCCTCAACGGCCTCGGCAAGGACGCCGCAATGATAATCTCCCGCATCAACGGCTTCACATACTGCAAGACGGAGTTCGATCCCTACACCGAGACCGTCACCGTCACCGAGCAGAAGGCTTATTCCAACGGTCCGAGAGCGGCCGTCAAGTGCTACGGCGCAGACAACGTTCCCGAGGGCGTTGCTATCATGAAGCTTGAGAACGTCGGCGTTTCCATCACCGGCAACTCCACCAACCCGACCCGCTTCCAGCACCCGGTCGCAGGCACCTACAAGAAGTGGTGCGTCGAGAACGGCGTCAACTACTTCTCCGTCGCTTCCGGCGGCGGCACAGGCCGTACCCTGCATCCCGACAACATGGCAGCAGGCCCCTCCAGCTACGGCATGACCGACACCATGGGTCGTATGCACTCCGACGCCCAGTTCGCAGGTTCTTCCTCCGTTCCGGCGCACGTCGAGATGATGGGTCTTATCGGCATGGGCAACAACCCGATGGTCGGCGCGACCGTCGCCTGCGCTGTTGCAGTCGAAGAGGCTATGAAATAATCGGACAACCGATAAAAGTACAAAAAAGGGAGACATTCAAAAGAGTGTCTCCTTTTTTATTGCGCGAATATTTATAAGGCGGCGGATATTATTCGCCTGCGAAATTTATACTATACCGGCACACATCCTGCAAAGCATATCTTGAACGCCGGCTCCCCTTGCAGGGGCGGCCTGATAGATTCCGACGAAAAATTCAATTCACTTCTCCCTACCAGACACCGAAAAAAAATCCCTCTCCGGAAGCTCATCCGGAGAGGGAATGCATTTATATTATATATCTTACTTGTTCACTGCGCCGCAGCACTTCTTATACTTCTTGCCACTGCCGCAAGGGCAGGGATCGTTCGGACCTATCTTTGCGCCCTTGCGGACGGTGCGACCCTTTTCGCTGCCGTCGGACGCGCCGCTGGTCGAGGTTATCTCGGCGACCTGCTTGCGCTTGGTGTCCTCCTCGTTCTTGGGCATGATCGTCATCATCAGGCGGACGGTGTCCTCGCGGATGGACATGGTCATCTCGTCGAAGATATCGTAGCTCTCCTGTCTGAACGCAACGACGGGATCCTGCTGACCGTAGGAGCGGAGTCCTATGCCGCGTTTGAGCTCTTCCATGGCGTCAATGTGATCCATCCACTTGCTGTCGACCATCTTGAGCAGAACCATGCGCTCGAGCGCTCTCATTATCGGCACGCCGTTCTCGTCGACGCCCATGAGCTCCTCGCGCTCGTCGTAAAGCTTATGTCCGCGCTCAATGAGCTCTTTCTTTGCGTCCTCGCGGTCAAAGCCGTCCGCGAAGTCTTCGGGAGTGGTCAGCCAGCCGAGGAACTTCTCACGCAGTCCGGCTATGTTCCAGTCGGAGTGGGAGAGCGCCTTCGGGCAATAGAAATCTATGGACTCGGTGATGCACTCGTCGAGCATCTTGAGTATAACGGGCTTGAGGTTCTCGCCGTCGAGCACCTGGTCGCGCTGCTTGTAGATAAGCTCACGCTGGCGGTTCATGACATCGTCGAAGCTCAGGACGCTCTTACGCACCGAGAAGTTGCGCGACTCGACGCGCTTCTGCGAGCTCTCGATAACATTCGAGATCATCTTCGACTCTATCGGCATATCCTCGGGGGTTCTGAGCGTGTTCATTATAGTTGTCACGCGCTCGCCGCCGAACAGGCGCATCAGATCGTCCTCAAGCGACAGGTAGAAGCGGCTCACGCCGGGGTCGCCCTGACGGCCGGAACGTCCGCGCAGCTGATTGTCGATTCGGCGGGACTCGTGGCGCTCTGTGCCAATGATGCAAAGACCGCCTGCCTGCCTGACCTGCTCCGCCTCGCCGGAAATTTCGTTCTTATATTTCTTCTCGAGAGCCTGGAATTCCTCTCTCGCGCTGATTATATCCTCGTTGTCCGTGTCGCCGAAGCCGGTCGATTCGGCAATCAGCTCTTCGCTGTATCCCTTGCGGCGCATCTCGGACTTCGCAAGGAACTCTGCGTTACCGCCGAGCACGATATCGGTTCCGCGTCCCGCCATGTTGGTGGCTATCGTGACCGCGCCGAGCTTACCTGCCTGCGCGACAATTTCCGCTTCCTTTTCATGGTACTTGGCGTTGAGCACTTCATGCTTTATGCCGCGCTTTTTGAGCAGCTTACTGAGCGTCTCGGACTTCTCTATGGATATCGTACCGACAAGCACGGGCTGACCCTTTTCGTGGCGCTCGACAATGTCATCGATGACTGCGTTGAACTTCGCGGGCTCGGTCTTGTAGACGAGGTCGTCCATGTCCTTTCTTATCATCGGCTTGTTCGTCGGAATCTCCACGACGTCAAGCGAATATATCTCCTGGAACTCCTCGCTCTCGGTCATTGCGGTACCGGTCATACCGGAGAGCTTGTCATAGAGTCTGAAGTAGTTCTGGAATGTAATGGTCGCGAGCGTCTTGCTCTCGTGCTCGACGTTGACGCCCTCTTTTGCTTCGATAGCCTGGTGGAGACCCTCATTGTAGCGTCTGCCGAGCATGATACGTCCGGTGAACTCGTCGACTATGAGCACCTGTCCGTCCTTCACGACGTAGTCGACATCGCGGCGCATGACGCCTATAGCCTTTATCGCCTGGTTGATGTGGTGCTGTATGGTCATGTTCGCGGGATCCATGAGGTTGTCGAGATTGAAATACTTCTCCGCCTTTGCGATACCCTTTTGAGTCAGGACGGCGGTTCTCGCCTTTTCGTCAACTATGACGTCGCAGTTTTCGCTGACCTGGTCGGCGGTATCTTCGAGTCTCGAAGAGGAGCGCAGCTCCTTTATGCGCTCGAAATTGAGCGTGCGGGCGAAGGAGTTCGCCTGCTTGTAGAGGTCGGTCGAGCGGTCGCCGCGGCCGGATATGATAAGAGGCGTTCTCGCCTCATCGATAAGTATTGAGTCGACCTCGTCGACTATTGCGAACGAGTGACCGCGCTGAACCTTGAGCTCTTTGTAGGGCACCATGTTGTCACGCAGATAGTCGAAGCCCATCTCGTTGTTCGTGCCGTAGGTTATGTCGGCGGCATATGCCTCACGGCGCTCGTCGTTGTTCTTCTCATGGATTATCAGACCGACCTTGAGCCCGAGGAAGCGGTAGACCTTGCCCATCCACTCGCTGTCACGGCGTGCGAGGTAGTCGTTAACCGTGACGATGTGGACTCCGTTGCCGGAGAGCGCGTTGAGATAAGCGGGGAGCGTTGCGACGAGCGTTTTGCCCTCGCCGGTCTTCATCTCCGCGATGCGTCCCTGATGCAGAACGATACCGCCGAGAATCTGCACGGGGAAGTGCTTCATCCCGAGCACACGCCACGAAGCCTCGCGGCAGGCGGCGAATGCCTCGGGCAGGATATCGTCAAGGGTCTCGCCGTTGGCGAGGCGCTCCTTGAAATAAGGGGTTTTTGCCTTTAGCTCCTCATCGGTGAGTTTTGAATATTCCTCGTCAAGCGCGAGCACCTTGTCCTTTATCGGCGTGATACGCTTGATTTCTCTCGAAGAGTAGTCTCCGAAAATTTTCTTTAAAAGACCCATAGAAAGTCACCTCAAAAATTTCTTCTTGCCTTAACGGCTTGGATATGTTAATATCGGGTTGATATATTATGCTATTATAAGGGAAACGGAGCGGTGAAAAATGCCTAAAAGAAGCGATTATATCTCGTGGGACGAGTATTTTATGGGGATCGCGATGCTCTCGGCTTGCAGGAGCAAGGATCCGAACACCCAGGTGGGCGCCTGCATCGTAAACGACAGAAACAGGATAATGTCCGTCGGCTATAACGGCTTCCCCTCCGGCTGCGACGATGACGAGTTCCCGTGGGAGCGCGAGGGCAGCGCGTTTAACACAAAATACGCCTATGTCTGCCACGCAGAGCTCAATGCGATATTGAACGCCAGCGGCGACCTGCGCGGATGCAAGGTCTATGTCGCGCTTTTCCCCTGCAACGAATGCGCCAAGGCGATAATCCAGAGCGGGATAAAAGAGGTAATTTATATCAGCGACAAGTACCGCAACACCGACAGCGTGCGCGCATCGAAAAGAATGTTCGACGCCGCGGGAGTGAAATACACGAAGCTCGAGATGAAGCGCGACAAGCTCGTTATCGACTTCAGCGAAAACTCAATATAAAATCAAGCTTTTCTGCGTCGCCTTTTCGGCGGCGCTTTTTTATATATCGACAGTCAGCTCGACCGGGCAATGGTCGGAGCCGAATATCTCCTGATGTATTTTCGCGCCCGTAAGGCGGCTGTTGAGCCGCTCGGAGCAGAGAAAATAGTCGATGCGCCAGCCCGTGTTCCGCTCGCGCGATTTGAAGCGGTAGCTCCACCAGCTGTACTGCTCCTCAGCGTCGGGATAGAAATATCTGAATGTATCAGTAAAGCCCGCGGAGAGCAGTTCGGTCATCTTATTTCTCTCTTCGTCCGTGAATCCGGGGTTCTTGCGGTTCGTCTTGGGATTCTTTAAATCTATCTCGTTGTGCGCGACATTCATGTCTCCGCAGACTATTACGGGCTTGTCCCTGTCGAGCGAGAGAAGATAGTCCCTGAACGCGTCCTCCCATGTCATTCTGTAGTCGAGCCGTGCGAGCCCGTCCTGCGAATTGGGGGTATAGACGCAGACGAAATAGAATTTTTCAAATCCGAGCGTTATCACGCGCCCCTCACGGTCGTGCTCGGGAATGCCGATGCCGTATGACACGCTCAAAGGCTCTTCGCGCGAAAAGACCGCCGTGCCGGAATAGCCCTTTTTCTCGGCGTAGTTCCAGTAGCAGTGATAGCCCTCGGGTGCAAAGTCGACCTGCCCCGCCTGAACCTTTGTCTCCTGCAGGCAGAGGATATCGGCATCAAGCGCCGCGAAAGCCTCGGAAAAGCCCTTGCCGATGCACGCTCTTATTCCGTTGACATTCCATGAGATGAGCTTTTTCTCCGCCATGCCGCAGACTCCTTTCGGGGTGTATCTTATGCGCCGGAGCACATATACCTTGATATTATATCATAACTTTCGGCGAATTTCCATAACTTTATAAAAGCGAATGTAAACAATCTATTACTAAAAGGCAGTCTGTGATGTTATCTTGCATAAAAACACGGCGTTATTAATTTTGTTTTTATCAAAATTTACTTGACATTATTAGTTAATTAGTGTAAATTTATAGTGCGCTGTGTTGCCTTGTAAAGTGCAGCACAAAAAACGGGCGGAAATACCCGAAAATATTTTATGAAAGGTTTTTGACATGAAAAAGAATCTTATGAAGATCGCTTCCCTGCTTCTTGTTCTCGCGATGATATTCTCGTTCGCAGCGTGCAAGAGCGACAAGGACAACGGCGATTCCACAGCCCCCTCCGAAAGTTCCGCAGACGCGAACAACACCGTCTCCGACGAGAGCACCCCCGCAGAGGCCTCAAGTGAGGACGCTTCTGCCGAGTCCACCGAAATTGAGACCGTTACCGACGCTTCCGGCAAGGTCATCGAGACCAAGCCCGCCGACAGCGGCAAGGCTCCTGTAGTCACCTCGAAGGGCAACAAGGCCCCCTCGAGCACCGCGGATATCCTCAACTATTACAATGCCGCCACAAAGGCAGCCGTCTCCGGCAAGGTCGGCTTTGCAAAGCACAGAGAGACCAAGAACGAGAAGATCGAGGCAAACGCTGTTGTCAAGCAGTTCAAGAGCCTTATCTACAAGTTCATGGGCATCGGTGCCGAGAACGCCTACAAAGAGACCGTCACCAAGGGTCAGTGGAATACCGACACAAACAAGTATTTTCTCAGAGCTTCGACCCTCGGCACCGGCGACGTCACCGCAGCTTCCTGCAAGCAGAGCGGCTCGAACTACATAATCACCATCAACATCAAGAACGGCAATTCCTATGCAACCAAGGGCACCGCGACCTGCAACGCTCCCCTCGACAAGAGCGGAATCTGCGTCGGCGACAAGGACAAGGGTTACTATGACCACAAGAGAGCCAGCTGCATCTATGACGCCATCGACGAAGTTTACGGCGGCGCAAAGGTCACCGAGAGCTACTCGGGCGCAGTCGTTACCGCAACCATCGACGCCGCTACCGGTCATTTCGTCAAGCTCGATGTCAAGTTTGATATCACCGTCAACATCGACATCGGTATCGGCAAGCCCACCGCTACCGGAACGTCGTATGTAAGCTATTCCAGCTTCAAATATTGATTTTTCCAAGGGGATAGAAAACAATGAATAAGAATCTCAAGAGAATCGCGGCTCTTCTGCTCGCGATCGCCATGATTGCAAGCTTTGCGGCCTGCAAGAAGGACAAAGATAACAACGACACAACTGCCGCCGGCGACGTTGCCATAAACGGCGACGCTATTGCGGACGATCTGCTTCCCGAGGCCTCCTCGGAAGTAGCCTCCGACTCGACCGCGGTCGAGACCGAGATAGTGACCGACAAAGAGGGACACACCGTTATCGAGACCAAGGCTCCCGCCGACAATTCCGCAAAGCCCTCGAACGGCAAGCCCGAGAGCTATGCCGAGATCCTCGCCGCTTACAGAGACGTTCTCAATCTCGCAAAGAGCAGCAAGGTCGGCTATGAGAAGTCCGAGTGGCAGACCCTGCCCAAGGACAAGAGAAACTTTGACGGCTTTGTTATCAACGCGGCTCTTCCCGTTGCCGAGCTGTTCATGACCAGCGAAAAGGATGCAAAGGGCAAGAAGCACGAGAACAATCCGAAGGGCACCGACATGAAGTGGTTCCCGATCTACCAGCATCCCACAAAGGGCTGCACGCTGACCGATGTCAGCAAGATAAAGAGCGCAAAGTGCGAGGTTCTCTCGAACGGCAACTACAAGATAACGATAGTCCTCAAGGCGGATATCAACCCCGAGCCCTGCGATCCCAAGACGGGCGTTATCTCCAAGGGCTTCACCGGAACGATGTTCAGCCCCCTTGCAAAGGCCGATATCGACAACACCCTCCAGAACGACCCCAATGTAACGAAGGTCGTCAAGGATGTTGAGTATTCGCTCAAGTACTATGACTGCACCGCAGTGCTCACCTACAACCCCAAGACCAATCATATGGTAGATCTCTATCAGTATATGCACGTCCTTATCACCGGCTCCGGCAAGGTGCTCGGCAGCAAGTTCAGCGGCAGCGCGGTTCTCGACAACTTCCTTGAGATAACCAACGTCAAGTATTAATCGAATAGCAAAATAGAAAAGGCGCGGTTCACAGCTTATGTGAGCCGTGTCTTTTTATATAACTCCGCTTTTTCGGATTTAACAACAAACTTGAAAAATTGCCCCGAATAGGGTATAATTAGCTGACTTTAAAAAAATTGTGAGGTGCCTATGGACAGAGAAAACAGAAAATTTCTGAAAAAGCTTTCCGTATGTGTTGCCGTTCTGTTTGTTATAGTAACGGTCGTGAGCCTGTGCGTGATGAATTTCACGCCGATAAACAGGCTTCTCGGAGGATACAAAGAGCAGCCGCTCGACCTCTCCCGCGCAGACGGAGCCAATATTACTTATAACGACGACGGCACGATAACCCTCGGCGAGGGCTATTCCGAGATAGAGTTTACCGGCATTGACGCGCGCGTCGGTTCTATAGGGTTCGATGTCGACTTCGGAGAGTCGGCAAACAGCGGCAAGGTCTATGTCGATTTCGCCGATTCAACGAGCTCATATTACCGCACAAATATCGCAAAGCTCACGCTCGAAAACGGGCTCGACAATGTCATGACCTGCAACTTCTCCGGCGAAGTGTCGCGCCTCAGACTCGAGATATCTCTCGACGACTATCACAGCGCAACGCTCAAGGGCATCACGCTCAATCAGTCGATAAGCGCGCTGCACATAGCGGAAATTATCCTGACATATCTGCTCATAGCTGCTGCCGCCATAATTATCATCTATGCTATAGCGAATCCCGCCGGAGCGCGCAAGAAATTCTCCGACAACAGAGTCAACTGCGCCCGCATCGCGGCAGTCATAACCGCCGCCGCAATGGTATTTTCGGTGTATCTCACATTCACAAATCTGCAAAAAGGCTGGTCGACCACGCACTACAGCTTCACTTCGCAGGAGGGCGACCAGATAACCAAGGAGCTCGTTGACGCGTTTGAGCATCATCAGGTGAACCTTCTCGAAGAGCCTGACGAAGATCTGCTCAAAATGGACAATCCCTATGAATACACAAGGCGTGATGCTGAAATAGGCGCGGGCAACTTTCTCTGGGATCACTGCCTGTATAACGGCAAATACTACTCATATTACGGCATCGGACCGGTCATCGCGCTGTTCCTGCCGTATCATCTGATAACCGGCTGCTATTTCCCGACCGGCTGGGCGACGCTGATGTTCGCGCTCGTCGGAATAATATTCCTGACGAAGATATATCTCGCGGTGATAGACAAAAAATTCCGCAGCCTGCCGACCAATACGGTGCTCGCGGGGCTGATAACCTTGCAGATGTCCTCGGGAATCATGTTCTCCGCGGCGCGTCCGCTGTTCTATGAGCTCGCCATCTCCGGCGGATTCATGTGTGTGACTATCGGCGCGTATCTGCTCATGACCTCGAATATTCTCTGGGACGGCAAAATTTCATATGTCCGCCTCGGCTTTGCCTCGTTCTTCCTCGGCTATGCCGTGCTCTGCCGCCCGACGCTCGCGGTCTATTGCATCGCCGCGCTGTTCTTCTTCGCGGGCGGACTCAAAAAGGCGCTCGGCGGACTCGAAAAGAAGCAGAAGACCCGCACATTCTTCAAATATGCGGCTGTCGCCCTCGTCCCGCTCGGCGTTATTGCCCTCGGGCAGATGGTATATAACTATCTGCGCTTCGACAATCCGCTCGACTTCGGCATCCAGTATTCGCTGACGATAAACGACTTCACCCACTCGGAATTCCACTGGAAATATGTGCTCATCAATATGTATGCGTATCTTCTGAACATGCCGCACTTCACGCCCAAGACATTCACGCATCTCGCTTCCTCTGCGGAGCGCTTCGGGCTCAACGGCTATATGTTCTTCGACGACGCTGGCAAGAATCTTATATCCGTCGGAATCATATACCGCGCTCTGCCCATGTTCGCCTATCTCTTCTCGGGCAAGGCATTGCAGCGCGTCGAGAAGAAAAAGCGCGTATTGCCTATCCTGCTTATCGGCGTGACCTGCATTCTCATGCCGCTCGCGATAATCTTCTCCTCGTGGGAGAGCGGCTATGCCGTGCGCTACAACGCGGACTTCTCATGGCAGATGGTCATCGGCGCGCTCGTCATCGCGTTCACGCTCTACAAGAGCATCAAATCGGAGAGCACAAAGAAGCTCGTCGATTTGATATTCACGGTCTCGACTGTCGCGTGCATATATGTGAACATGGCTCAGCTGATCTCGTTCACGGGCGTTGAAGGCGCTTTCTGGATGAATCTCTGGAGATAAAATAAAACTAATCTGACCCTGTCTGTCATGCGGACGGGGTCAAAACACGATATAAAAGACGAGAGAATCGACGGCGGCAAGGCGTTCGACTGGGGCAGAGCGGGCGAGACGATGCACCCGATAGAAATACCCGCCTGCTACAAAGAAAAATTCGAGCTCGTGCATCACGAGGAGTGGAAGCTGAAGGTGCATTTCACGCGCGAGAGCTGGAACGGCAGGATGAAAGCCTGCCGCGGAATCGGCGCGTCGCTGACACCCGAGGAGATAGAAAACTGGGAGCGCTAGCATCTCCGAATGCTCAGAGAAAAACGCACCCGAGGAGTTCGATGTTCTCCACTTCGCCGCCATGGCGGAGCTCAGGAAAAAAGACTGATAAAAAGCAATCCTACCCGAAATTTTCGTCGGGTAGGATTTTTGCGTTGTATTCCGACAAGAATCAGAAATGCCCAAAGCTCGTTATATACAAAAATCTCCTGTCCGGGAACAACTCCCGGGCAGGAGATTCTGCTTTTTACTTCCAATTATCGCAGCTCTGCCAATCACTCCAACTCAAACGCGCCGGTATAGAGGCGATAGTATGTGCCCTTTTCGGCGATGAGCTTTTCATGGTTGCCGCGCTCGATTATTCTGCCGTGGTCGAGCACCATTATGACATCGGAGTTCTGGACGGTCGAGAGGCGGTGCGCGATAACAAAGACCGTGCGCCCTTTCATCAGCTTATCCATGCCGCCCTGGACGAGAGCCTCGGTGCGCGTATCTATCGAGGAGGTCGCTTCGTCGAGGATCATGACGGGCGGGTCGGAGACCGCCGCGCGGGCTATAGATATCAGCTGACGCTGACCCTGCGAAAGTCCGGAGCCGTCGCCCTTGAGTACGGTGTTGTAGCCGTCCGGGAGCATGCGGATGAAGCCGTCAGCATTTGCGAGCTTCGCCGCCGCGATGCACTGCTCGTCGGTCGCCTCGGGGTTGCCGTAGCGGATGTTCTCCATAACAGTACCCGTGAACAGGTTGACATCCTGGAGCACGACGCCGAGACTGCGGCGCAAATCGGCTTTCTTTATCTTGTTGATATTTATTCCGTCATAGCGTATCTTGCCGTCCGCTATGTCATAGAAGCGGTTTATGAGGTTTGTTATCGTGGTCTTGCCCGCTCCGGTCGCGCCGACGAAAGCCACCTTCTGACCCGGCTCTGCGTAGAGCGTGATATCGTGAAGGACTTCCTTTTCGGGTGTGTAGCCGAAATCGACATGGTCGAGCACGACCTGACCCTCAAGCTTCGTATAAGTCAGAGTGCCGTCGCCGTGGGGATGCTTCCATGCCCACATTCCGGTGTGCTCCTTGACTTCGACTATCTCGCCGTTCTCTTCTTTCGCGTTTACGAGGGTAACATATCCGTCGTCGGGCTCGGGCTCTTCGTCCATAAATGTGAAGATTCGCTCGGCGCCCGCGAGGGCGTTGACAATCGAGTTGAACTGGTTCGACATCTGGGATATCGGGTTTATAAAGTTGCGCGAGAGCACGAGGAACGAGGCTATCATGCCAAGGGACAGCGTGTTGACGCCGGTCAGCCCGAAATTCTTCGTGCCGGCGATAGCCATATACGAGCCGATAACGGCGAGCAAGATATACAGAAAATATCCGAACGCGTTCGTCATGGGCATCATCGAAGTCGCGTGACCGTTTGCGTTCGCGGCGTTGTGCTCCCATTCGGTGTTGCGCTGCTTCATTTCTTTCTTAGACTGCTCTTCGTGGCAGAAGACTTTTATGACCTTCTGACCGTTTATCATCTCTTCGATATATCCGTCAAGGTCTGCAAGAGATCTCTGCTGGGCTACGAAATACGCGCCGCTCTTGCCGACAACTCTCTTGATTATCTGCATAATGAAGAACAGCGATACGCACACAACGAGCGTCAGACCGACGCTGATATAGAGCATGCAGCAGAATACCGCCGCGACGGTGAACGCCGAAGAAATCAGCTGACCCATCGACTGCGCGAGCATCTGGCGCAGGGTATCGGTATCGTTTGTGTAGAGGCTCATCGTGTCGCCGTGGGTGTGCGAGTCGAAATATCTTATCGGCAGGCGCTGCATCTTCTCGAACATCTCATCGCGTATGGTCTTGAGCGTTCCCTGCGCTATAGTGACCATGCGGCGGTTGTAGATAAGCGTCGAGAGCGTGCCGATGAGATAGATGACCGCCATGGTTATCAGCGCGCGAATGAAGCCGGAGAAGTCGGGTGATGACTGACCGACCATCGGGGTTATATAGTCGTCGATAAGCGTCTGGAGGAACATCGATGACGCCGCACCCGCAACTGCGCTGAGCAGGATGCAAATTGTGACAAGGACTATCGTGCCTTTATAATTTTTGAGATAAGAGAGCAGGCGCTTGAGCGTTTTCTTGTCGAGCTTTCTGGGCTGCATTCCGGGTCCGCCGTGCATACCCTTGGGTCCGCCGTGCATGGGCATAGGCTTACTCATCGTCGTTTCCTCCCTTCTGCTGGGATTCATAAACTTCGCGATAGATATCGCAGGATTTCAGTAGTTCGTCATGCGTGCCCTGCGCGATTATTCTGCCGTTGTCGAACACGAGTATTTTGTCCGCGTTCTGAACCGAGCTTATGCGCTGGGCTATAATTATCTTCGTCGTGTCGGGCATATACTGCGAAAGTCCCTTTTGAATCAGCGCATCGGTGTGGGTATCGACGGCGCTTGTCGAGTCGTCGAGAATAAGCACCTTGGGATTCTTGAGCAGGGCGCGCGCTATGCACAGCCTCTGTTTCTGACCGCCGGAGACGTTCGTGCCGCCCTGTTCGATATAGGTGTTGTAGCCGTCGGGCATCGCGCTGACAAATTCATCCGCCTGAGCGAGCTCGCAGGCGTGCTTTATTTCATCGTCGGTCGCGTTCTCGTTGCCCCAGCGCAGGTTCTCGGATATCGTGCCGGAGAACAGCTCGTTCTTCTGGAGCACCATTGCAACCGAGTTTCTCAGGGTATCGAGATCGTAGCTTCTGACATCCACGCCGCCGAGCATCACTTCACCGCCCGTTACATCGTAAAGGCGCGGGATGAGCTGAACGAACGAAGACTTCGACGAACCCGTGCCGCCGATTATGCCGACCGTCTCGCCGGAGGCTATATGCACGTTGACATTGTCGAGCACCTTGGTGTCCGCCTTTGAAGCATAGGCAAAATTGACATTTTTATAATCTATCTCGCCGTCTTTGACTTCGAGAACGGGGTTCGCGGGGTTCGAGATATCGGTCTTTTCGTTGAGTATCTCAGCTATACGCTGAGCGGAAGAGCTCGCGATTATCATCATGGCAAAGACCATGGAGAGCATCATGAGGCTCATGAGTATCTGCATGGCGTAGGTGAACAGCGCGGTGAGCGAGCCCGTAGTCAGACCGAGTGCTGCGTTGTTGCCGCTGGCGATGACCGCCTTTGCGCCGAGCCATGAGATGAGTATCATGCAGGTATACATGCAGACCTGCATGATCGGCGAGTTGAGCGCAATAAGGCGCTCCGCTTTTGCGAAGTCTTTATATATCTTCTCGGATATCTTCTCGAACTTGCTTATCTCGTGATCCTCCTGATTGAAGGACTTGACGACTCTTATGCCGCGCACATTCTCCTGAACGACGTTGTTGAGCTCATCGTAGGTGTGGAAAACGCGCTTGAACACGGGGTGCACCTTGATGATTATCAGCACGAGCAGAGCCGCGAGGACAGGTATAATCGCAATGAACATAAGCGAAATCTGGCTGTCGATTCTGAACGAGACTATCATGGCGAAAATCAGCATAACCGGTCCGCGTATTGCTATTCTTATGAGCATCTGATAGGCGTTCTGAATATTTGTGACATCCGTCGTCAGTCTCGTGACTATCGACGCGGTCGAGAATTTGTCGATGTTCGAGAATGCGAAGGTCTGAACATTATCATACATATCGCTGCGCAGATTCGCGCCGAACCCGGCGGACGCGCGCGAGCCGAGGAACGCCGCAAGCATTCCCGTCACCATCTGGAACACCGCGAGGAATAGCAGCGCAAGACCGTATTTCCAGACCATGGACATCACGCCGCCCTCGATGCCGTTGTCGATAAGACCCGACATACAAAGCGGGATAACTATCTCGAACACGACTTCAAACGCGGAGAAAAAGATAGTCGCCCATGATACTTTTTTGTATTGGCGCATGCTCTTCAACAAAGTTTTTATCATATTCTCACTCCCTCTTTTCTTTCTTTGCTCCACTTTCCGGTTTGCAGCCGGGGCTGCTGTCAATATCAAGGTTATCGCATATCCTTATGAGATATCCGCGGAGCTGTTCGACTTCTTCTTCGCTGAACGATCTGAGCATCGCCCGCTCGCCGTTATCAATCGAACGGCGTATCTCGAGATTGATGTCTTTCGCCTTATCGGTCAGCCGCACGACCTTGTTTCTCTTGTCCGACGGGTCGGTACAGGTGCTGAGAAAGCCGCTCTGCTCCATGCGCGTGACTATGCCGACAATCGTCGGGTGCGAGACATGGGCGTAGTCCTCTATTTCTTTCTGGGTTGTCTGACCTCCGCGCTCGGCGAGAAATCTTATGATCCGCGACTGCGCAAAAGTCAGTCCGTGCTTGCCGAGTCCTGCATCGGCGTTCGACTTCAAACGGTTATCTATACGCTTGAAAAAATATCCGATATGCTCCATAGCGATCTCCTTTCCGCAAAGCTGTTTTCGGCAATATTAAGTGTAGCACGCTACACATTATACATATATGCGCGCCGATTGTCAACAATATGTTTGTAAACAATTTGTGACCTCGGCGCTGAAGATTTTTATGTTCTGTTTTCGTTGAGATTAAAGACGGTGCGTATAAGCTCGGACGCCGCGCGGATGCCGTGCTCGTCCGGATTCATGAGCAATAATCTTGACGTTCCGCCGATGCAGAAGATTATTTTTTCTTTGCGCTCCGGCTCGTCGTCGTTATGCAGATAGATTCTGAAAAGAGCCTCCTCCGCATCGTTGAGCAGTGAAGTCACATCGTCGCCGTAGAGCGCGCGGATAAGCCGCTCTTCGCGCGATATCGCGCCGACGAGCTCTGAAACAAAGGCGTATGTATCGCTGAACGCCATCTGGGCGCAGTCGCAGCGGCCGAGGATATCGGCGACGGTCTCACGGCAGATGTGCCGACGCAGGCTCTCCATGGTGTCATAGTGGGAATAGAATGTCGTTTTATTTATCAGCGCCTCCCGGCACAGATCGCTGACTTTGACGGGTGACGGGTCGCGCAGGCGCAGATCGACATATGTATGTACTATCAGCCGCTCCGTTTTGATATATCTCAGATCATTTTTATTCACCATTTAAACGCCTCTTTTTATATTTAGTCGTTTATCTTACCAATTTGTAAAACAGTTTCTTGATTAGACAACTTTAGTTGTTTATAATGTTAGCATATACTAAAAAATATTACAAGGGGGAGTATGCCGAATGAACAGAAAAGACCGCACCGTCTATATTATGCTCACCGACTATCCGGATAAGGTCTCGCGGACTATAAAAAGAATAGGGCTTTGGGAATACTCCCACATGTCGATAAGCACGGATGAACACTACCCGAAATTTTTCAGCTTCACAGGCAAGCGCGGATTCATGACCGAGGACTTCGACCTCCACCCGACTTACAAAGGCACAGATGTCCCCTGCGCGCTGTTCGCTCTGCCCGTAACGGAAGCGGAGCTTCGCAATGTAGAGCGCATCATAAAGCACATGACCTCGAACGCCGACGAATATAAGTACAGCTACATCGGGCTCGCACTGCTCTATCTGCGGATAATCCCGAAGCAGCGCGGGCGCGACACCTGCGTCGGCTTCGTCTCGCGCACGATAAGGGAGCAGACCTCGCTCTCCGCAGGGCGCAGAAAAAAGTTTTGCAGCCCGAACGACATAAAGGCGTTTTTTATCAACCAGCTCGTCTTTGAGGGACCTCTGAGAGTGCTGCTGCAAAAGGGCAAGGCGTAAATTAAAATATCAATCCGCCGTCGGTTCGTGCCGTTCGGCGGTTTATTTTCAGCAAAAGCAAAAGACCTCCCGCTCGGGGAGGTCTTTTAATATAATAAGGGTTGTTGAAATCAGTTCTCGCCGTCGCCGTTTATAGTCGATATCTCGGGGATTATCTCTTCGAGAACATCGAGGACTATCTTCACGGTGTCGAGGGAGGTGAATATCGTCACGCCGTTCTGGACGGCACAGCGTCGGATCTCAACGCCGTCCTCAAAGTGGACGCCGGAGAGAATGGCGCGCGTGTTTATAACATAGCTGACATAGCCCGCGCGGATAGAATCGAGAATCTCGGTGCTGCCCTCGCTGAGCTTGCCGCGCACACGGGTGCGTATGCCGTGCTTCTTGAGGAACGCCGCGGTTCCGGCGGTCGCCTCGATATTGAAGCCGAGGTGATAGAAGCGCTTGACGAGCGGCAGAGCCTCTTCTTTATCCTCGTCGGCAAGGGTGACTATTACAGTACCGTATTCTTTCATCCTGACTCCGGACGCCTGAAGAGCCTTGTAGAGCGCACGGTTCAGGCGCTTGTCGTAGCCTATCGCTTCACCGGTCGATTTCATCTCGGGCGAGAGATATGCATCCATGCCGGTCAGCTTCTCGAACGAAAACGCCGGGGCTTTGACATACCAGCGCTTGCCGTCGGGCAGGCGCATATCGGTTATGCCCTGATCGTGCAGGCTCTGGCCGAGCATGACCTTTGTCGCGATGCGGACAAGGTTGCAGTCGGTGGACTTTGAAAGGAACGGCACACTTCGCGAAGCGCGGGGGTTGACCTCGATAACATAGACGCTCTCGTCGCTGTCAACTATAAACTGTATATTGAACAGACCGACTATGCCTATGCCGAGTCCGAGCTTTGTAGTGTATTCGGCTATCGTGTCTCTGACCTTCTGCGAAATAGAGAACGGCGGATACACGCTCGTGCTGTCGCCCGAGTGGACGCCGGTACGCTCGACGAGTTCCATTATGCCGGGGATGAACACCTCACTGCCGTCGCAGATGGCGTCTATCTCAACTTCCTTACCCATAAGATATTTATCTATGAGCACGGGCTTGTCTTCGTCGACCTCAACGGCGTTCTTGAGATATTTTCTGAGCATAGTCTCGTTAGCGACTATCTCCATCGCCCTGCCGCCGAGCACGAAGCTCGGGCGCACAAGCACGGGGTAGCCTATGCGCGCGGCAACAGCCGCACCGGTCTCGATATCCGTAACAGCCTCGCCTTTCGGGTTCGGGATACCGAGGGATTTTATAACGGCGTCAAACGCGTCCCTGTTCTCGGCGCGCTCAATGGCGTCACAGTCGGTGCCGATTATCTTCACGCCGCGCCTTGCAAGCGGAGCCGCGAGGTTGACGGCAGTCTGACCGCCGAGGGTGACTATAACGCCCTCCGGCTTTTCAAGATGTACTATATTCATGACATCCTCTGTCGTCAGGGGCTCGAAATAGAGCTTGTCGGCAGTGGTATAGTCGGTCGAAACGGTCTCGGGGTTGTTGTTGATTACTATCGCCTCATAGCCGAGCTGCTGAATAGCATGGACGGCGTGGACGGTCGAATAGTCAAACTCAACGCCCTGTCCTATACGGATAGGACCTGAACCTAAGACTATTATCTTCTTTTTGTCCGACACGACGGACTCGTTCTCGCTCGCGTAGGTCGAGTAGAAATAGGGCACATAGCTGTCGAACTCACTCGCGCAGGTATCAATCATCTTGTATGTCGGGAAGATATCCTCTTTGCATCTGCGCTCATATATGCTGTCCTCGCTCTCTTTCCAGAGCTCGGCGATATACGAATCGGAGAAGCCGAGGCGCTTTGCCTCGCGCAGAAGAATGTCAGAGCCGGGATTCGCCTCCATCTCCTTCTCGAAATCGACTATCTTCTTTATCTTGTCAAGGAAGAACATATCTATATGCGTTATATCGCAGATAAGCGACGGGTCAACGCCCATCCACATCAGCTGGGATATTGCATAGAGACGGTCGTCCGTGCCCTCTTTGATATATTCGAGCAGCTCGTCAACGCTCATATGCGCCGAGTCGAACTTCTCCATATGCAGGTGGTTCTTGCTCTCCTCGAGCGAGCGTATCGCCTTGAGCAGGCTCTCCTCAAAAGTGCGTCCGACGCTCATGACCTCGCCGGTCGCCTTCATCTGGGTCGAAAGCGTGTTGTGCGCGGCGGGGAACTTGTCGAACGGGAAGCGCGGCATCTTGGTCACGACATAGTCGAGCGAGGGCTCGAAGCAGGCAGGGGTGTTTGCAAGCTGTATCTCATGCAGATCCATGCCGACCGCTATCTTCGCCGAGACACGCGCTATCGGATATCCGCTCGCCTTTGAAGCGAGGGCGGACGAGCGCGAAACTCTGGGGTTGACCTCAATGACATAGTAGCGGAACGAATGGGGGTCGAGCGCAAACTGAACGTTGCAGCCGCCCTTTACTCCCAGGGCGCGGATAATTTTGAGCGCGGAATCCCTGAGCATCTGATATTCTTTATTCGTCAGCGTCTGGCTGGGCGCGACGACTATCGAGTCGCCGGTATGAATGCCGACGGGGTCGAGGTTTTCCATATTACAGACGGTGATAGCGGTGTCGTTCGCATCGCGTATCACTTCGTATTCTATCTCTTTGTAGCCCTTTATGCTCTTTTCGACGAGCACCTGATGCACGGGCGAGAGCGCAAGCGCGTTCTTCATCATGTCGCGCATCTCGTCGGGGTCATAGGCGAAGCCGCCGCCCGTTCCGCCGAGCGTGAACGCGGGGCGCAGGATAACGGGGTAGCCTATCTTCTCCGCCGCCTCAAGACCCTCTTCGATGCTGTAGGTTATCTGCGAGGGGACTATCGGCTCTCCGATGCTCTCGCAGAGCTCTTTGAAAAGCTCTCTGTCCTCGGCGCGCTCAATGCTCTCGGCATCAGTGCCGAGCAGCTCTATCTCGCACTCCTTGAGAACGCCCTTCTTCGCGAGCTGCATCGCAAGGTTGAGTCCGGTCTGACCGCCGATGCCGGGGACTATCGCGTCCGGGCGCTCATAGCGGCAGATACGCGCGAGATATTCGAGCGTCAGCGGCTCCATATAGACTTTATCGGCTATAGTTGTGTCGGTCATTATCGTTGCGGGGTTCGAGTTCGCGAGGACGACCTCGTAGCCCTCCTCACGCAAGGCGAGGCACGCCTGAGTTCCCGCATAGTCGAACTCGGCAGCCTGACCGATGACTATAGGACCCGAGCCGATAACGAGCACCTTTTTTATATCAGTTCTCTTAGGCACGCTCCTTCGCCTCCTTCATATAGTCGATAAACTGACCGAACAGATAGCTGCTGTCCTGCGGACCGGGCGCGCTCTCGGGGTGATACTGCACGCTGAACACAAGGTCTTTCTTGCATCTTACTCCCTCGACGGTGTTGTCGAGAAGATTTATGTGCGTCACTTCGAGGTCGGTGCCCTCGACCGTTTTCGGGTCAACGGCATAGCTGTGGTTCTGCGAGGTTATCTCTATCTTGTTGGTGTCGAGGTTCATGACCGGGTGGTTTCCGCCGCGGTGACCGAACTTGAGCTTATATGTCTTTGCGCCGTAGGCGAGGGATATCATCTGATGCCCGAGGCAGATGCCGAAAATCGGATATTTGCCGCGAAGCGCCCTGACCGTGTTTATGACAGGGGTCACATCCTCGGGGTCGCCGGGACCGTTCGAGAGAAACACTCCGTCGGGCTTCATGAACTCAATTTCATCCGCCGGCGTGTCATAGGGCACAACGACGACGTTGCAGCCGAACTTGTTGAGGCTGCGCACGATATTGAGTTTCATGCCGCAGTCTATCGCAACGACATTGAACTGCGGGTTCGAGGTGCGCGAATACCAGCGCTTTTTGCAGCTGACGCGGCTGACCGCATCGTGGGCGACGGGGGTATTTTTGATTATCTCCACCGCGACCTCAGCCGGGATATCGGGCGAGGTTATGAGCACGCGGCGCGAGCCCAAGTCGCGTATGCTGCGGGTGAGCTTTCTCGTGTCAACGCCGGAGATGCCGGGGATACCGTTCTCTTCGAGCAGCTCCGAGAGCGTCTTTGTGTATCTGAAGTTCGAGGGCATATCGTTGTAGTCATACACGATAAGGCCGCCGATGCTCGGGTTTTTGCACTCGAAATCGTCGTCGGTTATGCCGTAGTTGCCTATGAGTGGATATGTCATAACGACCATCTGATCGGTATACGACGGGTCGGAGACTATTTCCTGATAGCCGACCATCGAGGTGTTGAAAACTATCTCGCACACCCTGTCGGCATAGCTGCCGAAGCCGTATCCGTAGTACTCGCTGCCGTCCTCAAGGACGATCTTGCGGTCTATGAGTCTCATTTAAAAATACACTCCTTGATTTATCAGATAGAGCTTTTAAGTCTTTCGAGCACATCTCTGTAGCCGCCGAGAACATCGCCGAGGTCGCGGCGGAATCTGTCCTTATCGAGCTTTTTGTTTGTCTCCATATCCCACAGGCGGCAGGAATCGGGGGATATCTCATCGCACAGGACAAGTCCGTCGTCGGTGCGGCCGAACTCGAGCTTGAAGTCGACAAGGCGCACGCCGCCCTTTGCAAACAGCTCGGTCATCAGCTCGTTTATACGCTTGGACATGGCTCTGAGCTCGTCGAGCTCCTCCTGCGTAGCGAGACCGATGGCGGTTATCTGGCTGTCGTTTATCATGGGATCGCCGAGCTCGTCGCTCTTGTAGCTGAACTCAACGACCGTGTTCTTCAGGGGTGAACCCTCCGGCACGCCGTATTTCTTTGAAAAGCTTCCTGCTGCGATATTTCTGACTATGACCTCGACCATAACGATCTCAGCCTTCTTCGCGAGGACGGTGGTTTCGTCGATGACCTTGAGAAGATGGGTCTTGACTCCGTTCTTCATGAGGTAATCAAAGATGATGTTGGAGATCGCCGCATTGAGTTTTCCTTTTCCGGGCAGATCTTCTTTCTTGACGCCGTTGCCGGCAGTGGCGGTGTCCTTGTACTTGATGATGCAGGTACCGGGCTCCTCCGAACTGTAAACGACCTTGCTCTTGCCTTCATACAACTTTTCCATACCGCAGTTTCCTTTCGCTTTTCGTATTTTTATTTATTTGCTCCGCTCAGAGAGTTTCCCCTCAAAGCGGTCTTTGGTGATAACATCCGGGATAGGGGTCGGATAAACTCCGTTGAAGCACGCGCTGCAGAAGTTCTCGCTGCCTATCAGATTTTTAAGCTCCGACTCCGGCAGATATCCGAGGGAATCCGCGCCGATTATGTCGGCAATCTCCTCCACCGAGTGATGGCAGGCGATAAGATTTTCGCGCGAGTCAACGTCAGTGCCGTAGTAGCACGGGTGCATGAACGGCGGCGAGGAGATGCGCATATGCACCTCTTTTGCCCCCGCTTCGCGCAGGAGGTTGACTATCTGGCGGCTCGTCGTGCCGCGCACTATCGAGTCGTCAATGAGCACTATCCTCTTATCCTTTACGGATTCGCTTATCGCGCTGAGCTTTATTCTCACCTGGTCGATTCTCTTGTCCTGACCGGGCGAGATGAAAGTTCTGCCGATATATTTGTTTTTTATGAAGCCCGTTCCGTAGGGTATTCCCGACGCCTCGGCATAGCCCAAAGCGGCGTCGATTCCCGAATCCGGGACGCCCATGACGACATCGGCTTCGACCGGATGGGTCTTTGAAAGTATCGCGCCGGCATTTCTGCGCGCCGCGTGGACGGATACACCGTCAATGACGGAGTCCGGTCTTGCAAAATAGATATATTCAAAAATGCATGAGCGCCTCGGCTTTTCGCCGCAGTGATCCCTGTTCGAGCGCACGCCGTTTTCGTCAAAGACGAGTATCTCGCCGGGAAGTATATCGCGCTCGAATTTTGCGCCGACGGCGGAAAGCGCACAGCTCTCAGACGCGACGACATATGTGCCGTCGAGCGTCTTGCCGTAGCACAGCGGGCGGAACCCGTAGGGGTCGCGCGCCGCGAGCAGCTTTGCGGCTGACATGAGCACGAGGGAATACGCGCCCTCGAGTCTGTTCATCGCGCTGCTCAGCGCATTTTCTATTGAAGGACTGTTGAGGCGCGTCTGCGTGACGATATAGGCGATTATCTCGGTGTCGCTCGTCGTGTGGAAGATAGCGCCGCCGAGCTCAAGCTCGCTGCGCAGTTCATAGGCGTTGCTGAGGTTTCCGTTGTGGGCAAGAGCCATCTTGCCCTTCTGATGGTTGACCTCGATGGGCTGGCAGTTCGCTCTGCTGTTGCCGCCCGTCGTGCCGTAGCGCGCGTGGGCGACAGCCATCCTGCCCTGCGGGAACTTCATCAGGTCGTCGCGCGAGAAGACTTCGTTGACAAGTCCGATATCCTTGCGCGAAGCGAACACTCCGTCGTCGTTGACGACTATGCCGCAGCTCTCCTGCCCTCTGTGCTGCAGGGCATAGAGACCGTAGTAGGCGAGATCCGCCACGGGGCCGGGCTTGGGTGAATAGACTCCGAAAACGCCGCACTCTTCATGCAAGTTTGCCATAGGTATTTATTCTCCGATCTCAGATTTTTCAAGCGCTGCGGCTATAAAGCCTTTGAACAGCGGGTGAGCCTTGTTGGGACGGGATTTGAACTCGGGGTGATACTGCACTCCGACATAGAACGGGCGGTCGGAAAGCTCGACCGTTTCAACGAGCCTGCCGTCGGGCGAAAGACCCGAGAGGGTGAGTCCGTTCTGAGTAAGTATATCGCGATAATCGTTGTTGAACTCGTAGCGGTGGCGGTGGCGCTCGGAAATTTCGGACTTTCCGTAGCAGCGCTCCATTGTTGTGCCGGGCTTGATAACGCAGGGATATGCGCCAAGACGCAGCGTGCCGCCCTTGTCTATATTATCGCTCTGACCGGGCATAAAGTCAATGACCTTGTTCTTGCAGAGCTCATCGAACTCGCCCGAGTGGGCGTCTTTTATACCCGCAACATCGCGCGCGTATTCGATAACCGCAATCTGCATTCCGAGGCAGATTCCGAAATAGGGAACATTGTTCTCTCTGGCATATTTCGCCGCGAGGATCATGCCCTCGATTCCTCTGCCGCCGAAGCCGCCGGGGACGATTATTCCGTCGAGGTGCGAGAGCTCCTGCTCGTAGTTCGCCTCGGTCAGATTCTCGGAATCGATCCAGTCGATGCGGATATGGGTGTTGAGAGTGTAGCCCGCGTGGCGAAGCGCCTCGGCAACGGACAGATACGCGTCATGGAGCTGGACATATTTGCCGACAAGACCTATCTTGACTTCCTTTTCGCGGTTCTTGATGCGGTGGACAAGCTCCGTCCACTCGTCGAGATCCGGCTCGGGAGCGTCTATATTCAGCTCGCGGCAGACGACGGACGAGAAGTTCGACTTCTCGAGCATCAGCGGAGCTTCGTAGAGATAAGGTAGGGTGATGTTCTCGATAACGCAGTCGGGCTTGACGTTGCAGAAGAGCGATATCTTCTTGAAGATAGCCTCCTCAAGCGGCTCGTCACAGCGCAGGACGATTATGTTCGGGTTGATGCCCATGCCCTGCAGCTCCTTGACCGAGTGCTGGGTGGGCTTGGACTTATGCTCGTCCGATCCACGCAAAAACGGCACCAGAGTGACATGGATGAAGAGGCTGTTCTCACGCCCTACCTCAAGAGATATCTGTCTTACAGCTTCGAGGAAAGGCTGGGATTCAATGTCACCTATAGTGCCGCCGATCTCAGTGATGACCACGTCAGCATCGGTTTTCTTGCCGACACGGTATACGAAATCCTTTATTTCATTTGTTATATGGGGTATGACCTGAACGGTCGAACCGAGATACTCGCCGCGGCGCTCTTTGTTGAGCACGTTCCAGTATACTTTACCGGTGGTGAGATTCGAGTATTTGTTAAGATCCTCGTCGATGAAGCGCTCGTAGTGGCCGAGGTCGAGATCGGTCTCCGCGCCGTCTTCCGTGACGTAAACTTCGCCGTGCTGATAGGGGCTCATGGTGCCCGGGTCAACGTTGATATAAGGATCGAGCTTCTGCGCCGCTACCTTGAGTCCGCGCGCTTTGAGTATTCGTCCGAGTGACGCCGCAGTTATCCCCTTTCCGAGGCCGGATACGACGCCTCCGGTCACAAAGATGTACTTTGTCATTAATATCCCTCCGTATTTTATCCTTTTCTTTTTTATATACTTCTCCGGTTAAGGTTTCACACGTACTTTCATTATATCATATTATAACACACCTTTCCTGCCGACTTCTACGGTATTCTGTACTAAAAGCGAGTGCTTTGGAACCGAAAAATATGACAACGCGGTCAACTGCCCGCAAAATCCGATGAGATGCGGGACGCTCGGTTCCGAAAAAGCAAAAAGCAAAGGCGTCCGCCGATGGGGGCACTGTCCCCGGGGGAATGAACGCCTTTGCTCATTTGAGGCGTATTTTATCATATTAAAAGACCCGTGTCAATTGTATTTTATATATGGTATCGCACTTTATTTTTAAAGCCGTCCGGGAGAACCGCGCCGCCGAAAATTTTTTTGGCGAGAGTTCAAAGCCCCGCATTTTCTCAGAAAAGCGGTTACATCTTGCTCATAAAATCGCTTTTCAAAAAGCCCCGATTGCGGCTATTTGCACAAAAATAAAGAATTGTCCGAAAATGCCTTGACAAACGATTTTGCTGCGCGTATAATTCAGCGCATAAAGGCAATGGCGTCTTTGAACCGAACGGGTTCATTGACGCCATTTTTTATTTTTCGCCTTAAAATATGAAAAAGGAGCGCTAACTTATGAGCACAGTATCTGATTATTTCGGAAGTCTCGTTTTTGACGACAGAGTGATGAAAGCAATGCTTTCTGCCGATGTTTACCAGTCTCTCAAGAAGACTATTGACGAAGGAGCAAGCCTGAATAATGACGTCGCCAACGCAGTTGCCGCCGCTATGAAGGACTGGGCCGTTGAGCATGGCGCGACCCATTTCACCCACTGGTTCCAGCCCCTGACCGGCATCACCGCCGAGAAGCACGACAGCTTCATAACCCCCGCATCCGACGGACGCGTTATCATGGAGTTCTCGGGCAAGGAACTGATAAAAGGCGAGCCGGACGCATCGTCCTTCCCGTCGGGCGGACTCAGAGCAACCTTTGAAGCCCGCGGCTACACCGCGTGGGATCCCACTTCCTACGCATTTATAAAAGACAAGACCCTCTGCATCCCCACGGCGTTCTGCTCTTACGGCGGCGAGGCACTCGACAAGAAAACGCCTCTGCTCCGTTCCATGCAGGCTCTCAACAAGCAGGCTCTTCGTATTCTCAGACTCTTCGGCAACACCGATGTAAAGTGCGTGCGCACCTCCGTCGGCCCCGAGCAGGAATACTTCCTTGTTGACAAGGCTCTCTATGAGCAGCGCAAAGATCTCGTCTTCTGCGGACGCACTCTTTTCGGCGCAAAGGCGCCCAAGGGTCAGGAGATGGACGACCACTATTTCGGAGTTATCAAGCCGAGAGTCGCCGCTTACATGGCAGACCTCAACGAAGAGCTCTGGAAGCTCGGCGTTCTTGCAAAGACCGAGCACAACGAAGTCGCACCGTCTCAGCATGAGCTCGCACCCATATACACCACAACGAACATCGCCACCGACCACAACCAGCTGACTATGGAGATCATGCAGAAAGTCGCCGCGAAGCACGGACTTGTCTGCCTGCTCCACGAGAAGCCGTTCGCCGGAGTCAACGGTTCTGGCAAGCACAACAACTGGTCCATGGCTACAGATACGGGAGTCAACCTCCTCACCCCCGGCGAGACCCCCTATGAGAACGCACAGTTCCTGCTGTTCCTCTGCGCGGTCATCAAAGCCGTTGACGACTATCAGGATCTGCTCCGCGTCTCTGTCGCGACCGCAGGCAACGACCACAGACTCGGCGCAAACGAAGCTCCGCCCGCAGTTGTCTCTATGTTCCTCGGCGACGAGCTGACCGCAGTTCTCGACGCTATAGAGAACGACGCGCCCTACAGCGGCAGCGAAAAGACAACAATGAAGCTCGGCGTTCATGTTCTGCCGAAGTTCACCCGCGACACCACCGACCGCAACCGCACATCGCCCTTTGCGTTCACCGGCAACAAGTTTGAGTTCCGTATGCTCGGCTCGTCGAACAGCATCGCCTGCGCGAACATCATGCTCAACGCCGCCGTTGCGGAGTCGCTCAAGATATATGCGGACCGCCTCGAAAATGTCGATGACTTCGAGACCGCTCTGCACGACATGATAAAGAAGACCATAAAAGACCACAAGAGAATCATCTTCAACGGCAACGGCTATGACGACGCATGGATAAAGGAAGCTACCGAGAAGCGCGGACTGCTGAATCTCCGCACCACTCCGGACGCTATGCCCGCAATGATAGCCGACAAGAACGTGAAGATGCTCACCGCTCACAAGATATTCTCACCCGCAGAGCTTCACAGCCGCTATGAGATACTTCTTGAAAACTACTCAAAGACCGTCAATATCGAAGCTCTGACCATGGTCGACATGGCGAGAAAAGAGATTCTCCCCGCAGTCGAGGGCTACACAAAGTCGCTCGCAGAGACCCTCGCCGCGAAGAAAGCGGCAGTCGCAGGTCTCCCCTGCAAATACGAGACCGCGACCATCACAAAGCTCTCCGAGCTGTCCGATGAAATCGCCGACGCGACCGCAGACCTTGACGGCGAGATAGCGAAGTTCCAGGCCATCGAGGATGTCACCGAAGCGGCGAATGATATCAGAGACGTTATCCTCGGCAAGATGGACGCCCTGCGCGCCGTCTGCGACGAGGCAGAGACGATAACCGCCAAGGAGTTCTGGCCGTTCCCGACCTACAGCGATCTGCTCTTCAGCGTAAAATAAAAATCCACAACCCTTTTTACAATAACAAAAGCGCCCGAGTCGGGAGAAGTAACGCGGAATACCGCTCAAAGCGAGCATGGGACGGTGAGAGCCATGCAGCACAGGAGCCGTGCGAATAACACCCGACAAGCTGCAAGCCGAAAGGACTACCGAGTAGGTGCGCCGGACACGCCGACCGTTACAGCGGCGAGGCTTTCTTCGAAGCCGAAAAGAGAACAAAGATAGGTGGCACAGCGAGTTGGCACTTGCCCTATCGAATGCTGAAACTAACCGAAAGGAAAGATTACTATGTGTTCGATAATGGGTTACTGCGACTGCTGTGCCGCTTTTTCCGATTTTGAGGAAGGATTCAAAAAGACCGTTTCAAGAGGACCGGACGACAGTCGGATAATAGACACCGGCAAAGGTCTGCTCGGCTTCCACCGCCTTGCGATAATGGGGCTGACTCCCGACGGGATGCAGCCGTTTGAATTGGACGGCAGCTATGTAGTCTGCAACGGCGAGATATACGGCTACGAGAAGATAAAAGAGGAGCTTGCGAAGAAATACACATTCAAAAGCGGCTCCGATTGCGAGATACTTCTCCCGCTCTACCGTGAATACGGCGTGGATATGTTCAAGATGCTCGATGCCGAGTTTGCGCTGATTATCTACGACGGCGAAGAGAAAAAATATATCGCCGCAAGAGACCCGATAGGTATCCGCCCGCTCTACTACGGCTATGATAAAAAGGGTGTTATCATGTTCGCGAGCGAGGCGAAGAACCTCGTCGGAATGTGCGGGCATGTTATGCCCTTCCCGCCCGGACACTACTATAAAGACGGCGAGTTTGTCCAATACTGCGACATAGCGGCGGTTGACGAAGTCTGCCATGACGACCTTGAGACAGTTTGCAAAAACATTCGCGAAAAGCTCATCGCCGGCGTTGACAAGAGACTCGTTGCGGACGCAAAGGTCGGTTTCCTGCTCTCCGGCGGACTCGACTCCTCCCTCGTCTGTGCCATAGCAGCAAGACAGAGCAAAAAGCCGATACGCACCTTTGCAATAGGCATGAGCGAGGACGCTATCGACCTCAAATATGCAAAGGAAGTCGCCGACTACATCGGCAGCGACCACACCGAGGTCATCATGACAAAAGAGCAGGTCATAGACTCGCTCGAGGGTGTCATCCGTATGCTCGGCACATTTGATATCACAACTATCCGCGCGAGCATGGGCATGTACCTGCTGTGCAAATGGATACACGAGAACACGGATATCAGAGTTCTTCTGACGGGCGAGATCTCCGACGAGCTGTTCGGCTACAAATACACCGACTTTGCGCCGAGCGCGGAGGAGTTCCAGAAGGAGTCGCAGAAGAGAATAAGAGAGCTGCACATGTACGACGTTCTGCGCGCCGACCGCTGCATCTCCGTAAACTCGCTTGAAGCGCGCGTGCCGTTCGGCGATCTCGACTTTGTAAAATATGTCATGTCCGTCGACCCCGCGAAGAAAATGAACACCTACGGCAAGGGCAAATATCTGCTCCGCCACGCTTTCGAGGGCGATTATCTGCCCCACGATATACTCTTCCGCGAAAAGGCAGCGTTCTCCGACGCAGTCGGCCACTCGATGGTCGACTATCTCAAGGAATACGCCGAGGGGCTCTACAACGAAGAGGAGTTCAAGGAGAAGTGCGAAAAATACACCCACGCAAAACCGTTCACGAAAGAATCCCTGCTCTACCGCGAAATATTTGAAAAGTACTATCCCGGCCAGTCCGAGATGATAGTCGATTTCTGGATGCCCAACAAGTCATGGGAGGGCTGCGATGTCAACGACCCGTCCGCCCGCGTGCTCTCAAACTACGGCGAAAGCGGAAAATAAAAGATGTCCCCCGCGCGGAAATTTGCCGTGCGGGGGATTTTGCAAATTGACTGTAAATTGATTTGAATGAAGCGTTTGCCACGCAAACATGAAACGGCAGTTTCGCTGCCATGAAGCACTCGCTTACGCTCGTATGAAGTGAAGCGCACAGCAGACTTCGATATGATGACGTCAAACTTCATATGGCGAAGCCATACTTCATTTTTCATGCACCGCAGGTGCGCTTCATTTGAAAAAAGCAGCCTGACGGCTGCTTTTTTCATGGCACCCCCTGGGGGAATCGAACCCTCAACTGCCCCTTAGGAGGGGGCTGTTATATCCATTTAACTAAGGAGGCGTATATGCTTTTTGACGCTCAATATTTTATCAGATAAGCTCTTCAAAGTCAAGAAGAATCGGTTCGGGCAAAACAATATAAAAACTTTTGGGATAATTGCCTGTTTTACATGGTATCATACATACAAATACACTTGAAATATTCACATTTATGTTATAAAATAATCAGTGGTGCAAGCGTAAAAAGCTGGCAAATTCAACTTTTGAAAGGACGATCAAAATGAGCGCACTTAACAAAAAGTCAGTTAAGGATATCGACGTTTCCGGCAAGAGAGTGCTGGTACGCTGCGATTTCAATGTCCCGCTCCAGGACGGCAAAATCACCTCGGACAAGAGAATTGTTGCCTCCCTCCCCACTATCAAATATCTTATCGATCATCACGCAAAGGTTATCCTTTGCTCCCATCTGGGCAGACCCAAGGGTGAGTTCAAGCCCGAGTTCTCCCTTGCTCCCGTAGCCGCAAGACTTTCCGAGCTTCTCGGTCAGGATGTCAAGATGGCTAAAGACGTTATCGGCGACAGCGCAAAAGAGCTTGCCGCAGGACTCAAGGACGGCGAAGTCATGCTCCTTGAGAACGTCCGCTTCCACGCAGAAGAGACCAAGAACGATCCCGCATTCTCGAAGGCTCTTGCCTCCCTTGCGGATATCTATGTAAACGACGCTTTCGGTTCGGCTCACAGAGCTCACTCCTCCACGACCGGCGTTGCCGACTATCTGCCGGCAGTCTGCGGCTTCCTCATCCAGAAGGAGATCGAGTTCATGGGCGGCGCTCTTGAGAATCCGAAGAGACCCCTCGTCGCTATCCTCGGCGGCGCAAAGGTCTCCGACAAGATCGGCGTCATCAACAACCTCCTCGATAAGGTCGATACCCTTATCGTCGGCGGCGGCATGGCTTATACTTTCTTTGTCGCCAAGGGCTACCATGTCGGCACCTCCCTGTTCGAGGCCGATAAAGTCGAGCTTGCAAAGGAAATGATGCAGAAGGCTGTTGACAAGGGCGTCAACTTCCTGCTCCCCATCGACAACGTTATCAGCAACGAGTTTGCCGAGAACGCTGAGTACAAGACCATCAACTCCGACGAGTTCCCGGACGGCTGGATGGGCATGGACATCGGTCCCAAGACCCGCGAGCTGTTCGCAAACGCCATAAAGGGCAGCGGAACCGTTATCTGGAACGGCCCGATGGGCGTTGCCGAGTGGGATCACTTCGCAGGCGGCACCATTGCCGTTGCAACCGCTGTTGCTGACAGCGGCGCTATCTCCATCATCGGCGGCGGCGACTCCGCAGCTGCTGTTCAGAAGCTCGGCTTCGCCGACAAGATGAGCCACATCTCCACCGGCGGCGGCGCATCTCTCGAGTTCCTCGAGGGCAAGGAGCTGCCCGGCATCGCTGCGCTCAACGACAAATAATTATCTGCAAATTTTAAGCCCGCGGGCGGCAAACCCGCGGGATTTTTCAGGAAGAAAGGAAGTTTCAGAATGAATAAGCAGCTCAGAAAACCCGTTATCGCGGGCAACTGGAAAATGAACAACACTCCCGCAGAGGCTACCGCTCTCATCGAGGCTCTCAAGCCCCTTGTAAAGGACGCCGACTGCGAGGTCGTCTGCTGTGTCCCCTATATCGATCTCTATGCGGCTCTTGAGGCTGCAAAGGGCAGCAACATACAGATAGGCGCCGAGAACTGCCACTGGGCAGAGAAAGGTGCATTCACCGGCGAAGTCAGCGCGAAGATGCTCAAGGCGGCAGGCGTGCCCTATGTTATCATAGGCCACAGCGAGCGCAGACAGTATTTCGGCGAGACCGATGTCACCGTTCGCAACCGCGTCAGAGCCGCTCTCAACGAGGGTCTTAAAGTTATCCTCTGCGTCGGCGAAGTCCTCTCCGAGCGCAAGGACGGCATCACCTCTCAGATAGTCAGCGCGCAGACCGAGATAGCTCTCGGCGGCGTATCCGCTGACGAGCTCAAGAACATCATCATCGCCTACGAGCCCGTCTGGGCTATCGGCACGGGCGAGACCGCAACTCCCGAGCAGGCAAACGAGGTCTGCGCCGTTATCCGCTCTCTTATTGAGAGACTTTACGGCAAGGACGCCGCGGACGCTATTGTTGTCCAGTACGGCGGATCGATGAACGACAAGAACGCCGCAGAGCTGCTCGCTCAGCCCGATGTCGACGGCGGTCTTATCGGCGGAGCTTCGCTCGTTGCCGAGAAGTTCACCGCTATAGTCAACGCCGCAAGCGCAAAATAAACAAGATTTGCCGCCGGTCGGTCACATGCCGAACCGGCGGTAATTGAAAGGAAAGTTAAAATGAGTAAAAAGCCTGTGCTTCTTTGCATCATGGACGGCTTCGGCAAGAATCCCGACACCTACGGCAACGCTATCGCCGCGGCGAAGAAGCCGAATCTCGACAGAATATTCGCGGAAAATCCGATGACATATATCGGCGCATCGGGTCTCGATGTCGGTCTGCCCGACGGACAGATGGGCAACAGCGAGGTCGGTCACACCAATATCGGCGCGGGCCGCGTTGTGTATCAGGAGCTCGTGCGCATAACCAAAGCTATCGAGGACGGCTCGTTCTTCAAGAATCCCGCTCTCGTTGACGCCATGGAGAACTGCAAGAAGAACAACTCCGCGCTTCATCTCGCGGGTCTGCTCTCAAACGGCGGCGTTCACAGCCACAACACCCACCTCTATGCGCTGCTGAAGATGGCGAAAGATTTTGGCATCGAAAAAGTTTTTGTCCACTGCCTCATGGACGGACGCGATGTCTCCACAACCTCCGGCAAGGGCTTCATCGAGGAGCTTGAGCAGAAGATGAAGGAGATAGGCGTCGGCAAGATAGCTACTGTCGAGGGACGCTACTACGCCATGGACAGAGAGCGCAAGTTCGACCGAGTCGAAAAGACCTATCGCGCCATGACAAGCCTTGATGCTCCGAAGTTTGACGATGCAGCCGCAATGATGGAGAAGTCATATGCCGACGGCGTGACCGACGAGTTCATCGTCCCCTGCGTCAGCAAGGATGCCGAGCCTGTCAAGGACGGCGACAGCATCGTGTTCTTCAATTTCCGTCCCGACAGAGCGCGTGAAATTACCAGAGCTTTCGTCGATCCCAATTTCGACGGCTTCAAGCGTGAGAAAGAGCCTAAAGTTTTCTATGTCTGCATGACTCAGTATGAGGCAGAGATGCCCAACGTCGAAGTCGCATTCAAGCCCGAGAGAATAGACATGCCCCTGGGCGAGGTATTCAGCAAGGCGGGTCTTCGCCAGCTGAGAATCGCCGAGTTCACAAAATATGCCCATGTCACATTCTTCTTCAACGGCGGCGAAGAGACGGTCTACGAGGGCGAGGACAGAATCCTCATCGACTCCCCCGATGTCGCGACCTATGACCTCAAGCCCGAGATGAGCGCATACGAAGTCACCGACACGCTTGCTAAGAAGATAAACGAGGACATCTACGATGCAATAATTCTCAACTTCGCAAACTGCGACATGGTCGGTCACACCGGCGTGTTCGATGCGGCTGTCAAGGCTGTTGAGGCGGTCGACGCCTGCGTCGGCAGACTCGTTGACCTCGTCGCTTCCAAGGGCGGCGTAACGCTCATCACTGCGGATCACGGCAACGCAGACCGCATGATAGGCGACGACGGCAAGCCCTTCACCCCGCACACGACGAACCCCGTTCCGTTCGTTGTTGTCGGCTATCCCTGCAAGCTCCGCGAGGGCGGCAAGCTCGGCGATATCGCGCCGACCATGCTCGAGATAATGCATCTCCCCCAGCCCGAGCAGATGACAGGCAAGAGCCTGATAGTAAAATAAGACAAAAGTATAAACCCCGGAGTTTTCGATAAGCTCCGGGGTTTCAGTCTGTCGAAAAAGTCCGTCATGCACGGTCTCAAGGCTCCACTGTGTAAGGGGAGCTGTCACGGCAAAGCCGTGACTGAGGGGTTGTTGCGTAAAAGTTCAAAATACCCGACAATTTTGAAAAATTACAACTTATTCAAAGCAATGCCTCCATTTACACAAGAGAGACATTGATTCTGAGCCCTGCGAAGCCCAAAAAACGGGTTTATCGATAAGCTGTAACCCCGGAGTTTTTGATAAAAGCTCCGGGATTTTATTATATCTTTATCTGCCTATAAGCGATATACTCGCGGTCGTATGTGTAGGTTATGTGCAGCACCCCGCCGCGCTCGGTTATCGCAGGATAGGAGAACTCGCCGCCCTCTCTGTCCTCAAGGCGCATGAGCAAATTGAACGTCTCGCCGCCGTCCTCGGAGACGAGCAGATCGAGCGGCGAACGGCCGCCCCAGTTCTTTTTGACCGGGTTGCAGACGAGATAAATCTTCCCGTTCCCGGCGAGCACAAGATCGATGCCGCTGTTGTTGTTCGGCATCTTCGTGCGGTAAGCTCTGCACCATGTCTCGCCCTCATCGGACGAATCGCTGCGGTATATCCTGCCGCGCGAGGTTCTTGTGAGCATATGCACATTTCCGTCCTCGCTCTGCCATAGAGTCGGCTGGATCATCGGGACATAAAAGCCCCTGAGCGACTTTGTCGGCACGGTGCGCATACGCTTCCATGTGCGGCAGTCGTCATCCGAGATATCAGCAAAGCAGACCCAGAGCGTGTTTCTCTCATCCGAGGCGGGCGCTATTACCCTGCCGCTCCTGAGCCTTATCGGCTTGTTCTTGACAGGTCCTCTGCCGCCGCCTATATCGCCCGGCACAAGCTCGGCAGGCTCGCTCCAATCGACTCCGTTATCCGAGAGCGAAAAATATGTTTTCCACATCGGTATCTTCTTGCCGACTTTGAAAAAGAGCATCATTTTCCCGTCCGCGCGTCGAAAAAGCACCGGGTTCCAGTGCGGGATATTGCTGTCCGCGCTGACCCTGACCGGCTCGCTCCAGCCGCTTTCGCTGCGCACGCTCGTCAGAATATCGACATCGTCGGCACTCTCTTTCGTGCCAGCAAACCATGCGGCGACAACTCTGCCGTCGTCAAGCGGCAGAACGGTCGAGGCATGGCAACTCTCAGTCGGCTTGTTTTCAAATATAAATTCCTTTAAATCTTCCAAAGCTTATCCCTTACCTTAACTTTTGTTGTTATCATTATAGAATCCCGCGCCCCGGAATGTCAACTTCGGGTCGCAAATTTCAACTCATTTTCAAACAGTATATTTCGCGCATCGAACCATTTCCGCAAATTACATTTATATTTTAAATTTTTCTCTCAATCATTGACAGTATTGCCATAAAATGGTACAATGGAGTCGAAATAGGGTATAGGTCAAGTATAGGAGGTTTTTAAAAATGGAATCATTGGGTATCGTCAGAAAGATCGACGAGACCGGCCGCATCGTGCTGCCAAAGGATTTCAGGCGCAGGCTCGCGCTTGAGCCCAACGCGGACGCGGTGGAGCTTTTTGCGGACGGAGATCAGATCATCATCCGCAAATATGCCGCGCGCTGTATCTTCTGCGGCTCGTCCGACGACACGATCGAGTTTTCCGGCAAGCGAGTCTGCAAAGACTGCTCTTCGAGACTCAGCGAAGTCATTCGACTTCAAAGCAAATAATAACACAGAGAGAAAAATCCGCCGAATGTTTTTTCGGCGGATTTTTTAATTTTGGTTGAAAATATTACATTGAACGTAAAAGTTCAATAACTATATTCTGTTGTTTTTTTGTTAACCTATTCCAATTATCAAGCAACTCGCTCTGTTGTTCAGTCAAAACAGTCGGCTCATTGTCCCAATTAAAAAACTGCGAAAGAGTAATATTATAAGCACTGCATATTTTTTCTAAGGACGTGACTGTGGGAATAATGTTTTTTCGAAACCATGATGAAATTGTAGTTTGCGCTATACCGGATTCTTCAGATAAACGATACTCGCTCCATCCTCGTTCTACTCTAAGCTGATAGATTCGATCTAAAACGGTCATAAAAACACCTCTTTATCGTAAATTTTATACGATAAAGTATTGACAGTTAATAATTATAATCGTATACTATTAACGAAAATAATTATTAGGAGGTGAACTAAGATGTCTCATTATTGTAAAAATTGTGGAGGTACAGGCAAAGCGACCTGTCCTCGTTGCGGCGGTACGGGCACGTTTAATGACGGCTCAACTTGCTATTATTGCAACGGCAAGGGATATTACGAGTGCAATGCTTGCAACGGAACGGGAAAAATTGAAGATTAAACGGAGGGGGTGTTTCATATGGGATACTGTGAAAAATGTGCGGACTGCCTGCACTGCAGAAACGGTTACTGTGATGTCTATGACAAGACGGTAAATCCGAATTCAAGGGCATGTCCGGAATTCGAAGAAAATTAAAAGACAGGGTGGCAAAGAAATGGCATTTACAACTAACGATTTTCGAGGAGAAATACACGACCCTATAAATGTAACAAATGCAGACGGTGTCGATATTTATGCATCTTTAAGGGATTACTTATTTTCTTTGGCAGGAAGTACAAGCGTTCCCATGAGTCTGCGTGAAGATACATTGAAAAGCGGCGGATTCCTTTTCGGCAGCCGGATACCGCTGATCCTTATCAGCCATCCGGATCCGTCATGCAAGTACTTTTCAATAGGTATATTTATAAATGACTCTGTCATGAACTTCCAGCTTTTTGGAAGATCCGAAGAACAATTCAAATATAACCTTAAAGAACAGGCGAAAAGAGAAGGCAACTTTATAAAGCAAGCATTTTACAAGCCTGATGAACTGAAAATCCAACAGGAAAGCAGATGGGAATCAGATGTTTTATCCCTGATACTTGACGGATTTTTTGCGTAACAAAAAAACGACTGTCGCGCTTAATGTTGCGGCAGTCGTTTTCGCTTTTTACAGCTTCTCTATAGCCTCGACGGCGTCCTTTACATACTTGTCGCCGACAAGCTCCGCCGCGCCCTCGTCAACGAGCTTCGCGGTCTTTTCTTCCATCGGGATCCTGCCGAGCACGGGCACTCCGAGCTCCTTGGCGGTCTCATCGATGTGACTCTCGCCGAACACCTTTATCTGCCTGCCGCAGTCCGGGCAGAGAACATAGCTCATGTTCTCGACCAATCCTAGTACGGGGATGTTCATCATTTTTGCCATGTTGAAAGCCTTTTTGACTATCATTGTGACAAGATCCTGCGGGGTCGTGACGATAATTATTCCGTCGACGGGCAGGCTCTGGAAAACGGTCAGCGGCACATCGCCCGTTCCGGGAGGCATATCAACGAACATGTAGTCGACATCACCCCAGACGACCTCCGACCAGAACTGCTGAATAACTCCGGCAATAACCGGTCCGCGCCAGACGACCGGTGCATCCTCTTTTTCGAGCAGGAGATTGACTGACATTATTTTTATCCCGGTCTTGCTCTCCATGGGCAGAAGTCCGCGCTCGTCGCCGACGGCGTTGCCGTGGAGACCGAACGACTTCGGTATGGACGGACCGGTGACATCGGCGTCCATTATAGCGGTCGCGTGTCCGCGCGCCTGCATAGCAGAAGCGAGCAGGCTCGTCACAAGGGACTTGCCGACGCCGCCCTTTCCGCTGACTACGCCGATAACTTTTTTAACGTTGCTGAACTGACCGCACGGAACGCGCAGGTCTTTTTCAGAGCACTTTGATGAGCATGTTGAGCAATCGTGTGTGCATCCTTCACTCATTTTAAAACTTCCTTTCGGTTATATATCTGTTGAATATCTTTTAGTATATGCATCGTCCGCATGGACAACACATCGATTATCAATAAAATCGGATCTGCCTTTTATTGCTGGGATTGAGACTTTTGGGCATTTCCTGTCGTCGAGGTCGCCGACCCCTACAAAAGCGCTTATATGAGAAACTTGTTATTTTGCTATGATCTTTTCAACGACCCAGAGTATACCGTAGATGATCGGCTGATGGGCTATGTATATCACGAGCGCGTGGCGTCCGAGAAAGCACAGAGCCTTTGAGCGCTGGCGATAAGTGAACGCGGGGAATCTGCCGTTCGCCGCATAGACGCCGACGAATGTGCCGGTCAGGAACATAAACAGATGCGGCAGCAGCGGAAAATAATCCGCCGAATGGAACGAGGAGTTGAAAAATCCGAGCGGCATGAAATAGTTGGTTCTGTAGAGCACGGCGGGCAGATCAAAAGTCTTGAGCCCCGCTATGCCGACATAGCCGGCCGACACGCCGTAGGTGAAAATATATATTGCTATACATATTATAATGCCTACTATCGGGTTTATCTTATCAAGTCCCGCGCGCAGCGCCGAGAAGATGAGCATCGACAGCGAGAGCAGATGGAGGATACCGAAATATATCTCCGCGCCCTCGAAGTGCATCATCGGCATAATAACAGCCGTCACGACGGTCAGCGCGAGCGCGACGCATAAAAGGCGCACGCCTCGTTTAGTATTATTGTGAGACAGGCGTGAGGATATGCCGGATATGACTATAAACAGCGCCGCAAAAAACGGCTCTGCAGGGGTGAAGAAATCGAGCAGCTTCGTGCCGACTGCAATGTTGAAGAACTCGGACATGCTGTAAAACGCATGATAGAACACCATGCAGAACACGGCAAGCCCGCGAAGCTCGTCGAGCAGATATATTCTTTTCTTTCCGGCTGCCACGGCGCACCTCCCTGTATTCGGTAATGTATATTCTATCACAACCGCTCTATTTTGCAAGCCTTTCTTGACAACAGACGGGGTTTCGCCGTATAATTTTATAGTATGTCAATACGACTTCAAATAAAACGGCAAAGGATGGGCTCAGCATGAAAGACACCTATGAATCCCCGCTCAACTCCCGCTACGCGAGCGATCGAATGAAATATATCTTCTCGCCGGACTTCAAATTCAGAACATGGCGCAGGCTCTGGATAGCTCTCGCAGAGAGCGAAAAGGAGCTCGGGCTCAACATAACGGACGAGCAGATAGCCGAACTCAAGGCACATAAGGACGACATAAACTATGATGTCGCCGCCGCCCGCGAAAAAGAAGTCCGTCACGATGTCATGTCCCATGTTTACGCCTACGGTGTGCAGTGCCCGAACGCCAAGCCGATAATCCATCTCGGCGCGACCTCCTGCTATGTCGGCGACAACACCGATGTTATTATCATGCGCGAGGCGATGCTGCTCATCCGCAAGGAGCTTGTTAATCTGCTCAATGTCCTCGCGAAATTTGCCGTTGAATATAAGGACATGCCCTGCCTTGCATTCACTCATTTCCAGCCCGCTCAGCCCACGACTGTCGGCAAGCGCGCGGCGCTCTGGCTCAACGAATTCCTCATGGACTTCCAGAACCTCGAGTTCCAGCTCTCGCAGCTCAAATTACTCGGTTCAAAGGGCACGACCGGCACGCAGGCGTCGTTCATGGAGCTTTTTGACAACGACACCGACAAAGTCAAGGCTCTCGACAAGATGATAGCCGAAAAAATGGGCTTTGACAGCTGCTTCGCAGTCTCCGGTCAGACATATTCGAGAAAGCTCGACTATCAGATGCTGACCGTCCTCTGCGGCATAGCGATGTCGGCGACAAAGTTCTCAAATGACATCCGTCTGCTCCAGCACATGAAAGAGATAGAAGAGCCGTTCGAGAAGCATCAGATCGGCTCGTCGGCGATGGCATATAAGCGCAACCCGATGAGAAGCGAGCGCATAGCCTCGCTCTCGCGATATATCATAGCGGACATACAGAACACGGCGATGACCTCCGGCGCGCAGTGGTTTGAGCGCACGCTCGACGACTCGGCAAACAAGCGTCTGAGCGTCCCAGAGGCGTTCCTCGCCGCCGACGCAGTACTCGACCTGTGCATCAATGTTGCAGACGGACTCGTAGTATATCCGAAGATGATAGAGAAGCACCTGCTTGAAGAGCTGCCGTTCATGGCGACCGAAAACATCATGATGGAGGCGGTCAAGCGCGGCGGAGACAGGCAGGAGCTGCACGAAAAAATCCGCGTTCACTCGATGGACGCCGGCAGAGTCGTCAAGGTCGAGGGCGGCAAGAACGATCTGCTCGACAGGATAGCCGCTGACAGCGCGTTCGGCGTAACGCGCGAGGAACTCGAGGGCATAATGAAGCCCGAAAACTTCGTCGGCCGCGCTCCCCAGCAGACCCAGGAATTCGTGGACAACGAGATTCAGCCGATACTTGACAAATACTCCGACCTGCTCGGACTTGATGTTGAAATAAAGGTGTAAAGAATGGAAAAACTAAAGGCAATATTCAAAAAGCTAGTCAACAAAGAGACGATACTCTATGTCGTCTTCGGCGTGCTGACAACGCTCGTCAACTTCGTCGCGTTCAAGCTGTTCACGATGGTGTTCGACAAGCTCATATCATCGCAGCTCGGCGTTCACATCTCGAACGTTCTCGCATGGATATTCGCGGTCGCATTCGCCTATGTCACGAACAAGCTGTTCGTCTTCGAGAGCAAGAGCTGGGAGGGCAAGGTGCTCGCAAAAGAGATTCCGTCGTTCGTCGCGGCAAGACTCTTCTCCCTCGGCGTCGAGGAGCTCGGACTCATTATCTTCGTAAACTTCCTGCACTTCGACAGCAAGGTTTTCCACATTCCGCTGATAAACTTCGACCTCAGCGGCGAAATGACTGCAAAAATAATTCTCGCAGTCGTCGTGGTTATTCTCAACTACTTCTTCAGCAAGCTCGTTATCTTCAAAAAGAAGAAAGCTCCAGAGCAGGAAAAGGCAGAATAAATCAAAAAGCAGCCGAAAAAACCTCCCGCCAGGCACACGGCGGGAGATTTTTTCGGCAAATCCGAACTTTTTATGTAAAAAGGCTTGCAATTTCTGAAAAAGCGTGTATAATATAATAACGCACTGAGGAACAGAATATATCGCGGAGTAGAGCAGTTGGTAGCTCGTCGGGCTCATAACCCGGAGGTCGCAGGTTCAAGTCCTGCCTCCGCAACCAGAAAAAGCACTTGCAAAAGCGAGTGCTTTTTGTTTTTTCATTGAAACTTGCCATTACAAGCAAATAAAGCGGCCGAGTTTCAGATGTAAAATGTTTGCGGCGAAGAAATGTTCTTGCCATTCTATACAGCGCCGCTCTTCATATCTAACGCAAACCCCGCTTCTTGCGAAGCGGGGCTGATTTTATTTTGCTTTGTTTTTCGCGGTTATTCTGAATGTGAGCTCGGTCATAGTTATCATCAGAACGAAGAAAAAGATGAGGTAGAATGGCATTATCTTAAAGCTTACAGCGTTGCCGAGCAGCCCGAACACGGGCGGAATGAATGTCGAGCCGACATAGGCGCTCGCCATCTGTATTCCGATTATAGCGCCCGAGTTCTCCGCCCCGAAGTTGTTCGGAGTGGAGTGTATTATGCACGGATATATCGGCGCGCAGCCGAGACCTATCACAACGAATGCCGCGGCGGCGAGTATATACGAGCTGACCGGGACGAACAGGCAGCATACGCCGCATATAAGTATGGACGTTCCGATAATTATCATCCTGCGGTCGCCGAGCTTGTCCGTGATAAAGCCGCTTATGAACCGCCCGACTGTGATGCCTATGTAGAAAAGCGACGCGAATGTAGCCGCGCGCTCTGCGGATATGCCCTTTACTTCAACGAAATATGTGCTCGCCCACTGCATGGCGGTCGTTTCTGCTGCGCAGTAGGCAAAAAAGCCTGTGAGCAGAAACGGCACTCCCTTTATTTTCAGTGCGCTGACGAGTCCGACGCTCTTTTTCTCCGTCTCGTCCGCCGACTTGTTGACTTTCCACACCGGCAGGGTCACGAGCAGGAGTATCGCTATCGCGAGCTGTATCGCGCCGACAATGCGGCAACCGCTGTTCCATGTTCTGTTTGTCAGCGCATAGCCCATGATGAACGGGCTGACTATCGTTCCGACGCCCCAGAAGCTGTGCAGCCAGCTCATGTGCTTTGCCTTGTAGTGCAGGGCGACATAGTTGTTGAGCGCTGCGTCTATCGCGCCCGCTCCGAGCCCGTAAGGCACGGCGAGAACAATAAGCATCCAGAAGCGGCTCGAAAAAGAGAAACCGAACAGCGCGATGACCGTCAGGAACACGCTTATCACCGTGACTATCCGCGTGCCGAGCTTCCTGTTGAGCCTATCTGACATCAGACTCGACACAATCGTTCCGCCGGATATGGCCATGGAGACGATGCCCATATAAGAAATCGGCACTCCGAGCTCGAGGTGCATGACGGGCCAGCCCGAGCCGAGAAGCGAATCGGGCAGTCCGAGGCTGATAAAGGCAAGATAGATAAGTGCAAGCAAAAACGAATACATTTCGGTTCTCCTTAACTTGCGCGCTTTAGCGCCGCTTGAAATCATACCACTTATAGCACAAACCGATTTTAATGTCAATAAAATAAAGATAATCCGTTCGACTTTTTGAACTGCGGGTTCAATGACAAACCCCTCGCCGTGCGGTAGAATAACAGCACAACAAACAGTGAGGTGAAGGTCATGAATCTTAAAGAAGCGTTCCGCTGCCAAAACAAACTTCAGTCGCTCATGTACGATGCCGAGGAAATACTCCGCAACAGGGCGAACATAACAAAAGTCACCAACACCAATCTGCGCCACAAGGTCATGCCGGAGGCATCCGACGAGACGGTCGTTGAAATTCCCGAGACCGAATACTGCGGCAAAATAACCGATGTCGCGCTGTTTCTCGTATTTCTTCTCGAAGAGAAGTCGGCGCTCGCCGCCGCGATACGCAGGGCGAAGAACAATCTCGACATAGACATGGACAGCGAGGTCGCGCTCAACTCCGCGCGTCAGACCGTCGCCGAGATTTTCAGGACGATGAACGGCATCCGCAGCTCGGAGCAGACCATTGCAAACGGCGGCACGGGCTACCGCTTCAACACCGACGGCAATCAGGTCACCTACCGCTGCGACGTGCGCCGCGTCACGACGATAAATTACGACCGCAATGTCATCCGCGCCGAGCTCGGCAGGCTCGACAGAGCCGCCGATGAGATGTCCGCAAAGCTCGACATCTGCATGGTCACATCCTCGGTCGATTACACTCCCCCGTTTGATGTGAACTCCGGATTCGCCGACGCTTTCGAAAATTATCTCGAAAACAGGCGCTGACTTTATGCCCGGCTGTTCCGGGTGCGGCAGGATAAGAGAACGCAGGATCGGTTCAGGTGCAGATGAACTGTAACGCTGCACGTCAACTCCCGGAAATCCGGAACTCAACTACTTACTTATTGATTAAAACGATGTTCGCTTCCGTCCGCGCCAAAAGCTCAATCGCTTTTCGCTTTGACGCAAACGCGCTCCTATCTCTATATCCCACTCACGCCGCGCCCAATATCTTTGTTTTTTGCCGCTTTCGGCATCGAAGCCCCGGCTTCATTCGCAGGCATTCGGGAAATATTTTCCCGACGCGCCGCAAAATTGATCATGCCGCATCGGACTTCTGACGCATCCGGAACAGCCGGGCATAGAAATGACTCGAGCAGCAGGCATCTTCCTGCTGCTCGCTGTAACTTTTGATATTTTTGACGGGAACCAGTATCTGATCCATGGGCACGCCGAGGAGATTCCCGAGCGCGTAGAGGTTATCTACAGTCGGAAGGCTCTCGCCGTTCTGCCATTTATAGACGGCGCGGGGCTCCTCAAAGCCGAAATAGCTCTGGATGTCCCGAACCGTCAGCCCGCGTTCGATGCGCAGGCGGCGGATATTGTTTCCCGTTGCCGCGAGGTCGATGACCGGGAAAAACTTCGTGTTCATATGAACACCTCCTTGAAGAGTGATACTATAAGATAGCAGAAAGCGAAGAAAAAAGCAAGGAAAATTTTATACACCGGGCAAATTTTTTTGCCCCCATGAAAGGAGAATAAAAATGAAAAAGATGGTTCCGCTCTCGAAGCAGAGCAAAAAAGAGCGGCGCAAATATTATGCGTCAAAGCGCGGGTCGTGGAACGGGGTTTCGCCCGTGACGCGCGTTGTGCAAAGCCGCAAAATATATGACCGAAAGCGCATGAAATCAGCCGACAGAAAGATATGCGCAGAGTGAATCTCCCCCGCAGAGCAATTCCGCGAGGGAGATTTTATATTATTTTATCAGCGAGAACACGAACACGACTATCCCGAGCACGACGAGGACGACGCCGGTCGCGCGGTTGAGGGTCTTGGGCTGAGCTTTGTTCGCTAACACTGCGGCGATGCGCGCCCAGATGAGCGTGAACACGACACACAAGATAAGCACAGTCATGTCGGGCATTCCGCCTATCGCAAAATGCGATATCGCGCCGGTGAGCGCGGTAAAAGTCATGATAAATACGCTTGTGCCAACCGCGGTTTTCAGCTCATAGCCGAGCACTGTGGTGAGGATAAGCAGCATCATCATGCCGCCGCCTGCGCCGACGAATCCGCAGATAAGACCGATTATCGTTCCGCAGATAACGGACTGTATCGCACGCTTTTTCGCCGGGACTTTTTCCATCGCCTCTTTCGTCGTCATGACCGGGCGGACGATGAATTTTATTCCGAGCAGGAATGTCATTATAACCGAGAAGCTGCCCATCGTTGCCGACGGGAGCAGGCTCGCGAGATAGCTGCCGACGACTGTGAACGCGAGGACGGTCGCCATCATAATGAGTCCGTTTTTTATATCGAGGTTCTTTTTCTTGCCGTATGTATACGCCGAGACGGCGCTCGCGAGCACATCTGAGGCGAGCGCGATGCCGACCGCCATATACGGATCCATTCCGAGGAAGGTTATGAGCATCGGGCTTATGACCGCCGCCGCGCTCATGCCGGCAAAGCCCGTGCCGAGTCCCGCGCCCATTCCGGCAAAGAATGTTACAAGTACTGTTATAAATATTTTCATTTCTCTCACCCTTTGAGCATCTCATCGAGATTGCGGTCAATAATCCCGACCGTCTCGGTGAAGTTCTTTTTCATTTCGTCCGTCGTGTTTTCAAACAGCATATTGAAAAACGACTGTTGGAGCTGCTTTCCGCGCCCGACTATCGGCTGAGCCTTTTTGGTCAGCGAGAGGCGTATTTTTCTCCTGTCGCCCTCGATATTCGTGCGCTCAATATAGCCGTCTTTTGCAAGCTTTTCGACATTGATGGAGACGAGATTCGCCTTTATCTTTCTGACATTGACTATGTCGCCTGCGGTGCTGTAATCCGGGTTGTTCGCGAGAAACATCAGGATATCAAACGCCGTCTGCGGTATGTTCAGTTCACGGCAGAGCGGCTTGCAGACTGCGTTATACGCCGCCGTAAGTTTCTTCGGGAAGTCTATTCCCATGTTCATGCTATCATCTCACTTCAAATTTAGACAGTTCATTTTTGAAGTATTATAATCCAATACAGCGCATTTGTCAACAGCCGACGGCAAATTATGCCCGCTCTGAAATCTGTTGCAAAATCCGCGCCCGCCGTGTACAATAGACATACTGAAAATTCGGAGGATTCTATGTCTACTTACAACTCAAGAGCCGCTGTGCAATCGATAATGGCTATCGCGGAGAGTGAGAATTCAAAGCCCGGCCGCGTCACGATGCCGAAGGTATTTCTCGGTGTCGGGATATTCGACGTTATCGCGATGGGCGTTGGTATATATTTTTCTCTGCGGTTTAAAGAGATAATCCCCGCCGTAATATTTTCGATTTTAGCCCTGCTCGGAATTTTTCTCATCATCGGATATTTCAACCAACGGATATATTACAGCGCCGACAAATTCGTCAGCAGCAACCTCTGGGGAGTCAAGCGCACCTATAGCTACGGCGACATAAGCGGAATAATGGGCTATGGCAGAAACACGGATGTCAAGATATATATCGGCGACAAAAAAATCGCTATTGACCGCATGGCGGTCGGCAAAGAGGAATTTATCGAATTTGCTCTCAAGCGTCACCGCGAGCTGAAACATAAAAACATTCCGCTGCTCCGGGCGGCAAAAAAGAAAGATCTGTTCAACGGCAACATCGCAAATCCCGGCGAATTCATCGCGGTTTATATAATAATTGCGATCGGCGCCGCTCTGCTTTTCGGTATAATGCTGTTCGTTGAGTTCAGTCCGCAGACGCCGGAAACCGATCTTCGTTATTCCACCGTCGCGTTCAACAGCTGTGAGGTATATGGCGACGAGCTGTGGCTGCGCACCGGCGGCGACATGGACTACAAAATAGCCCACTACGACGAAGTGCTCCCCGATGTGGACGCTTTTCTTGCAAAATACAAAAACGGCGGCGTTTTGAAGCTCGGCTATCAGTCGGTCAGCCCGAGATACGACCCCGACTATTACAGAGTATACTACGCCCGGGGCGCAGCGAACGAGATGTTCGTAACGCAGGAGAAGGAGTGCGAAGTCCGCGCACGCCACACAAAAGAGGAGCGCCCGAAAATCATCGCACTTTTCTCGGCGCTCATGCTCTTCCTGCTGAGCATCATACCGGGAAGCATCTACGCCGGTCGGCACGCGGACACGCTGAACCCGAAAATAGTCCGCATCTTCTTCAAGCCCGATTATATTCTCTGTTCGGGAGGTTCCGCGCCGAAGAGAAAAAGACGCGGAAAGAAATAAAAAGGCAATAAGCGGGAACGGCAGCCGCAGCAGATTTATTGCTGCGGCTGTTTTGCCTCAAAATCGAGCCGATTACGCGGCGGGTTGTCGTGCTCTGCAAAAAGCTCGGCAAAAAAACGGACAAAGTCAAGCTCCGTCCGTCTGCAACTCTATTAAAATAATCTCCGGCCTGTTGTTGAAGCGAAACGGGAAAATGCTGTTGCCTATGCCGCGGCTGACAAGCATTTTCGTTTTTCCCTCGGAAAACAGTCCCGCGTCATATTTCGGAAACAGCCCCTGATTCGGAGCCGCCAGACCGCCTATAAACGGCAGGCGGAACTGACCGCCGTGCGCATGGCCGCTCAGGACAAGGTCCGCATTGCAGGTTACGTAAACATCAAACAACTCCGGTCGGTGGGAAAGCAATAAAGTAAAGCCGTCATCCTTGTCAACAAGCGCTTTCAGCTGCGACTCCATTATCGCCTCTTCGTCATGGAATAAGTAGTCGGAGCTGAAGCTCGGGTCCTTTACACCGATAAGAGTGATTTTTTCGCCGTCTCTCTCCACTTCCGTCTTTTCGTTTTCGAGCACGGTTACACCGAGCTTTATTAAGCCGGTCTTTAAAGCGTCATATTCCGTTGCCCCCGCCTCGTGATTGCCGGTGACATAGTAGCAGGGCGCGATTTTGACCGCTTCGCCCGCAAAGTGCAGTGCCGCGGCAACGTCGGTTTTTCGGGAATCTATCAAATCTCCCGTTATAGCAATAATATCGGGCTTCGCCTCTCTCAGCATATTAAGAAGAGTTTCATTGTTTTTGCCGATTTCGGTGTTGTGCAGATCCGAAATATGCGCGATTTTGCAGCCGTCAAACGCTCGGGGCAGCCGCTCGCTCGAAACCGTGTATTTGTTGAGTTGCAGCGCCGTGTTGCCCCAAATTATCCAAAGAATCAACGCCGTAAGCAGAGCCGAGACGACCGCGAGGGCGATTATCGGCTTTTTCTTTTTTGCAGTCATCGGACATCCCTCCCGACGGTCAGTATAGCATGAATTTGTGAATTTTCTGCATTTTTTGAGAAATTATCGGCGCCTGCTGCCGGGCGCCCGTGGTTTTCAGCTCCCGATTTGCGGTGAATCGCTGCTTTTCGTCTGCGATTTTTCCACAAATCCGCGCGGGATGTTGCATTGCGAAAGAAAAAATTTATACTTGTTTGGCTTTAAAAGAAGAATTATTCCCGTATAAATATTAATTCCGCACAATCTACGTTATAATTACTAAATAATCACATGAAACGGAGGCTTGCCAATGTCTACCTGGGAGGAGCTCAGGCAGGAGTGCCTGAACTGCCGCAAATGCAGTCTGTGCCGGACGCGCACGAATGTTGTTTTCGGCGTCGGCAAAGAGGATGCGGAGGTCATGTTTATCGGCGAAGGACCCGGTCAGCAGGAGGATCTCAAAGGCGAGCCGTTCGTCGGGCGCAGCGGTCAGCTGCTCGACAAATTAATGGCGACCGTTGACCTGTTCAGGGACAAGAATATCTATATCGCGAACACCGTCAAGTGCCGCCCGCCGCAGAACCGCGATCCCCTGCCCGAGGAGCAGGAGGCATGCTCCGCATGGCTCGACAGCCAGATAGCCCTGATGCGCCCGAAGATAATCGTCTGCGTCGGCAGGATATCCGCCCAGAGATATATCTCGAAGGACTTTCGCGTCACAAAAGAGCACGGACTTTTCTATGACCGCGACGGTATACTCTATATGGGTACTTTCCATCCGGCGGCTCTGCTCCGCAATCCCAACCAGAAGCCCGCGGCGTTCGAGGATTTTATTGCCCTGCGCGACAAGATAAACGAAATCTGCGACCACACCTATTGAGCCAATCGCCGCTTGAGCGGTTGAAATATACTTAACGGCACGAGCCGAATTTTTGAAGAAAGGATCGATTTCAATGCAGCAGAAGTTTCTTGAAAAGACTCTGGGTCAGCAAATCGCCGATATGGCGGCAAAGTACCCGGACGACAACATGATCGACTACACTGACAGGGACTACTCCAGAACATGGAAAGAGTTCAACGACGAGTGTGAGACGATAGCCAGAGGCTTCATGGCACTAGGCCTTAAAAAGGGTTCACACATTTCCATCTGGGGCACAAACGTGCCCGCATGGCTGCTAACCTTTTTCGGAAGTGCAAAAATGGGCGGTATACTTGTTACCGTCAACACAAGCTATAAAGTTTTCGAGCTCGATTATCAGCTCAAGCAGTCCGACTCCGAGGCGATAGTCCTCATTGACGGCTACAAGGGCACGAGCTATATCGATATAATAAACGAGCTGTGCCCGGAGCTTGAAAGCTGCGAGCCCGGCAAGCTTAAGAGCCGCAGACTGCCGCTTTTAAAGAGCGTTATCTACGCGGGTGAGGGCGAGTGCCCGGCGGGCATGGTCAACTGGAAAGATCTCTATACTCTCGCTGAGCAGACTCCGGTCGAGGAGTTCGAGGCGGTGCGCGACTCGTGCGACTGCCACGAGGTCGTCAATATCCAGTATACCTCCGGCACGACGGGATTTCCCAAGGGCGTTATGCTCACCCACTACAACATTCTCAATAACGGCCAGACGATAGGCGACGGCATGAAGTTCACCCACGACGACAGGCTGTGCATCACGGTTCCGTTCTTCCACTGCTTCGGCATGGTGCTCGCGCTCATGTCCTGCATATCCCACGGAACGCCCTTTGTGCCGATTGATATGTTCAACGCCAAAAAGGTTATGGATGCGCTTGTGACAAAGCACTGCACCGCAGTCCACGGCGTGCCGACGATGTTCATTGCTATGCTCGAGCACCCGGACTTCGACAAATATGATTTCTCTCATATGCGCACGGGCATAATGGCGGGCTCGCCATGCCCGATAAAGACGATGTACGATGTCAGCGAGAAGATGAACATGCACGATATTGTTATCGTTTTCGGTCAGACCGAGGCGGCGCCCGGCTGCACGATGACAACGACGGAGGATTCCCTCGAGACGCGCTGCGCAACAGTCGGCAAGGCGTTCCCCGGCGTCGAGTGCAAGATAGTCGACCCCAATACGGGCGAGACTCTGCCCGCAGGCGAGATAGGCGAATTCTGCGCGCGCGGCTACAACATAATGAAAGGCTACTACAAGATGCCCGAAGCCACCGCTCAGGCGATAGACAAGGACGGCTGGCTCCACTTCGGCGACCTCGCCGTCTGTGACGAGAACGGCTACTACAAGGTCACCGGCAGGCTCAAGGATATGATAATCCGCGGCGGCGAGAACATCTATCCCAAGGAGCTCGAGGAGTGCCTCTATCATAATGACCGCGTCAAGGATGTTCAGGTCATCGGCGTGCCGAGCAAGAAATACGGCGAAGAGGTCTGCGCCTGCGTCATCCTCAAAGAGGGCGAGGATATGACCGAGGAGGAGATAAAGGCCTACTACAAGGAGAATGTCGCGTTCTTCAAGATCCCGAAATATGTCTGGATAATGGACGAATTCCCGATGACCGCGAGCGGAAAAATCCAGAAATTCGTTCTGCGCGACATGGCGGTCGAAAAATATTCGCTTCAGAGCGACGACTCAATAGAAACTGCGTAAAAGAATATTACGAAAGGATCTGTTACGATGAAACTATCATTTTCAACCCTCGGCTGTCCGCGCTGGACGCTGAAAGAAATAGTTGCGACTGCCAAGGATTTAGGCTTCGGCGGCGTGGAGATAAGGGGTATAGGCGACAAGATAAACGCGCTTGAAATTCCCGAGTTTTCGGACGCCGAAATCGAGCAAACGAAAGAAAAAATCGCTCAGACTGGGCTTGTCATTCCCTCTCTGACCTCGGGCGCAACGCTCGCCGTGCGCGACAGGGCGCAGGACTCGTTCCTCGAGGCGTGCAGCTACATTGACCTTGCGAGAAAGCTCGGAGTAAAATATGTCCGCGTCATGGGCACTGGCGAGCCGCACATCACCGTCGGCGATTTCACGCTCGGCGCGGGACTCTACCGCCAGCTGTGCGAATACGGCGCGAAGAGAGGCGTCACTCCTCTGATAGAGACCAACGGAGACCTCTCGAGCTCAAAGGCGATGCTCGCTTTCCTCGACAGAGCCGGCAGCGACAACTGCGGCGTGCTCTGGGATGTCCACCACACGGTGCGCTTCGGCAGCGAGAGCCCGATCGAGACCTTTGCGGCTCTGGGCACCTATGTAAAGCATGTACATTTGAAAGACTCCGTCATGCGCGGCTCAAGGGTCGAATACCGTATGATGGGCTACGGCGATGTGCCCGTTGCGGATGCAGTAACCCTGCTCGACAGAGCCGGCTTCGACGGCTTCTTCTCCCTCGAGTGGGTCAAGCGCTGGAACCCCGACCTTCAGGAGCCGGGCATAGTCTTTGCCCACTACAAGAACTATATGGACTCGCTTCCGGAATAAACTTAACGGGACTGCGGATAGCAGTCCCGTTTTTTTATATCAGTTCAAATTCAATATCATCTTTCGGCTTCTTATAAAACACCATGCACCAATCCGGCTCATATTCCGGCTCATAATACAGTGACGAGCAGGCTGTGTGGCCGCTCTCGTACTCGGAGGTGATGACGGTCGGGCCGTCCGCGCCGCCGATAATGCCTATTGCCGACGCCGCTTTGCCGCGGGGCGCGAGAATCCCGCACGGTTTTTCCGGCTTCGAGCGGTCATTCACGGATATCTCATCCCTCGGAATTTTCGGTGAGATGTCATAATTCATTATTGTACACAGCGGCGGTTCTTTTTCGCCGATATGCCGCAGCTTTGAAAACTTCTGCTGTTCGACAGCCGTAACCGTCAGCGTATGCTTTTTTCCGGTCACGGGATTTATAAATTCTGTCTTGTCGCCGGGGCGATTCGCCTTGAAATGCGCTCCCGGGACGGGTATCTTTTTCGCGCGAAGTTGCAGGGTCAGGGAATCTGATTTTTTCGGTTTTCTGCCGCGCCACGGGATACTCATCCTCACTGCAAGCCAGCAAAAAGATTTATCGAGCCCGTATCTGTCGAGCAGAGCTTCCGCCGCATCACCGCTGTCGGGGAAAAGCGGATTCCAGCAGTCGGAGCTTGAAAACTCCATGTCGCTTTTTCTGCCGCCGAACTGAATTGAGGCGAAGATATCGCCGTTCAGCGGATTTTCAGCTTCTATTTCAGCCTGCTGTTCGTCTGAAAAGCCGTCACAATCGCTGTTTTCATCGAGTCCGAATTTTTCGGCGAACGCGCGAAAATCCTCGACGCTCACACTTTTGAGAATGTCCGCAACAAGCCCCTTGCCGCAAACATAGACAGACGGCACGAGCCAGCTTTCGCCTCCCCAAAGAAAGCTTTTATTGATTTCGATTTCCTTTCCCGCGCGGTCGCGACCGAAGTGGCCATAGAGCGAGCCCTGATAAAAGACCTTGTATTTTTTCTCCATATCAAAACCTCATCATGTTCCCGAGCTCGAGTGACCCGTCGGCGCGCTGCAGCTCGGACGAGTTGGAGAAGCGTATCGGCTTGCCGTTTTCGAGCGGCGTTTCTATGCGGACAAAGAGCGACTGCCCGTCGTCTATGCTTATCTGCGCCGAGAATACTGCGCTCTTTCCGGGCATGAGGCGGCAGAGCTTTTGATTTTCCGCTTTAGTCCACTGCGCATTTTTCTCGTTTCCGACGCCGAAAGACACGCCGAGATCATAGTATATCGGGGCGACGCCCGTATTTTTTATCGTGACAAAAGCATAAATTTTGCCGAAAATTTTCATCACTCTCGCGTCTGTGACAGTAAAATCATAGCCGAGAGCCGCCAAAGCTGTTTTGGCGCGCTCGATTTCGTCCGCGCCGAGATTTTCTTCAAACGCGCCCGCCATCATCAGCCACGAGCAGTGGGTCACATTGACACACTCGGAGTAGTCCTGATATCCGTCGAGCGGCGCGCCGGACAAGAACGCCGACTGCCCCTCCGGGCGGAACTCGCCGCCGATTGGCTGATTTTTCCAGGCCCCGGTCTGATGCGCCTTTTTCATCTTGGACATAAAATACCAGCTCTCGCCGTAGAGTGTCGAGTGGGTGAAAGAATCGTCGTGGAAGCCGACATTGCCGCCGCGCGTAGTGCCGGGAGTCCCGGGATAGCGGGTCAGAATGCGCGTAGTCTTGAAATTTTCCGCAAATGCGGAGATAATTTTTGCTTTCTGCTCTTTTGAAGCTTCGAGCTCCGGCAGGCAGACATGCCACTCGCCCCAGTGACCGAGAAGCCCTGTTGTGATATAGGCTATGCGACGGTCGCCGTCGTATTCGCGTGCCAGCTCGCGCACAAAATCGCAGAGAATATCAATGAGCCTGCCGTCCGAATAGTCGGGGCACCAGCCTCCGCCGTATTCGTCGTAGTGCTCTTTTTTTATACCCATATCCCAGATGAACCGCGGCACGGCTTTTTCGCCGATACCCGATCCGGGATAGTCTAAATAGACTCTGAAAACCGCCTGATTCCCGCGCGCCGATATCTCTTCAAGATACGGCTCAAGCCCCTCGCGGATAGTGTATTCGCCGCTGTCGGACATGAGCGCGGAGAGCGGAACATAGAACCACTCCATGCTGTAAGGCACGCTGTCGGCGGCGCCGCCCTGTTTATAAAACGGCATGAAGCCTTTGAGCGGATTACCGACCGCCTGCTCATATTCAAAATCATAGGCGGCAAAGCCCTTGAGCGGCGAGATGCACAGCGAAAGCCCGAGCAAAAGAGCTGAGAGACGGGCAAAAAATTTCAAAAATCTTCTCATAGCGTTTTCCTTTCAATATTGCTTTCTTCAATAAGTATAACATTCTTTCCGCCTTTCCTCAAGATAAAAAGAACCGGGGCCCAAACGAGCTCCGGCGAGAAAATATTTACTTTTTCGGTTTGACTGCGATCCATATCTCGCAGGTATAGTCAGGGTTCTGCACGTCCGCCGAGCGTATAACCGCACAGCAGAGCGAACACGCGCTGAAAATTAAACGGCGACGAACAGGCCTCTTTCGCCGCCCGCGCGTAATCCGTGGGCTCCGTGATGTGCTACTCAATATAGTCTATCGCTTTGCTTATCCCTGTTATCCAGTCCATGCTTTTTCTCCCTGTGCAAGAACATTATAGAGCAAAGGAGTTTTTTATTCCTGACTTTTTGTGCTCTCTTGTGTCAGGATATTATTCTTTCTTTTCAGCTTTCTCTTCTGAAGCTTCTCTATGCCAGTGCCAATCGCAAGACCGGCGGCGGAGACGACCGCACCTATAGGCAGGGTGTTTAAATCGTCGAGGTGCACCGCTATATCGCCTGCAGAAACGCCCGTCGAAGCGGCGTTGGCGAGGGTGAAGGTCAGAAACGGAATGAGAGTGTACATAAGAGAAAGGATAGGCACAGCCCACCATTTTTTTCTGCCCCAATAGCCGTTTGCGCCTATGAGCAGCGAGATGACGAATGTGGTCAGCGGGATTGCGCCCCATATAACGAGCACGGCGTACGCGCCCGCATCCGACCCGGAGACGGCGAGCCAAAAGAACGCGACCGACACCGCCCATATGACGAGATATGCGGCGACGAGCACGAGCTTTCCGAGTCTGCGGCGGCTCTTGACGGTGTTTGTGCTCTCTTCGAGATAGTTGAGATAGTTAAGATCGTTTGACACGGTTTTTTCCTCCTTCAGCAGGAAGTCGAGGCTGACGGAATAGAGGCCGCTCATTTTTATGACGCTCACTATATCGGGATATGTCTTGCCAGTCTCCCAATTCGATACGCTTTGGCGGCTCACCCCGAGAGACTCCGCCGCGCTCTCCTGAGTCAGTCCTGCCGTGTTTCTCGCGTCCCTGAGCTTCTTTCCGATATCCATCTGCCGCGCCTCCTTTTTTTCGCTTTCAGCTTACGCCGAAAATGTCCGTCTGTCTATCAAACCTATTTGACATCCGCGCTTTTCCCGTGTCAAAATGCTTTTACACATTGATTATATCATGCCGCACAGGTGTTTTCCATATTGAATTTTTGGTGCGGGGCTGTGTACCAATAAGTCCGTGCGAATTTTGCAGGTTATGATATTAGTCACTATGTGGTAGGATAAATGTTTATAAAGATTTCGTGCCGCTTTCGCGGCATCGGTGCGTCGAGTCGCCGCACCCTACAAATTCCGCGCCAATAAAATTGTACAGATTTCGCGGGCGATTATATCCGCCCACATTGCGCACTTTTTCACTATTCACTTTTACTTATTACTTTGAGCGAAGCGAAACAACCCCTCAGTCTCGGCTCATTCCGCGCCGGTTCTCTTACAGGGGAGCCAATATCGAAAAACAGCCGCCCAGGAACCAATCCTAGGGCGGCTGCGGTTATTATTTTTCTATGCTGTTAAAAATCTCTTTCGCCGTCTGCGCGTCGGCAGCTATCTGGTCGCCGAGCGAATCGAGCGAATCGAAGACCCTTTCGGGTCGGATATATCTGAGCAATTTTACTTCGACATTTTTTCCGTAGAGGTCGCCGGAGAAGTCGATTATGCAGGTCTCGCTGCGCAGATCGTCGCAGGTGAACGACGGGCGGCGTCCGATGTTCGTGACCGCAGCGTGCAGTTCTCCGTCTATCGGCACTGCCGAAGCATATACGCCGAACTTCGGGACGATGAAGCCCTCGGGGAAATGCTGATTTATCGTCGGTGCGCCTATCAACCTGCCGCGCCTGTCGCCGCTGACGACGGTGAATTTATAGGAAAATTCGCGCCCGAGCATGGCGTTTGCGTCTTCGATATTGCCCTCAGCGAGCGCGTTTCTTATCCTCGTCGAGCTTATCGCCGCGCCGTTATAGTCGGTGCGCTCCGCCACGGCGCACAAAATTCCATGCTCCCTGCAGAGCTCTTCGAGGTCGCGGGAATCCGCAGCGGCGCTCTTTGCGAAGCGGTAATTATATCCGCAGCAGACAGCACCTGCGTTCAGCTCGCCTATCAAAATATAGTTGACGAACTGCTCCGCCGACATATCGGCGATGCGCCCGAACGATATCTTTTTGACGGTTATACCGAGGTTTTCGAGCATTTCGTCGCGCGCCTGCGGGGTCATCAGCTCCGGGGGAGCTCCCGCGCCGACAACTTTCAGCGGGTGCTCGTCAAAGACGAGGGCGCACGGCTCGAAGCCGTCTTTTTCAAACGAGAGAGCAAGGTCGAGCACAGCCCTGTGACCCCGATGGAGTCCGTCAAAGCTGCCCAGAGCAACCGATCGGCGCTGTGTCATTCCTGTCTCCCCTTTCAGATTACTTGCCTCTGAACTGCTGCTTGAGTCTCTTTTCTTTCGAAAGAATACGCTTTCTGAGTCTGAGCGACTTGGGCGTAACTTCAAGCAGTTCGTCGTCCTTTATGAATTCCATGCACTGCTCGAGGCTCATCTCCGTATAGGGCACGAGGCGCAGCGCGTCGTCGGAGCCCGATGCACGGGTGTTGGTCAGATGTTTGCTCTTGCAGATGTTGCAGACTATATCCTCATTCTTGGCGCATTCGCCGACTATCATACCTTCGTAGACTTCGACGCCCGCGGGGATGAACAGCCTGCCTCTGTCCTGAGTGTTGAACAGACCGTATGCGGTGCTCACGCCGGTCTCGTGAACGACTATAGAGCCGCGCTCACGGGTGACTATCTCGCCTTTGTAGGGCTCGTAGCCGTCGAACACCTGGTTCATGATACCGTTGCCGTTGGTGTCTGTGAGGAACTCGGCGCGGTAGCCGATGAGTCCTCTCGACGGGATGCGGAACTCAAGGTGAGTTGCGCCGCCGTCGCGCGTGCCCATGTTGACAAGCTCGCCCTTGCGGGAGCCGAGCTTCTCTATAACTGCGCCGACATACTGCTCGGGAACTTCAACTATGAGCAGCTCCATAGGCTCGCAGGTCTTGCCGTTTATCTCTTTGAGAATGACCTTCGGGCGCGAAACCTGGAACTCGTAGCCCTGACGGCGCATGGTCTCAATGAGAATTGACAGATGCAGCTCGCCGCGTCCGGAGACTTTGAAAGTATCGGTCGAATCGGTCTCTTCAACGCGCATGCTGACGTTCGTCTCGACCTCCTTGAACAGGCGGTCTCTGATATTTCTCGAAGTAACGAACTTGCCCTCGCGACCCGCGAACGGGCTGTCGTTGACCATGAAGTTCATGGATATTGTGGGCTCGTCTATTTTTATGAAAGGCATCGGCTCGATGCAGTCCGGAGAACAGGCGGTCTCGCCGATATTTATGTCGCTGATGCCGGAGATGCAGACGATATCGCCCGCAGCGGCGGAATCGACCTCGACACGCGAGAGTCCCTCAAACTGGTAGAGGCGCGACACCCTGACATTCTCCTGAGTGCCGTCCGTTTTGCAGAGCACTATCGGCTCGTTCTTCTTGACTCTGCCGCGCTCAACTCTGCCGACGCCTATTCTGCCGATATAATCATCGTAGTCAAGGCTCGTGAAGAGTATCTGAAGCGGGGCATCGACGTCGCCGTCGGGAGCTTCGATATGCTCGAGAATTGAGTCGAGCAGCGGGCGCATATCGCCCGAGCGGACATTGGGATCGAGCGAGGAATAGCCGTCTCTTGCCGAAGCGTAGACAACGGGGAAGTCGAGCTGATCCTCCTCGGCGCCGAGGTCGATGAACAGGTCAATGACCTCGTCAACAACTTCTGCGGGGCGCGCGTTGGGTCTGTCGACCTTATTGATAACAACGAGTACTTTCTTCTTGAGCGCAAGAGCCTTCTTGAGGACAAAGCGTGTCTGGGGCATGCAGCCCTCGAACGCATCGACGAGCAGAAGCACGCCATCGACCATCATGAGTATACGCTCGACCTCGCCACCGAAATCGGCATGGCCGGGAGTGTCAACGATATTGATTTTCACACCGTTATAGTGGACGGCGGTGTTCTTTGAAAGTATTGTTATTCCGCGCTCACGCTCAAGGTCGTTTGAGTCCATGACCCTGTCCTGAACCTGCTCGTTGGCTCTGAATATGCCGCTCTGCTTGAGCATCTCGTCGACGAGGGTAGTCTTGCCGTGGTCGACGTGCGCTATTATGGCTATATTTCTTACGTCTTCTCTCTTTGCCAAAAGAAATCACCCATTCCTGAAAAATTTGTGATGATAAAAGTTGAAAGCGGTCTGCGGATGGTCGTTTTTCCGTCAGCGCGCACAAAAACAAGAGCGCATCTTTGTGCGTCCTGACGAAAAAACCCCCGTCAAACGACCGCGCCGCCAAATACGGCAGAAATATAAAAGCTTCTAAAAAGCACTATTTCGGCGGAACATAAAAGTTCCGCCGAAAATGAGTGTATGTTTTGATTATTCGCCTTTCATCTCAAGGAGCTTAACCTTACCCTCATAGGAAGCAACGCTGACCTTGATAGAATCGGTGATAGCAGCCTTGATGTCGTCCTCAGTAACACCGAGCTCTTTGTAAGCATAATCGGTGGGCATGAAGAGATCAAGATCCATGATATCCGGAAGACCCATGGGATTGATGCCGCTGTCGATGCCCTTCTCGGCATACTCCTTGACGACGCCCTTGAGTCCCATTCTCATCATCCAAGGCGGGATGCCGATGATCTTTCTGTTATCGCCCATGCCTCTTGCGGCGTAGACTATCTTGAGGAACGGAGCCCACTTCATGTTGTAGCAGCTGATGGGCCATGCCTTTGCACCGGTGCTGTGCTCTGCCGCGCCAACAATGGACTCACCGACCTGGCGGACTGTAAGCATAGCTGTACCGCCTCTGGGATAGAGGGTGCAGGGAAGCTTATCCATTCTCTTGATCTGCTCGATAAGGATAACCCAAACGGGCTTTCTGCCGGGCTGAGTGCCGAAGATGTAGGGCAGCTCGAGAACGGCAACATCGAAGTTGTCATCGGCATAGGAGAAAGCGACGTTCTCCTGGTCGATACGGCTTCTGATATAGGGGTGCTTCTCGCAGAGCTTCATATCCGGACGCTCTTTGGCAAGGTAGGAGAAGTAAGAGCCAAGGATAACGGCCTTCTTATAACCGAGCTCCTTGCAGATGGGAAGAAGTCTCTTGAGGGGAGCGATGTTGTACTTGTAGTAAGCATCGTAAACGGGTGCGGGGAATTCGACTCTCTCGTCGACGCCTGCGGCGAAAACGAAGCAGTCGCAGCCGGCCATAAGCTCTCTGATCTCATCGTCGGTCTTCTCGTAGATGTTGCACATTACGATCTCCATCTCCTCGGGGATGGGAGCTCCTTCGGGAAGGGGCGGAAGAGCAACAGATTTGACGCTGTGGCCTCTGTCAATGAAAATACGTGCTGCGGCGCTGCCGAGAAGGCCGGTGCCGCCAATCATAAATACCTTCATTTTGTTTACCTCCAATTTATTTGCATTAGCTTTTTTATTATACTTTTTATATCGGTAATAGTCAAGCGATAAACGACAAAAAAGTGTACTAAAGTACAAAATTTTCTGCCGCTTTCTTTGTGTAAAAAATCACCGCTCCTGAATTTCCTTGCCGCTCATGTGCTCTATATCTATTTCATACATCCGCACAGCCTTTCCCGAAGCGGCGATTTCCTCATCCGCAAGGCACTCGTCGGGATAGTATTTCATTGCAAGGCGCTTTACCAAAATCAGCGTCTGAGCGCGGTCTTCAATGACGCGGCACCTGCCGAACACGACGGCGCTGCGCATGAACGGCGCCCACGCATCTTCACGGATAATCTCATCCCCGTAAGCCGTGAAGCACACTTTATCGCATTTATTTATCGAGTCCGCCTTGTGGCCCGCCTTTGCGCCGTGGAAATATATCTTTCCCGCCTCTTCGTCATAGAGATAGTTTATCGGTATCGCATATGGATATCCGCCGTCGCCGTTGACTGCGATCACTCCGCGGCGGGCAGAGCGCAAAATTTCTTTTGTCGCTTCTTCGCCGAGAGCGTTTTTAATTCTGCGAACAGGTCTGAACATAATATCGTCTCCGGTGATTTTTGAATTTATTGTAGCATAAGCACGCGTGAAAATCTATAGAGAAACGCCCGAAGAGCGTCTGAACTCTCCGGGCGTCTTTATAGTCTTATATCAGAAAGCTGTTATCAGTCCTCTTTTTTCCTCTTTGCAGAGCAGCCGATAACGAATGCCGCGCCTGCGAATGCAATGAGCATTACGGGAGCTGCCGCACCGGTGTTCGGCACTTTGCTGTCGCCCTCGGGCTTATTTGTCTCGGGCTTCGTCGAGGGGACTATCGGGCTCGCGGGATCGGAGGGATCGAGCGGCTCGCTCGGATTCGACGGGTCTGAGGGCTCTTCCGGCTTCTCGGGCTTTCCGGGCCAATGGGGCAGACCGGGGATTTCGGGAAGCTCGGGCAGGTCGGGAAGACCGGGCTTCTCGGGCTTTTCGGGATTCTCGGGCTCTTCCTTCTCTGCCTTTGAGAGCGCGAAGGAGTCGATTCTCGTTGCGCCGTCCTTCGCCTCATCGTCAAGCATATAAGCGTCGAAATAGAGCTTGCTGCCGTCAATAGTAATCGCGGAGAACACTGCGCTGTGGGCATCGTAGATAGCCTCGGCTCTCGGGAAGAGCTTGTCGGTATCCTTGACATCCTTGGCCTGGTAGTCCTTGACACCTGCGCATGCGCTGATGACATAGACGGTGCCCTCGGGATTGAGCTTGGCGGTGTACTCTCTGCCGCCGAAGGTTATCTTCTGCTCCTCAGCCTTGACAACTTTATTGTTGTCCATGACATCGGTGCGCAGGTAGACATGGTCGTGACCCTGTAGGACGATGTCGATGCCGAGGTCGGGCATGAGTCCGCAGAGCTGCTTACGCATCGCCTTGACATCCTTGTCGTCATAGTGCGAGCCGTTGGAATAGAGCGCCTTGTGGAGAACGACTATCTTCCACTGAGCGTCGCTTGCCTGGGCATCCGCCTTGAGCCATGCGAGCTGATCGTCGCTGAGTGCCTTGGAGTCGCTGAGATTGTTGGTGTTGAGGACGATGAAGTGAGCGTTGTTGTAATCATAGGAATAGAACACGCCGCTCTCTCTGTCCTGATCGACTGTCTTGGGCAGGACAAAGTTCTGGTCGAGCATATATCCGCTCTTCTCATGATTGCCCGCTGCGGGCATGATAGCGGTGCTCTTGATGTTTTCGGAGGCATTGAAGAACCACTGCCACTGCTTGAAGTGCTTGGTATAATCTACCTGGTCGCCCGCGCTGGCAAAGAACTTGCCCTCGGGGAAGAGCTTGAGCGCGGTATCGACTACCTTGCCCCATGTGCCGTACTGAATGGCGTTCTGCGACTGCTCGTCGCTGACATGGAAGAAGGTGAAGGAATCGGAATTGTCCGCAGTCTCGATTATACCCGTGCCGCTCCACCAGCCGTACTTTGCATCGCCGACTCTGTAGCAATACTTCGTGCCGGGCTTGAGACCGGTTATGGTCGCGGTGTGGCGGTTGACATTGATGCCGTAGGAGATGAAGCCGATAATGCCGAGATCGACGCCGGGATACTCCCTCTTGACGAGCTCGGAGGCCGTGCTGACCTTGACTCCCTTGGGAAGCTTATCGGTGAAGGTCGGATTCTCCGAATACTCGGCTATCTGAATGTCGGAATTTTTGAGGCTGTACTTTGTATACCAGTTGATGCTTCTCTCGGTCGATGCGTCGCCGGTGAAAGTCGTGCCTATATTCGAGGGCAGGCGCATATTGTCCTGCGTGACCTCGGGCTCGACGGGGCCGTCATAGACGAGAGTCACATCGAGGTCGGACTTCTCGGCAGGATTCGTATCCTCAACGAGGCTGCGAAGCATTCTGCCGATAGTGTAGCCGATGCTATCATACTGGCTCTGAGTCATATACTCATCCATGACGACGGTGTTGAGTATATTGCGCAGGCTGCTGTACTTCTCGGGCAGGAGGTTGAGCACGCTGTAAATAACGTTCTCATAGCTCGGGTTGCCGCGGAAGATAATCTGCATGATGATATCGGTCACAACGCCTATGGGGCTGGTGACAGAACCGGCGGGGAAGAGCTTGCCGGGGTTGAACTTGAGGGTGGAGAGGATCTCTCCCTCGATAACGTCGTCAAGCAAGGTGTCGATAAGGAAGTTCAAAAACTCCTTGGCACCGTCTCTGTTCTCAAAATAGTCGAGAACATCGTTCATGAACTTGTCGTCGCTGATATCCTCGTTGGCGTTGTAGAGGGTATAAAGAACGGTGTAGGCGGCATCCTCAAGGGTGCCCTTCTCGTTCTTGCTCTCCATGCCCATAGCCTCATAGAACTTTGTGCATTTATAGTCGGAGACCTGATAGTTGAGAGCCTTTGTGACTACGCCGTCAATGACCTCCATAACATGGTCGGGGTTATTGATATAAGCCTCGTCGACCTGCGCGCACAGATCCTTGATGAAGCTCATAATGTTGCTGCTGACCGTAAATATCTCGACGCTGCCGACCTCGAAGCCGTTCGTGCCGAGCGCGTCGATTATTATCTTCTCAAGGTCGATTCCCGAAGCCTCGAGATATGCATAGAGTCCGCCGGCCTCCTGAATGTCCTCGAAGATGCCGGAAAGGGCATTGTCGATCATGGTCATGGCGAAGTTGTGGAGATCGCCGGGGCCGTAGGTCTTGAAGAAGGAGTAGCTGTCCTTAAAGGGCTGGGCATAGGTCTTCGATGTGCCGTTGGGGAAGTTTACAACAATGGGGCCGTCCTCGTCAATGTCGTGGGACTTCGCATCGCAGATTATCTTGCCGTCCTGCGTGTTGTCAAAGGTGACGGTTCTGAACTTGTTCGGGAAGCCCGAAAGAGATGTGGTCTCGATATCATAGAGAGTCTCGCCGTTGTCGCTGACATGGGAGGCTATATCGGGAGTGTGTAGATGTCCGCTGAAGGTGAAGTGCATACCCGCGTCTGCGAGAGTCTCGGTGCACTCCATCCAATCGTCAAGCACGAAAGCAAAGAATATTTCGGGCTCGATGGTCATGTGGGGAACGAAGTTGTGGTGAGCCATGCCGATGATAGTCTCGCCATTTTTCTTCGCCTTTTCGCACTGCTTGAGCACCCACTGCATGAGCTCGGGGGTGATGCTGCCCGCGGTCTCCTGAACATCGTCGCCCTTGGCGGTGACATCGGACGAATACTTGTTGGTATCCATGACGATGAGTCTGTAGCCGCCCTTGAGGCTTATAGCGTAGGAGAGCTGACCCGCCTGACCTGTGGTGGGGGTGAAGACATCTTCTTTTTCGTCCGTCACAAGGTCGCGTCCGAGATTCTTATAGATATCGCGGAACGCCTCGGGAGAGGTGACTTCGCCGGACTCTTTGACGCCGTTTTTGAATGTAACGCCGTTATAGTTGTTGACATCGTGGTTGCCGTTTACAACGATGACCTGTATTCCGCTCTCCTTTTCAAAGGCTTCGAGCTTTGCGGCAAGAGCCTTGTGACCCGCCAGCTCGCCGTTGAGGGTCAGATCGCCGGGCAGGAACACATAGTCGCTCTTCTCCTCAGCGGCCTTGTCGAGAGCCGCTGTCAGGAGCGCGTCAACCTCGTTGTGCTGACGGGACCCTTTGTCGTTCCATTCGTTGTAGGCTTCGCTGAATCCGTTCTTTGTGTCTCCGGTTCCTTTTTCGGAATCAGCAAAATAGTGAATGTCGGAGATGGATGTGACTTTGAGCTTGCCCTTCTCGGTCTGCGCAAAGGCACTGAAAACTCCGGTCGGGAGGGCGGCAAGGACGAGAGTCATGCAGACTATAACTGCAATGATGCGTCTTGCCAGTCTTCCTTTGTTTTTCATTTCGTTTCCTCCTTTTTTTGGTTTTATATTAAACAAAAACGAAAATGCTTAATCCTCCGAGCCGTCCGTCTGCTCGGCTATGCCGAGATATGCGTCCGCCTCCGCGGCGTCCATGCTCTCGATTCCCTTGAGCTTGCCCGCCATGATACGGTTTCTGTCCTGCGCGGCGACAAGGGTGCGTCCCGCCTCGTCTATCTTTTTCTTCGCCTTGTCAAGCACATCGCCGAACTTCTCATACTGCGCCTTGGCGACTGAGAGCAGGCGGCGGACTTCGTTCGCCTTCTCGTTTATCGCCACGGCTCTGAAGCCCATGGAGAGGGAGTTGAGAAGCGCCGTTATCGTAGTCGGTCCCGCTATCATGATGTTATATTCGCGCTGGATGCGCTCGGCTATCCCCGTGCGCGAGGACGCGATTTCGGCATAGAGCCCCTCGGTCGCGAGATACATTATCGCAAACGGGGTCGTAGCCGGAACGTTTATGTATTTTGTGACGAGCTTTGCTTCGCTCAGGACTCTGTCTTCAAGAGCCTTGCGCGCCTTGGCGACTTCTTCGGCATCCGCGCTGTCCGCGGCGGAGCAGAGGCGCACATAGTCCTCCATCGGGAACTTCGAGTCAACGGGGAGATAAGCGTCCGCGCCGCCGTCTCCGGCAGGGATGCGGATAGCAAACTCGACGCGCTCGGAGCTGCCCGGGCGGGTGGCGAAGTTTTTCTCGTACATATTGGGTATCGTCTGGTCGAGTATGCCCTCGAGCTGGACTTCCGCCCATGTGCCGCGCGCCTTGACATTCGTCAGCACGCGGTTTAAGTTCGTGACATTTGTTGTAACACCGGTCGAGAGCTCTTTCATCTCGCCGAGCGATTTGTAGACATTTTCGAGCTGCTCGGAAACTGTCTTGAACGAGCTGTCGAGTCGGGTCGTGAGGGTCGAGGAGAGCTTTTCGTCGACGGTCGCGCGCATCTCATCGAGCTTTTTCTCGTTGCTCTGCTGCATTTTTTCTATCGACTCTGCAATAATTCTCGACTGTCTATCGTTTTGTTCTATGTTATTGCGGCGGATAGTGTCGAGTGATTTCGAGAACATATCCGTCAGCTGCTGCTGATGCTTGAAATTCGCCTCGGTCATGAGTGCGAGACGCTCATTCATCTTGTCGAGCGATTCGGTGAGCTCGGAGCGCATGTCCTTCTGATTGCCCGCGCTCTCTCTGCGGCTGCGCTCGAACTCGTCGCGCAGCTGACCCTCGAGCGAGCTGACTTTATGCTCAAGCTCCTTTATCTGCCCGTCCTGCGCGGAGGGGCGGTTGAGCTTCGTTATAACAATCACAAGCAGCACGGCGCAGACAGCCGAAAGAGCCGCCGCGATATATAAAACAGCGTCCATAATTCCAATCTCCAAAATCTGTAAGATATGATAAAGAATTGTAACAGATTTTTAAAAAAATTGCAACATTTATACAGATATATTTTTAACAATAAAAATTTTTTGAACAATATTATATTTGCCGGATAATCTTTGCAATTAACGGTTGATAACGGGAGTGGTTTTATGCTACTATATAATGTATCTGAAAGGGGCTGCGCGCCCCGAAAAAATTATGCCTCAGACTGCCCGCAGAATTTGTATAAATACGCCGGCGTTTTCGATATACGGAGGAAAAGCATGAAAAAAATTACGAGAATAGCTTCAATATTTCTTTCGCTCGCGCTGATATTCGCAGCAGCCGCCTGCGGCAAGGACGGCTCGGGCGCGGCGCTGAGCTATCCGATAGCAGCCCAGCCGGATTGTCTCGACCCGCAGATAGCGCAGGGCGCGGAGGCAAAGACCGTTGTGCTCAACTGCTTCGAGGGCCTTGTCCGCAAGGACGCAGAGGGCAAGTATTCCCCCGCCGCGGCAAAGAGCTGGAGCTATGACGCGTCCACTCTCACCTATACATTTAAGCTCCGCGAGGACGCACGCTGGGTCATAATGAAAAAGGCATTCAAGCCCATACTCGGCGACAACATAGACAAGACTTTCGACTCCCGCGTCACGGCGGCGGATTTTGTCTTTGCGCTCAGGCGCGCGGTAGCCCCCGCAACGGGTGCGCCCGAAGCGCTGAGCCTCGGCGTCATAAAGAACGCAAAGAGCATAATAAACGGCAAGATGTCCTCCGACAAGCTCGGCGTGCAGGCGGTCGGCGACTTTGAGCTGCGCATAACGCTCGAAAGCGCAACGGACGAATCGGCTTTTCTCGATTTGTTGACAAAGGCAATATGCATGCCCTGCAACGAGACTTTCTTCAACGCGACCAAAGGGCGCTACGGGCTCGACTATTCGACGCTCCTGTGCAACGGTCCGTTCTATCTCTCATATTGGCTGCACGACTCCGCACTGACTATAAAAAACAACGACGACTACACCGGACCTTTCCCGGCGAAGCCCGCGAGCGTGTCGCTCGTAATCGACAGCGACAACGAGCAGAAGCTCACTTCCCTGCTCGACGGCACTTACTGCGCCGCCCAGCTCGGCACGACTGCGCCAGATTCGTCCGGCCTCTCCGTAACAAAGAACTACGACACCGTCTGGGCGCTGTGCTTCAACTGCGCCGACGCGCCGCTCTCCAATGTGTCGCTGCGCCGCGCGCTCTGCACGGCGGTCGACTATAACTCGCTGACGCTCGAAAGCGAGGATATGCAAAAAACTTATTCTGTAATCCCGCCCGCCTGCTCTGTCGGCGAGGGAGCGGATCTTGGCAGCGAACCCGTCAGCATTCTCGGCTACGACATGAACAGATCCGCCGGATACTGGGCTCAGGCGCAGAAAGATCTCACGGGCAAACTGAGCCTTGAGATAATCTGCCTGCCCGAGCACGAAAACGCCATGCGACGCATGATACAGGGCTGGCAGAAAGTGTTCGGTCTGAGCGTCAATTTTACAGTCACTGCGCTCGACAGCGCGACTCTTTCCTCGCGCGTGCAGGACGGCGACTATCAGATAGCCCTGACCTCCATGTCCGCGGGCATAACGGACGCTGCAGGTTTCCTTTCGACGCTCACCTCGCAGGGGACGAATAATATAGTCAGACTCAGCGACGCGCAGTTTGACGCATCCGTCAAAAACCTCAAGGCGCTGAGCGGCTCTGAGCTCGTCAAGGCTTGCCGCAGCGCGGAGGGCAGACTGCTCTCGCTCGGCGCGGTGCTTCCGATGTTCATAACCCCGAGCTATTTTGCAACGGCGAAGGGCGTCAACGGCCTGAGCGTTGACCCGGAGAGCTCGGCGGTCGATTTTGTTTTCGTAACGGCGAAGGACTGACAAGATGAAAAAGGAAAACAGACTCAGATATATACTCCCCGAAAATCGGACGGTGCGCATCGTGCTCGCCGTCTTTTTCTGGTTATTGGCGGCGGCGTGCGCCGGATGCATATTCTGGCTTTCGAGCCGTGACGGCAACCAGTCAAAGGACATGAGCGACAATGTACGCGGAATTTTAGCCAAAATTCTCGGCTCGCCGCTCGGCAGCTTCATTGTGCGAAAATTCGCGCATTTCTTTGAATATGCGGCGCTCGGATTTCTTATCGGCTGCGCGCTTTTCCTCAGTCGCAGGCGTTTTTCGCCCGTTATCTCCGTCATTTGCAGTGCCCTTTATTCAGTCAGCGACGAGATACACCAGTATTTCGTCCCCGGACGAGCATGCCGCATTTTCGATGTCGGAGTCGACACCCTCGGCGCGCTGACGGGTACACTCATCCTCGCCTTCATAATTCTTATTGTGAACTCAATTGCAATACGCAGAAAGGAAAAATATTCCGCGTAAATTTTTAGCATTTCTATTGTCGTTTTATAACAGTATATGATATAATAAAGCTTATATAGAGACTTTTTGGCTGAGAGGTATATTCAATGGATCATAAAGAGGGGCTCATAGTCGGGCGCAACGCAGTGCTTCAGGCTCTCGAAAGCGGCAGAACGATAGACAGCGTGACCGTTGCTCAGGGTCAGCGCGGCGGACAGGCAGGCAGAATAATCGACATCTGCCGCGAGCGCAAGATCCCCGTCAAATTTGCCGATCAGCGCAGGCTCGACCGACTCTGCGACGGCGCGGCGCATCAGGGCGTTGCGGCATTTGCCGCGGCTCACGAATACGCCGAGATGGACGATATTTTTGCCCTCGCCGAGAGCAGGAACGAAAGCCCGTTCATAGTCGTGTGTGACTCACTTGAAGACCCGCACAACCTCGGCGCTATCCTCAGAAGCGCGGAAGCAGCCGGAGTTCACGGGGTAATTATCCCGAAGCGCAACTCCGTGACCCTCAACTACACAGTCGCCAAGACCTCGGCGGGTGCTATTGAATATGTTCCCGTAGTAAAAGTCGCGAACCTCCCCGCCGCCATAGACGAGCTCAAATCGCGCGGCGTCTGGATATTCGGCGCGGACATGGACGGCACGGATTACACCGCCCTCGACTACAGCGGCAGCATCGCTCTCGTCATCGGCTCTGAGGGCAAGGGCATAGGCCGCCTCGTGCGCGAAAAATGCGACTTCATCGCCTCCCTGCCGATGCGCGGCAAGATAAATTCTCTCAACGCCTCCGTCGCGGCGGGAATCCTCATGTTCGAAGCGGCGAAACACAGAAACTGACTTTTATCCGATTTTTTCAGCATATAAGCATATATAAATTGGGGTGAGATGAGTGGAAAACAAACCTTCCGATAAGCGGAGCAACATGCCGCTTGACAAAGTTCTCTACCAAGTGGCGAAGATTGAACACGACAGCGGCGAACCGGACAAGATCTGGAAAATAACCGACATAGACGATCTGATAGCGAGCACGGACGCCGATTCCACAGCACTTGACTACGATGACGACGATGAGCTTCTGATGAGCATCGCCTACTATAAAAACAGATACTCTGACGATGACATATCGTCGGAGTATGAGACTATATATACAGACCCGAAAGAGCTGAAATCCGAGCCCGACGAAGAGCCCGAGCCGGAAGAAGCCGAACCCAAAAATCCGGCGGACGAACCGGAGGCTTCGGCAGAAGCAGAAACCGAAGAGCCTGCCGAGCCCGCAGAATCAGACGAGGCGGAGCAGACCGTCGAAAACAAAGAACCTGTAAGCGAAGTGTCTTTTGCGAAGCCTGAAGAGACGGAATCAGCCGGCGAATCATATTTTACAGAACCCGAAAGCGAAGCGGCAACAGAGTCCCCCGCAGAGCCGGAAGAAGCCGAAGCGGCGCAGGAGTCTGCCGACGAAATTGAACCGGAAGCCGAGGAAGTTAAGGCTGAAGAAGTTCCCGCCGATGAGAGCGAGGATATATACTCCGATTCAAAAATCGAGCTATCTGTTGTGAACGCCGACGGCGAAAATGATGATATACAGGAATCGGAACCTAAAGATGAAGTTGACACGGACGAATCAAATAAAACCGACGAGTCCGACAACAGCGATAACATTCTGACGCTCCACGGCGAGGAAGAAGAATCCGAGGACGAGGATGAAGCCGAGAAAAAGCCGACGGTAGAGGAGCTTTTCGGCGCGCCCGCTTCGAGATATTTCGGCGAGCCGACAGAAGAGCCGGAGGAGGACTCCGAGCGTGAGAGCCGCGCCATACCCGGCCTGTTCGGCGACACAGTCGTGTTCGGTCCGATGAAATCCCTTTCCGAGCCGACGCAGAATAAACCCGACGACGAATATAAAACAAAGCTCATGACCGCGATAGGCTCGGCAAAAGCGCCGCAGAGCGCCGAGACGATAGAGAAGCCCGGCGTTATCTTAAAGCGCGGTCCGCTCTCCGAGACATCGGGGCTTGAGCCCCTGCCGCAGGTCATTCCCGCCGAAGAATTTGTCGGCTCGGGGGACGATAAGCCCGCGTCGATAGAGGATCAGCCTTTCACTAATCCCGCCGCCGGCAATCAGCCGGAGGAGGAGCAGATGATGCTCAGCGGCTTCGGCGAAGAGCCGGAGACTGAAAAAATAGACGAAGACGAGCTTCGCAGCGAGCTCGACAAAAAGAGGGCGGAGAAGAAGAAAAAGTTCGTTCTGCTCAGCGGACTCGGCGACGATGAGCCGCAGGAGGACGAAAATCTGCCCGAAGAGAAAGAGGACGAGCCGGAGGAGCAGCACGAGAAAAAGAAAAAGCACTCCGAGAAAGCTCCCCTCGAATACGAGAAGCCCGAACAGCGCGGCAGAGTCTATAACAGCCTCAAGAACGCCGCATCGCAGTTCAAGACCTCGGTTATCGGTCTGTGCGTGCTCGAAGGCGTGTCGCTGCTTCTGCTGCTCATACCGAAAATTCTCGAGTGGGCGGCGATAGACGCGCCCGCATTCGACCGCGGAGGTGCGGGACTCGCGGCGGCTAATATAGTGCTTCTGCTCGCGTCGTTCTATCTCGCGTTCCCGAATATTTTATCCGGCGTAAAAGCGCTTGCAAACGGCCGCGTGACCGGTGGCGCAGTCGGCGGGCTGACATTTATACTCGCCCTCGTCCAGACGATACTCTCGTTCTTCAACAAATCGCCCGAGGGCGCTTCGGGCATGTTCTATTGCGCGGCGGCGATATTCGCCCTGCTCATGACCGCCGAAAACAGCAGCCGCGGCACGGCGCGCGTGATGCAGAATTTCCTCTTCTGCACCGCAAAACGCAAATCAGGGCTCTACGGCATAAGGGCTATAGAGAGCGAGAAAGACGCATTTGAAGTCGGACGCGCGCTCAAGATGGGCAACCCCGACATTTTATATTCCGGCAGGGTCGAGTTCCCCGCCGACTTCATCAAAAATTCCGAAGCCAACTCCCCTGCGGACAGCTGCATAAAGCGCAGCCTGATAATTTCTTCAGCCGTCTCCGTGCTGCTCGCGGTTATATCGGGCATAATAACAAAAGATATCTTCCAGGCGTTCGGCGTGCTCACCGGCGCGTTCTGCCTGACCTCGCCCTGCGCTATTGAACTCGCGTTGATGATCCCGCTCTATCTTGAGAACAGGAAGCTCAACTCAGAGGGCGGCATGATAGCGGGCTACGACGCGGCTCTCGAATGTTCCGAGGCGGTCGCCGCCTCCGTTGACAGCGCCGATCTCTTCGACCGCGCGGCGTGCGAGATGCACGGAATGAAGGACTTCCACACCGTGCGCATAGACGATGTTCTGCTCTACGCAGTCGCTATAGTGCTCAAATCCGGCGGTCCGCTCACAGATGTCTTCAACCGCATTATCGGCGGCTCGACCGAGCTTCTGCCGCCCGTGCGCGACATGATATACGAAGACAGACTCGGTCTCTCCGCGACAATATATAATCAGCGCGTGCTGCTCGGCAACCGCAACCTGCTCACGCACCACAATATTGAAGTTCCGCTCAAGTCCGAGGAGGACAAGGTAAAGCGCAACGGGCGCAAGATTCTCTACATAGCCATCGACTCGCAGGTCGCGGCGATGTTCGTTTTCAACTACGCCGAGGACGCCTCGCTCAAGGATTCGATAAATGAGATGGCGGACAACGGCTTCAGCCTTGTCGTTCGCACGGACGACCCGAATGTGACCGACGAGCTCATCGCCGCCCGCTTCGGCATAGCGCAGAAAGATATCAAAATGACGCTCTCCCACGGCGCGCGCATATTCAGCGCATACCGCGACAGCGTTGTTGATTCAGCCCCCGCAAAGGTCATGCACGACGGCTCCGCCCGATCTTACTTCAAGAGCATCGCGGCGTGCGGCAGGCTCGCAAACTTCGCTTCGCGCTGGGCAGTGTTCGCCCTTATCGTGCAGGCGGTCGTGGCGGCGGGTGCGATACTCTGCGTCGCGCTGAAGGCGTTCGCGTTTGTGTCGCCCCTGACGGCGGTTATAGTTCAGACCGCGATAGTGGCTTTCAGCGTAATACTGGAAAAATTCAAAAGATAAATATACTACCCTGTAACATCTAAAAGTCTACATCCGGTTGAAGACGCAGTTAAACGCAATCAGATGACGCAATGCTTGTAAAGTTTTAGGTGTTGCAGGGTAGCAGGGGCTGCGCTGAGAATGCGACAGCCCCTTTCTGAAAGGATAAGCGGATATGCAGGAAAAATCAGTCAAGGCAAAAATTGATTTAAAAGGCAAGACCGTGCTCGTGACGGGCGCGGCGGGATTCATCGGCTCTTTTCTCTCGGAGCGTCTGCTCTCGGACTTTGAAGATATCCGCGTCATCGGCTTCGACAGCGTCAACGACTACTATGATATCCGCCTGAAAGAATCGCGGCTCGAAAAGCTTCAAAAGCATAGAAATTTTATTTTTATCAAAGCGAACCTCGCGGACAAGGACAAAGTGAGCGAAGTGTTCCGCGAATACTCGCCGCAGATAGTTGTCAACCTCGCGGCGCAGGCGGGGGTGCGCTATTCAATAACGAACCCCGACGCCTATATCGAGTCGAATATAATCGGCTTTTATAATATCCTCGAGGCCTGCCGCCACTCATACGACGACGGCGCAACACCCGTCGAGCATCTTGTATACGCTTCGAGCTCGTCGGTCTACGGCAGCAACAAAAAAGTGCCCTACAGCACCGACGACAAAGTTGACAACCCCGTCAGCCTCTACGCCGCAACGAAAAAATCCGACGAGCTGATGGCTCACGCCTATTCGAAGCTCTATAATATCCCCTCGACGGGACTCCGCTTCTTCACGGTCTACGGACCCGCAGGCCGCCCGGACATGGCGTATTTCGGCTTCACCAACAAGCTTCTGCGCGGCGAGACAATCCGCATTTTCAACTACGGCAACTGCAAGCGCGACTTCACATACATCGACGATATAGTCGAGGGCGTTGTGCGCGTCATGCAGGGCGCGCCTGAGCGCAAAGACGGCGAAGACGGTCTGCCCGTTCCGCCGTATGCGGTCTACAATATAGGCAACCAGAACCCCGAAAACCTGCTCGACTTCGTCGACATCCTCCAGCAGGAGCTTATCGCCGCGGGAGTTCTGCCGAACGATTACGACTTCGAGGCGCACAAGCAGCTCGTCCCGATGCAGCCCGGCGATGTCCCCGTGACCTATGCGGACACGACTCCGCTCGAGCGCGACTACGGCTATAAGCCCTCGACAGATCTCAGAACCGGGCTTCGCAATTTTGCCCGCTGGTACAAAGATTTTTACAAGATTTGAATAGCATATATTATATATTATATAATGTATGTCTTTCGGGTCAAAGATGTGGACGAAAGACAAATTAAGATTTGTATTATTTGGAGGCTCGATTATAAAAATTATTTGAGTCGCTCACTTTACCATGATTCAAGTGATAGCCCGCTCCCCATTCATTTCGTGCCTTGACTCGAAATGTTTCAACAAAAAAATCCTACCCGATGCTGCTGCGCGGGTAGGATTTCTGTTATATTCACTCTCTGATATCAATCCGGATTATGTTCATAGAAATAGTCATACGCCTCTTCGTAGTCCTCGAAGTCGTCGTAATAATAGTCGTAAAAGTCCTCGGGGTCATTGAAGTCGCGGGCGTTATACGGATCGTCGTCATAGTAGGCTTTTTTCGTGGTAGTCACCGGGCGGTTGCCGGAGGGTCTATACAAGCCGCCGGAGGATGAACCGCCGGAAGAAGAGGTCTGCTTCGGCACGGTCTCATATTCCGGATAATGCCACACGCTTTCCACGGCACCGTTTCTCACATCTGCCGCATAATATGCGTATAACCAAGCAGAATACTCCGACTGCTTTGCGTAATAGGGGATCTTCCAATAATATTCATGATACCCCTCGCGGCGGGCAACTGTCTGATCGTAGAACTTTGAATATTTGAGCGGATCATAGTTGACGGCGGTCGCCTTGCCGAGCTTTGTCGAATTTATCAGCTCCTCCGGCATTCCCTCATACGGCAGAATCTCCGAGACGGGGGTTATCCCCTTGTCGGTTTTTATCCCGAGAAAGTGAATCTCTCTGCCGTCATTGACCGATATCAGGTTTTGTCTGCTGATGTAGGCACTGTAGTTTATTTCATGCTCCTCGCCCGACCCCGTCACATACTCGCCGACATAATATGTATGCAGGGAGATATGGATAAACGGGTAGTCGGACTTCACGCCGTCGAGCTCATCGAGAAAATAATAAAACTTCTTCCAGTCCTTTATTTTTTCGGGCGGGTCTAATTTCAGCGATACTTCAATTTCATATTTTATCGGGTCCTCGGTTTCGTCGTAGATGTATTTGTTGCTGTACGGCTCATGAATAACCGATTTGACCGTCAGTTGCGCGTTGACCTTGTGCTTTTTGCAGACGGCGGCAAATGCTTCTCTGAGCCTCAATTGCTCGGCGTCCGCCGTATCGTGTTGGTACAGGCTCTCGTCGGCCTCGCTCTGCCGGCGTGATTCGTCCTCGCGGGCGGCATTTATTACGTTTCTCGCGAAAAGCCCCAGCGTGACAATCAAAATAAGCACGCATATTATGCTGACAACTATCTCCGCCGTATTCGGCTTGTTCTTGGTCTGTTCGCTCATGTCCTCCCTCCTTACAGCTCTGCAAACCCGGAATTATTTCTTCTTTCTGCCCTTTTTCTCAGTATATTCATTGCCCTTGACTCCGGGATTGACGAGCTTGAGCTTGCGTCTCTGGCGGCGCTTGTAGTTTTCATAGATGAACAGCGCAATATAGCCGACAACGAGAATGGCGACTATAGATGCGATAATTTTAAATACTGTGCTCGAAGCGACTTTCTTTATCGTTGCGCCTATGAACAGCAGAACATTTCTCGACACATCCTCGGACGCGACGAGCTTTATCCGCGCTATCTCTTCGCCGGCATAGAGCACACGAGCCTCGCATATCTCCTGACCCTTTTTGACCGGCGCGTCAACACTTTTAGGCACGGTCTCGGGCACGGGCTCAATAAGCACGCTTCCGGCGTCAGCCCCTGTCGGGACGAGAGCCAGCACTTCTTCGCCCGGGACGAGCGAAATATGATCGGTTCTGAATGAGAGTTTGAGCGGAACTTCGGTTATTATCTGAGTCGGGCTCGCTATCGACTTTAATTCGATGTGGTTGAACACCCAGTTGAACATCCTGCGGCAGTCGACAAACGCGCAGTTTTCAAGCGGCTCATCGTCGTCGATATTCTGCATCGGCGCGTTCATTATCACGCACAGATAGTTATAGCCGTTGCCCGTGCCTTTTGATATGACGCAGCGTCCGGCGTTATCGGTCGAGCCGGTCTTGATACCCACAGCGTAGGGCGAATAATAATCGGCATACGCCTTGTTCATAAGATTATTCGTGTTGCGCAGGGTGCGCTCCTCGCTCTTGTTTGTGGCGGGGACTTTATATATTGTAGTCGAAGTTATCTCCGAAAAATACGGCAGGGTCAGCGCGTGCTTTGTTATCGTCATCAGGTCGCGCGCGGTGGTGTAGTGGTTCGGGTCGTCGAGCCCGTGGACATTCGCAAAGTGCGTATTCTTGCAGCCGAGAGCCGCCGCCTTGTCATTCATCATCTTGACAAAGCCTTCGATAGATCCGCCGACATGCATCGCGAGGACATTCGCCGCGTCGTTGCCGCTTCGCACGAGCAGGCAGTAGAGCAGATTCTTTATGCTCATCTTCTCGCCCGGCTCAAGCCCGACTATCGAGCTTCCTGTGCCGTCGAGCAGGTGGATAGCCTCGTAGCTCGCCTCGACTTCTTCATCGAGATCCTTGCAGTTTTCGAGCACGACGGTGGCGGTCATTATTTTAGTCAGTGATGCGGGAGCCGCCTGCTTGTCCGCGTCTTTTTCAAAAATGACCGTGTCGTTGTCGAGGTTGACGAGCAGATAAATCTGGGCATAAATAGGATTATCTCCGCTGTCTGTCAAACTTTTCTCGTATACCGCGTTATAATTAGCGTAGGCAGGCATGGTGCAGAGCACCGACGCGATAAGAATAAAACAAAATAAAATTTTTATGAGTTTTTTCATAGACAGTCACCGCCGAATGTTGTATTATATATATAAACGATAGAAGACAACTTTGTCCTGACACTAATTGATTATACCAGTTTCAGGCTGTAAAATAAAGTAATAAAACGGATTTTGTTTATCAGGGGGATTAAAAATCATGCTTTATGTTACGGGAGACACCCACGGAGATTACGAGCGATTCACATCTTCCGCGCTCAAAAAACTGAAAAAGGGCGATACGCTCTTCATCTGCGGCGATTTCGGATTCATCTGGGACGGCTCGAAGAACGAAGAGAAGCTGCTCAAAAAGATAGGCAAGCTCAAATACAATGTATGCTTTATCGACGGCACGCACGAGAATTTCGAGCTACTCAGAAGCTACGAGGTCTCGGAGTTCAAGGGCGGAAAAGTCCATCACATCACCGGCAACCTCTATCATCTCATGCGCGGCCAAGTCTACGACTTCGACGGCGTGAGCGTCTTTGCCATGGGCGGCGGCGAGAGCCCGGATATAGATATCCGCTCCGATCTCAACTCCTGGTCGGGCGACGAGATACCCACCGAAGCGGAGCTGACCGAAGGCGCGCAGAATCTAAAGAAGCTCGGCAACAAAGTTGATATTATAATCACCCACGAGCCGCCGATGAAGATAAAAGGTTTCCTCAGGCTCAAGGACAAGGAGCCCGTGCGCGTGACGGGACTCAATACATATTTCGAGGAACTCGGCGCGGCATGCGAATACAAGCACTGGTTCTTCGGCTCGATGCATATCGACAAGTTCATCTCCTCGTCCCACATCGCAGTGTTCCAGCATATCATCAACGCCGAGACCTGCGAGATTGCAAAATAAATATCTTATTCAAAAGCTCCCGGAAAATTTCCGGGAGCTTTTTTATATTTTTTTACTTCGTACCCAAAAACGGGCGGTTCGTACCGCACGCACATAAAGCATATTTAAGAAAAATATGTTATGATATATGCGAATAAAAAGGAGGGCAAGAAATGAATATTAAAAGAACCATTGCGGCTATCCTCGCTTTTCTCGCGCTGGCTTCCTTCGCGGGATGCAAGGGAGAGAAGAAAGACAATTCGACTTCAACCTCGGCAGAAGCTGCCGGTGCCCAAGCATCTGAGGCAGAAAATGGAAGTGAGGCGGCCGAGAGTGCTTCAACCTCGCAGGCGGCCACTGCCGAAGAGAGCAAATATCCTCAATACTATATTGATATGTCCGGGGTTAATTGGAATCACTGGACGCTTCACAAAGAAAGAGATTTGTCCTATTTTGAGAAAACCCCTAAAGATATCTCAATCTTAAACAATGATTTTGATTTTGACGACCGTGGGAACCTCGTTCTCACAATTGCATATGAAGACGACAACCGAGAAAACTGCAACGGCTCTGTAGGCTGCAAATACACATACAACAGCGACGGCACTATAAAGCGCGCGGATTTTACCGATGGCTATGCTACAAGCGAATCATATGAATATGACTCTGCGAAGCGCCTTGTCAAGACGGTTTCCGTGAGCCGAGACAAGGCGTATGAGCCCAAGACGACCTATTATACTTACAACTCCGCAGGTCTGCTCACCTCGGAAAAGTGCTATTCCGGCGGCAAAAAGCTTATTGATAGCAAGGATTTCAAGTATAATACCGACGAAAAAATTACCGAATGCACCATAAGTGTAAGCAAAAACGAAACGCTGGGTATAACCACATACGAATACGACAGACAGGGAAACTGCTTGATTGAAAAGCATTTTGATTTAAATCGCAAAGCTACCGGCAACAAAGAATTCAAATATGACAAGAACGGATTTGTAATATACCAAAAGGAAACAAATCTTAAATCCAATGAAATCACCGAGATTTATTACACCCTTGACAAATATGAAAATCCGACCGCAGTAAAGGTGTATTTGACAACGGGCGGCAAAAAGGATTTGAAATACGAACACAGATATTCATATGATTACGGCAAGTCCGAAATCAAAGTGACCGGCAAAATCATCGCCTATGATTCAGACGGCACGCTCATCCTCGACGGCACCAGAATTTATAAATACCACGAGACCAAGCCTACCGAGATGTACTTTGCAAATCTCGTTTCAGAATTCAGCTGCAACTATGGATTCTTCGCCGATTGAAGCCTGCAATCTATCGGCATGGCAAAAGAAATATATCGCGGCAGGCAGTATTAAACCGGAGGACAAAAACATGAAATTAAAAAGGCTCGCTGCGGCGATTCTCGCGGCGGCAATGATTGCAGCGGTATTTGCCGGATGCAGCAGCAAAAAGCCCGAAGCGACGGAAACGTTCGGCGCGATAGTCGGAACCGAGGACGAAAAGTATTCGAAATATTTTCTCGGCATCGGCCACCCGAACTGGAACCGTTGGAACTGGACATCGGAAAAAGATAACCCCCGGAATAACGGAATCCGCGGGATAGACGATCTCCTCGACTGGGAATATTCAAAATATCAGATGCGATACGACAATGCAGGTAATCTTCTGAAAGTAGATGATTATTCTATAAAATTTTTTCTGTGCTTCCCGTTTGATGTGGAGAGTGAGGGCGTCGTAACGGAATATCAATACGACAACGACGGGCATATACGTTCTGTGCGCTTTCGCGGCCAATGGCCCCATAGAAGATACATGACATGTGAGCGCGACGACCGGGGCCGCATCTCAAAAACTGTTATTAAATATTCGTCCAACTCAATTATCACTCTATATGTCTACGACGACGCGGGAAACATAGTCGAAGAGAACAGCATTTGTGCTAACAGTTATTTCTTCGAGTCTACTTTGAATTACAGAATAAAAACCGTGTATACATATGACGAAAACGGCTGTCTCATCCGTTCGATGAGCACTAAATATGACCGGGACGAAAATTTTGAAAACAGCACTGAACGCGAATTTGATCCGCAGACCGGCGCGCGCACAAAGGAAACAAAAACATATATCAGAGGCGTCGAGGAATGCACTTACGAAAATGACAAGTACGGAAATCCCACGACTATAAAAACATGCCGTATTAAGAAATCCGATGATGGCACCGAAGATAAAGAATACTATCCGGAAATCAACATCGAATATACTTATGAAGAGAATAAAATTACGGCAACAGAAGACTCGGGCGTCCGTACATATGAACATTTCGGATCACGCCGGCTGGACGACGTATTATACTGAGACAACGGCAGGCTTGTCTTTGTCCGCGAACGGCTCAACGACGGGAACCTGGACACTGAATACAAATATGACTCAAAGGGCAACCTGACGGAGTGCATCAGCGGCGGGAGCAGGTATGTATATAAATACGACTCAAGCAACCGTCTTATACTCAAACAGTGCTACGACACCGAAAACGGCGGCAAGCTCACAACAGAAACGGAGCGAAAATACGACAAGAACGGATATGTGATCTACTATCGGGATATGTATTATTCCGACGAAGGGCAGGTCACAACCGAAGAATTCATCACCAACGATATAAACGGCAACCCCGATCAGGTGAAATGCTACTCAACAAAAAACGGGAAAAAGGCACTTGACTACACTTCGAAAACGGTATACTCCTACAAAGAAAAAGTGACCGCCGCCACGCGCTTTACCTACGCAAAAAATGAAGAAGGCAACAAGGCGTTACAGGTCATCGAGTATGAATATCACCGCAAAGAAGCGTTTAATGTTTCGCCGGATACAATAATGTAAGCAGGCAGGGACGGTTCAGCCGTCCCTGTTTTTTAAAAAATAGGCCTATATTTCAAATTTTGTGGTATAATGTGTCTGTTACAAAAAGGGAGGCAGGACAATGAAGAAATTTATGGCGGCACTTTTGGCTTTTGCGGCGGTTATATTATTTGCCGGGTGCGGCGGAAAGACTGTGGACACCGACAGCACCCTGCAGGGCGAAAGCATTGCGGACGCACAGATGAATTCGGACGATCAGGCGAGCAAAGTGATCTCCGCATATTATCTCGGCATCGGGCTCGACAAAGAGAGCCGCTGGAAGATGACCGAAGAGGACAAGCAAAGCGCGGACGGCAATTATATCAAAAACAAAGCCACCGAATATGACTCCCACGGGAATCCTCTGAGCAGCGATACGGATACTTATAAATATACCTACAACGGCGACGGCACCGTGAAGGAGATAACCCGCTCGGGCAGCCGCGAGTGCGTATATAGCTATAAATACGACTCGGACAAGAAAATCTCTCAGATATCCACGCTGAACGCTTCCGGCAAGGAAGAGGATGTGCTGAAATTCACTTATAACAAGTCGGGAAAGCTTATCTCAGCGCAGAACGGCAGCAAAAAGGCAGTGTTCTCTTATGACGGCAACGGCAGGCTCATTAAAAAAGACATCACCGACTCCGATGGGTATACAGTTTCCGATATTTTTGAATATAACGACCGCGGCGAGCTTATACGCGCGACAATATCGCAGGACGAGTCCGGCATGGCGAATTTGACGGAAGAATATCAATATGACGAAAACGGCATGCTGACAAAGAAAGTTTCAAAAAATTTCCGCGGCATGACGGAGGAATACGAATACAAAAACGACGAGCACGGAAATCCGATTGAAATAAGATACACCGAAAAAGAGCACGACGAGATATCATACTCCTCCACCGAGACCTACTCCTATGAATACGGCGCGAAGAAAATAGTTGCCGTGGGCGAAACAGATCGCGGAGGGGTAAAAAGAACATACGAATATCAAAAAAGCCAAAGCGTAATCACGCCCGAGTCGGATATATTCTGACGGCATAAATTATTATCCCGGCCTCGCGCCGGGATTTTTTTCTGTGCCGTGAAAATAAAAATCAAAATCTGTATCTTTTTTTCGGGAAATATGCTATTATGTGGATGACAGGAGAAATTAAAGGGAGGTATTTTATGAAGATCCGAAGATTTATTGCCGCAGTTCTCGCCATCCTCGCGCTTGCAGCCTTTGCCGGCTGCAAGAAACACGACAAAGGCCAAACCGTCACAACAGGAAAAAACGATGAGACAGTATCCGAAGATAGCAGCGAAAGCACCGCATCTGTCGCGGATGTTAATGCCAACATAAAAAACTCCAGGTATTTTCTCGGCATCGACCTCGACGGGTGGTATCACTGGAACAAAGTCGGCGACGGATTTCAAGACGGTTCGAAGTATACTGCACTTCGGGAAAAGAAATATAACTCACGCGGAGATATAGTATCGTCCGTCGTATACGAGCCGATTTCACCCGGAAACTATCACGAAGATTGGAGGCTGTTCGCCTATTCGTATAACGGCGACGGCACGGTGAAGGAAGTCCGCCGCTCCGGCGATTTCCCCGCAACCTACCTCTACGAGTACGATGCCGCCAAGAGAATAACAAAGATAAATGCGTCGCCCGCCGACGAGGATACATACGATATGACCTTTTCGTATGACAAAAACGGGACGCTCTTAAACGTCAAGTGCAAATATTGGGATATCGTCTTTTCGTATAATAACGACGGAAAGCTCATCAAAAAAGTGCAAACAACTTACGAGGGCTTTGTCAACACCTTTGCTTATGAGTATAACGGCAGGGGCGATGTTATTCGCAAAACCGAAAGCAACAAGTTCCCGAGCAGCTCCTTCAAGGGCGTGACCGAATACAAATACGATGAGAGAGGTGCGCTCATAAAGCTTGTCTCGACCGACTCCTACGGCTCGACGATAGAGAAAGAATACAAGAACGACGCCTACGGCAATCCCGTTGAGATCAAGGAAACGAAGACCTCAAACGGAGATTTTATCAGCTCTTATTCCTACACTTATTCATACGAATATGAGACGGCGAAGATATCGGTTACTCGCTCGGACGGCGATAAAAAAATATATGAGTATCAAAAGAAGGAGAGCATAGTCACACCCGAGACAAACTTATTCTGATGATAATAAAAATGAATCTATCCCGGTCACGCACCGGGATTTTTTCTGCTTTGCGAATCAAAAAGTTAAAATTCGCACATTTTTTATAAAAAGTGTGCTATTATATAGACGGGAAAAACTTTCAGGGGAGGTATTCCATGAAACTCAAGAGAATTTTTGCAGCCGTTCTGGCGGCGGCGATGCTGCTGTCGTTTGCGGGATGTGCGAACAAGGACACTCAGGGCGACTCTTCCGAGCCTGCGGGAGAGCAGACGACCGAGGAGCGAACCACCGAGCCTCAGACTAATGAGGACGGCAGTCTCGTCAAGCCTAAAAACGCCGTCTCGGTCTCCGACGATGTGAAGATCAAGACCTACAGCGGCACTTCGCTCATCGAAATCGGCAACCGCGTCATGGAGCCCTACGGCAACGCGTATAAAAACATGAAAAACTATGCCGACGCACTCAACCGCCTCAAGGCGGAGATGCCGAACACCAAAGCCTACTGCCTCATGGCGCCGACCGCCATTGAGTTCTACGCCCCGAGCAAATATAACACCGGCGTGTCGAAGTCGCAGTACGAGGGCATGTGCTACATCTACGAGCAGTTAAAGGACATAACGCCCGTCAACGCCTATGCCGAGATGGCGGCGCACACGGACGAATATCTCTATTTCAGAAGCGACCACCACTGGACCACCCTCGGCGCATACTACGCCTATCGGACCTTCGCCAAAGTCGCGGGGTTCACGCCCGTTGACAAAAACACTCTCCAGACCGGCAAGCTCTCGCCGTTCCTCGGGCTTTTCTACAAAGACACAAAGAGCACCGCGCTCTCGAACGACCCCGACTATGTCGAATATTTCATTCCGCCCGTCAACACAACGGCTATAGCCTCGGACACCGACGCCGCGATGAGCAACAGCTACAGCATTAAAGTCATTAACACCGAAACTACTTCGTCGAACAAATACTTAGCCTTTGTCGGCGGCGACCACGGCGTTGTCAAGATAACGACCGACGCACAGAGCGACAAGAGCATCGTTGTTATCAAAGAGAGCTACGCAAATGCCTTTGTGCCGTGGCTCTGCGCGAATTATAAAACAATATATGTTCTCGATCCGCGCCAGCTGACCGTCAAGCTCGCCGATTTCGTCAAGACGAACTCGATAGACGAGGTCCTGTTCCTCAACTATATGTTCATTCCCAGCAACCCGAAGTTCATGAATGCGCTGGAAAACATGGCGTAAATAAAACAACAAGAAAGCCCCGGAAGATTTGACTTCCGGGACTTTTTGTTTAAGCAAGCTTTCTGCTCTCATCTTTTTTCAGCGTGCGGTAAGTATAAATTATCACTATCGCCGAGGCGATAAATGCGAGGATATCCGCCGCAGGCATCGAAATTATTACTCCGTCAAGCCCCCACACAAGCGGGAGCACAAGCACCAGCCCGACGCCGAAAACTATCTCTCTTATCATCGACAGCGCGGTCGAAGCGACCGCCTTGCCCATCGCCTGCAGGAAGATGAACGCCGCCTTGTTGACGCAGGCGAGCGGCATCATGCACAGATATATTCTGAAACATTTCACCGCGAACTCGGTATAATACGCGCTCTCGTTCGACGCGCCGAAAATAGCTATAAGCCCGGTCGGGAAGAGTTCAACTATGAGCGTCGCTATCGCGCCCGCAGCCGCCTCGCATATCAGCAGGCGGGTGAATAGCCCGCGCACGCGGCCGTATTTTTCCGCGCCCATGTTGTAGCCGACGATAGGAATACATCCCGCCGCCATGCCGATGCACACGGACATAATTATCTGGAAGAATTTCATCACTATTCCGACGACAGCCATGGGTATCTGCGCATATTCTGCGAGCCCGAAAACCGGGTCGAGCGCGCCGTATTTTCTGATCATATTATTCGTCGCCGCCATCGCCGCGACGAGGGATATCTGCGCCAAAAAGCTGCAAATGCCCAGCGGAATGAATCTTTTTATCACGCCGCCGCAGAGCCTGAATGACTCTTTTTCGAGCTTCACGGAGCGCATATGGAACAGATAATATACCGCCATCGCTGCCGTGAGCAGCTGGCCGAGCACCGTGGCGACCGCCGCGCCCATCATGCCCCATTTGAACACGAAAATAAATATAGGGTCAAGAATAATATTGACCACAGCACCCGCGACCGTAGACACCATCGCAAAGCGGGGGCTTCCGTCCGAGCGGATGACCGGGTTCATCGCCTGGCCGAAAACATAGACGGGTATGCCCAGGGCTATCCAGAAGAAATACTCTTTCGCGAACGCGAATGTTTTTTCGTTGACCGTGCCGCCGAACATGGCGATAAATTCATCCGAAAAAATCAGATATAATATGCACAGCACTATGCCGCCCGCAGCGGAGAGCACAACTGCGTTGCCGACTCCCCTGTGCGCGTCCTCGCGCCTGTCCGCGCCGAGGGATATGCTCACAAACGCGCAGCAGCCGTCGCCTATCATAACGGCTATCGCAAGGGCTATGACCGTCAGCGGGAACACGACAGTGTTTGCGGCGTTGCCGTCCGAGCCGAGATATGCGGCGTTCGCGATGAATATCTGGTCGACAATGTTATAGAGCGCCGCGACGAGCAGGGAAATCACGCAGGGTACCGAATATTTGCCCATGAGCCTGCCGAGCTTTTCCTGCCCGAGAAAGGTCTGATCGTTATTTTTCATGGTTGTCTCCTTTGCAAAAAAATAAAAGGCGCAAACCCATCCGGATTTACGCCTTTGGCTACACGATGAAAAAATTATATCAGCTTTTGCCGTATTTTTCAAAGGCAGTAATTGTCAAACTTTTATTTTTTTGCGCCGATGATTTTATATAAAAAACGCAGAGATGCTTGAACGGCATTTGCGGTTATGCTATAATCTTGAAAAAAGCAGGAGGAAGTTTATGAACAGCAGAAAAACAGCGTGCGCCGTCCTCGGAACGCTCGGCGGGCTGACCGCTCTGACTGCGGCTTCGGCGGAGATATTCTATAACTTCGCGATAAACACGAAATCGCCCATACATATGAGCAAGCTCAACAACCTCGTTCAGAAGGCGACAAACACGAGCGCCGATGAAGAAGAGGCGAGCGCAAAATACAGCGGCATGACCGGGACACCCGAAATGAAAAAGTGGTACGCCGACGAGGGCGAGGACGTCTATATAATTTCCGACTCTCTGCGCCTGCACGGCAAGAGATTCAAAAATTCCGGCTCTGACTACGCGCTCGTCTGCCACGGATACACGAGCAAGGCGAAGCACATGGCGGGGTTCGTCAAAAAATTCTATGATCGCGGCTTCAATGTTCTCGCGGTCGATGCGCGCGCCCACGGCGACAGCGAGGGCGCAAAAATCGGCATGGGCTGGCCCGAACGCAGGGACATAGCCGGGTGGATAAAGCTCATTCTCTCATGGGATCCCGACGCGCGGATAATCCTGCACGGCGTGTCCATGGGCGCGGCGACGGTGCTCATGGCATCGGGCGAGACGCTGCCCGAAAATGTCAAGGCCGTTATCGCGGACTGCGGCTACACCTCGGAGTGGGATGAGTTCATCTGGGAAGCGAAAACGCTGCACATCCCGTGGTTCCCGGTGCTCAACGCCGCGTCATTGCTTTCAAAGCTTCGCGACGGCTATGATTTCAAGCAGGCGAGCGCGCTTGACCAGGTCAAAAAGAGCCGTATACCGACGCTGTTTATACATGGCTCGGAGGATGAGCTCGTGCCGTATAAAATGCTCGGCGAGCTGTACTTAGCGGCGACGTGCGAAAAAGAAAAACTGACCGTTGAGGGTGCAGGACACGCGCTCTCGTCCTCGGTTGACCCGGAATTATATTGGAGCACGGTTGAAAGTTTTATCAAAAAATATATAGATAGATAAAAGAAAATCCCGACCGGTTAAGGTCGGGATTTTCTTTGTATAAAACGGGGGCAAGAAGATGGTAGGTGTCTGATTTATTCGGCCTGCTTCGAGTATTTCTTGAGATAGATAACTCTCATGAGCAGGCTCTCGATAGGATTGATCGGCTTGCACTTACCGAAGAGGCCGGAGCCTATGTAGGTAAGGCAGCTCTTCTCTGCGATCATCTCGACCGCACCTGCGTTGCTCTCATTCGAGCCGCAGCAGAGCGCGCCGCCGTCCTTGACGAGAACGCAGTGGCGACCCTTGAGCGCCTTGACGACCTTCTTGGGCGAATTCTTCGCGCACTTGAGGCTCACGCCGATTATCTGGGCGCTGTCATCAAGCTGAGGTTTAACAGTCTTGCCCATGGCGGCAACTGCGAGCACCTCGGGAGCCTGGGAATAAAGAATAGCATTGATATCGTCGCGTGAAGCATATATGGCGCGATGGAGGTCTGCCGTCGGAATCTCTCCCTCGCCGCTGACCGCTGAAGTTGCGGGATCGACGGTGACAGTATGCTCCTTGTCGCCCGCAGCGTAGAATACTATCTTTCCGCTTGCGTCTCTGTACGAGTTATTATAACAGGTTTCGTCATGTTTTACAATAGTTTTTCCGTGCTTTTGTGCCCAGGAAACACACATTTCGCTCAGGTCGGCAATTTTTTCGCCTAATTTACGGTCGAACTGGTCGAGAACATAAAGTGCGCTCTCGCGCTCGAGCGTGGCGGCGACATTGAACGCCTCCTCGCTGTCCTTGCCGTAGCAGACGGCTCCGTGGTGCGCCATGATAACAGCCTTGCTGTCCATGTCGGCAGCGATAGCGGCGGCGACGCCCTTCTTGAGCTTCTTTGTGCCGGGCAGACCGTATGCGCCGAGCAGAACCTTGTCGCCTATAACTTTGCGGCCTTTTTCGCTGAGCGTCGGGATGCCCTGCATGGTCGCGCTTATAATGGAAGCGAACTTCTGATGGGTGTGAATAACAAAGCCCGCCTCGGGATGAGCCTTGTAGACCTCGGCATGAACGCCCTTTTCGGAGGAGGGCTTGACATTGCCCTCGTAGCTCAAGGTGTCGATCTTGACCTCGACGATATCGTCGGGGGTCAGTCCATCATAGGGCTTTCCGCTCGGGGTTATGACAAAGCTGTTCTCGTCAACGCGGCAGCTGACATTGCCCCATGTTCTCGCGATGAGTCCCTTTTCGACAAGGCGCAGACCGGCTGCGATAACTTCTTTTTTTGCCTGTAAAATATCCATGAAAACCGTCCTTTCACGATAAAATCCGAATTGTGCTTGCGAACAATTTTGTACTACAGTTCAATTATAACACAAGAAGCCCAAAAGTCAACAAATTACTCTTTCGGCTCGCCGTCGGTCTCCTGATTCTCCTCTTCGGCTGAAACATCCTCCGGCTGGACTGCCGCGGCGTCCGCCTCAACGGATTTCTTCGAGCTGCGCCAGATATGGATAACGCCGTCGTCATTGAGCACCTTGAGCACGGTTATAACTATCGGCATAATAAATATTCCGATGAAGCCGAAGAGCTGGAGTCCGATGTACATGCCCATGATGCTGACTATCGGCGGGATGCCGAGATTGCTCGCGACTATCTTCGGCTCGATTATCTGGCGTATGACAGTTATGCAGGCATATATGACAATGAGTCCGATTCCGAGTCCGTAGCTGCCGTTTATCAGCGAGAACACCGCCCACGGGATAACGACAGTACCTGTGCCGAGCACGGGCAGGATATCGACTATTGCGGTTATTATTGCGATAATAAATATATATCCGCTCTTGTACGCGCCGATGACTTTCAGCACGCTAAGACCTATCGACATCTCAGCAAAAGTTATGAGCATTATCAGCGCATATGACTTGACGAGTTTGCCCATGGACGAGAATACGATTTGTTTAGTTTTCGAGAGCGTTCTGCGCTTCTGCGGGGTCAACTGATTCTTGATGAAGCCGACTATTCCGTCATATCCGGCGGTCATGAAGCAGGCGGCGATAATAAACAGGAGCACGCCGACCAAAATACTCGGAATCTGCTTCGCGGTTGACCAGACGCCGCTGAGCGGAGTCTTGAGGATAGACAAAAGATTGATATTGGAGTTCTGCTCGCCGCCCTGCGCGCGCTGAGCCGCACGCTCTTCTGATGATAGCAGGAGCTTGTCCGAAAATGATTTTATCGCATCCTCGGCTGAGCTTTGAAGTCCGTCCGGCAGACGCTCGGTGAAGCGATAGAGCGAAGTCTCCCAGCTTTTTACATAATCGGGCACTTTCTTGAGCCACTCGGCGAGTGTCGAGGCGAGTCCCTTGACCTCGGACACGACCCTTGCGCCGGTCAGGGCAACTATTGTTATCAGCAGCGCGATTATCAGCAGCACCGCGATAACCGAGACAATTCCCTTTTTGATATGGGTTTTCTTCGAGATAAAATTGGTCGGGCGCTGGAGCGCGGCGGCGACCAAGAATGCGAACAAGAACGGAGCGACTGTCCAGAATGCATATTTCATGAACAGGTAAAACGCACCGAGCACGAGCGCGATATATGCGACATTGATAAGTACCGCTCTTCTCTTTTCCACAGTGGCAGGGGACATTTTCTGCACCTCTTCTTTCAACCGTTTTTCTTCCTGCGTCCAATGACAAAACAGCATAATTTATTATATATATTATACTATTTTATCTTAAAACTCAATGAGTTTGAAAAATACTTCATAAAAATGTAAGAAAGTTTTCCTTTGGGGCTTTATCGCCGGGGCTGTTTGTGATAAAATAATAAAAATCAATGACAGTGGGGAGACAGTTATCATGTATATAGCGATAATGGGCTACGGCGTTGTCGGAAGCGGCGTTGCCGAGGTCATCAACAAAAATCACGACAGCATCGTGCGCAAGAGCACGCAGTCGGAGCTTGAGATAAAATATATTCTCGACCTCAAGGATTTTCCGGGCGACCCGAATGAGAAGCTTTTTATAAAAGATTTTAATATTATTCTCAACGACCCCGAGGTAAAGGTCGTTGTCGAGACGATGGGCGGGCTTCATCCGGCGTATGAGTTCGTCTCCGCCTGCCTCAAGGCGGGCAAGAGCGTTGTGACCTCGAACAAAGAGCTTGTCGCGGCGAAGGGCTGCGAGCTGCTCGGATACGCCGCAGAGCACAATGTGAATTTCCTCTTTGAAGCGTCGGTCGGCGGCGGAATACCGATAATCAGACCGATAAGCCAGTGCCTCGCCGCAAACGAGATAAACGAATTCGCGGGCATTCTCAACGGCACGACGAACTTCATTCTCACCCGCATGATAAACGACGGCATGGCGTTTGAAGATGCGCTCAAGCTCGCGCAGGACAACGGCTATGCCGAGCGCGACCCCTCGGCGGATATTCTCGGCTTCGACGCCTGCCGCAAGGTATGCATTCTCGCGTCCCTGTGCTTCGGTAAGCATGTCTATCCCGACCAGGTTCACACCGAGGGCATAACCGAGATAACACTCGAGGATGTCGACTACGCCAAGGACTGGGGCGGAGTTATAAAGCTTCTCGGCAGAGCGCGCAAGAGCGAGGACGGCAAGCACATCTATGCGATAGTCAGCCCCGCATTCGTCGATCATCACAGCCAGCTCGCAAGCGTTGACGATGTTTTCAACGCGATTCTCGTGCGCGGCGACGCGATAGGCGATGTCGTATTCTACGGCAGAGGCGCGGGCAAGCTGCCCACCGCAAGCGCGGTCGTCGGCGACGTTATCGACTGCGCACGCCATGAGAACAAGCAGAAGTTCTTCGGCTGGGCGGACAGCGAAGAGGGCTATGTCTCCGACTATCTCGACATGCCTACGGCGCTCTATGTCAGGGCACGCGCTCAGCAGAAGCAGCAGGTCATCTCCTCGGCGGAAAAAACCTTCGGCGAGATAAAGCTCCTCAAGCGCGCCGGCGCACCCGAGGACGAGTTCGCCTTTGTCACCCCCGTCGCCTCGGAGCGCGAGCTGCGCACAAAGCTCGAAACTCTTCTCGGCGCCGAAATCATCTCGACGATAAGAGTTACAGATTATTGATAGTTTTTCAAGAGGGACTGCCGTTTGGCAGTCCTTTTTAATTTTGCGGGATTAATTGCTGGGTGCAAAGCGTTGTTTTATAGATTGAGAGTTCTCTATCGCTTGAGCCATAGCAAAGTAAAAGCGAGCGACAAGTTGATTTTATAATCAGACTTTCAATAGCCGCGATGCAGTGTTCGAAAACTCTTTTAGAGGAGAGAGGGAACGGCTTGCGCAGCAAGACGCACGAGCACGCATTCGTTCAAGCTCCAGCGCGTTTGCGTGCGAATGTGCCGAGCCGCCTACTGAGAGCCGCAAGCTTTGTACTGCGGCGCGGCGTTGTCTGGGGTCTCGGGGTGAAACCCCGAGTTTGCTTTTCTTTTGCAGGCGTTTTCTTTTTCAAACAAAAAGAAAATGCCGAAATGCGGGAGGTCTATATCATTTGATTATAGCGCGTAGCGAAGGTAGGGAATGGACTTTACAATTCTATTTCGTGCCGCTCGCGCGGCAGCGGTGCGTCGGGGTCGCCGCACCCTACAAAATACGCGGCAATAAGATTGAGCAAATTTCGCGGGCGGATGGCATCCGCTCCTGCCGCATACATTTATTACTTTGAGCAAAGTAAAATAACCCCTCAGTCCCGGCTTACGCCGAGCCGGCTCACTTACAGGGGAGCCTAAATAGATTCTGCGGCTAATCCCTAATTTATCGCTGTATCTATTTTCGCACGCCGACACCCGTTCAAAAAAATCACCGCTCCGTATCGCCAATTCCGCAGGCAGTTTTATCCCTGCTGATATTGATAATCGCGCGGTCTTGTGGTATCATATGAGCATAAATTTCGGGAGACTGATGCATGAACAAAAAAGAGATAGCCGCGTTCTTTGACCGCATGGCGCCCGAATGGGACGCCAACATGATAAAGAGCGACGAAAAGATAAATTTCATACTTGACGCCGCCGGAGTGAAAGAAAACTCCGTCGTGCTTGATGTTGCCTGTGGCACGGGAGTCATGTTCCCGTATTACCTCGCGCGCGGCGCGGAGCGCGTTATCGGCGTTGATATTTCAGCTCAGATGGCGCGGATAGCCGCATCGAAGATGCACGACCAGAGGGTCGAGGTGATCTGCGGCGATGTTGAGGAAATTCCCGTTGAGCGCCTGTGCGACTGCTGTGTTGTTTATAACGCATTCCCGCATTTTGAAAGCCCGGAGAGGCTCGTTGAGCGGCTGTCCCATTGGCTTAAAAGCGGCGGACGGCTGACCGTGGCGCACGGCATGAGCCTTGACGCGCTGCGCATGCACCACAAGGGCAGGGCTGACAGCGTCTCGCGCGAGATGCTGACTGCCGAGGAATTATCAGCAGTGTTCGCGCCGTACTTTGATGTTGATGTCGCCGTTTCGGACGATGAAAAATTTGTGGTCTCCGGCGCAAAAAGATAAATAATATTAAAGGCTGCCCTTGCGGCAGTCTTTTTTTAATGCGCAAAGCCCCGGGAGGATGTTGCCCCGGGGCTTCGCAGAAGAGTCATGATGAAAATAGAAGTTATCTGTTTAAAGAAATTTGACAGCGATGACTATCAGCGCGACAGCCGCCGCAAGAGCGGCAAGCGCCTTTGCTATCATCGGCTTTGCCATGTCCACGGTCGTGGGAACTACGCGCCATATCGCGTCTTTTATCGGCGTGTTGAGCTTGCCGTCGCAGAGCTGCTCATATGTCTTTGTGTAAGTCTTATAATTGCGCGGATCGTTCTCGTCGAGGACGAAGCAGCGCACGCCGCGCTGTTTTCCGTTGCCGTAGACATTGAAGCCCGCCGACTGAGTGAAGCCGACATCGATATTGCCGACCTTTCCGACATAGGAGTTTTTGTGGTCGTGACCGACATATACACCTAGCACATCGCCCTTTTCGCTGAGCGCCTCGAACTCGCCGGTGTTGATATCCGGTATCGACGGCGGCTCTAATAATACAGAACCCTCGACGCACTTGGTTTCGTCTATTTTATAATGCTCGCCCTTGTGTATTCTGAACGCCGGTATCGCGCCTTTTTCGTGCTTGCCGACTCTTTTGAGAACATTGTAGTGCTCGAACATCGGTATGTGTTGGAATACAAGGGACGGAATGTAATCTCCGTTTTGGGCTTTCAGCTCGTCGCGCTTTTTCTTATACCAGTCTATTATCTCCGGATCAAACGGCTCATATCCGCCGCCCTTTGCGTCCGTTCCGCTGTCGAAAAGATAAAGATTAAACGCAGTGCGTTCGCCGTCGGAGGACAAGATCGGTATGTTATATGTTCCGCCTCCGTCGATGCCCTCCGCCTGCTCGCCCACGCATCCGGGCAGGGCTTTATATATCTTTTCAAACTGGTCTTTGTTGCTTATCCCGACCTGCCTGTCGTGGTTGCCGAAAGTGACGGCGAACGGGATGCGCCTGTCGGTCACGGGCTTTAAGAGCTTGCCGACAGTCTCGGCGACGCTCTCTATTAGCGCATCGCCCTTGCCTTTATATGAGACTCCGTAGCCCTTTATCTGATCGCCCGTGAGCACGACGAGATCGGACTTCTCTTCTTCGAGAGCCGCATTGATGAGCTTTATCGTGTCGGGCGACACATCCGGTATTTCCTGAATATCGGTTATCTGCATTATTTTAAATTTTCCGTCGGAGTTGAAGCGCATATTCACTCCCCCTGTTCTGCAACGGGCTTTTTCTTTCTGTGGATAACGAACCTGTTGAGCGGATATGTCCAGAGGGTCGGCACGGTCATGACGACGACCTTTGTCAGCAGCTCGATGAGCGCGTTGCTGCGGCCGCTGTTCTTGATGAGCGTGCCGAGGAATGCACCGAACCAGGTGTTGAAAATAATCGTACACACGACCATTATCGCATACAAAACAGTCGAGAGCAGCGGATTCGCGTCCGCCTTGAAAGTTATCTTTCTGTTCATGACGAACGCTATCGCGTAACCGACGACAGTCGAAATGAAATACGAATACATATAGCCCTTATACTCGACGCCGAGGAACGCGAGAACGGGGCTGTCCGTCACGGGGACATCGTTGAGGGACTTGAACACGACATACTGGAGCAGAGCGAACACCCCGAGCTCTATCAGCGACGAGGATGCGCCTGCAAAAGTGAATTTTATGAATTTCCATATCTCTGCGTGCTTTTCAAAAAAGCTTCCGCCCTTCTCGGCGGCACTGGTTTCTTTCATGACTTTACCGACCGGGCGCGTGCGTTTTCGTTGGTTTATATGCCCGGTTTCTCCCTTCCGCTATCAGTTTAACCAATAAGAAGCCGAAGCATCAACCGACTTTTGGTAAAGCGAAAGTAAAATCCGTGTAAAAGCAAAAGAGCCCGCTGTCCGCAGGCTCTTTTATAAAATTATGTTTGTTGATATTCGCCGTCATTTGAAGAGTTGGTCGTAATCATAAGATTTTATCAAATCGTCGGCGTTCTTTTCGTATTCGGCGAGATTCTCTTCTGTGATACGGTATTCGCCATTCTTCATCCACTGCAGCATCTGCGAGTTCACCCATTCACCGTAGTGCTTTGCATCCTTGTAGTTATCGAGGTTGCATATGAGCTCGGAGTTGCCGCGGAATGAATACAGTCTGACATTGTCATATTTCAAAAGCTCTTTTGTTATCAGATTTTCCGCTCCGAGCGTCCTGTCGAGCTGACCGTTATTTATCTCCATGCCCCAGTGCGCTATGCTGTAAGGCGGATAGAAGAAATAGAATGTGGTCTCGGGATGCGCTTTAACAATACTGATAACATTCTCGTTCAGATTTTCCGTTACAACGGCGCGGTCGGCATCGGTCAGCTGCTGCATCTTGCTCGCAGAGGCGTTGAGCTCGCACGACTTTATAACCTCGTCGCGCCCGTATTCATAGCCGGCGCTCCAGTTTTCATAAACATCAAACGAGGTTGCCGCTCTGCCCGTAACTGTTGATTTCACAACGCTTCCGGCGAGCTTTACAACGACCGGGTCGAAGAAATATTTTATATCGTCGAGGCTGCTGTCGTTATACAAATAGTCCGGGAAATCGCCCTTTTCGGTATAGCGGTACTTCTTGCCGTAGATCATCTTGTCATAGTCAAGACCCCATATGACATATTTGATGTCGTGTCCGGAATCATACGCCGCCTTGAGATTGTCGCCTATTTCCGTATATCCGCCGCCGGAGAACGCGACCTTTATAAAATCAGAGCCGAAAAGCTTCTGAGCCTCGCTCGTTTTGAAATTCTCCGTCATGGAGGTTCCGGTGATAACCGAATCATAGTCGAAGTGCTTGACTATTCCGTTATTCTGATAGCGCTCGTTGACAAGCGGATACGACAGAAACTTCAGCGGAGCATGATAATGGAACATCGGGTCTATTGCGAATATAGACAAAATAAATATAAGCACCGCCGCCGCTGCGGCCGCCAATATTCCGATTATCCATTTAATGGCAGTATTTTTTCTTTTCCCTGTCTTCATGTTGCCACCCCATTATATCTTTTTTTGATATCTCGATTTTATCACATTTCTTATAAATACTCAAGCCTTTCATTATCTGACTCCGAACCGTAAAAAAGAGCCCGCTGCGCGGCTGCACAAAACAGCAAAAAGCCACAACTCACTTTGAAGAGTGAATTATGGCTTTGATTTTATATGCTGTTATTCTCAGCCGCCTATTTTCTCCTTGCCGCCCATATACGGTCTGAGGGCTTCGGGAATATTGACGCTGCCGTCGGCATTGAGGTTGTTTTCGAGGAACGCTATGAGCATTCTCGGCGGGGCAACAACGGTGTTGTTGAGCGTATGGGCGAAGTGCTTGCCGTCCTTGCCGTTGATGCGTATTTTCAGCCTGCGCGCCTGTGCGTCGCCGAGATTCGAGCATGAGCCGACCTCGAAATACTTCTTCTGTCTGGGCGACCACGCCTCGACATCTATAGACTTGACCTTGAGATCCGCGAGGTCACCCGAGCAGCACTCGAGGGTGCGCACCGGGATATCGAGAGTGCGGAAGAAATCGACCGTGTTCTGCCAGAGCTTGTCGAACCACATCTTGCTGTCCTCCGGCTCGCAGACGACTATCATCTCCTGCTTCTCGAACTGGTGGATGCGGTAAACGCCGCGCTCTTCTATACCGTGAGCGCCCTTCTCCTTGCGGAAGCAGGGGGAATAGCTCGTGAGGGTCAGGGGCAGAGTCTCGGGCTGGATTATTGTATCGATGAACTTGCCTATCATCGAATGTTCGCTCGTGCCGATGAGATAGAGATCCTCGCCCTCGATTTTATACATCATCGCGTCCATCTCGGCGAAGCTCATAACGCCGGTGACGACATCGCTTCTTATCATGAACGGCGGCACACAATAAGTGAAGCCGCGGTCGATCATGAAATCGCGCGCATATGAAATAACTGCCGAATGGAGTCTGGCGATATCGCCCATAAGGTAATAGAAGCCGTTGCCCGCGACCTTTCTTGCGGAGTCGAGGTCGATGCCGCTCATCTTCTCCATTATCTCTGTATGGTACGGAACCTCGAAATCGGGCACTACGGGCTCGCCGAAGCGCTGGATTTCAACATTCTCGCTGTCGTCGCGTCCTATCGGCACGCTCGGATCGATGATGTTCGGGATGACCATCATTATCTTCTTTATCTTCTCGCCGAGCTCCTCCTCGAGCTTCTCGAGTTCAGCGAGTCTCGCGGCGTTCGCGCTGACCTGAGCCTTCACCTCTTCCGCCTCGTCGCGCTTGCCCTGCGCCATGAGCGCGCCTATCTGCTTCGACAGGCGGTTGCGGCTGCCGCGCAGCTCATCAGCCTCACCCTTTGCGGCGCGGCAGAGCTTGTCAAGCTCAATGACCTCGTCGACGAGCGGAAGCTTCTGATCCTGAAACTTCTTTTTGATGTTTTCTTTGACTATTTCGGGGTTTTCTCTGACAAATCTGAGATCCAGCATTTTATATCCTCCTGCATCATATTTAATAGAAAACACCCTCAGAACGGCTCCCGCCGTCCCAAGGGTGCAATAAGCACGGTACCACCTTGTGTTTAACTCTCAGCCCATAACGCGGGCACGCGGCAGAACTCATCGCCCTGCGGCTCGAAAGCGGAATAGACCCTGCGGACGAAGGAAACTCGCAGCAAACATTTCCCTCTCTGATCGTCCCGAAAAGATCCGTGTTCTTCGTCACAGCCTTTATAATATGGGATTATTATACCCCGAAGAAAAATCAAAGTCAAGCCTGTTTTTGCGCCTGTCTGCGCGGCAGGAGCTTAGCTTTTGCAAGAACTTTTACGAGGGTCGGGATTATCACGAGCTGGATAGCGAGACCCGGCAGGCAGGTGACGAACGACGCAGTCACCCAGACGGAGAACGAATAGTTTCCGGCGGAGAAGATGAGGGCTTTGAGTATGCCCGAAACGACGCGCCCGGAGATGAGCGCGACAACGAGGCTCGTGTAGAGCGAGAGATATGTAGTCTTATATTTGAACGCATACATCATAAGACCCGTCACTGCGCCGTAGACCGCGAGCTCCGCCATCATCGACGGCAGGATAGCCATCGGCGGCATCTGGGTCAGGAGCGACGAGAGCAGGGGGCCGAGCAGACCGCACACGAGTCCGTACTGCCAGCCGCAGATAAGTCCGCACAGCAGCACCGGGATATGCATCGGCAGGAATATCGTTCCGGCGTTTTTGACCATGTGAAACGCCATGGGCAGCACGATGCACAGCGCGACGCACAGCGCGGTTATGACCGTCTTTCTGATTCTCACTGAATTCTTGTTTGTCATGGGGATCGTCCTTTCAAAAGACAAAAAGCGGGGGTACGGCACTCCCTCCTGGAAGTACAGTTACCCTCGCGGCAATGTTTTCACGTTATTTTAAAAAAATCTTCGCTCTCTTCTGAAAGCCCGATCCCTTCGTGAGATCGCGATTATTATATCACATTTCAAGCGAAAATCAAGACCCTTTTCCGATTTCTTTCACGGCGGACTGAACGAGCTTCGCCATCGGGATATCCCCGACGCCGACAACTATATTGTCGCAGTGGTTGACAGGGACGAGTACACGCTTTACGTCGCTCTGCCCTATCGCCGCCGCCATCTTCGGCGTTATCTCGCCGAGCAGCGCATCGGCTATGACTATGCCGACGGGACCCGCTATGACATCCGCCTTGCGGCACCCGACACACACTGCGTTTTCGCCCGTCGCGGCGGCATCGGCGCCCGCCTTGAGCATGGCGGAGGTAGCGATGCTGTTCGCGCCGACGGCGGTCACGAAGAAGTCCGGATATTCGCTTTTTATCCCGGAAACGAGCAGCTTGCCTATTCCGCCGCCCTGTCCGTCTATAACAAGTACGTTCATATCAGTCTCTCCGTCAGTTTTTCACGGGCTCGAACATATCCCCGTCAACGCCGCAGTTTTCGCAGCGGTCGGGCGCTGTGTCGCCCTCGATTTCAAAGCCGCATATCGAGCAGCGCATACGCGCGATGCCGTCCTTCTGAGCCTTGAACAGCTCGGCGGGCGACTCGCACTTCGGACACTTCTCGGGCGCATTTTCGCTCTTTATTTTAAGCCCGCAGACCGTGCAGACCCATGTTCTTGTCAGCGCGGGACGGCGCTCTTCAATCAGCTCGCCGCCGACTCCGCAGTTCTCGCAGCGGTCGGGCGCAGTCTTGCCCTCGTGGACATGTCCGCATATCGTGCAGACGAATACAGGCTCTCTTTTCTCTTCCCTTGGCTCCGAGACGGGCTGTGAAAGCGACGCCGGAGCCGAGCAGTTCGGGCATTTATCCGCGGCCGCGTCAAACGTGCGTCCGCATACGGCGCAGTGTATCTTCGCGCCCGTATTTCCCTCTTTGCTCACCGAATCCCTCCGTTTTTATGTTTTTTATTATGCCGCATCTTATAGATGCGCCACTCATGGTATCTATATTTTATCATCTGATATGCCAAAAAGTCAAGTTGCATGAAATACGCGGATATGATAAAATGAGTGGCAGAAAGAGAAAGGGTGAACGATATGGGACTTTATATACTTCTCGCCGTGCTTGCAGTTCTTGTTATATTTATATGTATACTGCTGATAAGAGCCGCGCTCGCCGCGAAAAAAGCCGAGCCGATAGGCGAAAAGCCGGTCTATACAACCGAGCAGGAGGATATAGAAAACGGCGAACGGCTGATGAAAATGATAAAATGTCAGACCGTCTCGTCCCGCGAAATATATGACGACACGGAGTTTGCGAAGCTGCGCGCGGCGGTCAAAGAACTGTTTCCGCTGCTGCACGAGCGCGCCGAGATAAAATATTTCAGCGAGGACTGCTGGGTCTATAAAATCCCCGGGCGCGATGAGAGCCGGAATATACTGCTCATGTCGCACCACGATGTCGTTGCCGCGACGGGCGACTGGACTCACGAAAAGTTCGGCGAGATATCCGACGGAAAGATATGGGGACGCGGCACGGTAGACACAAAGACTTCGCTCTTCGCGGAGCTCTCCGCAGTCGAGGAGCTGCTCGCCGAGGATTTTGAACCCGCATGCAACTTATATATAGCCTCGGGACACAATGAAGAGATTTTCGGCGACGGAATACACGAAGCCGTGAAATATTTTGAAAAGCAGGGCATCGAATTCGAATTTGCCATCGACGAGGGCGGCGGGGTCATCAGCGCACCGATAGACGGGATAGACTGCAAGTGCGCGATGATAGCTGTTCACGAAAAGGGCTACCACAGAATAAATGTCCGCGCCGTTCAGGGCGACTCCGAAGGGCTGACCCTCAGCGACAATCCCGTGACCCGAGTTTCAAAATTCATCGCTGAGGTTTCCGCGCTGAAGCTGACGATAAAAATGCCCGCTCAGGTGCGCGAGATGTTCACGGCGCTCCTGCCCTATATGAACTTCCCGCTGAGACTTATCTTCGCGAACCTATGGTGTTTCGAGCCGCTGCTGATAAAGCTCATGCCGAAGATAAACTCCCAGGCGGCAGCGATGCTCGGCACGACCTGCGTTTTCGGCAGCATCGAGTCAAAGAAGGGCAAGACCCCGCGCGACAACGAGTGCTCTGCGAGCGCGCTGATAAGATACATCGACGAAGAGGATCTTGTCGACGACATGGAGAATATAAGAGAGCTCGCGAAGAAATATGCGCTTGAAATAACCGAACCCGCCGACGGGCACGAGTTCCACCGACCGGCTGATACAGGCAGCAGGGAATTCAAATATGTCTGCCGCTGCGCGAGAGACGTGTTCCCGCACGCCGCAGTTGCCCCGTTCGTCCTCGCCGCCGGAACCGACGCCCGCTGGATGAGCGATGTCTGCCCGTGCACGCTGCGCTTTGCTCCGATCGATATCAACATGCAGCAGTTCAACAGCGTCCACAGCGTAGATGAAAACATCGACCTCTCCGCCATCGGTGCGGCGATAGAGTTCTACAAAGAGGTTCTGAGAAACTACAAATAAATATATTTCCGTGCCGCAGAGCGTAAAATCGCCCGGCGGCACGGATTCTTTTCGTTCTGGCGGGTTTTCGCTCCCGACCATATATATTGTATGAATATTAATGCAAAGTACCTGAATTTGTGTATCTGCCGTGCGAGAATTGTATTTTGTAATTCAATTGATAAAATTAACGAAATTTCAGATAAAAATTAGTTAAATATTACTAAAAAAAGTTGACTTTTTCTGTCGAAACGATGTATAATAGTTACGATATAAACGGTGGCTGCCGATCTCCATTACCGCTTATATGGCGCAGGTAATGAATATCCGCAGCCTCGAAACATCTAAAGGACCGGATAACCGGAAAAATCGAGACCCTACGGAGATTTGTGAAATGAAAAGATTTTTAGCTTTAGCCATTGCAGTTCTTATGATCCTGTCATTTGCCGCCTGCGCTTCGGACAAGAGCGGCAACGACGGCAGCGACACCACCGCGGCATCCGACATCAAGACGGATGCGGCAACGGCCCCTGCGGCGGATGACACCACCGCCGCGCCCGAGACGACCGAGCCTGCGACGAGCGGCACCGATGCCGTTTCCGCCGCGCCCTCAGTCAGAAGAGGCCCCACAAAAACAACTCCCGCTGCCGACACCACAAAGCCCGCATCGGGCGACAACAGCGGCTCGACTACCGTCCCCTCCAAGCCGGACGACAGCAAGCCCTCAGCGGTTGAAACGAACCCCAAAAAGATAATCGTCTCTGCTGAAAAAGAATGGATATTCACCGAAAAGCCCACCGACTCCTGCCACGCTTCGACCGTTCTGCCTCTTGACAACGGTACAGTTGTTGCGGCATGGTTCGCAGGCTCGTCCGAGAGCGACGACGATGTCAAGATACTCACAAGCGTGCGCGGCACGGACGGAAAATGGGGCGAGCCCATCAGAGTTTCCGCCGATCCGAATGTCGCCCACTGGAATCCCGTTCTCTTCCAGAACGACGACGGCACGATAACCCTCTATTTCAAGGTCGGCAAGGACACCGAATATTGGAAGACCTACTATTCCGTCTCGACCGACGGCAAGAACTGGGCAGCTCCCAGAGAGCTTGTCCCCGGCGACAACAGCGGCGGCAGAGGTCCCGTCAAGAACAAGCCCATCAGACTCAAGAACGGCACTATACTCGCTCCCGGCTCGACCGAGCTCGGCGGCAAATACAGATGCTTCGTTGACATATCGACCGACAACGGCAAGACCTGGAACAGAACTCCCGAAATTGATTCGACCTTCCTCGGCTTCTTCAAGACCCCGATGATCCAGCCCACGCTTTGGGAATCGAAGGACGGCTCGGTTCACATGTTCACAAGAACAAAAGTCGGCAAAATCTACAGAAGCGATTCCTATGACGGCGGCAAGACCTGGTGCAGCGCATATCCGACCAACCTGCCGAACAACAACAGCGGTATCGACCTCGACACCGACGACAGCGGAAGAATTTTCCTCGTCTATAACCCCGTCGGCATCCCCGGCATCAGAACGCCCCTCACCCTCGCCGTTTCGCTTGACGACGGCAAGACCTTCACGAAGATAAAGACCTTCGAGACCGGACTCGCGGAGTACTCTTATCCCGCAGTCGTTGTCAAGGGCGACACCATCCACATCACTTATACATATGAAAGAGACTATATCGCCTACTGGCAGATAAAGATCAAGTGATGTTTTCCTGCGGCTTTTACGTGATTTTCAATCGCTCAAAACCTTCTTGAGCGTTGTGGAAACGCGGCATAATATAGGAAATTTTTAGGAGGAAGTAAAATGACCAAGAGAATTTTATCGGTTCTCGTCGCAATCAGCCTCATGTTTGCTCTCGCATCCATAGGCATGGCTAAAAGTTCGAGCGATGATATCATCGTCTCCGCAACAAAAGAAATGATCTTCGACAAGAAGATAACCGATTCCTGCCACGCTTCAACGGTTCTGTCCCTCGATGACGGCTCCGTTATCGCAGCATGGTTCGGCGGCTCTTCCGAGAAGAAGAGCGATGTTAAGATCTACACCTCGGTTCGCACCGAAGAGGATGGCTGGAGCGATCCCATCGTTGTTTCCGCGGCTGATGACATAGCTCACTGGAACCCCGTTCTGTTCCAGAAGGAAGACGGCACTGTCGTTCTTTACTTCAAGGTCGGCACCGACACCGATTACTGGAAGACCTATTACGCAACCTCGACCGACGGCAGAAGCTGGAGCACTCCCAGAGAGCTTGTCCCCGGCGACAACAGCGGCGGTAGAGGACCCGTCAAGAATAAGCCCATCAGACTTAAGGACGGCACCGTTCTTGCACCCGCTTCGACTGAGATCGACGGCGAGTGGAGAGCATTCGTTGACATTTCCACCGACGACGGCGCGACTTGGACAAAGACCGCTAATGTCGATTCCAAATACTGCACATGGTTCAAGGTTCCGATGATTCAGCCCACCCTTTGGCAGTCCGCTGACGGCTCTGTCCATATGCTCACAAGAACAAAGGTCGGCAAAATTTATCGCAGCGATTCCTATGATAACGGCAAGACCTGGTGCCGCGCTTATGCCACCAAGCTTCCCAACAACAACAGCGGTATCGACCTCGACACCGACAATCAGGGCAGAATCTTCCTGGCTTATAACAACATTGGTCTCCCCGGCATCCGTACTCCTCTTGTCCTCTCCGTTTCGACCGATGACGGCAAGACCTTCACAAAGATAAAGACCTTCGAAAAGGGTCTCGCTGAGTATTCTTATCCCTCAGTTGTCGTCAAGGGTGACACCATCCACATCACCTACACCTACGAGAGAGACTACATCGCATACTGGCAGATAAAGATCAAATAAGATTTTTTTACAATCGGCCTGAGGGTAATCAAGGCTGAGAATAAGGGAAACTGCAACTCATAAAAATACACGCCCCGAAAGACAGTGCACAGTTCTTTCGGAGCGTGTATATTTTTTTAATCTATTCCGTACTTCTCGTGGATGACATTTCCTATCTGTGGGAACGGGATGACCGGCGTCTGATTTTCAAGATGCTCGCCGATAAGCTTCTCCATCCAAACCATGCCGTACCAGCGGTGGAATTTATATCCGCATTTTGTGAAGCCACCGACCATCCGGTAGCCGAGATGCGCGTGGAATTCCGCGCTGTTTTTCGTCAGATATTCGTCCTCAACTTCTGGATAGGCTATGCAGGCGTTCATGTTGAGAAAGCCCTGCTCGCGCAGCACGGCTTCGAGCGCGTCGTGCAGCTTTCTGCCAAGCCCGCCGCCGCGCGCATTCTGATCGAGATAGATCGATGTCTCGACCGCCCAGTCATACGCCGGGCGCAAATGAAGCGGACCCGCATAGGCATAGCCGAGGATATCTCCCTCCCTTTCGAGCACGAGATACGGGTATCTCCTGAGCGTAGATTCGATTCTCCTGCGGAACTCCTCCTCGCTCGGCACATCGTATTCGTATGTTATAGAGGTGTTTTTGACATAGGGCGCGTATATTTTTAGCAGCGCCGGCGCGTCGTCGGGCGTTGCCGCGCGGATTTTTATTTCGTCGGCCATTTTATTTTGCCTCCCATATTTCTATGCTTCGAGCTTCTTCATTGCCTTGCCGAACTGAATAGTAAAGAGTATGGACGTGAATGTTATCGCGATAACATCAGCCACGGGCTCCGCCATATAAACGCCCATCGTCTTGTCTGCGACAAACGCCGGCATGATATAAATAAGCGGCAGGAGCAGCACAAATTTGCGAACGACCGCGACCGATATCGAGCACAGTGCGCTGCCTATCGATACGAAAGCCATCTGGCACGACATCTGTATGCCAAACAGGCAGAGCACGGCGCAGTAGATGCGCAGGGCGTGCGCGGTAAAACCAATAAGCGCGGCGTCGGAGCTGAACATCCTTGCAAAGCCCTGCGGGAACAGCTCGATGAATCCCCAGAGCAGGAACGAATAGGTGAGGCACACGGCAAGAAGCAGCTTGAATGTCTTTTTGACGCGCTCGCTGTTTCCCGCGCCGTAGTTGTAGCTGAGAATAGGTTGAGAGCCCTGTGAGATGCCGTTGAGCGGCAGCATGGCGAACTGCATGACGCTCGTCAGTATCGTCATCGCACCGACGGCGATATCGCCGCCGTATTTGAGCAAAGACGAGTTGAAACAGACCGAGATAACGCTCTCGCTCGACTGCATGATAAAAGTCGCGAGCCCGAGCGTAATACACGGCAGGATAATTTTAGGAGAAACGAAGAAATTCTTCGCCTTCAGGCGCAATATTGTCTTTTTGCCGAAGAGGAACGCCACGACCCAGACGCACGAGACACACTGCGATATAATCGTCGCGAGCGCGGCGCCCCTGACTCCCATATGCAGTCCAAAGATAAATATCGGGTCGAGCACTATATTTGACACAGCGCCTATCATGACGGTCACCATGCCGATATTCGCGAAGCCCTGCGCCGTTATAAATGCGTTCATGCCGAGCGTCAGCTGGACAAGGACGGTGCCTATGGCGTAGATATTCATATAATCGACCGCGTATTCGATAGTGTTCTCGCTTGCGCCGAAGGCGAGGAGCAGGTCGCGGTCAAAGATAAGCAGCAGCGCAGTCAGAACGGCAGATATTATTATCTGCATGAAAAAGCAGCCGCCGAGTATTTTTTCCGCCGAGCCGTTGTCGCCCTTGCCCATGGATATCGACGCCCTGGGCGCGCCGCCCGCGCTGACGAACGCGGCGAACGCCGAGATTATCATAATTATCGGCAGGCACACGCCGACTCCTGTCAGCGCAAGGCTGCCGTCGCCGGGCATATGACCGATATATATGCGGTCAACTATATTATAGAGCATGTTGACTATCTGCGCTATGACCGTAGGCAGCGAGAGCTTGAAAAGCAGCTTTCCGACCGGCTGAGTGCCGAGAAACGATTTATCTTTTTCCATTTAATTACCCCCATGAATGCAAAAAACGAACAGTCTAATTATATAACCGCTCCGCCGGTTGTCAAGGGGGACAGGTTAATATACAAAGCGCCGCCGAAAATGCTGCGGCTGTTTTTTGTTTTTAAGGCTCGGGGGGTAATGCTTCAAAACAGTTGCAATGGCGGCGCGGAAGTTGTATAATTAATTGATTTTGATAAATTCGCGTCGAGGGGCGGCGCATTTTGCGGCGACAAAGCGCGTCAAGCGCAAAAAATATACTGTGAGGTTTTACAATGTTCAAAGTGGGATTCGATAACGACCTTTATATCCAGAAGCAGTCCGAGCAGATAAGCAAACGCATCAAGGAATTCGGCGGCAAGCTCTATCTTGAGTTCGGCGGCAAGCTCTTCGACGACTACCATGCCTCGCGCGTCCTGCCCGGCTTCAAGCCCGACAGCAAGCTGCAGATGCTCAAAAATATCGGCTCGGATGTTGAGATAGTCATTGTCATCAACGCGAGCGATATCCAAAATAACAAGATCCGCCGCGACCTCGGCATAACCTACGACAGCGACGTGCTGCGCCTCATCGACGCGTTCCGCGCGATCGGTCTTTTTGTCGGCAGCGTCGTTATCGCGCAGTATAAGGGTCAGCCCGCCGCGCTTGCATTCAAGAACAGGCTTGAAAATCTCGGCGTGCGCGTCTTTATCCACTATCCCATCGAGGGCTATCCTTATAATATCCCGCACATCGTCAGCGAAGAGGGCTTCGGCAAGAATGAATATATCGAAACCGAGCGCCCGCTCGTCGTTATAACTGCTCCCGGCCCCGGAAGCGGAAAGATGGCGACCTGCCTCTCCCAGCTCTATCACGACAACCTGCGCGGCATCAAGGCGGGATACGCAAAGTTCGAGACGTTCCCCATATGGAACCTGCCCCTGAAGCACCCCGTCAACCTTGCATATGAGGCGGCAACCGCCGACCTCAACGATGTCAACGTTATCGACCCCTACCACCTCGAAGCATACGGCAAGACCACCGTCAACTACAACAGAGACGTTGAAGTCTTCCCCGTGCTCAACGCTATATTTGAGAAAATCGAGGGCAAGAGCCCCTATAAATCGCCCACGGACATGGGTGTTAACATGGCGGGCTACTGCATCTCCGACGACGCCGCGACCCGCGACGCCTCTTTGAACGAGATAATCCGCCGCTACTTCAGCGCTCTGTGCGACCACAAAAAAGGTCTGACCGGCGACGCGGAGCTGACGAAGATAGAGAGCCTGATGAATCAGGCGGGAGTCACTGAGGAGTACCGCCGCTGCGTGCGCCCCGCGCTCGACAGAGCAAAAGAGACGGGCGCTCCCGCAGTTGCAATCGAGCTGCCCGACGGCAGACTGATAACCGGAAAGACTTCTTCTCTGCTCGGCGCGAGCTCGGCGGCACTGCTCAACGCAGTAAAGCTCCTCAGCAATCAGCCCAAGGAGCAGCTGCTCATCGATCCCGGCGTTATCGAGCCGATACAGTCGCTCAAGACGAATATCCTCGGCAACAACAACCCGCGCCTGCACACGGACGAAGTTCTCATCGCGCTGACCATGAGCGCGATACAGAGCGAGCCCGCAAAGAAAGCGTTCGACGCACTCTCACTCCTGCGCGGCTGCGAGGCACATTCCTCCGTCATTCTCTCCCAGGTCGACGCGGATGTCTACCGCAAGCTCGGTATCAACCTGACCTGCGAGCCGCACTATCAAGTCAAGAAGCTCTATCACAAAGCGTAAATATAAATAATCAGCCTGCGGGGATATCCTCGCGGGCTGTTTTTTTGCAAGATGAGTCCGATAAATTGCCCTGTAAATGTCAGACCGCAAACTATGATAAAAGCCGCAACCCACGCTGAATGCATAAGTTGCGGCTCTTTTTGCTCTTTGGTCTGCGCCGAGTGGGGCTATCCTCTTTCCGGGCTGTCACAGTCGGATGCAGAAAGCGTTTTCTTTGCCCCGAAGCCGTATGCAGATACCGCGAGTGGGCAAAAAAGCGCTTAAAAGAGCAAAAGTAAATATGGCAAAAGCCGCAGCCTATGATAAAAGCCGCAACCCACGCTAAAACGCAAGTTGCGGCTCTTTTTGCTCTTTGGTCTGCGCCGAGTGCGGCTATCCTCTTTCCGGGCTGTCACAGTCGGATGCAGAAAGCGTTTTCTTTGCCCCGAAGCTGTATACAGATACCGCGAGTGGGCAAAAAAGCGCTTAAAAGAGCAAAAGTAAATATGACAAAAGCCGCAAACTATGATAAAAGCCGCAACCTACGTCCAAAAACGCAAGTTGCGGCTTTTTTGCTCTTTGGTCTGCGCCGAGTGTGACAACCCGGCTTATTTTGCGGGGACTGTGTGCCAGATGTTCTTTGCATACTCGTTTACCGCTCTGTCGGCGGCAAATCTGCCGGAGCAGGCGGTGTTCATCAGCGACATCGAGTTCCAGCGCGTTCTGTCCGCCCAGAGCTCGTCTATTTTGTTCTGCGCCTGACGGTAGTCCGCGAAGTCCGCGAGCACCATATAGGGATCGTGATAGACGATGGTTCCGCTTATTTCCGGGAACTGCTTGCCGCAGAAGCCGCGGTTTATGAAATCGATAACATTGCGAAGCTCCGCATTGTTGTTGTAGAAATTCATCGGAACATAGCCTCTGCTCCGAAGGTCGTTGACCTCGGGTGTGGTCATGCCGAAGATAACTATATTCTCGTCGCCGACCGCGTCGTGAATCTCGACATTCGCGCCGTCGAGTGTGCCGAGGGTTATAGCGCCGTTCATCATCAGCTTCATGTTGCCCGTGCCGCTCGCCTCGGTTCCGGCGAGGGATATCTGCTCGCTGACATCGGCGGCGGGCATCATATATTCAGCCATGGAGACGTTGTAGTCCTCCATGTAGACGACCTTGAGCCTGCCCTTGACATCGGGGTCGTTGTTGATGAGATCCGCGAGGGCGCAGATGAAACTGATTATCTTCTTCGCCATGAAGTAGCCGCTCGCCGCTTTTGCGCCGAAGATATAGGTGTGGGGCGTGAAATCGCCCGAGGGATTCGCCTTTATCGCGAGATATTTCGCGAGGATGTTGAGCGCGTTGAGGTGCTGGCGCTTATACTCGTGCAGGCGCTTGACCTGAACGTCGAAAATGGAGTTCGGGTCGAGCTCGATGCCGGTCTTCGCCTTGACGCGCTTTGCGAAGTCCGCTTTGTTCGCGGTCTTTATCTTCTCTATCTCCGCGAGCACCGCGGGGTTATCTTTATATTTTGCAAGCTCTGAGAGGCACTCGGCGTTATATACGAACTCGCCGCCGATAAGGTCGCTGAGCATCGAGGTCAGGCGCGGGTTTGCCTGGCAGAGCCAGCGGCGGTGGGCGATGCCGTTTGTGACATTGCAGAACTTGTCGGGCGTGAGGGTATAGAAGTCGTGGAACACGCTGTCCTTGAGTATCTCGCTGTGGAGAGCGGAGACGCCGTTGACGCTGTGGCAGCAGGCAACGCAGAGGTTCGCCATGCGCACGACTCCATTCGAGATAACAGCCATTCTCTCGACCTTATTAGCGTCGTGGGTCTGCTCCCAGACGCTGCTGCGGAAGCGGTTGTCTATCTCCTTGACTATCTGATATATTCTCGGCAGCAGGCGACGGAAGAGATCCTCGCTCCAACATTCGAGAGCCTCGCTCATGACGGTATGGTTCGTGTAGGCGAAAACTTTCGACACAACATCCCATGCGTCATCCCAGCTGTAGCCGCACTCGTCAAGCAGCAGGCGCATAAGCTCGGGGATAGCGAGGGTCGGGTGGGTGTCGTTGATATGGATAGCCATCTTGTCGCAGAGATTGTCGAGCGAGCCGTACTTGCGCAGGTGGCGGTTGATGATATCCTGAACGGATGCGGAGACGAGGAAATACTGCTGGCGCAGGCGAAGGCTCTTGCCCTCGGGATGGTTATCCGCGGGATAGAGCACCTTGCTTATGACCTCAGCCATGGCGTTTTGCTCCATGGCGCGCAGGTAATCGCCCTGGTTGAAGGAGTTCATGTCTATCTCGGAGCTCTTTGCGCTCCAGAGACGCAGGACGCTGACGCCCTTGCCGTCCTTGCCGGCGACCATCATATCGTAGGGAACGGCGTGAACCTTCTTCGCGTTCTCTATATCGACGCTGTGATAGCCGTCCTCCCAGCGGTCAACGACATTGCCCTCGAAACTGACGTCAACGCTCTTCTCCTCGCGCGCAACGAGCCATACCTCGCCGCCGGGGAGCCAGAAATCGGGCATCTCGGTCTGCCAGCCGTCAACGAGCTTCTGCTTGAAGATACCGTATTCGTAGAGAATGGAGTAGCCCATTCCAAGATATCCGTCGGTTGCCAAAGCGTCGAGATAGCACGCCGCGAGACGGCCGAGACCGCCGTTGCCGAGACCCGCGTCCGGCTCGCAGTCATAGAGCTTGTCGAGCTTGATGCCGAAGTCTTTGAGTGCCTCCTCCATGACGGGGATGAGGTTGAGATTATAGAGCGTGTTCTTGAGCGATCGTCCCATGAGGAACTCCATACACATATAGTACACGCGCTTCGAGCCGCTCTCTTCGCAGCGCTGTTCAAACTCGTGTCTGCCCTGTCTGAGCATATCGCGGGTTATCATCGCGATAGCCTTGTAAAACTGCTCGTAGTTGGCCTCCTCGGGAGTTACGCCGAAAAAGTGAGAGAGCTTTGCGGTGATCTGCTCCTCGGCGGCCTTCTTTGTCAGTGAATAATCCATTGTATCAAACCTTTCGTTTGCTTGTGCAGCATATACTGCCGGATATATAAAAATATACCAGATGTTATTTTATACCGAAAATGTAAATAATACAACCGAATACTCGCAATTACTGCTCGAACGCCCTCAGAAAAAACGAACTCCCCGGCGAGAATTTTCAATAAAAATGCCTAAAAATGTCAGACACGATTAAAAAAACAAGTATTGTTTACAATTTGTTCATATTTATGTATACTTGATGCAACACGGCGCAATTATTCTATATGTGTACCTAAGAGGTACTGAAGAGACAACTACCTATCTGGTTTTAATAATTGTCAACTTCTTTTTTCATTTTTATTTTCTCTTTCCCCAAAGCTAAAGCCGAATGCTGCACACATTCGGCTTTAACTTTTTTTCGGGGAACTTTTTTATTTTTACAGGTCGTCTACATCCTGCACGGGCTGCGAGCCGTCGAGCGGAGTGCCCGAATAACTGCCGAGAACGTCGGTCGGGATGACTCCCTCTTTGTTCATCGGGTCGTTGTACTGCGGAATTTCGATTATCTTTTTCTTCTGCTTTTTCGGCTTGTCCACAAAAAATTCTCCTTTCTTTGCGTTTGCGTTTTTAGCTTTCCGCGCGGGCGCGCCGATATTCCGCGAAGAAGAAAGTTGAATTTGCTCGTTATTTTTGATAGAATCATCTTGTCCGAAAGACGGAGGTGCAAAAAATGAAAAATTTCAAAAAATATATTGCCGCTTTGCTGATTTTTATTCTCGCGCTGAGCCTTTGCTCCTGCTCGCTGATTGATCGTCTCAAGCCCGCTCCCGCGCCGGAGACGGTCAGGCTGACCTTTCCCGAGGGTACGACTGTCATTCAGGCGGCGCAGAAGCTCGAAGAGGGCGGCGTATGCACAAAAGACGAGTTTATCTCGGCGGTCAACAACACCGAACGGGACAACAAATTCGTTAAAGCTATAAACAATCCGCAGGAGCGCCCGTTCCTGCTCGAGGGCTATATCTATCCCGACACATATGATTTCTATGTCGGCGAGGGCGCGGAAAAGGCGCTCGGACGCTTTCTCGCAAACACTGAATCGAAGCTCACAGACGATATGTATGCTAAAGCTCAAAAAATCGGCATGTCCATGGACGAGATAATCACGCTCGCTTCGATAATCCAGCAGGAGGCATCGGTGCCGTCGGTCATGGCGAATGTCTCCTCCGTGCTCCACAACAGGCTCAATTCATCGAGCTATCCGCGCCTGCAGTGCGACGCGACGGTTTTCTATTTAAAGCGCAGCGTCAAGCCGTATATAAGCGAGGATCAGGCGGACAAGTACGATGAGTTTTACAACACCTACGACCGCAAGGGGCTCCCGGCGGGTCCGATAACGAACCCCGGAATTGAAGCGATAAACGCCGCGCTGAACCCGGCGGACACGAACTACTATTTCTTCGTCACCGACAACGACGGCAACTACTATTTTGCAAAGACATATCAGGAGCATCTGAAAAACTGCAAAGCAGCGGGGGTCGCGCAGTAAAAATTTTGCAAATATTGCTTCCCGTGTAATTGAATTTTTCAGCCGCGCATAGTATAATTGGATTTTAGGCAAATCAAATATACTTCATCACAGGGGTATAAAGAGGTATTATGAACGGTCTTATTGCATCGGCAAGGAAAATAGAAGAATACGGCGCACTGCTCGACTGCGTCAAAAACACCCGTCTGCCCATAGGCATGACGGGTCTTTCCCATATACACAAGGCGCATTTCGCCGCCGCGCTGAACGCGGACTGCGGCAGACCCGTGCTTGTGATAACGGCGGATGAGGCGCAGGCTTCGCGCCTTGCGCTTGACATGAAAACGCTCGGCTGCCGCGCCCTGCTCTATCCCGCGAGAGATTTTGCGTTCCGCTCGACGGAGAGCCAGTCGCGCGAATATGAGCACAGGCGGCTCGGTGTGCTCGACAAGATGCTGCGCGGCGAAGCGCAGGCGGTAATCTGCTCCGCAGAGGCGGCGTCGCAGCTGACTCTGCCGCCCGAGGAGCTTAGAAACCGCACGATTGAACTCGCCGTCGGCGACGAGATGCCGCTCGAGGATATAGTAAAAGCGCTGCTTCGCGCCGGCTACTCCCGCTCGGCGCAGGTCGACGGAGTCGGTCAGTATGCGGTGCGCGGCGGAGTGCTCGACTTCTTCACGCCCGGCGAGGAATATCCCTGCCGCCTCGAGCTGTGGGGCGACGAAATAGACAGCATGGCGTATTTTGATATAGAAACTCAGCGCCGCACGGACAACATTGAAAAGATAAAAATAACCCCGTCAAACGAGATTCTCCCGCCCGACACGGACGAATTCGTCGAGCTGCTCGAGCGTTTTCGCTCGGAGATACGCGGCAAGGGTGCTACCAAGGCGCGCGAGTGCGTTGACAAGGATATCGACAGAATAAAGGGCGGTCTGCGCCTGCAATCGACGGACAAATATATGCCCCTGCTCTACGATGTGGCTTCAATATTCGACTACGCGAAGGGCTATATTCTCTGCGTGAGCGAGAGCTTTTCCGTCAAGGAGCGGTTTAACGCCGCCATCGGGCTCATGCACGAGGCGATGAAGGCGATGTTCGAGGAGGGCGAGCTCTGCCCCGGACTCGACAGATTTTCTCTGCATCTCTCAGACCTGCTGAACAACTATGAGCATATGGGCGCCATATACATGGACAATCTGCCGCGAGGCGGATTCGACACGCCCGTAAAGGAGCTCATCGGCGTCAACGCAAGGCAGATAACAGCGTGGAACGGCTCGTTTTCCGTTCTCAAGGACGACCTCGACGCGCTGACGGACAGAAATAAACGCACCTGCGTTATCTTCGCGGGCACGCGCAAGGCCGCCGACGCACTGCGCGGCGATCTTATAGACGACGGCTACAGCGCGCTCTACATGGACGAACTGCCGAACGAACTGGCTCCCGGCACGCTGACCGTTGTGCCCGGCTGTCTCTCGGCGGGATTTGAATATCCGCTGGCAAAAATAACCGTATTTACCCACTCCGGCAGAGCGGCGGTCGCTCAGCCGAAGAGAAACGTCCGCAAAAGCTCGAACGCATTCCACAGCCTCGATGAACTGCACCGCGGCGACTATGTCGTTCATGTCGCGCACGGTATCGGCATATTCGAGGGCATAAACAAGCTCGAAGCGAGCGGCACGATAAAAGATTATATCAAAATTCGCTATGACAAGGGCGACATTCTCTATGTCCCGGTCACTCAGCTCGACCAGGTCTCTAAATACATCGGTCCGTCCGGCGACGACAAGCCCGTCCGCCTCAACAAGCTCGGCGGCAAGGACTGGCAGAAGACCCGCTCGCGCGTGCGCAGTGCGGTCAAGGATATGGCAAAAGAGCTCACGGAGCTGTATTCGCGCAGGCTCAAAATCGAGGGTCACGCATTCTCGCCCGACACGGATATGCAGAGCGACTTTGAGCGCAGGTTTGAGTTCGATGAGACCTCGGATCAGCTCAGATGCATCGATGAAATAAAGGGCGACATGGAGAGAAGCTGCCCCATGGACAGACTGCTCTGCGGCGACGTTGGCTTCGGCAAGACGGAGGTAGCACTTCGCGGCGCGTTCAAGTGCGTTGCGGACGGCAAGCAGTGCGCTATTCTTGTGCCGACCACAATTCTCGCCTATCAGCACTATCAGACGGTGCTCAAAAGAATAGAGGGCTTCCCGGTCGAGGCGCGTATGCTCTCGCGCTTCTGCTCGAAAAAAGAGATCGAAGATACGATAACCGGTCTGAGGCGCGGAAGCGTCGACATCGTTGTCGGTACACACAGACTCATATCAAAAGATGTTCAGTTCCGCGACCTCGGGCTGATAATAATAGACGAGGAGCAGCGCTTCGGCGTGGCTCAGAAAGAGAAGCTCAAGGAGCTCTATCCCAAGGTCGACGTTCTGACGCTGACCGCGACGCCCATACCGAGGACGCTCAACATGGCGCTCTCCGGAATACGCGACATGTCAATACTCGAAGAAGCGCCGCACGACCGCTCGCCGGTGCAGACCTATGTTGTCGAGCACAATCCCGAGATGCTCGCGCAGGCGATGAACGCGGAGCTCAGGCGCGGCGGTCAGGTATATTATCTGCACAACCGCGTTGAGAGCATCGAGCACACGGCGGCGGCGATAAAAGATATGCTGCCCGACGCCGTTGTCGGCATAGCCCACGGCAAGATGAGCGAAGACGAACTGAGCGAAGTCTGGCGCAAGCTGCTCGAGGGCGAGATAGATATATTGGTATGCACGACTATAATCGAAACGGGCGTTGATGTTCCGAATGTCAACACCCTTATAATTGAGGACGCTGACCGCATGGGTCTCGCCCAGCTTCATCAGATACGCGGGCGCGTCGGACGCTCGTCGCGCAGAGCGAGCGCGTATCTCACATTCAGACCCGGCAGGGAGCTGACGGAGATAGCCACGAGCAGGCTCGACGCGATAAGAGAATTCACGGAGTTCGGCTCGGGCTTCAAGATAGCCATGCGCGACCTCGAACTGCGCGGTGCGGGCAATGTGCTCGGCGCACAGCAGCACGGACACATGGAAGCTGTCGGCTACGAGATGTATCTTCAGATGCTCGAACAGGCGATAAGCGAGGAGCGCGGAGACCAGACAAAGAAGCCGAAGAAGGAATGCCTCGTCGACCTGCCGATAGACGCGCACATCCCGCCGACATATATCGAGAGCGTGCCGCAGAGGCTCGGCATCTACCGCCGCATCGCGGACATAACCTCGCGCGCAGATGCGGACGATGTCACGGATGAGCTCATCGACCGCTTCGGCGAGCCGCCCGCTCCAGTGCTCGGACTGATAAGGACTTCACTGCTCCGGGCGTATTCCGCCCAGCACAATATCTATGAGATCGGGCGCAAGGGCGACAAGCTGCTGCTCTATATCGACGACCTCGATATGCAGGAGATCTCCGCCATAGCCGCGGGCTTCCCCGGCAGGGTGACAGTCAGCGCCGCAGGCAAGCCGCACATAGCAGTGCGCATCATGCCGCAGGATAAGATGCTCGACCTGCTCGAAAAAGTGCTCATGCTCATGAACACCGCGAATAAACAGAAAGACAGCTGACCGAAATCAGCTGTCTTTTTTCAAAAAAGGGAAGCGGCCGGCTGACAGATATCAGACGGTCGCTTGTCTTCTCCCCAAATAGATGCTGCACGCTTAGCGCACAGCCTAGCTTCTTTTTTCATAAGGCTATTATATACTGTTTCTGTTTGGGAAGTCAATATTTTTCGCAATAAATAATATTTTATAAAATGTTCTACAATAAATTGCAAGAGGTCGCAACGACCAAATGCAATTTATTTTTTTATTTATTTTGGCTTTTGCCTATGGCGAGGATAGAGCAATGCAGAGGTGCAACTCGAGCGCGTTATAGGATTTTAGCATAAGGGGACAACGGGAGCGGGGAGCTCCCCGCTCCCGTTGAACTCACAAATAAAACAAAGGAGGAGCGCAACAATGAATATCCGCTATATGAGCTACGACCAAAGAAAAGAGCTTGAAACTATGTACGCAGCAAACGCCGAAATTAACGACATAGCCGCTCGCCTGGGCGTAAATCACGTTACCGTATATAGAGAACTAAAGCGCGGCGAAACGGGCGAACTTGACAAAAACGGGCGTATGGCTTATAGCGCAGAACTCGGGCAAAAAACCTTAAACGAAAATTTCCGCCGCCGAGGAAATCGAAAAGCTACGGCAAATAAATAATAAAACGGAGTGATTTTGTTATGAAACACATTTTATCTTTTAGCGGAGGTAAAGACTCTACGTACCTTGCAATTTACCTTGTAGAAAACAGCTATCCGCTCGACGAGGCGGTAATGTTTGATACGGGCTGGGAATTTCCACAAATGTACAAACATATTGAAAAAATGCGCGCCTATTTAGAAAATCACAATGTAGAGCTCACAGTATTAAAACCAAAACGCAGCTTTGATTATTTAATGACCGAAAAACTCGTGAAAGAGCGCAACGGTGGAGGCTGTCATTATGGCTACTCCTGGTGTGGGTTAAAAGGTTGCCGTTGGGGTACTACTGAAAAAACCGCAGCTCTCGACGAATACTCACAGAGAAACGACGGAGCTATTGTGTATATAGGAATAGCAGCAGACGAGCCCGAACGACTCGAAAAAGAGCGCAAACTTTTTAAGCGTTTTCCTCTCGTTGATAATGGAATTACCGAGGCGGAGTGTTTGACGGGTTGCTACGAACGAGGGTTTACCTGGGAGGGACTATACGAAAAATTAGACCGTGTAAGCTGCAAGTTTTGTGCGTTGAAAAACCTAAAAGAGCTCCGAAATATTTATTTTGATATGCCCGAGGTTTGGGAGGAATTAAGAGAAAAACAAAAGCTAACAGATAAACCGTACAAAGGCGACGGAAAAAGCGTGTTTCAGCTTGAAACTCGTTTTAAGCTCGAAAAAGAACGTCAAGACGCAGGCTTATCAATTACAAATAGAGAGTTTTACTCTTTACTAACAGAGCGATTAAAGGAGGCGCAAAAATGACAGAGCAAAAAGAACGCCTCAAAAAACTATACGCCCTCGCCTTGCGCGGCGTTGGCGGAGAAAAAGAGCAAGCCCAGGCTATACTCGATAAACTGCTTAAAAAGTATGCTATGACGCTTGACGACCTCGACGACGAGGTTATACAAGAGTACGACCTCGAGTATCACGGCAAAGAGCAAGACCGTATTTTAATGCAGACCGCATATAAAGTTACGGACGATAAAAACGCGTTCAACCACTTGCAATATAACCATAGCGGCAGAGCTTGCCGTACTCGCCTACGCGTGCGCTGCACCGCTGCTCAAAAGGCAGAGATAGAGTTTTTGTTTAGCTTTTATGTAAGGCTTTGGGAAAAAGAAAAAGAGGCTTTGTTACAAGCGTTTTTTCAAAAGCACCGAATTTTTGGAAATCTCAAAGACGGAGAAAGCGGAGCGGAGCTTTCTCCCGAGGAATTGTTAAAGCTCGAGCTTATGATGAAAGGGCTATCGGACGAACAGCCATTAAAGCAGCTCACGGGCGGAGCGGGAGGTGTTTAATAATGCCGAGTGTATGGTGTTATAACGAGGAGTGTAAATACCTCAAAGGCAACGAATGTATGGCGGATATGATAGAGCTTGACGAGTACGACGCTTGCGGCACCTTTGAAAACTACAAAGACGACAAGGAGTACAAAGCCGAATACTTCATAGCCGTAAATACGAAAGACAAAAGGCGCGGGCGAGCCGCAAAGAGAGGAAAGAAAATTACAATTAACGGAATTGAATTTTTTACAGACTCTCCGCCACTCGAGGGAGAAAACGCTATATACATTACGCACGCTCGAACAGGTTTAGCTTGCGGCACCGTTGAATTAGTTAAAAAGCATTGGGAGCAGTTTATAAAAGCTCAAGAGAAAGTCGCAGATATAAACACGCTGCCTCTTGCGGAATATGACGAAAAATCACGTAAGTATTTAATAAAGGAGGTATCACAATGTGCAAACCCGTAAAGTGCCCGCAATGCGGACACGAATTTACACCCGAGAGGGCTATTAAATCGGGAGCCTGGACTCCCGAGGAGGACGAGCTGTTACTGAACGGCTACCAAAAGGAGCGGAAAACCATTGCCGAGCTCTCGGACGAGCTCAACCGTTCCCAGGACGCAACCCGCAACCGCTTATTTGTCCTCCGCGGCGGAGGCAAGCCTAAAGGCGTTACGGCAAGCGTGCAGCTCACAGCGAAAGAATACGACGAAATGAGAGCGGCACGCCAGGAAGTAAAGAACGCCCGAAAGCTCGTAGAGCAAGCAAAGGACACCGAGCGCGAGCTCGCCGCCTTTTACGCTCTCGGTAAGCAGCTTATAAACGCAAGGCAAAACAAGCGAGTTATCGCCCCTTTGTTTGAGGAACTCGAGCGGCTCGTTAATGCCTACAAGTTTTAGGAGGCAAGCCGTGCGAGAATACAGGCGTAAAGAATTACGCGAGAGGGAGCGCCTCGGCTACTCGCGTATATCGGCGGGGCGGCAATGCTGCTACATAATCAAACAAGCAGCCGCCGCAAAACTGCGGGGCTTTCGCTCCCGCTTTAAGCTATGGACTACGAGAGGCAAAAGCTGTAAGCGTTGTTGCTTACGGTGCAAATATTTCGGCTATTGCAGCCCCGATTTTAATAACGATAAGGAGTAAAAGTTATGAACGACAATATTTTACGCGCTATTGAGTCACTTTGCGACGATATAGCCACCAACACAAACGCAGAGGACAACCAAAAGAGAGCAAATGCAATTTTAGTTCTTGCTTTCGGCGGGATATTCACGCCCGAGGAAATCGAGGAGGACTACACCGAGGACGACTCCGTAGCGGGAGCGGAAAAAGATAAAATCAAATTTCCGAAACCTGGCGAGCAATTCGAGTATAACGGCGTTAAGTTTACCGCTCTCGGAGAGGAGCAGGGCGGCGTGCTTGCCATTGTTTCGGAACTGCTCGAGGAGGAAATGCCGCTCGACGAAAACAATAAAAACGACTGGCGCACCTCTTCGCTCCGTAAATACCTTAACGGAGAATACCTCGAACAATTCAACCGCGGCGACCTCCTCCCGTTTGTATCGGACTTGACCTCCGACGACGGTATGAAAGACTACGGCACCGCCGAGGATTACGTTTTTCTCCTCTCGTGCGACCTTTACCGCAAATACAGAGAGTCCGTGCCGCGCTTTAATAATTGGTGGTGGACGCTTACGCCCTGGACTTGCAGCCCGTCCAACGCGCACCACGCGCGCATTGTCTACTCCTCGGGCGGAGTGGGCCACAGCGGTGCGTACTCCGGTTTCGGAGTAGCCCCCGCTTGTCTGTTCAATCCTAAAATCTTTGAATAATCCGCCTCGATAGAGGCGAGAAAGAGAGGACATTATGGAGCATATAAAAATCGAAAAAGACGGCTCTATGTCTATTCCCGCACCTGGCAATATGAAAATCACGGTTGAAATGACCGAGGGACTCTTTGAGGAGTTTTTGCAATTCCGAAAGAGTAAAGATAGCTACGAAAACAACGCCGCCCGAGAAATAGAAAGCTTGCGCCGCCGTATGGAATTTTTAGCAAAAGCGGTTATTGACTCGGTGGAGGGCAAAACTGCCAAAGCAAAAAAAGAGGCTAAAGAGGAGGCTCTCGAGCTTGCTAACGACTGGTTTTGTTGAGAGGTGCCCGTATGACGAATGAGGAATTAAAAACCGCGCTCGTCAGCGGGTGCCCCGTAGAAAGCGGCGGAATTGTATATAAGTGCGTTTCGGCTATCATTTACCGATACCGTAACGGGAAACTTGACATTTCCGCCGAGGTTACAGACTATTGCGGGCACAGCATTTCAATCATAAGCCCCGAGCGGGCAAAAATCGTAGAAAGCGAGGTTAAACAATGAACGCAATTATTATAACAGCGATTATCTGCGCTACCCTGGTTTTGCTCACATTTATAAATAAAAAGAAATAGGAGGCTTTGCTATGACTTCGGCAAACGGAAACAGACAGCACAGGACAAGCTCGGCTCCGAGCGACAGCAAAAGAGCCGCTCGCGGAAAATGTAAGCGGCAATTTATTACCTTTATTATATGTGTATTCCTCGTGGGAGGAATTGCAGGAGGGCTCATTGTCGGAGGAGTACAAGCCCTCGGCGGGAATGGCGCAAAAGAGCAACCGCCCTACGGCACACGCGACGGCAAAAGCGTAACAGAAAACGGCGAGCTTATGCTCATACAAGACGCAGCGGGTTTTACCCCTCTCGATTGCGAGCTTTCGGAGGAACTGCAAGAGTTTACATATTATATGTGCCGCGCCTATTATATCGACTTTGACTTTGCAATGTCGCTTATGTTCTCCGAGTCCTCGTTTAACGCCGCCGCGGTAAGCCAGGACGGGCACGATTTCGGCTTAATGCAAATAAGAGACTGTAATAACGATTGGCTCAAAGAGGAGCTCGGCGTTACCGATATGCTCAACCCTTACGAGAATATCCGAGCGGGTTTATATATCCTCCGCGGGCTCTTTGAAAAGTACAACGACAGCTCAAAGGTTGTTATGGCGTACAAAATGGGCGAATACGGAGCCTCGGTACTTTGGGACAAAGGCGTATACGAAACGACTGCCTCGCAGCGGGTGCTCGCCCAGGCGGACAAATTCGCCGCAGAGAGGAGCGGCAGCAATGAACAATAAAATAATTCAGTCAATCCACCACGAGCACGGCGAAAATATCCTTAATGGCGTAAAACGCTATGAAATAAGAAAGACCGCCCCGAAAAGCGGAAACTTCCCATACATTATATATCTATACGAAACCGAGCGCCCATACAGAGGCGCAGACAATACGCTACACCCTGGCGCGGGAGCGGTTATCGGCTTTTATATATGCAAGGCGATTATAAAAACAAACGCTTTCGGCGCAGCTCTCTACAAAAGCAACACGCCCGAGGAGGCGGCAACAAGAAATCGAATAGCATACACGGCGTGTTTAACCGAAAAGCAACTTACAGAGTACGCAGGCGGCAAAGACATTTCCGTCTATGTAGTGAGCAACCCTATACGCTTTCCGAAACCTCGCCCGCTCTCGGATTTCGGCTTAACACGTGCTCCGCAGAGTTGGCAGTATTTGAAGTAAATAAAAAAGGGCTTATCAAGCCGCAAACTTGATAAGCCCCGTAGCGCCTTTGTGCTACCGATTAACTACATATATAAGTATAGCACAACGGCAGCGAAAAGTCAATAGTTAAGCAAGGAGCGAGCGGCTCTATTTCGGGCTCGTAATGGATAATAACTTAACGACCAAAACAGAGCACAAGGCACCCCGAGGAAATAAAACCCGTCCTCCCTCAAAAAAATAAATATTCTTTTTGTGAGTGTGGAGAGAGGCGGAGAAGTGAGGGGGTGCTCGCAGCGTTGTTGAAAGAGTGTGTAAACTCGTAGAGTTTTCCACGCTTTCAATAATGCGGAGAGTAGGGGGAGAGAGGAGGTGCCTCTCTCTTTAAGGCGGGCTCCGTCCCGCCGCTCTCTTGCTCCTCTCTCCCCCTTTATTGGCTTTGAAATGCAATTACCTTTTGAGGTTAGCGCAATTTTGTTAATTCAAAGGTCGTCAGCGGCAAATGCTCGCTCGACAAATTCCCTTATGGAAAACTAAAGCGTTAAACCTCGGGGCTTGGGGCAGAGCCCCAAAAGGAAACAACGGAGGTAAAACTATGCGCTGTCTATACAGAGAAAAAATACATAAATGCGGCGAGTTTTTGGAAGTCGATATTTTCCCCGTTTTTGAATATCAGCGCGGGCGCAGCAAGAAAAGAAAACCGACAACGGAAACACAGCAGCGGCTAAACCAACGTAACGCCGAAAGAAAGCTCACGCGCCTACTGAACACGAATTTTACAAAGCGCGATATACGCTTTGATTTAACATATAGCGACGAGAATTACCCCGAAACGCCCGAGAACGCACAACGGCAAATGCAAAATTTCCTCCGTCGCGTTAAGCGTTACCGCGCAAAGCATAATTTGCCCGAGCTTAAATACGTTGCCGTTACCGAGGTGGGAAAAGAAAACGGGCGGCTGCACCACCATATCGTTATGAGCGGCGGCGTTGATATAAACACCCTTGCGGAAATATGGGGCAAAGGCTATACGACGGCAAAGCCGTTACAGTTTGACGAGTTCGGTATAACGGGCATTGCGGTATATCTCGTAAAAAGCCCGATACTCGGCAAGCGTTGGAGCGCGAGCCGCAACCTCGAGCAGCCGAAAACGTCCGAACGCGACGGCAGAATACCGCAGTACAAAATACGCGAGTTTGGAAACAGCGGCAACGACAACCGCGCAGAGCTTGAGCGTCTTTATGAGGGCTACGCCCTGGCAGACTGCAAGCCGTATTACAACGAAATCAACGGCGGCTATTATATAACCGTCCGTATGTATAAAAAGCCCGCTCCGAAACGGAGCAGAAAGCGAGGGAAACTATGACGCAAAAACGAGAGGAGAAAAAGAAAATGTCAATGTATATCTTTCCCGCCGTCCTTATAGCGCTTGACGTGGGAGCGGCTGTTATGTGCTTTATCGGCAAGGACTACAAAAAGGGCGTATACTGGCTCGCTGCGGCGGTGCTGAATATATGCGTAACTTTTTAACGGAGGTAAAACTATGAATTACTTTAAGGCAGCGGAGCAAGTGCTCTCCTCTGTCCCTACTCTCGAGCGGGCATTGGAGAATTTACAGCATAGGCGCGATAGGCTGATAGAAAGCGGAGCTCCTCAGGAGCCTGGCGCGATTGATTACAGCAAGCCGTTTACGGACTCGCATTACGTAAGCGACACTCTTAACGAGCTTTTGGAGCTTACCGAGTGCTCGCGCAATATTGCGGAAACGCAGCGCAAGCTCGCAGAAATTAAGGGCATTATCGACCAACTGAAAGACGAGTATAAAAAGCTCGTCGTTTTGTGGTACCTCGAAAAAAAGCCGAAAGAGGCAGTTATGGAGGAGCTATACATACAGTCATTAAGCACCGTTTATGACCTCCGTAACCGCGCCGTAGCGGAGTTTGCTTTGCTCTACTTCGGCGGCTCTGCCCTGGGCTCAATTTAGGCAATCGAAATAAAGCCGTATAGAAACTTGCTTTAAGCCGTGCTAAACTGATACCGTAGAAATAGACGGTAAGGCGGGCGGCTTATAGCTGCTCGCTTTGTCGTTGTATCGGGAGCAAATATAACTCACTATACGGCGGAGAGGGCGGGACGCTGTTATATGCAAGATTTCGCAAAGGCATTTTATTTAAGCAAAGCCTGGCGCGATACCAGGGAATATATATACAAGCGCGATATGGGCTTATGCGTTCGCTGCGGCAAGGCGGGCGCAATAGTCCACCACAAAATATATTTAACGCCGCAGAATATAAACAATCCCGCTATCACACTATCGGAGGATAACCTCGAGTTGCTATGCCGTGAATGTCACGCCATAGAACACGAGGGACAGCTACCGACAGCAAGCGGGCTTATGTTTGACTCCGAGGGAAACCTCGTAGAAAAGGAGGGTAAGTATGGGAGCTGATGTATGCGAGCTCGTAGTATATACGCAGAACGGAGCAGTTACGTTCCAGGTCAAGGCTACGGCTGATAACTTTGAGGACAGAGTAGCCGAGGCGCTCGAGGAGGGCACCGTTATTCTCGAGCTTGTGGACGGCGGGAAAATTATTCTCTGCGCGATTAACGTTGTAGCAATCGAGGTACACGCAGCGGCAGAGAGCAGCAATTCCTCTGTAAAAAATTTCACTGCTACACCCCCCACTTAAAAAAAGCTATATGCCTTTTAATGAACCGTGTTTAAGCCCCTTTTATGACCGCCCCAGGCGTGTATAACCCCCCTACCCTTACAGACAAAAGAAAGGAGAAACAGCGTGGACGATACATTATATGCGCGACAGAAAAAAGAACAAAACAGAATTAAGAAATTGTATAAAAATCTGCCGAAAGATAAGCTCGAAATTGCAAAAAAACTAATGGAAAGAGCCGCCTATATGCTCGTTTCTCTCGAGGATATGGAGGAAAAAATCAACGAGGACGGGCTCGTAGTTAAAATGCCGCAGGGCTCCTACACTATCGAGCGCGCGCACCCGTTATTACAGCCGTATAACGCTATGGTTAAGAACTACAACGCCACCTTAAAACAGCTCAACGACCTACTGCCGAACGCAGACGCAGAGGCGGCGGGACAGGCACTTATGATGTTTGCAACCAAACCGAGCAGGGCGGCAAAATCGGGTTGAATTGGGTAAAAGAATACTACCGCCGCATAGAGTGCGGCGACATAGTAACGAGTAAGCGGGTTAGAGCTGTTTACTCGCGGCTCGTTGCCGAAATGGACGCAGCTAACGACGACTCGCCGTATTATTTCGACGAGGAAACGGGCGAGCGTCCTATTTTGTTTATCGAAACATTTTGCAAGCAGTCCCAGGGCACCATAGGCGCGCCTCTTGAGCTTGAGCTATTCCAAAAAGCATATATACAACTGCTTTTCGGTTGGCTCGAAAAAGAAACGGGCTACCGCCGTTTCCGCGAAACAATGTTTTTGTGCGGACGCAAAAACGGCAAGTCTACTTTGCTTTCGGGCATTGCCCTTTATATGCTCATTGCAGATTATGAGGGCGCGGCGGAGATATACTCCGTTGCGACAAAGAAAGACCAGGCAAAAAAGGTATTGACCGAGGCTGTCAATATGGTTAAGCAGTCGCCCGAGCTGCGGGCGGTTGTCAAAAAGCGCAGAAATGATATTTATTTTCCCGCGACCTCCTCTATCTTTGAGGCGCTCGCGTCGGACTCCAACACCCTGGACGGCTTAAACTCTCACGCCGTTATAATCGACGAGCTGCACGCAATCCGCGACCGCAATTTGTACGAGGTTATGAAACAGTCTACCTCGTCGCGCCGTCAGCCTCTCGTTGTTATGATAACGACCGCGGGCACCGTGCGCGAGTGCATTTTCGACAATATGTACGAGCTTGCCGCAGACCTTGCGGACGGTAAGAAAAAAGACGATACCTTTTTGCCGATACTCTACGAGCTCGACAGCCGCGACGAGTGGACTAATCCGCAAATGTGGATTAAAGCTAATCCAGGGCTCGGGAAAATCAAGCAGTATAAAACGCTCGCTAACTTTGTTGAGAGGGCGAAAAACTCGCCCGCAGACTTACCAGGCGTTCTATGCAAGGATTTTAACATACGCGAAAATGAAAGCGCCGTATGGCTTTCCTTTGAGCAGATTAAAAACGCGGCGACGTTTGCTATTGACGACGTTTACAATACCTACGCTATCGGCGGTTGCGACCTCTCGGCTACAACCGACCTTACAGCAGCAACGCTGCTTATACGCAAGCCGAACGACAAAACGGTTTACGTTTTGCAGCAGTATTTTTTACCACAAGCCCGCGTTGAACACCTCGAGGAGAAAAACACAAACGAGGCACCCTATCGGATATGGGCGGAGCGGGGCTTGCTTACGATATGCGAGGGCAGCCGCGTAAACTTCTCCGACGTAACAGCGTGGTTTGTGCAAATGCGCGACGAGCATAAAATAGACGCTTTCAAGGTCGGCTATGACCGCGCGCTCGCGGGCTACTGGGTGGAGGAAATGAAAAGCAACGGCTTTACTATGGAGCCCGTAGCTCAAGGCGCTTTCACTTGGAGCCAACCTATGCGCGAAATGGGAGCGGCTCTTACCGACAAAATAGTTAATTACAACAATAACCCTATTTTGCTTTGGTGCCTATCAAATACCGCCGTTAAGAAAAGCGGCTTAAACAATATCCAACCCGTTAAGATAACCGATAAACGCCGCATAGACGGCGCGGTATCGCTGCTTAACGCGTGGGTTATCTACGTCAAATACTTTGACGACTATATGTATAACGTGGGGTGACACAATGAAAGAAATACGAGGGCTTTTTGAGGCTATATTCGGGAAAAAGCCACAGAAAACAGACGGCTACACCGAGTACAAGCTCTTAAATTCCTATCAATCAAATTTTGTACCATTCTCGGGCAATGCCTGGGAGGTTAATATGGTGCGAGCTGCCGTCCATTCTTTCGCACGCCGCGCGGCGACGGTACAGCCGCGGCACATTAGACGCGGCGACGGAAAGGTGCTTGACGTAGAGAGCAGCACATACAACAACATTTTACAGTTTAAGCCTAACCCGACGACAACGGCTTATAAATTCTATTACCGCCTGGCGGCGCAGTACAAGCTATATAACAACGCGTTTGCATATCCCGTATGGAATGAGGCGACGGGCAGACTCGAGGCAATTTATAATATCAACGCCCAGGAGATTACCTTACTCGACCACGAGGGCGAGCTGTTTTGTAAATTCCGCTTTAATAACGGGAAATCGTACATTTTCCCGTATGCGGACTTGGTGCATATCGGCTCAATGTTTGCAGATAACGACGTTTTCGGCTCCGATAACGGAGCGCTTATGCCCGTTTTGAAAACGGCAAACACCTTTAACCAAAGTATGAGCAAGTTTGCCGAGCTCGTAGCGGTTGTGCGCGGTATTTTGAAAGTGCAAGCCTCCACAAAAAACGAGGACTTAAACCGCCGCCGCGACGATTTTATACGTGACAACCTCAAAATGGAAAGCAACGGAGCGGGCGTTATCGTTACGGATAACAAGTACGATTACACCCCGATTACTGACAAGCAAACGCCGTTACCTACGGGACAGTTGCAGTATATCAAAGACGAAATATACGACTACCTCGGCACAAATGACGCTATCGTACAAAATAAAGCCACACCCGAGCAAGAGGAGGACTTTTACGACGGCGAAATCAAGCCCTTTTACGTACAGCTCGCCCAGGCGCTCACAAACTGCATTTTTTCCAAAAAGGAGCGCGGCTACGGCAACGAAATAACCGTAGAGGGTAACAAGCTGCAATTTGCAAGGACGAGCGACAAGCTCGCCGTTGTAAAATACTTGTCCGATATTGGCGGCTTAATGCTCGACCAGGCATTAACCACGCTCGGCTATCCGCCTATCGGCGGCGAGGAGGGCAAGCGCCGCGTACAGACGCTTAACGTCGTAAACGCAAACAAAGCCGACGAGTACCAGTTAGGCACCGACACAAAGAAAGAGGAGCCGCCCGAGGACGGCAACGACAACGGAGAGGGCACCGCACCTACTGCGGCACCCGACGACAAGAAAGACGAGGAGGAAACATAATGCCATATAAACCGAACGAGCGGGAATACCGAGCGGCAGAGCCGTTTACACTTCCCGACGAAACCAATGCCGACGAGCTCGTGCTCCGAGGTACGCCTATTGTCTTTGATACCCCTACCGTGCTTTTTGAGGCGGACGGTATCGAGTATAAAGAAGTTATCGCCCGCGGCGCGCTTGACAGCTGCGATATGAGCGATTTTATCTTTAACCGAAATCACGGGCAGAACGACTCTACCGTATACGCCCGCACCCGTAATAATTCCCTCACTTACAACATCACGGAGCGAGGGCTCGATATTGCGGCTTTCCTCGACAAAGAGGACGAGCGGCACCGCAATTTACACCGAGATATTCAAAAACGCCGCGTTGACAAAATGAGTTTTTCGTTCGTTGTGCGTGAGTGCAGCTATGACCGCAAAACACACACGCGGACGATAACTAAAATTAAAAAGCTGTACGACGTTTCGGCGGTGGATTTTGCCGCATACAACGAAACGAGCATTACTACGGCAAGGGACTTTTTCTCCGCGGAGCACGAGAAAGAGTTTAAGGAGCAGGAGCAGCGCCGCCGCCGTCAAATGCTGACAGCAAAAACCTACTGTTAAAAAATCAAAAAAGGAGTAAATCACTATGAAAGAACTTATTAAGAGAATGGCAGAAATCCGCAGCCGCAAGGTAGAACTGCGCGGCGTATTGGAAACCGACGCAAAAGCAGACCTCGACGCTATCGAAAAGGAGCTCCGCGAGCTTGACGAGGAATATACCAACCTCGAAAAGAGAAAAGCGGTTATCGAGGGTATCGGCGCGGGCACCGTTCCCGTAAATGAAGTGCCTAACCCTATCAACAATCGCTCTGCGGACAACTTCGACCAGGACAAGGAGTATCGCTCCGCCTGGCTCAAGCACGTTAGAGGGCTTGACCTTACCGAAAACGAACAGCGAGCGCTTACTACTGGCACCTCCTCCGCGGGCGCGGTTATTCCGACCGTAACGCAGAATAAAATCATTGAAAAGGTCAACCAGTATTGCCCGCTGCTCGACAAAATCGACCTTTTGCGCGTCCCTGGCGGCGTAAAGGTGCCCGCAGAGGGAACTACCGCAGACGCAGCGGTACATACCGAGGGCGCAACCATTACCGCAGACGGCGACACTCTCTCGAGCGTTACGCTTTCCGCCTACGAGGTTACAAAGCTCGTTACTATTTCAAAGTCCGTCGAAAAAATGGCGATTGACGCTTTCGAGTCCTGGCTCGTTAATAAAATTGCCCGCAAGATTGCCGAGAAAATCGGCAAGCTGATTATTTTCGGCACGGGCACCAACGAGGCGCAGGGTATCAACGTCATTACCTGGGGCGCTACAAACTCCGTAACGGTTGGAAAAACCGCCTCTCTTTCTGCCGCAAACGTGCAGGGTGCCGTTGCGCTGCTTAACGGCGGCTATGACAACGGCGCGGAGTGGCTTATGTCGAAATCGACTTTCTTTACCGACTTCCACCCGCTTATGAACAACTCAAAGGACAATATCGTTACCGAGGACAACGGCGTATACCGCGTTATGGGCTACCCCGTAAACTTCGACGACCGTATGACCGCGCACGAGGCTATCCTCGGCAACCTTTACAGAGGCTACCTCGGCAATATGCCCGAGGACGTTACAATTACCTCACAGTTTGTAACCCGCGAGAACGCCTACGACTTCCTCGGCTGCGCTATGTTTGACGGCAAGGTGCAGGCGACCGAGGCTTTCGTTAAAATCGTAAAGGCTACGGCTTAACGGAGGGCGAACAATGGCGGATATTTCTATACAGTACGTAGCGGGTATTCGCCAGTATCTACGCATTAACCATACACGTTTTGACGCGGAAATTACCGACCTAATAGGAGCGGCAAGAGCTGACCTCCTATTAGGCGGTATCTCCGAAAAAAAGGTAAACGACGAAAGCGACGCTCTTATAAAGCGGGCTATCGTCGTCTACGTCAAAGCGGAGTTTGGACTCGATAACGCAGACGGCGACAAGTACCGCGAGAGCTACGGTATGCTCAAGCGGCATTTAATGCTTTCGAGCGAATATACCGAGGAGGCGTAGTTATGTTATGGCGAGAAATCGGGTATTTGTGCTCGGAAAAAGAAACGCTCGACTCTCTCGGAAAACCTTTTAAGACTTTCGAGAAAAAAGAGGTTTTCTGCAATGAAAAAGGCGTTAAGCGAAACGAATTTTACCAGGCACAAGCCCAGGGCTACCGCCCCGAGCTTTGCGTAGAGATTAAGGCTTGCGACTATGCGCGAGAGGGACACTTTGAGTATGACGGGACAATGTACCGTGTTATCCGCACATATCCCGTAAAAAACGAGTGCCTCGAGCTTATATGTCAAGCCCTGGTTGCGGACGATTGACGCAGAGAGGAGGCGTTGCCTATGGCAGCAAATACAACGGCGCTTATTAAAGCTCTGCGGGAGCGGGTTAATAAAATCCTCACGACCTATTACGAGGAGGCACCGTCGAAAGACGCAGTATTTCCGTATGCGGTTATCAACGGAATTAATATTATTGACCTCGCCGCGGGCGACCTTGCCTCTTTCTATCTCGATATATGGGTAGACGAGAAACAGCCGACCGCGACCGAGCAGCTCGAGAGCTTATGCGACACACTCCGTAATGAGCTTACGGGTGCCGTAATTGCCGAAAGCGGCGTTTTCGCCGCGCATATCGGCTTTGACAATCAAAACGCTATTGCCGACAGCGAATACGATATAGCGCATAGGCGTTTATCTATGTCGGCTCGAACTTTTTACAATTAGGAGGCAATAAAGATATGATTACCAATCTTACTACAAAGCAGATTGAGTCAATCCAAATCGACGAGGGCGTTATTTTCCTCAATTACGGGGAAACCGACGAGCGGCTGCTCGCTCCCACCAGGGGAGGCGGAGAGTTTGCCGCGACCGTTACCGTCCGCGATATTGAATTTGACGGACGACACGGAAAGACAACGGGCACCCAGGTTATCGAGGAGCAGGGCGCGTCCCTCAAGGTAACTACCCTTTGTATGAGCCAGGAAAACCTCGCGCTTGCAATTCCGACTTGCACGATTGCGGCGGACGACGGAAAGACCATTAAAAACCCGCCTACGGGCGTTATCGGAGCGGATAAGTACCTTAAAAACGTTACTATGTTCGCTAAAACAATCGGCGGCAAGTATAAAAAAATCGCGATTTACAACGCTATGCACGAAACGGGCTTTAATGTTAAGGCGGTGCAAAAAGCGGAGGGCGAGCTCGCGCTCGAGTTTTTGGCGCACTACAAGCATAGCGACCTCGACGGCGACTTGTGGGCGGTTACGGAGATTGCACAAGCTCCCGATATGAGCGAAAAGACAACGCAGACTCAAGCCGCAGACGGCACAGGAAAAGCCGTAAGCAAGTAATAATCGAATTTAAGGAGGAGCCAAACAATGCTTACAATCGGAACTATGCCTATTATGCTTAAAATCGTAGGAAAGCTCGATATTAAGCCTATTATCCCTATGTTGAAAAACCTTGATATTTTCGAGGAGCCGAAAGACGCAGAGGACGCAAAAGACGCTCTCAAGAAACTTTCAAAAGAAAAGGTCGGCGTGCTTGCTTGCGAGGTGCTCGCAGAAATTACACCGCAGCTCGGCAAGATTGCCGACGACCTCCCGCCGCTTGTAGCTGCATATAAGGGTATCAGCGTCGCAGAGGCGCAGAAACTCGACGCTGCGGAGGTCATTAACGAGCTCGTCAACGACGAGGGCGTGAGAAGTTTTTTCAAGCGTGCCTTGCGGAAAAAAGCAGGGCAAGAAACCTAACACTCTTACACAAATATTATGACTGGCAGCTTATCGAGAGTCTACCGCTTGCGGCTCTCGGTGGGCTGCTTTCTTTTGCAACCGAGGAGGAAAAACGGCTCGAAAAAGCCGAACAGGAAAAAAGGCTTTTCCCCCTATGGCTTGCAAATTATGCCCTTGCAAAGCTGCAAGGCTCGGAGGCTATGGACTACGAAACGTTTATAAATCAAACGTTTTCGGAAGTGCCTCCGCCCGCACCGAAAAAGGAAAAGTCAGCGGACGACATAACGGCGGAGTTTGCGCCGATAATCGAGGCTGACAGACGGAAAGGAGGCTAACCTATGGCAAGTATTTTTTCAGTTTTCGGAGAAATCCTTATCGACAATACAAATGCCGATAAAAGCATAGACAGCACCACCGAAAAGGCAGAAAAAAGCAGCTCAAAGGTGGGCTCCGCGTTTTCGTCTATCGCAAAAGGCGCGGCTGCCGTCGGAACCGCAGTTGTTGCAGGAGCTACGGCAATAGGCGGCGCAGCTTACAAAATAGCGACAAGCACAGCCGAACAAGCGGACTATATCGACAAGTTATCGGAAAGAACGGGCATAAACCGAGAGGAGCTGCAACGTTGGAAACACGCCGCCGACCAAAGCGGCGTTAGCGTAGACTCGTTCAAAAACGGAATTAAGAAAATGTCGGACGTGATAGACGACGCAAATAACGGCTCAAAAACCGCGAGCACCTCATTATCAAGGCTCGGCTTATCCCTTGACGACTTAAATAAAATGTCTACCGAGGAGAAGTTTAACACTATTACCGCCGCGCTTGCGGATATGGAACAAGGAGCAGAGCGTAACGCCCTCGGAAACGACTTGCTCGGAAAAAGCTATACAGAAATGCTCCCGCTGCTCAACGCAGGCTCGGACGGTATGGCGGCTTTGAAAAAAGAGGCAGACGACCTCGGTATTGTTATGTCGGAGGACACCGTAAAAGCGGGTGTTGTACTCGGCGATACGATAGCAAATGTTAAGGACGCTTTCGGAGGATTGTTAAACAGAATAGGGGCGGCTGCTATTCCGCTTATACAACAAATTGCCGATATGATAATAGCGGGATTACCAAAAATACAAGCCTTGTTCGGTAAATTAGTACCCGTAATATTAAGTGTATTCGAGCGACTTTTACCCCCGCTGTTTGAATTGATACAAACCCTATTCCCCGTGCTTATGGACTTAATAAGCTCACTACTGCCGCCGATTGAGTCTATTATTACGGCTATTCTGCCCGTAATAATCAATCTCATACAACAGCTCGTGCCGTTTTTAATTCAAATAGTACAACAGATTTTGCCTATTGTCGTACAGCTCATAGAGGGGCTTATGCCTTTAATAACGGAAATCCTTAACACGGTATTACCCGTTATTATTCAGCTATTACAAGCGCTCTTGCCGCCTCTGATTGAGATTATACAAGCGGTGCTCCCCGTAATAATTGAGCTTATACAGCTATTGCTCCCTCCGATTTTGCAAATAATCCAGGCAATCCTACCCGTTTTAATTAACCTCATAAATACGGTTATGCCGCTTTTAGTGCAGATTATCGAGGCGATATTGCCCGTAATCACTACGTTAATTGAAACGATTATACCGCCTATTTTGGAAATCGTGGAAATGATATTACCGATACTCACGGACTTACTTAATCAGCTTATGCCTATATTAACAAGTCTGCTCGAGGCGGTATTGCCCGTAATTATAAGCCTTATAGAGCTTATAGCTCCTATTCTCAAACCGATACTTGAGCTTTTGTTTACGCTCCTCGAGCCTTTGCTCGACTTGCTTAACCTTATTCTCCCGCCGCTTATCAGTCTTTTTACGGGGCTTATAAGTAAGGCTCTTACACCGCTTAAAGCGGCGCTCGGGGTTGTGGCGGACGTATTGAATACGGTATTTAAGGGCGCATTTGAGGGTATCGGAAAAGTAGTAGGCAATATTAAAAACGTTTTCTCGGGTATTATCGACTTTGTAAAGAACGTTTTTACGGGTAACTGGCGCGGAGCCTGGGACGCGGTAGTAAAGATATTCTCTAACATATTTGAGGGTATCAAAAACGCCTTTAAGGTGCCTATAAACTGGATTATTGACGGGCTTAACGTCTTTATTCGAGGACTTAACAAGCTCAAAATACCCGACTGGGTGCCAGGTATCGGCGGCAAAGGGTTAAACATAAAGGAAATATCCCGCCTCCGTATCGGTATGGAATACGTGCCGTATGACGAATACCCCGCACTACTTCACAAAGGCGAGCGCGTGCTGACCGCAAGCGAAAACAAAGATTATACCAACCTCCAAAAAGCAGAAAAGAGCGCAGACAACGCCGAGGGCAAGTATGTAATAAAAATCGAGTTCGGCGAAAAGTCAATTTACATTGACAGCCTCAAGGCTGAAAACCCCGACGACGTAAACTCTTTTGTTGAGCTGCTGCTCGAGCTTATAGAGGAGAAAATAAGACGAAAGGGAGTTGTATTTGCGTAATGGAAAAATTACCGTTTTTAATGTTTCGTGAGCATAGCTCCCTCGAGTATGCTTTGCTCATTTCGGAGAAAAGCTCTTACAAGGGAGCGGCGAGGGACGTAACATATACGAGCGTGCCAGGGCGCAGCGGCGACCTCTTGACCGACAACGGGCGCTATAAAAACATCACTATTCCGTATAAGCTATCGCTGCTCAATACGACCGACCGCAGCTTTGCGGTGCTCGCACATCAAATAAAGGGTTGGCTACTCTCCGAGGCGGGGTATTTCCGTTTGTGGGACAGCTACGACGGTAAATACTTCCGCCTTGCCTCTTATAACGACGAGGCGGATATAGAGCAGGAGCTCCGCGAAACGGGCGCGCTCTCGCTCTCTTTTAACTGTAAGCCGCTTAAGTATTCGTTTGAGGGGCAAACCCCCGTCGTATTCACGGCGGGCGGCTCTTTGTATAATGCCGAGTTTTTCCCGTCGTCCCCGTATATCAAAATAACGGGCAGCGGCACGGTAACGCTCACTATCAATAATGCCTCGTTTACAATTTCGGATATAGACGAGTATATAGAGATAGACTCCGAGGCTATGAACGCCTACAAGGGCACCGTAGCCAAAAATAACAAAATGACGGGAGCGGGCTTTCCGACGCTCGCCCCTGGCAAAAACGTTATTGCCTGGACGGGAAACGTTACGCGGCTTGAAATCGTGCCGAGGTGGTGCTGCTTATGATACCCGCACTCTACAACAAAAGCGAAACAACCTTTACTCATAACGGCGTGGGGCTGCTCTCCGAGGCTGTAAAAGCAACCGTAACGGAGGAGCGCAACGGCAGCTATGAGCTTTCGCTGCAATACCCTATTACGGGACGCTTTTACTCCGAAATTACAGAGGGCGCGATTATAAAAGCAAAAGCCAACGAAACGAGTGAGCCGCAGTTATTCCGCATTTATAAAAGCTCGAAACCTATAAACGGTATCGTTACATATTCGGCGGAGCATATCTCCTACGACCTTAACGGTATACCGCTGCTCGGATTTTCAATTAAGAACGCAACCCCACAAATGGCTTTAACAAAAGCTATCGAGGGAGCGGCTCTCCCGTGCCCGTTCACAGCGTATAGCAATATATCGACGCTGAACAGCACGGAAATATTAACGCCGTGCTCGGTGCGGGCACTCCTCGGAGGGCAAACGGGCTCTTTGCTCGACGTTTGGGGTGGAGAGTATGAGTTTGACAATTTTACAGTAAAGCTCTATTTGCACCGCGGCAAGGATAACGGCGTAGTTATCGAGTACGGTAAAAACCTTAAAGACCTAAAACAGGAAAGCAATATAGCGGAGTGCTATACGCATTTAATGCCGTATGCGGTATATACCGTCCAGGACGAAAGCGGCAACTCCGAGGAAAAGTACGTTTACCTTGCCGAAAAGGTTATACCGCTTACCGAGGCGGAGGACATAGGACATTATAAAGCCTTTATTATGGACTTTTCCGACCGTTTCGGAGATAACGAGGAAATAACCGAGGAAAAGCTACGAGCCAAAGCCACCGCATACGCTGCGGCGGCAGACCTCGGCACACCAAAAGTTAATATTACCGTTTCTTTCGTGCAGCTTTGGCAGACGGAGGAATATAAAAACATTGCGCCGCTTGAGAGGGTTAAGCTCTGCGATACTGTTACCGTGCGTTTTTCAAAGCTCGGCGTAGCGGCTACGTCAAAGGTCATTAAAACCGTATATAACTCTCTGCAAGAGAAGTACGAGAGCGTTACCCTGGGCGACGCTAAAAGCTCGTTTGCGAACACCATAAACAAGCAGCAAGAGGCAATACAAGAAATCAAAAGCTCCGTTAAAAAGGGACAAGCGGAGGCTACCGAACAGCTCAAAAAGGCAATAGCTAACGCTACGAGCCTTATTACGGGACATTCGGGAGGCTACGTTGTCCTAAACCCCGCAGAAAAGCCACAGGAAATACTCATACTCGACACGCCGACAATAGACGAGGCGGTTAATGTATGGCGTTGGAATAGCGGCGGGCTCGGGTATTCCTCGACGGGATATAACGGCGAGTATTCGCTCGCTATGACTATGGACGGAGCAATCGTTGCGGATTTTATATCCGCGGGTATTCTCAACGGCGCGCTGCTGCAAGCGGACAGCGTGCAAAGCTCGGCTATCTCGCAGCACTACAAAGCCGAGGTAACAAACGAAATCGGAGAAACCGCAAGCAGCATAGAGCAAGCCTTTGTCGCTGCCGACGAGCAGTTATTAAGCCTTATAACGAGCGTTCAAACCGTATTAACGGGCGACGTGGAAACGCTCGAAACGACCGTTTCACAACTGCGGCAGACGGTAGAAAGCCTCACGCTGTCCTACACGTCAAAGACGGCGGGCGGAATTAACAATGTCCGCAATTCGAGCGGCTTAAACGGCGTTTCGGACGATTGGAGCTATTCGGGCTCCGTCGTAGCACAGCAAACGGCGGAGGCTATCAACAACACCTCCTCGGGCTCTCTCTTTCGGCTGCGCATTGCTACGCTGTCACAAGAGATAACCGTACTGCGCGGCAAAAAATATACGCTTACTTTCCGCGCCCGTGCAGCAACGAGCAATAGGTGCTACGCGCTGCTCAATAACGGCGGAAACGATACTTATATTTTCGATACGCAAGCCTCGGGCTCCTGGACGGATTACGCGCTGACCTTTACCGCCTCGGGCGATACCGTAACTCTCACGGCGGGGACAACGGGTTATTATCTTTACGTAGCGGACTTTATGTTAGTGGAGGGCGAGCAAAAAACGCATTGGAGCCCCGCCCCGAACGAAATATATACCACAAACGTAAAGATAGACCGCCGCGGAATTAACATTACAAACTCGGAAAGCTCGACCGAAACCATAATAGACAATACGCAGTTTGCCGTAAAGCACGCGGGAAATATCGTGTTGACGGTCAATAAGGACTTAACAACATTGCGTAAAACGGAGGTTACGGACGAGCTTACAATAGGCAAAGGAAAGTTTGTGCCTCATACGGACGGGCTTAACTTTGTACTGCTTGATTAAGGAGGCGACGCTATGGCATTAAGCGGCAGTTTTTATAACTATCCCGTAAAATCATTCGGGCTATATTGTGAATGGAGCGCAAGCCAAAGCGTTACGGGTAATTACAGCAATGTTACGCTGAAAGTTTACTTGTCTTACTGGGATTTATACGTAGGCGCAAGGGACGACGGCGTTATAAACATTGCGGGCAATTCAAGCAATTTTTCGACCGCAGCTATCAGCGAGTCCTCGAGCGGGTGGAAAAAGAAACTCATAGCGCAAAAGACCGTAACAGTATATCACGACGGAAACGGCAACGCTAATTGTTACCTCGGTGCCTCCTGGCGATTTAGCGGCACATACTCGGGTACATCTATCGGGACGATTACGGCGGAGCAAACCGTTTCTCTCGATAAGTTAGACCGTTCGGCTCCGTCTATCAGCATAAGCGTATCAGACATAACGGCAAACTCCGTAAAGCTCTCTGCCTCCGCGTCTACAACGTGCGATATATGGGACTATACAACGAATAACTGGGGCAGCTATAAGCAGTATTCGACCTCTGCGGGCACGAGCAACAGTATCACTATAACGGGGCTTTCCCCGAACACGTCTTATACTATCGCCGTTAGAGCGCGAAAACAATATAATCACGTTGTCGGCTCGTCGGGCACAAAAACAATAAAGACACTCGGCGGCTCGGTGCTCTCCTCCGTAAGCACATTAACGGCAGATAATGCGACAGCAAAAATAATGCTTTCGGCTACCGTCTACGATACGAGCTATAAACACAAGCTCGTATTAAAGGACGGCAGCACGACAGTTTTAACCCTTACGGGGCTTTCGCTCTCGAACGGCTCGAATACAATTACCCTTACAGCGTCGCAGCGCTCGTCTATCCTCGCGGATATGGCGGCAAAAAAGAGCTTTACGGGCACGTTTGAGCTTTCGACTTTCAGCGGCTCCTCACAAATCGGGAGCACCTCAACCAAAACGGCAACGGTACAAACGACCGCGGCAAACTCCGCACCGACATTTTCGGGGTTTACCTATAAGGACACGAACACCACCGCGGCGGGAGTTACGGGAAATAATCAAATTTTGATACAGTCAGTATCAACGCTGCAAGTTATCGCGTCAGCGGCAACAGCCAAAAACGGCGCGACCATTTCGAGCTACTCCGTTTCTGCGGGCGGCTCGACCGCCTCAAGCACAACCGTAACGCTGAACGTCGGCAAAATATACACCTCGGGCACGGTGCCTATAATCGTTACCGCAATCGACAGCCGCGGCTACACCTCCTCGGCTACGGTAAACATTACGGTTATAGCCTATAAAAGCATAGACATAACAACCGCAATTATGCGGCGTGTAAACGAGATTGAGGACGTAACGCAAGTAACCCTCGAGGGAGATATTACACCCGTTAAGGTTAATAACGTCAATAAAAACACGCTGCGAAAGCTCTATTATCAGTATAAGAGGACAGACGCGAGCGCTTATAGCTCTTTGACCGATATAACGAGCTTTGCAACATTTACCGACAGCGGCTTTACGTTCACGTCGGACGAATGGTTAAGCCTGGACGCTAATTACTCCTGGTATGTGCGGTTTTGTGTTTACGATAACCTAACGGGCGACACGGCAACAATAACCGTATCGCAGGGCACGCCCTTAATATCATTCCGCCGAAAAAAAGTAGGCATAAATAAGCGAGAGCCAACCCAGGCGCTCGACGTTGACGGCAATATAGCCGCAAACGGTGTTATAGTCCTGGGATATGCAGGGCACGTCGAGGGCGACTTTAACAACTACAAAAACGGCGGTATTTTCTTTGCGCCTACAACAAGCGGAATAAGCAACGCACCGCCAGGCGGAGCGGGCTATCTCGAGGTACTCTCGGCAACTGACGGCTTTAACCTTATTCAGCGTTACACCGCAACGGCGGCGGGCTGCAAGGTTTATATACGGTCGTTTATCTTTAATACAAACTGGACTCCCTGGACGGAGAAATAAGCAAGGAGGAAACAATATGCAACTTACACACTCTATCGCGCTTGACTTTGGACGCGATACACTCCCTATTACGATTTTTGCAAAGCAGTACGACAAGGAGAGCCGCTTTGTTGAAATTGTGCCCCTCGAGTGCGGCAAGGATTACACGCTCGAAAGCGGGGTAACTGCTCGCTTGCAGCTTACAAAGCCCGACGGTCATACCGTGCTCAAAACGGCAACGATTACAAACAGCGTTATCAAAGTCGAGCTCACGGAGCAAACGCTCGCCGTCGCGGGTACTGCCGTTGCGGAAATCGGGCTTTACAAGGGTAACTCCCTTTTAAGCTCGCAAATTTTCTATATTGAAATCAAGCGAGCAGCTTATAACCCCGACGCACCCGCAAGCTCCGACGAATACCCCGCGTTAATTGACGCGCTCGGCAAGGTTGAAACCTCCGTAGGCTCTGCAAATTCCGCGGCAGCGGCAGCAAATGCAGCAGCAACGAAAGCGGAAACAGCGGCAGGCGGAGCTGATACCGCCGCGCAAAACGCAACCTCGGCAGCGTCGGCGGCAAATAGTGCCGCAAGTGGTGCGAACACCGCAAAAACGAACGCAAATAACGCAGCCTCCGCAGCGAATACCGCAGCGGGAGCGGCTAACTCTGCGGCAGCAGCAGCTAACGAGGCAGCAGAGGCAGCAGAGGGCGCGGAAAACGTTAATATCTCCGCTACGCAAACGACAACGGGAGCGGACATTACCGTTACCAACCGAGAGGGAGAACAAACGACCGTACATATTGACACGCTTACAGCGGTTAATACCTGGGAGGATATTAAAAACGCCGTCCGCCTCGGACTCGGAGAAAAACTCTTTCCCGTTGGTTACGAGTTTGCCACACTCGACGCTGACACTACGCAAAATATTATATGGGTTGTGAGGGCGCACGACCACCATACAGCGGCAAATAATAAGCTCACGCATACAATGACGCTTGAAACAAAGAACGTTTACAGCTTGTCGAGCGGGGCGCAAAAGGTGGTACAGTACGACGCGACCGAGGCTTTTTATTTTGCGGAGCTCGGACTCGCGGCGGGCACTTATAACATCACGATTGCAAATCAAGCCTGGTACACCGCCGACAACGGCAAAACGTTTCAATTTGAGCTTACAAAGGCGCTCCCCGTGGGCGGTCAGCTCGTATTTGCTATGACCTATAACGCTACCCTCGAGGGCAAAAGCGTTAAAAGCTATGCAAATAAGACTACGACAACGGCACTTGAAACCGTTACTCTTACGGAGGGCTCCGAGGGTACAAGCCTCGGTACAACGAATGGGAGCAGCCCTAACGTAAACCATATGCACCGCGCTATTTTCGGCAGCAATAACTACGCTCAATCCGCCGTCCGTCAATGGCTCAATAGTGCCGCCGTAGCGGGCTCGGCTTGGACTCCTACTAACGTATTTGACCGTCCCGCGTCCTGGGCGACAAGCTATAACGGGTTTATGCACGGTTTGCCCGCTGACTTCCTGGCGGTCGTGCAGCCCGCCGTACTTGCTTGTCGTACAAATTCGCTCTTTGAGGTCGAGAGCCTCGACGGTACAGCTTTTGCTATCAATCAGCTTTACAGCCTTAAAGCGGATAAATTTTTCCTACTCTCCCGCCCCGAGATTTTCGGGAATTGGGACAGCGAGAGCTACAAGGACGGTACGCAGCTCGAATATTATAACGGATTGACGGCGACCGAGCGTATCAAACGCGACGCGGCGGGTACGGCGCGTGTCGCTTGGTTGCGTTCGCCTGGCCCGTCCTACGCGAGCAGCGCGCGCATTGTCGTCTCCTCGGGCGGAGTGAGCAGCAGCGGTGCGTCCAACGGTTACGGAGTAGCCCCCGCTTGTATAATCGCATAATCGCAAATCCGCCTCGGTAGAGGCGGAAAAAGCGATTAAAAGGAGGCTTTTATATGAGTGTGCGAAAAGGCGACCGCGGCGAGGGAAAGCTGCAAGTGCTTAACAAAGCGCGGGAGCTCAAGAAATACACCCTCGGGCTGATAAAATCGGAGAAACATTTTCCAAAGTCTACACGGTGGATATATGCCTCTCCGATAGTAAACGAAATACGGGAGGCGTGCGTATGTATTCGGCACGCAAACTCCGTATTTGTAACAAACGACGAGGAGTACACATACCGCCGTATGGAGCAAGTCAAGGCGCACGCGCACCTCGACGCGCTTTTAGACCTGGCGGACGACGCATACGACGCGGGCTACATATCGGGAAATCAAGTAGAGTATTGGACGGGCTTAATACTCAAAACCGACGACCTCTTGAAAGCCTGGATTAAGTCGGATAAAGAAAAATATCAAAAATAAATCATAGGGCGGTTGCTATATTTGCGGTACGGCGCGTAACGCTTGGTTGCGTTCTCCTAACCCGTCCAACGCGAACAACGCGCGCATTGTCAACTCCTCGGGCGAAGTGAACAACAACAATGCGTACAACGGTAACGGAGTAGCCCCCGATTGTGGGATTAGTCAGTATTCCAGTAGTCGAAAGACCAAAGCAGCACAGCTCACACAAGGAGCGACCGTCCTAACTCCGAAAGGAGGAAATATTGCGGGCGACAAAGGTACCTCGCGGGGTAGTCCTTTTATATGCGTCCGCTTTTCTTATGGCATACGAGCAAGTAATTTCCTTTGATAATCTGTATAAAGGCTTAAAAGAGAGCTGCCGTAATATCCGTTGGAAAGATAGTACCGTAGGATATGAGGGTAACGCGCTTAAAAATACCTATCGTTTGCGGCAAACGCTGCTTAACGGTACGTACAAAATAGACCGATACCAACATTTCACGATATACGAGCCGAAACGTCGGGACATTGTAGCCACAAGGTTAAAAGACCGACAATTTCAGCGTTCGCTCTGCGACAACGGCTTTTATGAGCAGATTACAAAATCCTTTATAACAGATAATTGCGCTTGCCTCAAGGGGCGCGGCGTAGACTATACGCTAAACCGTATGACCGCACATTTGCGGCGGTATTATATCGCGCACGGTTGCGACGGTTGGGTGCTTAAATGTGATATACGGCATTATTTCCAAAGCATACGGCACGACGTAGCAAAGGCAGCAATATGCAAGCGGGTTACAGATACTCAAATTGCGGAGCGGGCTTGCGAAATTGTGGACTCTTTCGGGGAAATCGGGTTAGGGCTTGGCTCCCAGGTATCGCAGCTTGTAGCTCTCGCCGTCCTGGACGACCTCGACCATTTCATAAAGGAGCGGTTGAGAATAAAGCATTATATCCGATATATGGACGACTTTATTTTAGTACACGAGGACAAAGAGTATTTGCGGCAATGCAAAAAGGAAATCGAGGCGCGCCTATTCGCCCTCGGCTTACAGTTCAACGATAAAACGGCGCTTTACCCATTGCGCCAGGGAGTAAAGCTCCTACAATGGCGGTTTATCGTTACCGATACGGGCGCGATAATCCGCAAAATGGGTAAAAAGAAACAGGGCAAGCAGCGCCGCAAGCTCAAAAAGCTATACGCAAAAGAGCGCCGCGGAGAGTATGCGCCAGGGACGGCGCACGAGTCGCTCGTTTCCTGGCTTGCAAATGCCGCCCGCGGAGATACCTACCACGAGCGGCTCAAAATGATAAATTATTTTAAGAATATGGAGGCTACATACAATGCAAGAGAATATTTATAAAAGACTCGCACAGGCGGAGGCAATGGCAGCGGCGCAGAAAGCGGAAACAATGGAGGTACTGCAAGCGGCATATAAGCGAGCTTGCGAGGAACTCAACGAGGAGGACGCGGCAGCGTTTGCCCGCAAAATCCGCGATAAACTCCTTAACGAAACCGATAGCCGCGTAGCTCTCGACCGCTTTAATATCAGCGTGCCGAGCGGGACCTCTTTTACCGCCTGGCTTTCGTTCTTAAAATCGCTCGGAGAAATTATTACGGGAGCCTGGGCAATATATCGCCAGGCGCTCCGCGACCTCCCCGAACAAGAGGGCTTTCCGTTTAATGTTACTTTCCCCGCCCCTCCCGAGGTTGAGAACGACGGGACAGAGGGCGAGTAATGGGAATTTATGAGCTTATAGAGGAGCTTTGCAGCGTGGCAAGGCTGCAAGCGGATATTATACAAAAGCAAGCCGAGGCTATCGCTCAAGCAGAAATTGCCGAAAGCGTAGCGGCTGACCTTGCCGAAATGAGAAAACAGGCAGCGGACACTCTCGCCCGCTGCGAAAAAGAGCTTTAAGGAGGCGGAGGCTATGTTAGATACGTTTTTATCCTGGCTTATACCGTTTCTTTGCGGCGGTGCCGTAACATTTGCGGGCACTATGCTAATTAAGCTCAAGGCAATTAAAAACGGCTTACAATGCCTTTTGCGAGCTGAAATAATCCGCTCATACGATAAGTATACCGAGCGCGGTTATTGTCCTCTTTATGCAAAAGAGGCACTCACAAGGGCATATAAAGCATATCACGCCCTCGGCGGTAATGACGTAGCGACAGAATTATATCACGATATTATGGAGCTGCCGACAGAGCCGCACAAGGAGCAAACCGAGAAAGGAGGAAAATAATACAATGGAGAAAAAGAAAGTATCGGTTGAAACCGTAGTACGTACTATTGTGCTTGTGGTAACGCTGCTTAACCAGGTTTTAACTATGCTCGGCAAAAACCCGCTGCCCTTTGCAGAGGACGAGCTGTACTCTATGCTCACGGCTGCCGCCACCGTAGCGGCTACGCTTTGGGCTTGGTGGAAAAACAACAGCTTTACCTCGGCAGCTATCCAGGCTGACGAGTATATGAAAGAAATCAAGCACGAAAACGCGAGTTACACAGAAAGCGAGGATTAAAACAGTATGAACATCATTACGGCATACGCAACAAAGAACGATTGCTACAAGGCGGCGCGGAAAATGAAACCCGCGGGCATTGTCGTACATAGTACGGGCGCGAATAACCCGTACTTGAAACGCTACGTTGACGCACCCGACGAGGTGGGCGTAAACCAGTACGGCAACCATTGGAATAACCCCGCCTCGGTAATGAAACGCTCCGTTTGCGTTCACTCCTTTATCGGCTACGATAAAAACGGAGCCGTAAGGGTTGCAAACATTCTCCCGTACAATTATTGTTGTTGGGGCGTTGGGAGCGGCTCGAAAGGCTCTTATAATTACAACCCCGCATATATTCAGTTTGAAATGTGCGAGGACGGGCTCACGAACAAGGCGTATTTTGAGGCGGTGCGCGATACCGCTATTGAGTATTGCGCTTATCTCTGCAAGGAGTACGGCTTGTCGGTTGATAATATCGTAAGCCACCGCGAGGCGCACGCTCTCGGTTATGGAAGTAACCACGGCGACCCCGATAACTGGTGGAAAAACTTTTCCTACACAATGGATATGTTCCGTGCCGCGGTAAAAGCAAAGCTCGCAGCACAAGACAAGCCCGCAGAGCAGCCGAAACCCTCGGAGGATAAAACTCTGTACCGTGTGCAGACGGGGGCTTTCAGCAAAAAGAGCAACGCTACCGCCCTTGCCGATAAGCTAAAAGCCGCGGGCTTTGATACCTACATTGTGCAGAGAGGCAACCTCTATAAAGTCCAGGTCGGAGCCTACTCCGTCAAAGCAAACGCCGACGCTATGGCAGCAAAGCTCAAGGCGGCGGGCTACGACACTTTTATTACCACAAAGAGCGGTACGGCGGTAGGTTCCGACGCTACCCCGAAAAAGTCCGTTGACGAAATCGCCCGCGAGGTTATCCGCGGAGCCTGGGGCAACGGCGCAGACCGAAAAAACAGGCTTACAGCCGCGGGTTATGATTATAGCACCGTGCAGAGCCGTGTAAACGCTCTGCTTAAATAGTCCTCCTTAAATTCACATAGGGAAAGCGGCGGGAGTGAGGGAAACCTCGCCCGCCGCTTTTTCACTTTCCGAAAGGAGCCGAAATATGGCAAACAAATACAATGTAACCTTTGTCAACAAGAGCGACGAGGTAAAGAAAGCTATTGTCGGGCTATCAAAAACGGCATTACGAGCCTCGGGAAAAGTTGTGCGTAAATACTTGCGCGATAATGTGCCGCTACGGTCAAAGCGTTTCAAAAACCATATAGGCACCTGGGTTATGATTAACTATTCAACGGGACAGCCGACGCTACAAGTCGGCTTTTATTCCTGGCAAAAGGTACGCAAGAAAGGAAAACAACCCTCACACGCGAGCCCGCATTGGGTAGAGTTCGGCGTAAAGCCGCATACTATGCCGAAAGGCGATAAAGTCGGGCACTTTATGCGTTACGAAAATATGATTTTCGGCTACAAGGTCAACCACCCAGGCGCGAGAGCGACAAACGTATTGCGCGATACCGTGCAAAACAATTTGTCGGAAATTCGGGCAGCACAAGAGGAATACCTAAAAGAGATAACAAAAAAACTCGAGGAGGCGGGCTTGAAAATAGACAAGGGCGACGAGTTCGAGGACGACGACTAAAGCAAAAGGCGGAGGCAATCAAGCCTCCGCCTTATTTTTATTTATAAATTTTAATGTGCATTACTACACATAGCCCCCGCTCGGAGTTAATTATCTTTTCTACCGATACAGAGGCTTTGTTATGGAGATATAAGCCTCTTATTTTGTTTACGTCCTTATACCCTATAAAACCTATTTGCTCGTTCTTTTTAGTAAATACACCTATCGTATCGGGATAATCGGCAGTCGGCGCAGGGTGGAATAATAAATCGTCGCCTACCTTTAACCGCGCTATGTACGTTTGACGGCTCGTGCCGTTTTCGTTTGTGTATGCCGTACCCCATACGTCGCAAGAAAACTCGTCAATTACTTTTTTAGAAAACAACCCCATTTCCATACCTCCATAAAAAAAGTGCGTGCAACTCGTCGCTGCACGCACGAAAAACGCAAGCTCCGAATTGCTACCACACTAATTCTATGTTTTACGCTATAAGACGCAAAAACGAGCCCGCATTTTTACCGAAGTAAAAAAAGCGCACTTACAGCATAAAACAAAATATTAAATTAGTGTGGTACCCTTATTATATCAGAAAACCGCCGCGCTTTCAATAATAATTGCAAAAAACCGCAAAAAGTTTTGAAAAAGGGCTTGACAAATACGCATTAAAGGCGTATAATATAAACATAGAGAGGAGATGATACAAACGAAAAGAGCAGACCTCATAAAGCTACTCGAAAAAAACGGTTGGTACTTAAAAAGAAACGGAGGCGGGCACGACATCTACACCAACGGAAAAGAGAGTGAAACAATCCCGAGGCACAGAGAATTAAAAGAAAATCTCGCAAGGGCAATAATTAAAAGGCGGGGGCTCAAATGAGCCCCACGCCGCCCGAGCTTAATATATATTTTATTGGAGGTAACTATATATGAAAAATTCATATCCTATTTTGCTTATACCCGAGGATAAGGGCTTTACGGTTTATATTCCCGATTTTGATATTAACACACAAGGCGAAGATTTAACCGACGCTATCGAAATGGCGCGGGACGCTATCGGCTTAATGGGTGTTGATATGGAGGACGACGGAAAAGCGCTGCCTACACCCCGCAAGCTCGATACCGTTAAAACGGCGCAAGGAGAAATCGTAACGCTTGTAGACGTTGACTTTGCAGAATATCGGCGCAAAAACGAAATGAGAGTAGTTAAGAAAAATTGTACTCTCCCGAGTTGGCTTTGCTATGCGGCAGAAAAGGCAAATATTAACTTTTCCCAGGCTTTACAAGAGGCACTCAAACGGGAGTTGAGAATAACAGACAGGTAAACCGAGCACACTTGAGCCCGTTCCCTCCGTGGGAGCGGGCTATATTATTTTAATGATTATTTCAATAAAACGGAGCGATTTTATTATGAAAAGAACATTTAAGCATTTAACCTTTAACGACAGGCTAAAAATAGAGGCGTGGCTAAAAGCGGGAGTATCAAAAAAGGATATGGCGTGTATGCTTGGCGTGCATTGGAGAACAATTTATAACGAGCTCGCAAGAGGACAATATGAACACTTAAACAGCGACTACACAACCGAAATGCGATACAGCCCCGATATTGCAGAGGAAAAATATCAAGAGAATTTAAGAGCAAAGGGAGCGGGGCTCAAAATCGGAAACGACCACGAATACGCTAATTATCTTGAATATAAAGTATCGGTTGAAAAATACGCGCCTGGTGCTATTTTGGGGGAAATAAAGCAAAAAGGAATACAATTCAATACCACCATTTCAAAGACTACTTTTTATCGCTATATTACGGACGGCGTTTTTTTAACTATCACAAATGCCGACTTGCCCGTAAAGAAAAACAAGACGAAAAAGAAATATAAAAAAGTACGTGCCGCTCGTGCGCCGAAAGGCGAAAGCATAGAGAAACGCCCCGCAGAGATTGCGGAGCGTTCAACTTTCGGTCATTGGGAAATGGATTGCGTAGAGGGCAAAAAAGGTACTAAAAAAACTATGCTTGTACTTACCGAGCGTTATACCCGCTACGAAATTATACGCATAATGAAAGACCATACAGCCGCAAGCGTTGTTAAAGCTCTTAACGGCATAGAGCGTACATACGGCGCAGACTTTTACAAAGTGTTCCAAAGTATCACAATAGACAACGGCTCCGAGTTTTCCGACCGAGAGGGACTCGAGCAAAGCTGTCGTCGCGTTAGCAACCGCACAAAAGTATATTATTGCCACCCTTACAGCGCTTACGAGCGGGGCTCTAACGAAAATCAAAATAAAATGATACGCCGACACTATCCAAAAGGCGTTAGCTTTGAAAAAGTAACGCCCGCAGACACCCGAAAGCTCGAACAATGGATAAACAATTACCCGAGAGGTATTTTTAACTTCTCGACCTCTGCCGACTTATACGAGGCGTGCATAAATAGCCTCCTATCCGCCTAAAATAAAATTTTTTGCGACTTTTTGCAATTTACCTCTTGACTTTTCAATAAATAATATTTTACTTATTCGCCGCGTTCTCTTCTCGCCTGCTCGGGCGAGATCTCGGCGTGGGGGCAGACTATCTCGTCTATTATCTCCTGCGGAGCCGCCCAGCGAACGGCGTTTATTAAAATCTGCTGAACCTGCGGGATATAATATGTGGGGTTAGCCTCATGACCGGGCTGGAAATAGAACACCCTGCCGCGCCCTCTGTTCCAGCAGCAGCCGGAGCGGAACACGTCTCCGCCGGAGAACCAGCCGAGGAAAACAAGCTCGTCGGGCTCGGGAATGTCGAAGCGCTCGCCGTACATCTCCTCAACGGGAATTTCAAAATATTCGTCGAGCCCCTTTGCTATCGGGTGCGCGGGGTTGACTGTCCAGACGCGCTCGAAATCGCCGTCGCGCCAGTGCAGGGCGCAGGAGGTGCCCATGAGACGCTTGAAGGGCTTTGAAAAATGCGCGGAGTGCAGTGCTATGAAGCCCATGCCGCGCAGAACTCTGTCGTGAACGCGCTCAACAAGCTCGTCGGGCACTTCGTCGTGCGCCTTGTGTCCCCACCAGATGAGCACATCGGTGTTTTCGAGCACTTCGGGCGGCAGACCGCAGTCGGGGTCGTTGAGGGTCGCGGTGCGCACCTCGATATCCTCCTGCGTGTCGAGGAAGCTCTTTATCTGACCGTGGATTCCGTGGGGATAAACTGCCGCTATCTCGGGCGATTCGACCTCATGGACGCCCTCGTTCCAGACGGTAACTCTTATCATTTTATCAGTTCCTTTCGGGAGAAATTTTATCCAAGTCAAGTATATATTTTTGCCCGCCCGCTGTCAATGGATTTTCTCCCGTATTGCAAAATCGACCGCCGTTTGATATACTTTAATAAAGATTTTTCGGGGTGATATTTTGCTTCTCAACAAAAATGACGACATTGAACTTCATATAGATTCGGTCTCGCTGACGGGCAGCGGAGTCGGCAGATACAACGGGCTCGCCGTGTTCGTCCCCGCGACCGCGCCCGGAGATATAATAGAAGCGCACATAATCAAGGCGAAGAAGAGCTACGCCGTCGGCAAGTGCACGAAAATAATCAAGCCGTCGCCGGACAGAACCGACAACGACTGTCCGGCATATCCCGGCTGCGGCGGATGTTCGTTCCGCCACATGAGCTACGGCGCGGAATTAAAGCTCAAATCCGATGCTGTGCGCGACGCGTTTTCGCGCATCGGTGGACTTGATGTTGAACTAAAGCCGATAATCGGCGCGGAGTCACCGAACGGCTACCGCAACAAGGCGCAGTACCCGGTGGGACGCGAAAACGGGAAATTAAAACTCGGCTTCTACTCCCGCCGCTCGCACAGGATAGTCGATTGCCGCGCGTGCCGCCTCGCGCCGCCGGAGTTCGAAAAAATACTCGGCACGGTCGCGGACTGGATAGAAAAATATAATATTTCCGTCTACGACGAAACAAGCAGAAGCGGGGCTGTCAGGCACATATATCTGCGAAAAGCGTTCGCGACGGGCGAGATAATGCTCTGCCTTGTAAGCGCACAGGAAAACCTGCCGCACACCGACAAGCTCATCGAATCGCTCAAGAATGAAAAAGCTATAAAAAGCATGCTGATAAACATAAACCCCGACGACACAAACGCAGTGCTCGGCGAAAAGTGCATCCCGCTCCTCGGCGACGGCTGCATAACGGACATACTCTGCGGAGTCAAAGTCCGCATATCGCCGCTGTCGTTCTATCAGGTCAACCGCACGCAGGCGGGAAAGCTATACAAAAAATCCGCCGAATACGCCGGAGACAAAAAAATAAAGCTCCTGCTCGACCTCTACTGCGGCGCGGGCACGATAGGGCTTTCGATGGCAGACAAGGCGGAGGAACTAATAGGCATAGAGACCGTCGCGCCGGCGATAGAGGACGCGAAGAAAAACGCCGCCGCAAACGGCATAGAAAACGCGCAGTTCATCTGCGCGGACGCGGGTGAAGCCGCCGAAAAGCTGCTCGCCGAGGGCAAGCGCCCCGAGGTGATAATCCTCGACCCGCCGCGCAAGGGCTGCTCGGAGCAGACGATTAAAGCCGCCGCAGGCATGGCTCCCGACAGGATAGTATACGTCTCCTGCGACCCCGCGACGCTCGCGCGCGACTGCGCTGCGTTCAAGGAGCTTGGATATGAAGTCGAAGAAGCGACACCCGTCGATCTTTTCCCGAGAACGGCGCATGTTGAAACGGTATGCTTGCTGTCTCGAGCGATATGAATTTTCGGCGACTTCGTGGAGAAGCGTTGGAGAGATATCCGGCTTACCTATATGAAGGAGGAAAAATGATAGCATGGGAATCAAATTATACGAAGACAGATACAGGGACGATATGATTTTCATGGTTTTGCAGGCCAAGGACGCGCTCGGAAGAATACCGAGTATCAACGAAGATCTGCTCGATATCAAAAAGAATTACTTTGACCGTGGGGATATGTTCTGGATCGCGGCGGATGATAACGACAGAGTGATCGGCTGCGGCGGATATTCGAGGATTGAAGGAACGAATGAAGCGTTTATTCATCGGCTGTATATAAAGGCATCGGAAAAGCGCAAGGGCATCGGTTCGGCTCTGCTTGAAACGATAGAGGCGGGAATGCGCGACAACGGCATTACGGCAGCGCGGGTGCATCTCGGCGATCCGCCGGAGCGGTGGTTTGAGTCCTATTCATTCTATCCGAAGCACGGGTATGCCGAATACGAGCCGCGGTATGTGAGAAAGGCATTATAAAGACAAGTAGGAGTTTAAAGGGGAGAAAATATGAATAAAGCAGGAACGCAAAGAATAGAAACCGATAGATTGATACTTCGAAGATTCAGATTAGAGGATGCAGAGGATATGTATGCAAATTGGGCATCTGATCCCGAAGTTGCGAGATTCCTGACATGGCCGACGCATTCGAGCGTTGAAGTGACAAAGAGCCTTCTTGCCGATTGGATACCCAGATATGAAGATGGCGGATACTTTAATTGGGTTATGGAGTATAAAGAAACAGGAAAAGCTATTGGTAATATTTCTGTTGTAAAGCTTAATGAGAATACAAAGGCTGCTGATATGGGTTATTGTATGAGCCGGGCGTACTGGGGGCAGGGATTAATGCCTGAAGCATTAAATGCCGTGATGGATTATCTTTTTGATGTTGTCGGACTAAATCGTATTGCCGCCTGTCATGATGCAAACAATCCAAAATCAGGACGCGTTATGGAAAAAGCCGGAATGAAACGGGAAGGTATTCTTAGAGCTGCCGGAAAGAACAACCTCGGAATCTGTGACGAGGTGTGGTATGCGATGATCCGAAATGACAGGAAGAAATGAAGAATCGATTTTTTGTTACAGAAAAGCAATGAACAAAATTCACTTTGCCGAGGCAATGAAGTCGATCCGAGTGCCTTGACTTAGCCGCTCAACGGCATATTCCTGACGGGGAGAGTGTGCGGGTAGCGTGAATATGCTTCTTTTTATTCACACTAAAGAAGAATACAAAACAGCAGACAGAATCGTAAAAAGATGTTCGCGATAAGCTCAAAATCCGGCCGACACACAAAACCGCATAAAAGACGGGCACCGGTTTCACGGTGCCCGTAGTTTTATCTTGTCTCATCCATCCAATCGGACAGGCGCGTCATGCTCTTTTCGCTGCCGACAGCATAGAGAATATCGCCCTCACGGAACATATAATCGGGATGCACATTGTCTGTCAAATTTCCGTTGTTTTCTATAGCGATTATGTTTACTCCGAACCTTCCCCGCATATCGGCGGACATTATCGTCATTCCGACGATCTTACGCGGAACTTCAAGCTTAAGGAGATTCAGCTTTCGGCTCAGCTGAACAAAGTCCAGCATATTGGGAGTTTCCAGTTTGTGGGCGAGTCTGACTGCCATATCCCTCTCGGGGTAGACGACTTCTGCGCCGAGCTTCTTGAGTATCTCGCCCTGCTCGGCGCTCGCGGCCTTTGATATGACGGTCGGCACACCTAGAGAGACAACGTTGAGAGTAGTCAGAATCGAAGTGTCCATCTTTTCTCCGATGCAGACCACCACGATGTCGCAGTTTTGTATTCCGGTCTCCGAGAGAGTCTTTTTGTCAAAGCTGCTGACGACAAAGGCGTTCTCCGTGTATTCGCGCATCTCGCGCACCTTTTCCTCGTTTCCGTCGATTACGAGCGGCTCCGCGCCCGATTTCGCAAGCTCCACAGCCAGAGCAGAGCCGAAGCGCCCGAGTCCGATTATTCCGTAAGATTTGCTGTCGCTTTTTGATTTTTTAAACATCTTTGTCCTCCGTTCTCAGCCTATGGCTATGTTTCCGTCGGGATATTTTATTCGATCTCCGTTTGTGAAGTACCAGAGAGTCGCTATTGTAAGCGGCCCCAAGCGGCCGATATACATCATGACTATTGATGTAAGCTTGCTCGCGGTGCAGAGTCCCGTGGTTATCCCGGTAGTGAGTCCCACCGTGCCGAACGCGCTCGTCATCTCGAACAAGGCATCCCTTATTGCTATATCCGGCTCAAAGGCGCAGAGCATAAACGTTCCCACTGCTATCACACTTATACCCATGACCGCTATGACCGACGCTTTGCGGAACACACCGTGCGGCACAGAATAGTGAAAAGCCTTTCCCGAGGTGTTTGTCGCGGCGGTCTTTATGCCCTGTATCAGCGCAAACAGCGTGCTCGTCTTTATTCCGCCGCCGGTGGAGCCGGGCGACGCGCCGACAAACATAAGAAATATCATAACGAGCAGACCGGCGTTGGAAAACTCGCCGAGCGAATATGTCGAGAAGCCCGCCGTCCTCGCGGTCACGCTGTTGAAAAGGGCTCCTATCCACGGCATATCCTCGGTAATTCTGAAAATCACCGCGCCGCCGACCGTCAGCGCGACGCTCATCGTGAGCACTACTTTTGTGTGCATGGAAAATCTGCGCCAGCGAAATCGCTTTTCGACAATCTCGCGGATAACGAGAAAGCCGATTCCGCCGAAGAATATCAAAAGGCAGGTCACGAGATTTAAGAACACATCCTCTTTGTAGGCGGAGAGGCTTTGGAAGTTTCCGAGGATATCGAAGCCGGAGTTGTTGAACGCGGCGACGGAGTGAAAAAAGCTTATTCCGAGAGCTTTGAGCGGCGGGTAATCGCGCACGAAAACAATGAAGCTCAGCGCCGCACCGACAAGCTCAAATGCCGCCGTAGTCAAAAACACGCTTTTTATAAATTTTACTATTCCCTTGCCTGAGTCGAGATTCATCGCATCGCGCAAAACACGCCGACCTTTCAGATTTATCCTCTTTCCGACAGCCAGAATGACTCCCGCGCCCATTGACGCGACTCCGAGTCCGCCTATCTGTATCAGTGCCGCAACAACGAACTGACCGAACGCGGTGAACGTGTCCCCTATATCGACGGTCACGAGTCCCGTCACGCAGACGGCGCTCGCCGAAGTGTAAAGCGCGTCTATGTATTTTAAGTCTACGCCGTTTTGCACGCTGCACGGCAGCATCAGCAGACCCGAGCCTATAAATATCGTGGCTGCAAAACCGAGCGCAATTATTCTTGCAGGCGACATTCTTTTTAACAGCTTTCTCATAATTCACCTCGTATCCCGTAAAAAAGACCTTCGGCAGAATAGGTCTGCCAAAGGTCTTGCTTCATTCACGGCCAACGCCGCCAATGTCCGCTGCCAGCACAGCTCCTGTGCGGTTGGTGACAGGCGGATGGGTAACCCATAGCTACTCCCCATTGGTTGTGGCTTAATTATATCCCTTTGCGGGCGAAAGTCAATATATTTATGAAAAAATTATCCGACATTAAAGGCAGAAAAGGTCTGCCGAGCTAATCGACAGACCCATGTCTTTATGAAATTCCTATTAATAAGCGAAGGTGTACTGCTGCTGCCATGTGCCGGTGAAGTCGGCGTCGATGGAGATGCCCTTCTTGAGCTTGCAGACAACGTTTGCGGGCTCGCTGACGTTGATGCTCGCAAGAGTGCCGTTCGCGTTGAGCACAAAAGTGAATGTGCCGCTCTGATAGTTGACCTTGGTGCTGACAGGCTCAAACGGTCCGAAGGAATCCTTCGTCAGCGAGAGAGTGTCGAAGCAGGAGCCGTGGTACTTGGGAACATATGTAAGTCCCTCGCCGCTCTCGGTAACGAGAGTGATGCTGACCTTCCAGCCGCTGCCCTGCTTGACGCAGGAAGCAGACTTGACGCCTGCGGGATCGACTTTATAGGAAGCGCGCTTTGCCGCGGGCAGGAAGCTTGCAAGAGTTGTGCCGTCGGAAGCCTTGCCGCCGTTGAAAGTCTTGTTGTCGGTCTTCGGATAGTCGTTGGGAAGCAGGGGCTCTGCGATTTTCGCTATAGCCGAACCGCCGGTGATACTGTTGATCTTCGAAGTTGTTCCCTGGACTCTCTTGACAGAGACCTTGCCGGTGTAGCTCTTCATAGCCGAAGCGTACTTGTTGAAGAACGCAACGATCTCAGCCTTGCTGCCGTTGACGGGAGCCTTTATCTCCGCTGCGGGCTTGTTGCCCTGCTGGCCGCCCTGAGAACCGCCCTGCTGACCCTGAGTAGCCGCCTCGCTGCCGCCCTCAGAGGGTGCGACTGCCGTGCTGTCAGCGGTGCTCTCTGCCGCGTTGCTCTCCGCGTCGCCCGTCTGGGTGTCCTGAACGTCTGCGTTCGCGTCCTGCGAGCTCTCAGCCGTTGTGTCTTTGTTGTCATCTTTGCTCTTGCACGCCGCAAACGCAAATATCATAGCGAGCGCGAGCAGGATAGCAATAATCCTCTTCATAGTTTGTCTCCTTTCATCTTTCGGCAGAGCATCCTCTGCCATGCTACGATTCAAGTTTACTTTATGTTTATTCGTTTGTCAAGAGAATAAACTTTATTTTATATTTCCATAATTTCCATAATTTTTTATCGATTTTTGTGCACTATATATTATATTCGTTCTTTATACAATATATAATAATCCGCCGCATACCGGGCACACTATACAGCGAAAAAGAACAGAAAGGGTGTATAAAATGAGTAAAGACACACTTGAGCTGCTGCGTGAATGCGACAGCGGAATAAAGATGGCGGTCGGCAGCATTGACGAAGTGAGCGGACACATAAAGGACGAGGATCTCAAAAACCTGCTCGAGAAGAGCAAGGAGGAGCACAGCCAGCTCGGCGGTACGATAAAAGAACAGCTGACGTCGCTCGGCGACGACGGCAAAGACCCGGGGATAATGGCGAAGAGCATGTCGTGGATAAAAACCAACGTCAAGCTCGGCATGAACGACTCAGACAGGACGGTCGCAGGTCTGATGACCGACGGGTGCGACATGGGCATAAAGAGCCTGACCCGCTACCTCAACGAATATAAGGGCGCGGACGGCGCTTCGCGCAGCACGGCGCGTCGCCTAATCGGGATAGAAGAGAATCTTCTCTGCGGGCTGAGGCCGTATCTGTGATATATTTATTTGCAGGACGGCAGCATTGTTTTATAAAATCACGCCCACCGCGGCGCTTCGGACGAAGCTGCTGCGATGGGCTTTTTTAGTTCAGTCAGATATTGACGCCGCTCTCTTTAAAGCAAATCTTTTTGTTATCGAGGTCGATTTGATATTCAATTCCGAGGGGGAGCAGCCCCATGGGAGCCGCATGACCGATGTTTACATTGTAGATTATCCCCAAGTGTTCGCAATTGAACTCTTTGACTATCTTTTTGTATACTTTTTTATACTCTTCATAGTACACCTCGTCCTGCGGCTTGCCGACGATAATGCCGTTTATCTTCTGCAATATGCCCTGAGCTCCCAAATTTCTCAGATAGTATAAAATATAATCCGGCTTCGCTTTGTCCTCGCTCGTTTCAATAAGCAGTATTTTTTCTTTCCACTCGGAAGTATCCGGCCAGATCTCCGTGCCTGTGATTATCGGAAAAACATCGATGCATCCTCCGATCAGTTCGCCGGAAATTATACCGGAGCCGTTTATGACTTCATAGCCGTGCTCATCTTCACGCAGCTTTTTCAGATGGTTTATATTCTTCTCTTCCCAGTTCACAAAATCATCCGACCAATATTTGCTGGGCTTCACTTCATAGCCCGCTGTGTCTTTGAACAATATGTTCTCTACCGCCTCTTTAGTGTAGTCGAACATCTTCACATATTCGCCGAACTCGCACATAACGGACGGGCCGTAATAAGAAACTATACCCGCTTTTCTCATCACGAAATGGCTCACAGTCGTGTCCGAATAGCCCATGAATATCTTGGGATTGTCATGTATAACATCGTAGTCTATATATGGCAGAAGCCTTATCGAGTCGCTTCCGCCGATGGCGCAGAAGATGCCCTTTATTGACTTGTCGCAAAAGGCTTCCATTAAATCCTGCGCTCTCAGCTCCGGATGGTTATACACAAAATCGGTTCCCTTGAGGGCGTTTGGCATGGTGACCACGGTCAAGCCGAAGTCTTTTTCGAGCCTATCTTTTGCGATATAGTATTTGTGGATCAGCCCTGCGTCGCCGAGCCCGCCCCACGACAGGCTGACGATGGCAATTTTATCGCCTTTTTTCAGCGCGTTCGGTTTTATCATTTTCTCATCTCCCGCAGAAATTGCCGGGTATATTTTCGGCGATGTTTAAATTATTTTCTGTGTGATTCAATTATAATATAGTTTAAATCATTCCGCAACCCGAAAACATTTATACGCTGCAAATTAAAAAACGGCACTCCCGATTGAGAGTGCCGCTATGTATTTTAATTATTTGAGCATGCCGTGCTCTTTTGCATATTCGTAATACGCCTCGATGCTGCGTCTTCTCGCCTCGTTGACGCTCGAACCGGTTCTGGTGACGGTCGTCATCGGGATACCCTGCAGGCTGACGAGATACTTTGCGCTCGCGTTGAAGCCGCTGTCGATAGCGTTGTCGAGCAGGATTATCTCGTTGAAAGTCTCTCTCGCCTTGGCTATGTCCTTCTCGACGAAGAACTCGTCATACATCTTGCGAAACAGATTTGCGCCGCAGGAGGTCGGGGTTGCGCACACGCCGCGCGCGCCCGCCATATATGCATCAAACAGCAGCGGGATGTTCGCCTGAAGCACTGCGGAATCGCCCTGAACGGCGATTTTGTCCTTTATTCCCGCCATGGTGCAGGTGGTGTCCTTTATTCCGTGGAATCTGCCGGTCTTGACCAGCTCGCCGTATGCCTTGCCGGACATATTGCACGGCTGCATTCCCGGGAACTCATAGAGAATTATCGGCAGAGTAGTATATCCCGCGAGCTCGCTGAGATATTCGACAAGTCTCTGGTCGTTATCGGCATAGCCCTTTGAGACGAAAACGAGTCCGTCAACGCCGGTCTGCTCCATGCGCTTGACCTCTTCGACCTGCATATGCCATGTCGGCTCAAGGTTCGCCGTGGCGACGACCTCTGCGCTGCCGGAGTGCTTTGCGGCGATAGTCGCGCACTTGACTTTCTCCTCGGGAGTGAGCGTCGTCATCTCGGAGCTTCCGCAGACGGAGAACAGATGATGGGTTCCTCTCTCGACCTGCCACTCGACATACTGCGCGTAGACATCGTAATCTATCGACTTATCCTCTTTGAACGGGGTGAGCAGGAGGGAATAAACTCCCCTGTAGCTCTCAGGCTTATCAGTAAACATTGTTTCCACCTTCCGGATATTGTTTTTTCCAACGCTGATATCTTACTCCACAATGCACAAAAATGCAATAGAAAAAGGCTATTTGTTGCATTTGCTCTTGAAAAAACTACGGATTTCGATATAATTATTATTGATATTTATGCCGCCCGATGCGGCTTCGATTTTTTTACAAAAGGAGCAGATAAATGAAAAAACGCAGCATGGTATGCCGACTCGGGAAGTTTCCCCAGCTGACGAGAACGGTATTCACCTCCGCCGACGGTCTCGCGTCGGACAACATAACCGCGCTCTGCTACGGCGCGGACAACTGCCTCTATGTCGGAACGGACAGAGGTCTTTCAAAGATAGACGGAAAGAAAATAACCACGGTCGATATCGGCATTGAAAACGCGCCGATATCCATGCTCTTCTGCGCAAACGACGGGCATATCTTCGTCGGCACGGGCAAGAGCGTAATCGAGCTCAGCGGCAAAAAAATTATAGCGTCCCGCGAGTTCTCGTCCGACGCCGTCGCGATGAAGCAGGGCTGCGACAACGTCACATGGATTCTCACAAAGACCGTTCTCTACCGCTTCCCGCAGGGGGCTAAAGAATTCGATCTTAAAATCGGCGTGCCCGGCAAGGGCAGCTGCATCGCCGTTTTCGGCAACAACAAAGTCTATGTCGGAACCGAGAGCGACGGTCTCCACGCGCTCGTCGGCAAGAGATGGCACTGGTCGGAGCTCATGGAGGGCGTGACCGGAATACTCAGCAACAACATATCCTGCCTCGACATTGACCCCGCGGGCGATGTCTGGATAGGCACGGACAAGGGTGTCTGCGTCTACGACGACAACAGCTACTGGCTCGACAATTCGAAGATAACCGGTCTGCCCAATGGCGAGATAACCGGCATGGTGACCGACAGCGAGGGCAGAAGATACTTCACGACCTCCTGCGGTCTCATAATCCTCCACAACGGTAAGCTCTCATATTACGGCTACAAGCGCTGGCTGCCCGACATGCACGCGACCGGCATCGTCCTCTCGCCCGACGGCAGCTTCTGCGTCTCCACCGCCTCCGGCGGCATCAGCGTTTTCAAGACTGAGATGATGACGCTCGAAGAGAAGGCAAAGAGACTTCGCGCATTCAGCGAGAAATACAACGTCCGCAAGGACGGATTTGTGCTCGAGCGCGCGCTTGAGCATGAGGGCGTTGTGTCCGAAAATGAAGGCTATGTCTGCACCGGCGACAACGACGGACTCTGGACGGGTCTCTATCTCGGCGCGCTGTGCTTTGAATACGCCTGCACAAAGGACCCGGAGGTTCGCGCCGCGGCTCACCGCTCGCTGCTCGCGATGATAAAGCTCACCGAGATAACGGGCATTGAGGGCTTCACTGCCCGCTCGATAAGATACATCGACGAAGCCGGCTACGGCACGGGCGTGCGCCACGAATGGCACCACACCGCCGACAAGGACGGCAACGAGCTCGAGTGGCTCGGCGAGACTTCGTCCGACGAGATGGTCGGTCATTTCTACGCATACTCGAACTACTTCGATCTCGTCGCGGACGATGAGGAGAAGAAGCTGATAGCCTCCGTTGTCAAGAAGATTCTCGACCATATTCTCGACAACAAGTTCAGACTCGTTGACACCGACGGCGTGCCGACCACATGGGCAAACTGGGACCCCGATCTGCTCAACAACGACCACAAGTGGATATACGAAAAAGGCACGAACTCGCTTCAGATTCTGACCTTCCTCAAGGCGGGATATCATATCACCGGCGATAAGAGATACGAAGATGCGTTTGAATATCTCATCAGGGACAAGCACTTCGCCATGAACCTCATGCAGTACAAAATCCTTGACGGCCACCTGCTCCACATTGATGACAACCACGATTTCCTCATGATATCGCTGCTCATGCGCTATGTTGACGACCCGAAGCTGCGTTCCGTGTTCGCCATGGGTCTGACGCATCACTGGGACGACGAAAAGGCGGAGCACAACGCGTTCTTCAACTTCGTCTACGGCGCATGCACGGGCGAGCAGTGCGACATCGAGACTTCCGTAGACGAGCTTGCGGACTACCCGATGGATCAAATTCTCTGGACACTCTACAACAGCTGGCGCGATCTCGACTGGGATATGCGCCCGACGGAGGTCGGCATGATCCCGCAGCTCTATCACCCGCTCCCGGCGCACGAGAGACGCATTAACAGCTGCGACAGCAACCGTTTCATCGCGGACTCCGGCATCGCCGGCGAAGCCGAGCGCCTGTTCACGAAGTCGGACGACCCGACGGCGTTCACGATGTTCCCCGGCACGGGCGACGACCACGGAATGTATCTCATGGCGTGCACGAACTACACCCACCCCTACTGGTTCGCGCGCTACTACGGACTCATCGAAGAGGCGGAATAAAATATAAAACAAAGCAAAAATCCTACCCGGGATGGGTAGGATTTTTTGTTGCAAGTAAAAGTGAGCAGTGGAAAGGCTCGCGATATCAGCGGATATCATTCGCACGCGAAATCTGCGCAATTTTATTTCTTCTCAAAACTCACGGACTTTTCTTTCATCGAGATTTTTCCGACCTGGTAGCCGTAGTTTGTAAGCTCCTTTTTGAAGTTCAGAAACGAGTGGTCTATCGGCACGCCGGCGGCATTTTGTATTTCATCAAAAGTGAGCTTCAGCGACTGTTTACCGCTGTTTTTGACATATTCCCAAAGTGCATTGTATTTGCTCCTTTTTTCGCCTCATTATTCGTCAATATAGCTGTTTCTCTTTCCGAGCACCCACGGGATATCCGAATCGAAGTCGAGCTGAATAACTGAAAGAGGAAAATCCGGCTCCGGCATGTCGATACGGTCGCTGAACGAAACGCCAAAATTCGGCGAGAGCGGATATGTTGCTTTTCCGTCCCAACAGGCTGTAGAGTCGCTTGTCGGTTTCCACGCGCTTTTGCCGCTGAGTAAAGTTCCGCAGATGTGGCAAAAGCCGCCGTAGTACAGCGTGTTTTCGTCTTTGGCGCAATAGACATAACATTCGCAGATTTTTTTCATGTCAACGCCGAGCGCGGAAAAAAAGTCCCGGATATTCTGCGGAAGTTTGTCGACGGCTCTCTCGAAGTTAAGACACCCGTCGCATTGGCATTCCTCGCTGACCGTTTTGGCGCGGTCATAGAACTGCCGTGTCTTTTCAACATCAACATCGATTTTGTATTCGCCGAATTGAAATATCAAGTTTTGCACCTCCGATATGAGCGGTTTCTTTGATTATATCAGCAAAGCGCGGAAAAATCCACCGGGATATGCAAAAAGGACGCAGTTTGCGCTGCGTCCTTTTTCTGTTCTGTTGTGCTTATCAGCTGTGCTTTTTGCCCTTTTGCTGATTCACGCTGTGGCAGGAGCCTGCCATAGCACAGTGGGCACAGTTGCAGCCGCAGGAGGATTTGCCTTTTTTCTTATTTTTTACGAGGCTGAATATTATCAGCGCCACGATAACGGCAAGCACAAGGCATATTATAATGGTTGCAATATTCTTTGATAACCACGCGAGCATTTCGGAAGACTCCTTTCACAGCATATAGCTTGGTTTATTTTGTGACCTTTACATCGGATGCGAGCTTTGTGGCTTCTTTGTAGGGGCGCACGAGCATGAAGATTATCAGGGCGAGGAAGATGAACGCGAACACAAGGCTTACGATATCAACTGCGCCGTGGATGTTGCCGGTGAAGAGGTTGCCGAACTGATTTATCATAAGGGAGATAACATAGGCGAAGCCGCACTGATAGCCGATTGCGAACCAGGTCCACTTTGCGCTGTTCATCTCACGCTTGATAGCGCCGATAGCTGCGAAGCAGGGAGCGCACAGAAGGTTGAAGACGAGGAACGAATAGGCGGTCAGGCCGGTGAACGCCTTTGCAAGGGTTGCATAAACGTTGCCCTCTGCGCCATAGAGGATGCCCATCGTACCGACGATGTTCTCCTTTGCGACAAGTCCGGTGATAGAAGCGACGGTAGCCTGCCAGTTGCCCCAGCCGAGCGGAACGAAGATCCAGGCGATAGCCGAGCCGACCTTTGCGAGCAGGGACTGATCAAGCTGATCCTCTGCAAGCATTCCGAAGTGGCCGTCTACGAAGCCGAAGTAAGAGGTGAACCAGACAACGATAGTTGAAAGAAGGATGATTGTACCTGCCTTCTTGATGAAGGACCAGCCGCGCTCCCACATGGAGCGGAGGACATTCTTGAGGGTCGGCCAGTGATAGGCGGGAAGCTCCATAACGAACGGAGCGGGATCGCCGGAGAACATCTTGGTCTTCTTGAGCATGATGCCCGAGCAGATGATAGCCGCCATGCCGATGAAGTAAGCGGAGGTCGATACCAGAGCGGAGCCGCCGAAGAGCGCGCCTGCGATCATGGCGATGAACGGTACCTTAGCGCCGCAGGGGATGAATGTTGTTGTCATTATGGTCATACGGCGGTCGCGCTCATTTTCAATGGTACGCGAAGCCATGATTCCGGGAACGCCGCAGCCGGTGCCGATAAGCATCGGGATGAAGGATTTGCCGGAGAGACCGAACTTGCGGAATATACGGTCAAGGACGAATGCGATACGGGCCATGTAGCCGCACGCCTCAAGGAATGCGAGGAGCAGGAACAGGACGAGCATCTGGGGAACGAAACCGAGGACAGCGCCGACGCCCGCTACGATACCGTCATTGATAAGTCCGCTGAGCCAGTCGGCCGCGCCGACCTTTTCAAGTCCGTTGCCGACGAGAACCGGAATGCCGGGCACCCACACGCCGTAAGCGGCGGGGTCGGGCTCGTCGAAGCCCTTGTTTTCGAGGTACTTGACGGCGTCAACATAGGTCATGCCTACTGTTGCTTCTTTGTCAGCCTTGGAGAGGTTTGCGGGGATTGCCGAGTAATAAGCGGTCATGGCGTTGACGGCGAGGGTCTCCTCATCCTCAACTTCAACCGTTGCGGTGTCCGCTGTGGGCTGATAAGCCTTCATCTCGGCAAGAGCCTTGTCGGCGTCGAAATCTTCTGCGCCGAAATCAATGCCGGTGAATGCGCTGACAGCCTCGGTAGCGGCGGTGTAGTCGTCAGCGTCGGTCGAATAGGCCTTCGAGCCGATGCCGAGCAGGTGCCAGCCGTCGCCGAACACTCCGTCGTTCATCCAGTCAGTCGCGAACGAGCCGACAGTGACCATGGAGATGTAGTAGACGAGGAACATGACAACTGCAAATATCGGAAGTCCGAGCCAGCGGTTTGTGACGACCTTATCGATCTTGTCGGAGGTCGAGAGCTGACCGACGTTCTTCTTTTTGTAGCAGGCTTTTATGATAGATGCGATATAGATATATCTCTCATTCGTGATGATGGACTCTGCGTCGTCATCCATCTCTTTCTCAACTGCCTGAATGTCGCCCTCGATGTGCTCAAGGGTCGCCTTGTCGAGATTGAGCTTTGCAAGAACCTTGTCGTCGCGCTCGAAGATTTTAATGGCGTACCATCTCTGCTGCTCCTCGGGCAGACCGTGGACGGCAGCTTCTTCGATGTGGGCGATAGCGTGCTCGACGGAGCCTTCAAAGGTGTGCATCGGAACAGTCTTGGTGCTCTTTGCAGCCTCGATAGCAGCCTCGGCAGCGTCCATGACTCCGTCACCTTTAAGGGCGGAAATCTCGACTATCTTGCAGCCGAGCTGGCGGGAGAGCTCATCGACGTTTATCTTGTCGCCGTTCTTCTTGACGACGTCCATCATGTTGATGGCGATAACAACGGGGATGCCGAGCTCGGTCAGCTGGGTGGTGAGATAGAGGTTTCTTTCGAGGTTCGTACCGTCGATTATGTTAAGTATAGCGTCCGGGCGCTCATCGATAAGATAGTTTCTCGCGACGACTTCCTCAAGGGTGTAGGGCGAGAGCGAGTAGATACCGGGAAGGTCGGTGATGATAACGCCGTCATGCTTTTTGAGTTTTCCTTCTTTTTTCTCAACCGTAACGCCCGGCCAGTTACCGACGAACTGGTTCGAACCGGTGAGAGCGTTGAACAATGTGGTTTTACCGCTGTTGGGGTTACCCGCAAGAGCAATGCGTAAATCCATTTTGATAGCCTCTCTTTCTTGAAATTATATCAGCTTTTCTGTGCGGGGTCTTATTCGACCTCGATCATGTCCGCGTCGGCCTTTCTGAGCGAGAGCTCATAGCCGCGCACCGTGATCTCGACCGGATCGCCGAGAGGCGCGACCTTACGGACATAGACCTCCACGCCCTTGGTCAGTCCCATGTCCATGATGCGGCGCTTTGTTGCGCCCTCTCCGTGGAGCTTGACTACCTTGACCGTTTCGCCGATCTTAGCCTGCCTGAGAGTTTTCATTGCTTATATCCTCCTTTTGTGCAATTTTATTCATTTGGTATATGTACTGCGCCGCAGCGCCGTCATATCATGATTTTCTTCGCCATCTCTTCGCTGATGGCAACGCGCGACTCCTTGACGTTGACTATGACATTTCCGCCCAGGGCGTTGACTACCTTTACAGTGCCGCCGACGACAAATCCGAGATTTTCGAGATGCTGTTTTACTTCCGGGCTGCCGCCTATCTTCTTGATGATATTCTCTTCGCCGACCTGTGCGAACATCAAAGGCATCATATTGAGTCCCTCTTCCTCTTTTGTATTTCTGAAATTAGCATACGCTAACCTTGGGGCTTTAAAATTGATTAGCACCCGCTAACCGTGATATATGGTACTCCTATAGTTGTTCCCTGTCAATAGACTTTTTTCAATTTTTTGCCGTAAAACGCAATTTCGGCGACATCCACAAATGATTAGCTTATGCTAACCGCCTGCTTTGGACATTTCATACATATCTTCCCGCCCTTGATTTTTCCTAAGTGAAGTGATATCATACCTTTAATATATAACAATATACACACCTAAAAGGGAGGAACAGATATGCATCTTCAGGAATCGGGCGAAATGTATCTCGAAACCGTCTATGTGCTTTCAAAAAACGGCGTTGTGCGCTCGCTCGATGTCGCCGAATATATGGGATTTTCAAAGCCGAGCGTCAGCCGCGCTGTCGGACTTCTCAAACAGGGCGGCTATCTTCTCATGGACAAGGACGGGTATCTGACCCTCACCGAATCAGGGCTCGATGTGGCAAAGAAAATATATGAGCGCCACACCCTGCTCTCGAAGTTCCTCGTCCGTCTCGGCGTTGACGAAAAGACTGCCGCCGAAGATGCGTGCAAAATGGAGCACGACATCAGCGACGAGTCGTTTTCGGCGATAAAAGAACACGTCCGCAGGAACATGAAAAATGCAGATGAATAAAGAAATTTTTGCTCAGACCGACAGGCTCGTGCTGAGAAAATTCAATCGGAATGATTATCTCAATCTGTGCGGAATATTGCAGGACAAAAAAGCAATGTACGCCTATGAGAGCGCCTTTTCGGACAGTGAAGCGCAGAGGATTTGCTTGAAGTAATAAAAAGAATCGATGCAGGCGAAAGCTCGGGCATTCGCTATTCAAAATATGATCTCTCGCCGCGCTTCGAGCCTCCCGAATGGGACTACAGAAAATACAATATTGAAAGCGACAACGCTCTATTCAAGGGCGAAACAGATCTTATCCGCGAGGCATATGAGAGCTGCTGATGGCGATATTTTGCGATTCATCCACCCGTCTCCATTCAAAACAACCGACATAAAAAATCCTACCCGAGATGGGTAGGATTTTTTCACTCCCCGTCAAATCAACGGGGTTCATTTTTAATTATTATCAAAGATACTTTTTGATAAACTTATCAACTGTTGACCAATATTTTTCGGGGTCGACGATCGAGGCCTCTGCGTGCGGTGCGCCGGGGATAACCAACTTCTCTTTGTCGCACGCGGCGGCGCGGTAGACGCGCTCCTGCATCCAGAACGGGACAAAGTCGTCCTTGTCGCCATGGATGAACAGGGTCGGCGTGACGGAGCGCGAGACCTGCTCGATGCACGAAGCTTTCTTCATATCATAGCCCGCGCGCAGCATCGTTGCGCTTCTTGCGGCGGAGAGGAACGGGAAGGTCGGCAGACCGTAAACGTCCTTCATGTTGGCTCTGCACTCGTCCCAGACGGATGTATATCCGCAGTCCTCAATAGCGCAGACGACATTCGATTCGAGCGGCTCGCCGGTGGTCATCATGACTGTAGCCGCGCCCATCGAGAGACCGAAGAGCACTATCTTCGCGTTCGCATTCTCGTTGATTATGTAGTCGATCCAAGCCTTGATATCGATTCTGTCGTTCCAGCCCATGGTGACATAGTTCGACTCGCTCGCGCCGTGGCCGCAGAGATACGGGAACAGGCAGTTGTAGCCCATCTCGTGGAACTTCTTGCCGAACGAGCCCATTCTTCTGGGCGATCCGGTGTAGCCGTGAATGACTATCACCCAAACATCGCTCGGCTCGTCTGCAAGGATTATCTCGCCGTGTACATATCCGCCGCGGGGAGTGACTATCTTCACCTTTGCGGGACTCGCGGAGTCAAACCACTCCATGCCTTCTTTGGTGATACCGTCATACTCGTTCTTTTTCTCATCCATTTTTTTGGCAATGGACTTTTTGCTCATGGTCTTGTTGAAAATCGCGTTGCCGACAGCAAGATACGCCGCGCCGACTGCTGCACCTGCGGAAGCGGCTGCTATAACAAGCTTTTCAGATGAACTTTTCTTTCCCACTGAAATTCATTCCTTTCATTTTTATATGAGCCTTATACAGGAGTATTCTATCATAAAAAGTCCGCAGTTGCAATAACAAAAAGCCCCTGCAAAAGAATACAGAGGCTTCGGATATGTACCCGCCGCGCGGCGGGTGAGGTTTATTCCTCGTTGAGCTTATTGCGCTTGTTCTGGGCCTTGTTCTCCTGCTGATTCTGCTGCTTGTTGTTCTGCTGCTGATTCTGCTGGTTCTGACCCTGCTTGTTCTGCTGATTGCGGTTTTCCATTGAGAGCACACTCCATAGATCCCTTCGCGGGAAAATTAGGATTTTTTCAAATCCGTTTTATATTCTTTCCCCCGGTTCGCGTTTTTATGAGCCTGAAACTAATGAAAATTTTGCCTTTTTCTGATATAATTTATAATAGAAAGCTTACGGAGGTCAGCAGATGGAAATATCCGACGAACTCATATCGCATCTCGAATCGCTCGCGCATATTGAGCTTGACACCGACGAGCGCGAGGATTGTCGCAGAGATTTTGAAAAGATAATATCATATATGGACACGCTGTCGGCGCTCGATACCGACGGCGTTGAGCCGCTGACCAATTTATCCGACACGGTGAATGTCCTGCGTGAGGATGAACCGGGCGAGACGCTCGGAGTAGAAGAGGCTCTGTCGAATGCCGCAGAAACGGCGGGCGGCTGCTTCTGCGTCCCGAAGACAGTGGAATGAGGTGCGCTATGAGAGATATGATTAAAGATTCCGCCCTCGTTCTGGCAGAAAAAATCAGGTGCGGCGAGATAAAAATCGTCGAAGTTTTAGACGCCGTATATGAATCCGAGGAGCAGAATAAAGAACTCAACTGCTTCATCACGCTCTGCCGCGAGCGCGCGTATAGCAAAGGCTCGGAGATACAAAAGCGCATCAACGCGGGCGAATATATATCGCCGCTCGCGGGCGTGCCGATAGGCATAAAGGACAACATCGCAGTAGAAAATGTCAAAATGACCTGCGGGTCGCATATGCTCGAAAATTATGTGCCGCCCGTGAGCGCTGCGGCGGTAGAAAAGCTCGAAGAAGCGGGGCTTATTATAGTCGGCAAGCTCAACATGGACGAGTTCGCCATGGGTTCGACGGGCGAGACTTCGTATTACGGCGCGGTGCTCAATCCCGTTGACAAAACGCGCGTGCCCGGCGGTTCGTCTTCGGGCGCGGCGGCGGCAGTCGCGGCGGGGATAATCCCGCTCGCGCTCGGCTCGGACACGGGCGGATCGGTCAGACAGCCTGCGGCATTCTGCGGAGTTTTCGGCTTCAAGCCGACCTACGGCACCGTTTCCCGAAACGGGCTTGTCGCCTATGCCTCGTCATTTGACCAGATAGGCGCGATAGCGAAAAATGCCGCCGACTGCGCGGCTCTCGCGACGATAATATCCGGGCGCGACTGCGGTGATTCTACAACAGTGGATACTATCCCCGTCCGTTCGGATTTTGTCGAGTCCTATTCGCTCTGTGGCAAAATTATAGGCGTGCCGAATGAATTTATTGATAATTGCGGCGAAGATATACGCAGTGCTGTGAATAATGCGCTCAAAAAAGCTGAATCGCTCGGCGCGAGGGTTGAATATTTCTCGCTTCCGCCGCTCAAATTTGCCGTGCCCGCCTATTATATAATCGCCTGCGCGCAGGCAAGCTCGAATCTTGCGCGGTATGACGGGGTTCGCTTCGGGCGGCGCGCACAAAATTCAGACGACCTGACAAAAATGTATATCAAAAGCCGCTCCGAGGGCTTCGGGCGCGAGGTCAGGCGCAGGATAATGCTCGGTAATTTCGTGCTCAGTGCGGGATACTACGACGCATATTACAACAAGGCGCTGAGAGCGCGCAGGGTTATACGCGACACGCTTTCGGACGCTTTCAAAAAATATGATTTCATCGCGGGCGCTGTTTATCCGTCAACTGCGCCGAAGCTCGGCGAAAGCCTTGACGACCCGCTGAAAACTTATATCGGCGACGCATACACCGTTCCGGCTAACCTCGCTGGACTCCCGGCGATAAGCGTGCCGTGCGGAAAAACAGCCGCGCTTCAGCTCATGGCGGCACCGTTCGCGGACGAGAATCTTTTGGGCGCGGCAAGATGTCTGACCCTGTAACATTTAAATAAAAATTTACAGAGTATGATTGCGTTGGACAAGTTTGAAGACACAGCTAAACGCAATGCTTGTGAAGTTTTAGGTGTTACAGGGCACTATGGGAGGCTTTCAAATGAGATACGAAACTGTTATCGGGCTCGAGGTCCACATAGAGCTGCTGACTGAGACAAAGATATTCTGCTCCTGCCCGACTGAGTTCGGCGGCGAGCCGAACACGCATGTCTGCCCGGTATGTCTCGGACTGCCCGGCACTCTGCCGACGCTGAACAAAAAAGCTGTTGAGCTTTCCGTCCACGCGGGTCTCGCGGCGGGCTGCGAGATAACACCGATAAGCCGCTTTGACCGCAAAAATTATTTTTACCCCGACCTGCCGAAGGCTTATCAGATATCCCAGTTATATCTGCCGCTGTGCCGAAACGGCTCGGTCACGCTCGACAGCGGCAAAATTATACGCATAAAAGAGATGCACATGGAGGAGGACGCGGGGAAGCTCATGCACTCCCCCGACTTAAACCGCACGCTCATCGACTGCAACCGCTGCGGAGTGCCGCTGCTTGAGATAGTCAGCGAGCCGGATATGCGAAGCGCCGAGGAGGCGGTCGAATATCTCGAAAAGCTGCGCGAGCTGATGCGCTTTGCCGGCGTTTCGGACTGTCGGATGCAGGAGGGCTCGCTGAGAGCGGATATAAATCTCTCCGTCCGCCCGGAGGGTGAAATAGAACTCGGAACGCGCACGGAGATGAAAAACCTGAACTCATTCAGAGCCGCCGAGCGCGCGATAAAAAGCGAGAGCGCGCGGCAAATATCGCTGATTGAAAACGGTGAAAATATTATTCAGGAGACCCGGCGCTGGGACGACGGCGCGGGTATGAGCTACGCGATGCGCTCAAAAGAGGACACGAGCGACTACAAATATTTTCCCGAGCCGGACATTCCGCCGGTAGTCATTTCAACCCCCGACATTGAGAAAATCAAAAATCAGATGCCCGAACTGCCGCAGGCGAAGCGCCGTCGCTGGAGCGAAGAATATAATCTCGGCAGAGCGGACATTGACACACTGATGTCCTCGCCGTTCACGGCGGAGCTCTTCGACCGCACGGTTATGCTCTGCAAGAGCGCCAAAAACGCCGCATCGTGGATAAATGTTGAGCTCCCAGCCGTACTTCGCGGCGCGGGAATGAGCATTGAAGACGCAAAATTCAGCCCCGACTCGTTGGGCAGGCTCATAAATATGCTCTCATCAGGGGAGATAAACCGCGGCACGGCGAAAAAAGTCTTTGTAAAAATAGTGACCGAAAACGCCGACCCGGCGGAATATGTCCGAAAAAACGGACTTTCTCTGATGACCGACGCGGCGGCGATAGAGGACGCGGTAAAACGCGTTATCGCCGAAAACGAAAAGAGCGTCTCGCAGTACAGAGACGGCAAGACGCAGGCGTTTCAGTATCTTATCGGGCAGTGTATGCGCGCGCTCGGCGGCAAAGCCCCGGCGGCAGCAGTCACAGAAGCGCTCAAAAGGCTGATATAAAAAATAAAACTTCCGTTTTGCGGAAGTTCATATAAACAGCAAAGGACTGCCGTTACCCGGCAGTCCCGTTTCGTTTTCAGCCTTATGCTTCGACTTCGGTGAGGTTCAGAGTGCCCCAGCTGTCGTTATTGAGCGTGAGCACCTTGTTGTCTTTATTATACGACGCGGTGAAGGTTATCTCCGTGCCCGCCTTGAAGCCTGCGATAGCTATCTCGGGGACTATGGTCACGGTCGCGGGGTCAGCCTCGGTGTCGACCTTGTATGTACCGGAGACCGAAGTGCCGACGGAAATGCCGAGGATATTGAGGTTGCTCGAATCATACTGGAAAGTGCCGTCCTCTTTGAACTCGATAGTCGCGTTGTTCTGCGAGTCGCTCCACTTGCCGACTATAAGCTTGTCGATTTTCGCTCCGCAGCCCGCAAAGGCGCAGACGATTATCGCGACAGCCATAACGAGAGCTGTCAGCCTGAGAGTCTTTTTCATTGGTGATTACCATCCTTTCTGTTTTGCCGCTTTTCTTCCATGCTCATTATATCACACTTCGCTCAATTTTGTCCATAGGTGTTACAGTGTACCATTGTGTCGAAAAAAGGTATAAACAGATTATTTACATTTTTGTAAAAATAATGTATAATTTTCCTGTTGCACATATGTGCTTGCGAAAGGAGAATACAAAAATGAAGAAAAATCCGTTCAAGCGGATACTCTGCATTGTCATCGCCGCAGTGATGCTCTGCTCGGTATTTGCTTCGACCGCGGCGGCCGCCACCAAGTGCGCCTGCGGCCATTCGCCCGTTGTCATGATCTCCGGATTCGGCGCGACGATTCTCTCGGAGAAGCAGGAGGACGGCTCATTGAAGCGCGTTTTCCCGCCCGACACCAAAGAGATTCTCAAGCTCCTCGGAGTCAATGCCCCCGACCTCATCACGGGCATAATCGAGCTCATCGCACAGAAGGGCACGGACGGCATCGAAAAGCCGATGCGCGAGATAATAACTTCTATTGTCGAGCCGCTGAGAATGAACGACGACGGCACTTCCTATTACGACATCGTGCCGATACTCAGCGGCGCTAAAAACACGAGCCTTGAGGCGTTCACGAAGAACGACCAGCTCGACCTCGTCCCCTACACAGGCTCCGAGTTCCTCGACATGGAGGTCATCGGCGACGAGATAGGCGACAACCATGTTTTCAACTTCCTCTACGACTGGAGACTCAGCCACACGGATGTCGCGGCTCAGCTCCACGATTATCTCGCAGAGGTCTGCGCCCTCACCGGACACGACAAGGTCAGCGTATACAGCATCAGCCAGGGCAGCCTGCTGCTGGGCGTGTATATGTACGAATATCCCGACGACAACTATATCGACCGCGCGGTGTTCGACACTCCGCTTCTCGCGGGAAGCAACCTTGTCTCCGATCTCTACACTGACAAGCCCCTTGCATTGAACTTCGACACCACCCTCGATATTCTCAGAGCTATCCTGCACACCGAGACCGACTTCTCGTTCGTCATGGACATCATCCCTGCCGACGGCGCGAACAACGTCGCTGACTACGGACTCAAGACCATGGTTCTCCCGAGCGTCATAAACATCCCCGCATTCTGGGAGATGTGCGACCCGGAGAATTACGAATATATCAAGTCCGTGCGCCTCGACTCCGTCAAGAATGCAAAGCTCATTGAAAAAGTCGAGAAAGTCAGAAGCGGCTTCATGTCCCACATTTCCGAGACCCTCTACGCTCAGCAGAAGAAGGGCGTCAGCGTTTCGATAAAGGCTTGCTCCGGTGTTCCGCTCGCATCGGGCACCGTTGACAACAGCGACGGCATAGTCAACATGAAGTATTCCTGCGGCGCAGTGTGCGCGCCCTTCGGCGAGACGTTCCCCGCCGACTACAAGCAGGCAGTCAAGACCGGCAAGAACAACATCTCGCCCGACAGAACGGTTGACCTCTCGACCGGCTATATGCCCGAGCGCACATGGGTAGTCAACCGCCACTACCACGGTCAGGCGGAGTGGGATCCCCGCACCTACTCCCTGCTCATGGATCTCCTGCTCACCGACAACATCAAGGACGCATATTCGCACATCGAATATCCCCAGTTCATGGAGAGCCTCTCTCCGACGAGCGATGTAGTCGTTCTCTTCAAGAGCACGAACTCCTCGTTCCTGCCGACTCTCTCGAAGCACCTCTTCTCCTGCAACTCCGTCATGGTCAAGAACCTGTCGAAGAAGGACAAGATAAAGGTCTCTTCGATAACCTCGGAGAACGGCACGCTGAACTTCGCCCTGCCCTATCCGATAGTTCTTGAAGCAGGCGAGAGCGCCGAGATAGCGTTCACGGGCAAGGTTCCCTCGGCGGAGAGCTACGACAAGATAACCGTTGCCTACAAGCGCATGACCGTCACCGGCAAGGACGCGACCCGCGACTTCGGCTTCACCGTGACCCGCAACTATTCGGGTGTTACAAAGATCGACCTCACCCCCGCTTATATCATCACCGCTATCCGCATAGCGCACGATATACGCGATATCCTTGCGCGGATAGATGCGATCTTCTCGTTCATCAACGGGATAAAATAAAATATAAAATTAAAGCGAGCGGCATAACCGAGATTATGCCGCCCGCTTTTTGTTATGCTCTTTTATCCTATAAGCTCCGCAACATACAGACTCTCGTATATGCTCCCGTCGGAGGGAGATACATATTTCCCGAGGTCAACGAGTATCGCGTCTGCTTTTCCTTTAAATTCATAGCACTTCACACCGTTGACTTCGCCTAAATACTTGCCCTTTTCGGGAACGGGGCAGATATAAGCCGTTTCGCTCACTATCCCGTATTTTTTTCCGCGAAGCTCAAAAATGCCGTCCAATATGCAGTCATAGCGCAGGACAATACCGTTTTTCTTGTCCCCTATACTCTGTTCCATGGGGATATTGTTCAGCGAATAGACGGCGATTTCCGTGCCGTTTATTTTTTCGCGGTGCAGCGAACCTAAATCGGAATCCGTCAGCGCGAGGTTGTCGCCCGCATACCCGTAAAGCCTGTGATTCCAGACCTTGTATGTCGGGATGCAAACACCCGCCACGCTGCCGCCGTGGGAAACGGCCGATGTCGTTTTCTCCGCCGTCTGCGAAACAGTCTCGCCTGGCACTTTCTTTTCGGGCTCTCCCGCTCTGTCCGTCGCGATTTGATCACCTCGCTCCGTGCCGTTTTCGGTATTCAAAGTCGAATCGGAAGCGGGAAGTCCCAGGCTTTTGCCGACTGCTAAAACGGATATGAGAACCGTGCAAGCCGCAATGCACGCCGCCGCGGCATACCAAACCTTTTTCGGATGACCCTTGGCTTTGCTTTCCCGAACACTTTGAATCGGCTTATCCTTGATTTTATCCCAGACCTCCTCCGGGGCTTTAAAACTCATTGCATCTCTCATGAATTTTTCTGTTGATTTACGCCTCATCCGTATGCACTCCTTTTCGGTCGAAATAACGCCTCAGCTTAGTGAGAGCGTAGCCGTATTTTGAACGGACAGACAAATAGGGGAGGTTCAAAACCTTGGCAATCTCCGTCTGCTTCAGGCCGGAATACAGATACAGCGATACTATCTGCCTCTCTGTTTCGCTCAGCGTTTTCAAGGCTTCCAGCGCAAGCATCGCGTTTTCGGTCTGCTCAAAATCCTCCGTGTCACCGGGCAGCAAATCAAGGCTCTCGCTGTCTACCGTCAAAAGCCTTGCGTTTTCCTTCATGCAGTCCATGCAGCAGTTGCGCGCTATGGCGAAAATCCACGCCCTCGCATTTGTGCCGGGCTTGTAGCCGCAGGCAGACTGCATAATATTAAGAAACGTCTCCGCTTCTACATCCTCCGCGAGCTGCCTGCTGCGAACCAACGACAGCGCAAACCGAAAGATCGGATCTTTCATGTCAAGATATAATCGGCTCAGAGCGTCTCTGTCTCCCGCGGCGATTTCGCAAATACACAGATCCAACTGCCTGCCTATCATCAATTTCACTTCCCGTCTTTGTCTTTCGTCTATATATCCGTTTGAACGGTCGGAATGCATAAAATTTTTACCTTTTCTTTTGGCACAAGCATAAAATTATCCCGCCGAAAAACTCGACGGGATTTCTCTTTTTCCGTTACGGGGTGAGTCTGTTCGGACCTCTGAAGATGAACATTGCTTCTTTGATATGGAGTCCGAGCATGAGCATCGTGAGGCGGTCGATGCCGATACCGAAGCCGCCATGGGGCGGGCAGCCGTATTTGAAGAACTCGAGATAGAACTCAACATCCTTGTCGAGACCCTTCTCCTGCGCCTGGCTCTTGAGCACATCGTATCTGTGCTCGCGCTGCGCGCCGGTGGTTATCTCGACGCCGCGCCAGATGAGGTCGTAGCCCTGCGGCACGCCGTTCTCGTCGCGCATATGGTAGAACGCGCGCTTCTCGGCGCTGTAGTCGGTAATGAACAGGAACTCGTGACCGTATTTCTTCATGACCCAGTCGTAGCTCAGACGCTCGGCGTCGGTCGTGAGGTCGCCCTTTTCGCTGTCGGGCACGGTATAGCCGAACTCCTTTTCGAGCTCGTCATAGAGATCGGCAAGCTTTATGACCGGGAACGGGGTCGTCGGGACGACAACCTCCTTGCCGAACAGCTCCTTTATCTCCTCGCCGTACTTCTCCTTGACCGATTTAAGCATATATGTCAGCAGCTCCTCCTCCATCTTCATGACATCTTTGAAAGAGGTGATGTAGCTGAACTCAAGGTCGAAGCCGGAGAACTCGGTGGTGTGCTTGTTGGTGTATGACTTCTCGGCTCTGAAAACGGGGCCGACTTCAAATATGCGCTCGAAGCCGCTCGCCATTGCCATCTGCTTATAGAACTGGGGGCTCTGCGCAAGATAAGCGAGGCGGTCAAAATACTTGACCTCAAAGACCTCGGCTCCGCTCTCGCTCGCCGCGCCGATGAGCTTCGGGGTGTGAATCTCGATGAAATTATGGTCTATCAGGAACTGACGCATGGCGTTGACCATGACGGTCTGAACCTTGAACATGAGCTGATTTTCGTCGGTACGAAGATCTATCCAGCGGTAGTCAATGCGCTGGTCGATGCTCGAACGCTCGACGCCCGGGCGCTTCTTGGTCGCAGGGATCTCCTTGCGCACTATCGGCAGCGCGTCGGCTATCGACTCTGCGGTTATCGACTCGGGGATAATCTCAATTCCGCCCATCTTGACGAAATCGTTCTCGACGGCGGTGCCGACGACCGAGATAACGGAATCCTGAGTCAGAGTCGCTATCACGGGGCAGAGCTCCGGCAGCTTCTCTTTCTCGACGGTTATCTGAATTTTTCCGGTGATATCCTTGAGCACGATGAAAGCCATATACTTGCTGTCGCGCAGGTTCTCGACGAAGCCCTGAACGAGCACGGGTTTGCCGAGATTATTTTTGATGTCCGCAATGTAAGTTCTCTCCATTATCTGAGCCCTCCAAAGAGATTTGATATATCGGCAGCGTTGAGATCTCCGTCGTTGATGCTGTCCGCAAAGGCGTTTGCCGCAGCCTGAACGAGAGCCGACGAGAATTCATCGCTGAAGTTTTCGATTGAGAAAGCGGTCTTTTCGCCGTTTTCCATGTTCTTGACGAGGACTTCGCCCTTGGCAATATCGTCGTCGCCGATAACGCAGGTGAAGCGTGCACCCAGTTTGTCGGCGTATTTCATCTGAGCCTTGACCGAGCGTCCCGCGACGTCAAACTGCGCGCTGACCCCGTCCGAGCGGAGATCCGTGCAGAGCTTCGCCGCAACGAGCGAAGCGGCGTCGCCGATAGAGCCGATATAGATATCGCACTTCTGGTCGCCGGGCAGCTCAATGCCCTGCGCCTCGATAACGCTGAGCAGGCGCTCGAGTCCCATTGCGAAGCCGAGCGACGGGGTGTGCTGACCGCCGAGCTCTTCAATGAGTCCGTCATAGCGTCCGCCGCCGCCGCAGACAAGTCCGTCGGTCTTGTCGTTGTGCGAGACAAATTCGAAAACGGTCTTTGTATAGTAATCAAGTCCGCGCACGATGTGCGGGTTGACAACATAGTCTATCATCAGCGCGTCAAGATAGCTCTTGACTTTCTCGAAATGCTCGCGGCACTCGTCGCAGAGATAGTCGAGCATAACGGGCGCGCCCTCGGCTATCTTCGAGCAGACTGGGCTCTTGCAGTCGAGAATACGCATGGGGTTGCGCTCGAGCCTGTCGAGGCAGGTGCCGCACAGCTCGTCTTTATACTGCTCAAAATATGCCTTGAGCGCCTTGTGATACTCGGCGCGGCAGGTCGGGCAGCCGATCGAGTTTATCTCGAGCGTCAAGTCTTCGATTCCGAGGAAAGCGAATATTTCGGCGGCGAGGGAAATTATCTCGGCATCGGCGGCGGGAGCCGGAGTGCCAAAGACCTCAACGCCGAACTGGTGGAACTCCCTGTATCTGCCGGACTGCGGCTTCTCGTAGCGATAGCACGAGGTTATATAGCAGGTCTTCTGCGGCAGGGGCTCGTTGAAAAGCCCGTGCTCCAGGAATGCGCGCGCAGCGCCCGCAGTGCCCTCGGGTCGGAGCGTTATAGAACGTCCGCCCTTGTCGAGAAAAGTGTACATCTCCTTCTGCACGACATCGGTGGTGTCGCCGACGCCGCGGGCAAACAGCTCCGTATGCTCGAACACGGGAGTGCGAATCTCCTTGAAGCCGAAACGCGAGGCTATATCGAGCAGGGTATTTTCAAGAAAGCGGTTTTTATAGCTCGCCGCGGGCAGCACATCCTGAGTGCCCTTGACAGCTTTCGTAAAAAGAGCCATGTTTTCGTTCCTTCCATAAAAACATTAAATCCCGCCGTTGGCGGGATGAGCGAAAAAGCTCCGGAAAAATCCGCCCGGCGGGAAATACCGCCGGGGCGGGTCAAAGCTTATTTCGGGTTGACTATATCGCGCCAATCAAGGTCGCCGCGCGCAAGGCTGTGAATAAGAGCCTCGGCGGTGGCTATATTGGTGGCAACGGGGATGTTGTGCACGTCGCAGAGTCTGAGAAGATTTGCTTCGTTGGGCTCGTGCGGCTTGGGTGTGAGCGGATCTCTGAACATGAGCAGAAGATCGATCTCGTTGCAGGCTATTCTGGAAGCTATCTGCTGGTCGCCGCCCTGACTTCCGCTGAGGAAGCGCTGAATCTCAAGTCCCGTTGCCTCGGCTACGAGCTTGCCCGTAGTGCCGGTCGCGCACAGGGAATGGCGGCTCAGGATACCGCAATAAGCTATACAGAACTGGGTCATAAGTTCTTTTTTTGAGTCGTGAGCCATGAGAGCGATGTTCATTGTGTATCCCCCTTTTCCGAGTTGTTGACTTCGCTGGTCATGTTAATATCATATCAGAGAAACCGGGTTATGACAAGAGTTATTTGTAACTTCTTACAAAATTTTAATAAAAACCCGACCGATTATTCCTCTGTTTCGGAATTTTCGCTGTCTTCGGCAGGTGACACTTCCTCAGCCGCGGTTTCTTCCGGCTTTTCCTGATCTTCCTCGCTCGGAGTGCAGGCGACGGTAACCAACTGCTCGCCCTCGGACACACGCATGACTCTGACGCCCTTGGAGGGTCTTGCAAATGTGCTTATCTGCGAGACGGGGATACGGATTATTATGCCGTCGGAGGAGATGAAGATAACATCCTCGCTCTCGTCAACGACCGCTATCGCGGCAACGTCGCCGTAGGTCTCGGTGCGGTAGTTTATCGTACCCTTGCCGCCTCTTGACTGGAGTCTGTAATCCGAAGGTTCGCTGCGTCTGCCGTAGCCGGTGGTGCTGACTGTGAGGACAGCCTTTGCATCGTCGAGCACTTCCATGCCGACGACTTCGTCGCCCTCGCGCAGTTCGATCGCCTTGACTCCGCGCGCCGTTCTGCCGAGCGGTCTCGCGTCGTTTTCATTGAAGCGGATGCCCATACCCTTGCGCGTGGCTATGAGCAGATCGTCGTTGCCGGAGGTCAGGCGCACCCATGCGAGCTCGTCGTCATCGTCGAGATTTATCGCGATAACGCCGTTCTTGCGGACGTTGCGGTAAGCGTCGAGGCTCGTGCGCTTGATGATACCCTTGCGCGTGACCATGCAGAGGAACGCATCGGGGTCATATTCGGGCACTCTTATCATCGCCGACACCTTCTCGCCCGCTTCAAGGGGCAGGAGGTTGACTATATTCATGCCCTTGCTGTTTCTCGAGCCCTCGGGCACTTCGTAGCCCTTGAGCCTGTAAGTTCTGCCACGGGTGGTAAAGAACATGACATAATCGTGGGTCGAGCAGGTAAACATGGTCTTTGCCACGTCCTCCTCGCGCCTTGTCATGCCCTTGACGCCTCTGCCGCCGCGGTGCTGGATCGTGTATGCGTCGGCGGGGATACGTTTGATATAGCCGAGGTTCGTCATGGTGAACACGCAGGTCTCCTCGGGGATAAGATCCTCGATATCGACCTCGCCGCTGACATTTTCAATGACGGTGCGGCGGTCGTCGCCGAACTTCTCGGCAATGGCGCCGGTCTCCTCGCGGACTATAGTGAGTATCCTCTCCTCGTTCGAGAGAATGTCTATAAAGTCGGCTATCTTCGCCTTGAGCTGAGCCATCTCGTCCTCGACCTTTATGCGCTCGAGTCCGGTCAGCTGGCCGAGTCTCATCTGGACTATCGCCTGCGCCTGAATCTCATCGAGACCGAAGCGGTTCATGAGCGCTTCGCGTCCCTCGGGGACGCTGTTCGATGCGCGCAGGATAGCTATGACCTCGTCGATGAAATCAAGCGCCGTGAGCAAGCCCTCAAGAATATGGGCGCGCTCCTGAGCTTTTTTCAGATCGTACCTTGTGCGGCGGGTGACTATCTCGCACTGGTAGTCGATATACTGCTGGAGAATCTGCTTAAGGGTGAGTATCTTCGGCTCGCCGTTTACGAGGGCGAGCATAATCACGCCGAAGGTAGACTGGAGCTGAGTGTAGGTATAGAGCTGATTCAAAACTACCTGCGGATTCGCGTCGCGCTTCAAGGTGATGTCGATGTGCATACCGGAGCGCGAGGAATAGTCGTGGATATCGGATATGCCCTCGATGCGCTTATCCTTGACGAGATCCGCCATGCTCTCTATGAGCTTCGCCTTGTTGACGCCGTAGGGTATCTCGGTGACAACTATCTTGTGGCGGTCGCCCTTTGTCTCGACTATCTCGGCGCGGGCGCGGACTATAATTTTGCCGCGGCCTGTGCCGTAGGCGGCGCGTATGCCCGCTCTGCCCATAATTATTCCGCGGGTCGGGAAGTCGGGGCCTGGCAGATGAGTCATAAGCTCCTCGAGCGTCGCGTCGGGGTTATCTATCAGGCAGTTCATGGCGGCTACGACCTCGCGCAGGTTGTGCGGAGGGATATTTGTCGCCATACCGACCGCTATGCCGACGGAGCCGTTGACAAGCAGGTTCGGATATCTCGACGGGAGCACCGTGGGCTCCTTGAGTCGGTCGTCGTAGTTCGGGATAAAATCGACCGTGTCCTTGTCGATATCCGTCAGCATTTCAAGAGAGAGCTTTTTGAGCTTTGACTCGGTGTAACGGTAGGCGGCGGGCGGGTCGCCGTCGACGGAGCCGAAGTTGCCGTGGCCGTCAACGAGCGTATATCTCATGGAGAAGTCCTGCGCCAGACGCACCATGGCGTCATAGACGGAGGCGTCGCCGTGAGGATGGTAGCGGCCGAGCACCGAACCGACCGTGTCCGCGCATTTGCGGTACGGCTTGTCGGGATAGAGGCCGTTTTCGTACATGGTGTAAAGTATGCGTCTGTGGACGGGCTTCAAGCCGTCACGCACATCGGGCAGAGCACGCGAGGTGATGACCGACATGGAGTAATCCAGAAAGGATTTACGCACTTCTCTATTGATCTCGACATTGATTATTTTTTGTTCGTTATATGCTTCGTCAAAGCTCACAGAGATCTACTCCTTTCCGTTATATATCCAGGTTCTGGACGTATTTTGCATTGGTTTCGATGAACTCGCGGCGCGGCTCGACCTTGTCGCCCATGAGAATGGAGAAGGTCTCGTCCGCGAGCATCGCGTCCTCTACATTGACGCGCAGCATCGTGCGGAAGTCGGGATCCATTGTCGTCTCCCAGAGCTGCTCGGCATCCATCTCGCCGAGACCTTTGTATCTCTGGATATCGCAGCTGCCCGAACCGCCGAACTCCGCCATGAACTGATCGCGCTCCTCGTCGGAGAAAGCGTATCTTATCTTCTTGCCCTTGCTGACTTTGAACAGCGGGGGCTGAGCGAGATAGACGTGACCCTGCTCGATAAGCGGGCGCATATAGCGGAAGAAGAAGGTCAGCAGCAGCGTTCTGATATGCGCGCCGTCGACATCGGCATCCGCCATGATAACTATCTTGTTGTAGCGAAGCTTTGTTATATCAAACTCGTCGCCGATTCCGGTGCCGAGGGCGATGACAATAGGCATGAGCTTCTCGTTGCCGATAACTCTGTCGAGTCTCGCCTTTTCGACGTTGAGCATCTTGCCCCAGAGGGGAAGAATCGCCTGGAAGCGTCTGTCGCGTCCCTCTTTTGCGGAGCCACCTGCGGAATCTCCCTCGACGATGTAGAGCTCTGTGCGCTCTGCGTCGCGCTCGGTGCAGTCGGCAAGCTTGCCGGGCAGGGAGTTTGAATCGAGAACAGATTTGCGGCGAGCCAGCTCGCGCGCCTTTCTCGCAGCCTCTCTCGCGCGCGAAGCGTCGAGAGCCTTCGAGAATATCGCCTTTGCGACTGCGGGATTCTCTTCAAAATAGGTCATCAGCTTCTCATAGACCGTTGTCGAGACGAGCTGGGTTATATCGGTGTTGCCGAGCTTGCCCTTGGTCTGTCCCTCGAACTGAGCCTCGGTGAGTTTGACGCTGATGACGGCAGTCAGTCCCTCGCGGACATCGTCACCCGAGAGCTTCTTGTCGCCGTCTTTGAGAATGGAATATTTGCGTCCGTAGTCGTTGAAAACGCGGGTCAGAGCGGTCTTGAAGCCGGTCTCGTGAGTACCGCCGTCAACGGTGTGGACGTTGTTTGCAAATGAGAGCATTGTCTCGTTGTAGCTGTCTGTATACTGCATGGCGATCTCCGCGCTTCTGTCGCCGTGCATGGCGGAGAAATGGATCGGCTTTTCATGCAGGGGAGTCTGACCGCGGCTTGTGGTCAGATATTCGACGAAGCTCGAAAGTCCGCCTTCGTAGCAGTAGGTGCGCTCGATGATATTATCGGGGTCGCGCCTGTCCGCAAGGGTTATGCACAGTCCCGCATTGAGGAACGCGGACTCGCGCAGATGTCTTTCAAGGGTCTCGAAATCATAGACCGTGGTCTCGCGGAAAATCTCGGGATCGGGCTTGAAGCGTATAGTCGTGCCGGTCGCCGACGATGTGCCTATCTCCTTAAGGTCATAGTCGGGATGACCGCCGTTCGAGAAGCGCTGCTGATAGACATGGCCGTTCTGCGCAACTTCAACTTCGAGCCACTCGGACAGGGCGTTGACGACGGACGAGCCGACGCCGTGCAGACCGCCGGAGACCTTGTAGCCGTTGCCGCCGAACTTACCGCCGGCGTGCAGGACGGTCAGGACGACCGTCACGGTGGAGATGCCCATCTTTTCGTTCATGCCCACAGGGATACCGCGTCCGTTATCCTTGACGCTGATAACATTGCCCGGGAGTATCTCAACATCGATATTCGTGCAGAAGCCCGCGAGAGCTTCGTCTATGGAGTTGTCGACTATCTCATACACAAGGTGGTGCAGGCCGCGCGGACCCGTCGAGCCGATGTACATACCGGGGCGCTTGCGGACCGCCTCAAGTCCCTCAAGAACCTGAATCTGGCTCGCGTCGTATTCCTCGGTGACCTTGGTGTTCATATCCTTGTCGAGCTCAATGTCTTCGTCGAGCACGAGCTCGTCCTGATTCTCGGCGTTCTCTTCAAGGATCTCGTTGTTCTCATTGTTATCCAAAGCTTTCATCCTCCTTCTCCAAAGCTATAAAAACGAATTTACTGATTCGTCAGGGTGGAGAACATGTTCTTTTTCTTCTTTTTCTTTTTGGGCTTGTACTTCGGCGGATTTTCGAGCCTCATTCTCGCGCTCTTGGACTTCGCGAGATACTTGTTGACCTGGACAACGGGAGAGATCATGTCAGCGCTCATGTAATCAACGCAGTTTGCGAGCAGATCCTGATCGTTGTTGAGCTCGCCGAGGACGGTGACGGCTATGATGCTCTGAATCTCGTTCGTGCCGTCGTCATAAATCTCGTTGAGGAGATTGAAGAGCTTTCTCATCTTCTGCGGGTCGTTCTCTTTTATGACCTTGATAACCACGGGAGCGGCGTGATTCTTGAAGAAATCCTCGGGCAGGAACTCGCCGTAGGTCTCAATATTCTTTCTGTATTCGTCGCGCAGCTCGGGATAGATAACGCTCAGACGGTTCGCGAAAGTGTTCGCGTCATAGCACGCCTCGCCGCTCTTTGCCGCAGCCTTAGACACGGGGGTGGGGAGCTTCACTTTTTTCTTATCGGCTGTGCCGTTCTTGCCGAAGCTCTCTTCGATAAGCTCGGCATACTCGTCCGAGATAAACTTGATGTCCTTGTCGTCGGCGGTCTCAACATCGAGCAGAGAATGGGCTATCTTCGCGAAGTCGGTCTCGTTCGCGCCCTCTTTCTGCGCCCAGAGCAGGGCTATCTTGTTGTCGTAGTGCTCGATACGCAGAGCCTTGTTGTCGCCGGAAAAATCCATAACGGCGCGTCCGCTCGTGACGGAGACGGGGATACCGTCGGAGATATCTGCGGGAGTGGTGATTCTGAAGCCGCACTTCGTGAGGGTCGGCTCGAGGTTCTTGTAGATGTCGTTCATCGCTATACGGATATCGATCATAACTGTTCTCCTTAAAAAATACTCTGCACAGAGTATATATTATATATACTAATATAATATATCATAATATCGGCGCGTTTGCAATGCTCTAGCAGAAAAATAATGCGCCCGTTTTCAAATAAAACGGGTTGACGAAAGGCGTATAACTGTGGTATTATAAAAAATCAAAAGAACGAGGTTTTTCATAGCCTCAGAGCAAGAAAGAAAAGGACTTTTCCGATGGAAAAAAAGGTGTTTATAAACATTGAGGACAGCCACTCCGGGCATGACGACAGCTACTCGTCGCAGACGAGCACGCAGGGCGTTCTGCGCCTGCTCGAAAACGGCTACGAGCTCTCATATGAAGAGCCTGCCGCCGAGATGGAGGGCTGCGTGACCACCCTGCTCATAGAGGACGGCGGACTCGTCACAATGACGAGAAACGGCGCATATACTACACAGATGGTCATGGAGCGCGGCAGGCGCCACGTCTGCCACTACGCGACACCGTTCGGCGATATGCTCCTCGGCATATTCGCCAAAAAGGTCGAGTCGTCCGTGACGGAGGAGGGCGGCGAGCTGCTGCTCAACTACACTATCGATGTCAACGCGGATCTCGCCGCATCGAACGAGCTGAAGATAACGGTCAGCGGACAGTAAAAATGACGGTTTGCCCGCAGAAACTGCGGTTACACGAAAGGATGGATAAATTTTATGTCAGTGCTTGTAAAACAGGTCGAGGATAAGCTCTGCGAGCTTGTCAGGGACGCCGCGAAAAAGGCGATGGCGGCAGGTAAGCTGCCCGAAGCCGAGCTCACGGATTTCAAGGTCGAAATCCCGGCGGACAGAAAGAACGGCGACTACTCCACAAACGCCGCCATGGCGTGGGCGAGAGCTTTCAGACGCGCGCCCGCTATGATAGCCGCGGCTATAACAAAGAACATTGACCTCGAGGGCACCGCATTCTCATCCTGCGAGGCGGCAGGTCCAGGATTCATAAACTTCCGTCTCGCCGACCGCTTCTATTCGGAGATTCTCATGGATATCCGCAAGAAGGGCAGCGACTACGGCCGCTCCGACTTCGGCAAGGGCGAAAAGGTAAATATTGAGTTCGTCTCCGCCAATCCGACAGGACCGATGCACATGGGCAATGCCCGCGGCGGCGCTCTTGGCGATTGCCTCGCGGCGGTCATGGACTTTGCAGGCTACAATGTCAGCCGCGAATTCTATATCAACGACGCCGGCAATCAGATCGATAAATTCGCCCTCTCGCTCGATATCCGCTATCAGCAGATATACAAAGGCGCCGACGCGCCCGAGCTGCCCGAGGACAGCTACCACGGAGAGGACATAGCCGTGCGCGCCAGGGAATTTGCCGATGTCTACGGCGACAAATATATCTCCGAGAGCGAGGAAGTCCGCCGCAAGGCGCTCGTCGATTTCGCGCTGCCGAAGAACATCGACTCGATGCACGAGATACTTTCAAAATACAGAATAGAATACGACACATGGTTCAAGGAGAGCACCCTGCACAACGGCACGGAGCTCCGCGATACAATAGAACTGCTCAAAGAAAAGGGACTCACCTACGAGCTTGACGGTGCGCTGTGGTACAAGAACATCGAGGTTCAGACAAAGCGCCTGCTCGCCCAGGGCAAAACGCAGGAGGAGATCGACAAGCTCGGTCTCAAGGACGATGTTCTTATCCGCCAGAACGGCAACCCGACCTATTTCGCGGCGGATATCGCATATCACCGCAACAAGCTCGCCGTCAGAAAGTTTGACAGGGCGATAGATGTCTGGGGTGCAGACCACCACGGCCATGTCGCCAGAATGAAGGGCGCACTCGACGCGCTGGGTCTCGACGGCGACAGGCTCGACATAATCCTCATGCAGCTCGTTCGCCTGACGAGAAACGGCGAAGTCGTGCGCATGTCCAAGCGTACCGGCAAGGCGATAACCCTTGTCGACCTGCTCGAAGAGATACCGATAGACGCGGTGCGTTTCTTCTTCAATCTCCGCGAGCCCGCAACGCAGATGGAGTTCGACCTCGATCTCGCCGTCGCTGAGAATTCGCAGAACCCGGTTTACTATTGCCAGTACGCCCATGCGAGAATTTGCAGCATACTGAGAAAGCTCAAGGAACAGGGCTGTGACATCCCCGAGTGCACGCCCGAGCAGCTCGACCTGCTCACCGCGCCCGAGGAGCGCGAGATAATCAGGCACTTAGCGTCGCTCACCGACGAGATCGCTCTCTCCGCCAAAAACTATGATCCCGCGCGCATCACGCGCTACTGCATCGACCTCGCTACCCTATTCCACAAGTTCTACAACGCCTGCCGCGTCAACTGCGACGACAAGAACTTGAGTGCGGCGAGAATATATCTGTGCCTGTGCGTCAAAGAGGTTCTCAAGAACATCCTGACACTGCTCAAGATAAGCGTACCGGAGAGAATGTAAAAAAACAGAATCAAAAAATCATTCCGCAGGGGCCCGGCGTTCCTGCGGAATATTAAAATGCGGAGTTTTTCCTGCATACAAGCGGCGCAAGGCTGTAATCGAGCGATTGTAGGGTGCGGCGACTCGACGCACCGCTGCCGCGTGAGCGGCACGAAATCATTTCGGCGCCTGTATCCGCATACCTGCATATTACCCCGGAGGTTATCATGACAAAGCTTCTGATAAAACTCTTTATCAAGGACAGCGAAAAAACCGACGACCCTGCCGTGCGCTCGCGCTACGGCACACTCAGCGGCATCGTCGGCATACTGTGCAACATTCTGCTGACCGCCGCAAAGTTCATTGTCGGCTCGGTAACGGGCAGTATCGCCATAACGGCGGACGCCGCGAACAACCTGTCGGACGCGGGGTCGTCCGCGGTGACGCTCGTCAGCTTCCGTCTGGCAAATAAGCCCGCCGACGACGAGCACCCGTTCGGCCACGGCAGGATAGAATATGTCTGCGCGCTGATAGTCTCGTTTATTATCCTGCTCATGGGCGGCGAGCTGATCCGCTCATCGGTAGACAAAATTCTCCACCCGGAGCCGCTCCAGTTCAGCATGACTGCACTCATAGTGCTCATCGCCTCGATCGGGGTCAAAATATGGATGGCGGTCTTCAACAGAAATATCGGCAAAAGGATAAACTCGACCGCCGTCGGAGCGGTCGTTATGGACAGCGTCAGCGACACCGCGGCGACGACTGTATCTATGATAGCCCTTATTCTCTCGAAATTTACCTCTGTGCCGCTCGACGGATACATGGGAATAGTAGTAGCCCTGTTCATCATCGCGACCGGAATAGGCATATTCAAGGACACGATGAACGAACTGCTCGGCGCGCCCGCTTCGCCGGAGACGGTGCAGGAGATCGAGAACGACATTCTCTCATACGAGGGCGTTATCGGCGTCCACGACCTCATGGTTCATGACTACGGGCCGGGCAGGATGTTCGCCTCCGCCCATGTCGAAGTGCCGTCCGACTGCGACATAATGGCGTGCCACGACACCATAGACCGCATCGAGCGCGACATAAAGAAGAAATTCGCCATAAACATTGTCCTGCATATGGATCCGATAGTCGTTGATGACGAACATATAAACGCCCTGCGCGAAAAGGTCGGCGAGCTGATAAAGGAAGTTGACCCGAGATTCACGATGCACGACTTCAGAATGGTGGAAGGTCCTACGCACACCAACCTCATTTTCGACCTCGTCGTGCCGCACAAATATCCGTTCACGAAAGGGCAGATAAAAGAGCTGATAAGCGACAGAATATCGACCGAGATCGGCGAGAACTACTACGCCGTTATGACGGTTGAAAACAGCTTCGTCGAAGACGAGAGAAAGTGAGGGCAACATAATGGGAAACACCGAAAAGACAGAGCTTACCGTGATGTGCATGATCTGCGACGGCACGAAGATACTCGTGCAGGACAGAGTGAATAAGGACTGGCCGGGTGTAACCTTCCCCGGCGGTCATGTTGAGCCGGGCGAGGCGTTCACCGACGCCGTGCGCCGCGAGGTTAAAGAGGAGACGGGACTTGATATCTTCCGCCCGACGGTATGCGGAATCAACGATTTTATCCGCGACGACGGCACGCGCTACATAGTGCTGTTTTTCCGCGCCGACCGCTTCAGCGGCGAGCTCAAGAATTCCGCCGAGGGCAGAGTATTCTGGATCGAGCGCGACGAACTGACGCAGTATAAGCTCTCGCAGGATTTCATCGACATGGTTCACGTCATGGAAAACCCGTCGCTGACCGAATTTTTCTATGAGCGCGACGGTGAAAATTGGAAGAAGAGAATAATATAAACCCGTATTCAAAGCAAAAAAATCCTGTCTGCGGTTTTTCCGTGGGCGGGATTTTGATTTTGTGGGGAGAAACAATCTTTCCGTTGTTTGCAGATACGTAGACTTCAAAATCAGGCGGTATATAAAATAAACTTGGTGGAAATTCTGTGCCGCTATCGTGGCATCGGTGCGTCGAATTGCCGCACCCTACAAGTTTCACATCAATAAAATTGTGCGAACTTCGCGGGCGGATAACATCAGCTTCAGCAAGGTTGTGATGATTTCCAATATTACGGCGGTTGACCGTCGCCGATACTTATATCCGCAAATCCCGATTCGCCTAACGCTCACAGCCCATCAGCAGCCTTTCACCTCCTCCGAGCATTTACATTTTGGAAAAAATATGCTATAATGCGGGCACAAAACTCTGGGGAGAGATCATAAGATGATAAGATTGGCATCGGTCGGCGACGCGGGAGAGCTTGAGCGCCTCAATGCAGAGTTCAACGGCAAGGGCAAGACTACGGAAGAAAGCATTCGCGCCTCGCTTCTTACAAACAGGCGCGAGATTGTCATCGTTGCGGACGGCAACGGAGGACGGCTCGCTGGCTTCGTCTGCGTTCAGCTGAAGAAGTCGCTCTGCTACGACGAATATATGCCCGAGATAACGGAGGTCTATGTCCGTCCCGAGTATCGCGGGCGGGGAATCGCACGCGAAATGCTGATTTTTGCGCAGGAATACTGCAAAAAAATATACCCGCTCCACAGTTTCGAGCTGCTGACGGGCAGCGATAACACCGCCGCGCAAAAGCTCTACTCCGTCCTCGGCTTCGAGTGCAGCGGCGAAATACATATGTCAAAGCAGGTAAAATAATTTGAGAGAATCGCAGGAACAGAGCTATGAGAATAATAAATACTTTTGATAAAATACCCGGCTGCTTTAAGAACAGCGCCTTTGATTTGGATGCATGGAGAGTATACGCCCGCGCGATTTCGCCGGAGCTTGGCGAAAAATGCAAACGGGATTCGAGGGAATATGATTTCAATAACGACGTGCTGCCCGTAGTCAATAATGTGCTGCTCAATAGGGATGCGGCGATTGCGGCAAACGACTCCTTTGTTGCCGTGACAGACAGGCTCGTGGGCAATATAGAGCGGCTTTTCGAAAACGGCGTCGAGACGGATATTATTCTCTATTTGGGGCTGTGTAACGGCGCGGGCTGGGCGACGGCGCTTGACGGCAGAGACGCGGTTTTGCTCGGAATAGAAAAAATTATCGAATTGAATTGGCAGGATGAATCCGCCATGCAGGCTCTGATTTTTCATGAAATAGGCCACATATGGCATAAAACCTACGGAAATCTCTATCCCGAGGCTCGGTCAGAGGGCGAAAATTCACTGGTTCAGCTCTATCAAGAGGGACTTGCCATGGTCTGCGAACATATTCTATGCCAAGATGACAGATACTATCATCAAAATCAAAACGGCTGGCTCGATTGGTGCAAGGAAAACGAAGCCGAAATAAAGCGTGAATATCTCCGCCGCGTCGACAAAAATATCAGCACGCAGGATTTCTTCGGGGATTGGTGCAGCTACAAAAATCACAGCGACGTGGGCTATTATCTGGGCTGCGAGTTCGTCAAATATTTGCAGCGGCAATACTCGCTTATCGATATAGCAAGCCTCAATGTCAATCAGCTATATAATCATTTTAAGGAGTTTGCGTCGGCCGAATAAGTGGACGGCAAGCCACTAAAAAGCTTTTAGATAGAAAGAGTGTACTGTTCGCGGCGTTTTTGATTATTCGAGATATCCGAATTATCCTGATTATACCGGCAGTGTTATCGGTTTGTTATCGAGACTGATAACACTCGCCCTGCAGCTATGATAACAGTAAGCTATGCCGCTTCAAAATATTGTGTTTTTACTTAGAAAAGCGAGAACTTATATGTTACTAAGAAACATATAAGGCAAGTTGTTCTATGATTTCTTCATGCTTATGCTAAGAAAATTTCTCTCATTTAATATATTTTTCTCCGCCTTGACGGTATGTCAAAACGGAATTTTTATCGAATATGTAAAAGGCTTCCGCCCCTAACAGGGCAGAAGCCTTAAAAATTATGCGATTTTTAGGTTTAGTTGTACGCCAAGTGTTACTTTTTCATCTGTTGCAAAAACGGTTACTCGAAGAGTGCCGAGTCCCTAAACCCGCATAAATACTGGGCTTTTTCGGCACATCTAAACCAAAGGGAACTATTCCCACTCCACCGTTGCCGGGGGCTTTGTAGTGACATCGTAGACTACGCGGTTGACTCCCTTGACCTCGTTGGTGATGCGGTTCGAGACCTTTGCGAGCACATCAAACGGGATGCGCGCCCAGTCTGCGGTCATGAAGTCGTCTGTGGTCACTGCGCGCAGCGCGATAAGGCTGTCGTAGGTTCTCGCGTCGCCCATAACGCCGACGCTGTGGACGTTGGTGAGCACCGCGAAATACTGGTTGATGTCGCGGTCGATGCCGGCGATTTTGACTTCCTCGCGGAAGATAGCGTCCGCATCCTTGAGAATATTGAGTTTCTCCTCGGTGATGTCGCCGAGGATACGCACGGCAAGTCCGGGACCCGGGAACGGCTGACGCCAGACAAGATCCTCGGGGATGCCGAGCTCGAGTCCGACCTTGCGGACCTCGTCTTTAAACAGGTCGCGCAGGGGCTCGATGAGCTCATCGAAATCGATGTGGTCGGGCAGTCCGCCGACATTGTGGTGGCTCTTGATGACCGCCGCGTCGCCCACGCCGCTCTCGATAACATCGGGATATATTGTGCCCTGAACGAAGAAATTCATCCTGCCGAGCCTCTTGCTCTCGTCTTCAAAGACGCGGATAAACTCCTCGCCGATAATTTTTCTCTTCTTCTCCGGCTCGGTCACGCCTGCGAGCTTGGTGAGGAAACGCTCCTGGGCGTTGACTCTGACGAGCTTCATATCAAAGCGCTCGCGGAAGATGTGCTCGACCTCGTCGCCCTCGTTCTTTCTGAGCAGGCCGTGGTCAACAAAAACGCAGGTCAGCTGCTTGCCGACCGCTCTGTGCAGGAGCACGGCTGCAACGGAGCTGTCGACTCCGCCGGACATGGCGCAAAGCACGGTCTTGTCGCCTATCTTCTCGCGCAGGTGCTTTACCTGCTCTTCGACGAAGCTTGACATGACCCAGTCGCCCTTACATCCACAGATATCAAAGAGGAATGTTTTGAATATCTCCTCGCCGTACTGCGTATGCATGACCTCGGGATGGAACTGAACGGCGTAGATTTTCTTCTCGTCGTTCTCCATCGCCGCGCAGGGGCAGTCGCGCGTGACGGCAGTCACTTTGTAGCCCTTGGGCGGGTTGCTGATATAGTCCGTGTGGCTCATCCAGCAGACACTCGTATCCTCGGGGATATTTCTGAGCAGTCGGCTGTCCTTGCTGCGGGTCATATCTATCTTGCCGTATTCGCTCTTCGAGCCGCTCGTTTTGACAACGCCGCCCGCCATATATGCGATAAGCTGAGCGCCGTAGCAGATGCCGAGCACGGGGATGCCCGCGTCGAGTATCTCGGGCGAATAGTGGGGCGAGCTCTCGTCATAGACGCTGTTGGGGCCGCCCGTGAATATTATTCCGACATAGCCCGCCGCCTTTATCTCGTCGACGGTTATGCGGCTGTACGGTTTTATCTCGGCGTAGACATTGTGCTCTCTGACGCGGCGCGCGATGAGCTGATTGTACTGGCCGCCGAAGTCCAGCACGAGAACTTTCTCATGATTGTCCTGCATGATATCCACCCTTTTTTATCTGACTATAATCTCTTCTCTTCTCGGTCCGTTGGAAACGAGCTTTATCGGCACGCCGATCTCCTTCTCGATGAAGAGGACATAGTCCTGAGCCTCCTTGGGAAGCTTGTCAAACTCTCTTATGCCGCGGATGTCGCACTTGAAGCCGGGCATGGTGACATAGACGGGCTTTGCCTTTTTAAGGCGCGAGGTGACAGGGAAATCCTTTGTGACTTCGCCGTCTATCTCATAGCCGACGCAAAGCTTTATCTCGTCGAGATACGACAGGCAGTCGAGCGCGGTGAGCGCGACCTGAGTTGCGCCCTGAGCCTCGCAGCCGTAGCGGGTCGCGACGCAGTCAAACCAGCCCATGCGGCGCGGTCTGCCGGTCGTTGCGCCGTATTCGCCGGCGTCGCCGCCGTGGTTTCTCATCTTGTCCGCCTCTTCGCCGAATATCTCGCTGACGAATTCGCCCGCTCCGACGGCGCTCGAATAAGCCTTGGTGACAGTGACTATCTCCTTTATCTCATAGGGCGCGATGCCTGCGCCGACGGCGCCGAAGCCCGCGAGGGTCGACGACGATGTGACCATGGGATAGATACCGAAATCGGGATCTTTGAGCGAGCCGAGCTGACCCTCAAGAAGAATGTTCTTGCCGTCCTTGACAGCCTGGCGGATGATCTTGCCGGTGTCCGCGACATAGGGTCTGACCATCTCGCGAAGCTTCATCATGTGGTCGAACAGCTCGTCCACATCGAGAGTCGGCTTGTGATAGACATGCTCGAGCAGCAGATTCTTCACTTCGCAGACTCTTTCGAGCTTTTCTCTGAGATATTCCTCATCGAACAGCTCACAGACCTGGAAGCCGATCTTCGCATACTTGTCCGAATAGAACGGAGCGATACCGCTCTTTGTCGAGCCGAATTTTTTATCCTTGAGGCGCTCCTCCTCATAGGTGTCGAGCATAACATGATAAGGCATCATGATCTGCGCGCGCTCGGAAACGAGGATATTGGGCTGCGGCACGCCTGCCGAAGTGACATGCTCGATCTCCTTGACGAGCTTCTCGATATCGAGAGCCACGCCGTTGCCGATGATGTTGACCGTGCCGGGCTGGCACACGCCTGACGGCAGAAGATGGAGCGCGAACTTGCCGTAGTCGTTGATTATCGTATGTCCTGCATTGGCGCCGCCCTGAAAACGAATGACCATGTCCGCCTGAGAGGCAAACATATCGGTAATCTTACCTTTGCCCTCATCGCCCCAGTTGGCACCCACAATTGCTCTGACCATACTTAAAACGCACCTCCGAAAAATCAAATACACTTAATTATATATTATCGCCCGCGCGGTGTCAATGAGCCGAAGGGCTCAAAGAGTCGAATTTTGCGGCTTCTCAATTGATTTTATTGGTTATTGTGGTATAATAATGGTATAATTCAAAATTAAAATGTTTTCGCATTCGATATTAAAATCGCCTTTTTCGGCACACAATAATCACGAACATCTGTGAAAGGACTGTGTTAAATGAAGAGACGAAGATTTTTAAGCCTCGCGCTCGCGCTGATGCTCATTATCTCGCTGTGCGCGTGCAAAACGAAAGTAGTTGACGACAGCACGGACGCCACCCACGGCAACGCGCCCGTGACGGGTCAGAAGCGCGACGAGACAACGACTGCGCCGCAGATCACAAAAGCTCCGCAGACGACAAAAGCACCCGAGAACACAACTTTGGCGCAGCGCAAAACGGAGAAAGGCAAGCTCGACCCGAACACCGGAACGTACACCGGGCTCTCCCCGCTGCCGAAGATAAAGCTGACCGCAACCGACCCGCAGAACACGCGCGGGCTTTCAACAGCGACGGTCGGATACAGCTACGGCGTATCCAAAAACGGCGTTCCGCATCAGAACTCGACAAACGCGCAGAAATATTTCGACGAGAAGGGCTTCAACGCCGTCTCGATAGACATGAAGACGAAAGAAAAAGTCCTCTATCTCACCTTTGACTGCGGCTGGGAGAACGGATACACAACGACCGTGCTCGACATTCTCAAGCAGAAGAACGTACCCGCCGCATTTTTCTGCACGCTCTCGAATATTAAGGCAGAACCCGGACTTATCGCAAGAATGATAAACGAGGGGCACATCGTCGGCAATCATTCGACAACCCACCCCGATTTCTCGAAGATAAGCCGTGAGAAGATGGCGACGGAAATCGAGACCTGCGACAACTACCTGCGCGAAAAGTTCGGCTATTCCTCGCCGTATTTCCGCTTCCCGATGGGGTCATATTCCGCCTCGGCACTCGACCTCGTTTCCTCGCTCGGATATAAATCCGTGTTCTGGTCAGTAGCCTACGCCGACTGGGATGTCAACGACACAAAAGGCAAGCAGTATGCATTCGACACCGTGACTTCGCGCCTGCATCCGGGCGCGGTTATCCTGCTCCACTCCGTCTCGCCCGACAACGCCGCCGCCCTCGGCGATATCATCGACTGGGCGCGCAAGCAGGGCTACGAGTTCCGCTCGCTCGAACAGCTGCCGAATTAAATATTACAAAGCACAGCCCCGCCTCGGGATATCCCGGAGGCCGGGGTTTTCGTTTTATTTAAAGCAATAGGAGCAGCCGAGCTTATCCAAAATCACGGCTGTATTTTCTTCGCCATCATCGCGCCGGCAAACACCGCGACAACAAGCTCCGTCACGGGCATCGCCCACCAGATCATATCCGCGCCGAGGGTGACGGGGATAATGAGTATCAGCGCGCCGCTGATAAATATTCCGCGCGCAACGGACACGAACATCGAGGTTTTCGCGCGCATCGTCGCCTGGAAATAATAGGTTGAATAGACATTGAACGGCAGCAGCAGGAACGACGAGCCGTATATGCGGATTATCGCCGGGGCTATCGCGAGCACCGAGGCGGTCGGGGTCATAAACAGGCGGATAAGCCCGTTGGGTACCGCGAATGTTATCGCCGCCCACACCGCGCCGAATATCGCGGCGGTTATTATATTATATCTCAGCATCTTCTTTATCCTGCCGACATTGCCCGCGCCGTAGTTCTGCGAGATTATCGGCTGAGACGCCTGACCTATGCCGTAGGAGCAGCACTGGACGAGCGTGCTGACGGAGACTATGACTCCGTAGACCGCGAGTGCGTCCGTGCCGAGATATTTCATTATCTGACGGTTGAAGAGCATCGTGAGCACTCCCATCGCCACGTCTATAATAAACGACGAGAAGCCGTTGACGGTTATCCTGCCGAAGAGGCGGAATATATCTTTTGAAAACTGGAGGCGCAGAGTGTTGCTCTTCTTGAAAAAGTGGGTGAGCATGACGAGCGTCGATATGCCCGCGCCCATCGCCGTAGCGATTCCCGCGCCGCGTATACCCATATCGAGCGTGAATACGCAGAAATAATCGCCGAATATATTGAACACGCCGCCCGCTATGACCGACTTTGTCGCAAGCCCCGGGTCGGAGTCGTTGCGCAAAAACGACGAGAACAGGTTTATGCAGACATATATCGGCACGGTGAATTTCGGGGCTATCATATACTCCTTGCAGAGCGGCATAAGTTTTTCATTTGCGCCGAAGAGCAGGAGCAGTTTATCCTCGAACACGAGGATAATCACCCAGAGCACCGCGGATATTATCGCGCTGAACACGACCGCCGAGGTGAAATACAGATTCGCTTTTTTGCTTCCCTTGCCCTTTGAAACGCCGTAGAGCACCGAGCCGCCGATACCGGTCAGCAGACCGAAGCTGTAAATTATATTCCACACCGGCGCAATGACCGACATTGCCGCTGAGCCGTCCGGGCCGTGATATTGCCCGACGACTATCATATCGACGAGGCCGTAGATGCTCGCTATGAGCGCACTGCCGAACGAGGCGATGAGAAATTTTCTGTAAAGTTTTCCGAGATCGTCTTTTAAAAGATCCATGACTTCCTCCTGAATAACTGTGGTGGATAATATCCGCCCCTACAATCTATAGAATAAACCTTTGCGGTGATTTCATGCCGCCGTCGCCGCACCCTACAAGGTGCTTACTGATAATTCCCGCGCACCTTGAAAATTAAACAGAGCCTAAAGCAAAAAGCCGGACAAGAGAAACAGGCGTTTCAGCCTGTACCCTTATCCGGCGTATCATTTCTGTCGAACAATCTGCCCTCCGAGCAACGGAGCTTATTCTACTATATGTTGCTTTTAAAGTCAAGCGTTTTTGTTTTCCGTCTCCTGCGCTTCGTTGTGCGCCTTTATCGCGGCGGTTATCTCCTTGTCGTTATAGAAGATATAGACAACGACCGAAATCGCGACGAAAATCATTGCGACAAGCGCCGTGTTGCGCACTCCCGCGCTCGTTGCGGCACCCGTGCCGTCTGCGCCCTTGCCGAGCAGTAGCGAGCACGCGATAACGACTATCGCCTGGCACATCTTGTTGGCAAAGTTGCGCGCGGCGAAGAACATACCCGCTCTGTTCTGTCCGGTCTTTATCGAGTCGTACTGCGCGAGATCCGCGAAGATGGATGAGGGGATTATGTTCGTTATCGCTATGGGCATGGCTATAACGAGTCCGATGAGTATCGCGAACGGCTTCGCGCCGATGGCGTCGATAACAAGGTTGTAGTTGAAAATAGCGCAGTAGAGCAGAACATATGTTATGCACGCGCCGAGCAGAAGCGGCTTCTTGCCGACCTTGCGCGCCAATATATTGACGAGCGGATAGGTCATTATGCCGACGCCTATTGATATAACCGAGACATATGTCACCCACTCGTCGCCGAGGTTCAAGAGATTTGTTATGTAATAGACCTCAGCGGTGTTAAAGAAGGTGAACGCTATCCACATGATAAGATAACCCACGGTGATTATCGCGAAGTTCGGATAAGAGACGGTCGCCTTGAGTGCATCCCAGATGGACTGGTGATATTCTTTCGGCTCGACATAGTCCTTCTCTTTGATAACAAAAGCCGGGATGAGCGCGGCTATTCCGCCGAGCACGCAGAACACGATGAACGGAATGCGCAGAGCCCATATCTCCTCGATGCCGTTTTTCATCAGTATGCTCTTTATCATAGATGTGCAGAACACCATCGCCGACGAGACAACATAGAGCAGGCTGACTACAGAATAGAGGAACACTCTCTTGCGCGGCTCGGCGACGACCTCCGCCTGAAGCGCGCTGTAGGGAATGTTGTAGAGCGTCGAGAACAGATAATAGAGCGCGAGCATCACGCCGACCCATATGGCGTTTATAACGCTCGAACCCGCCACGGGCGGGAAAAAGATGAGCAGGCAGAACAGCCCGTAAGGGATAGCCGACCAGCGCATAAAAGAGATGCGCCTGCCGCTCTTTGCCTTGCTGTTGTCCGAGAGGCTCGCGACCCACGGATCTGTGACAGCGTCTATAACGGTGCCGATTCCGCGGATTATCGCCATAGTCAGCGCAGCTTTCATAAAAAACTGCGGCAGTGTTGTGTTCGAGTTCGTGGGGATGAAGAAGGTCAGCAGGTATGTTGTAATAATACCGTTGATAAGTCCCCTTGCAAAATCTCCGAGGCACAGGGCGAAGATCTTGCCGTTTGTTATTTTTTTCATTGTTTCTCTCCCCTCCCGCCGTCTCCGGCTATTTTGAGAAATTTTTCGCGAAGATGTTTTCTGAACAGCTCGGGTTCTTCGCTCAACGGGCGGTGAGCCGAGTTTTCAAACCAAATCAGATCTTTGTCCGGCGCTTCTATCGAATCATAGTAATTCTGAATCAGCGCCGCAGGGGTGTTTTCGTCGCGCCGCCCCTGGAATATGTAATAGGGCATCTCAAATGTATGGAGCTGAGTGGTGAAATCGTAGTTGACGAGCGTAGGCCACATCTGTGTCAGGCAGAGCTTATAGCCTTTCGCCGCGCCGTATTTGTCTTTTATGCTGAGCTCCGTCGAAAGCAGCATCGGCAGGACAGTGCCTTTGAAGTAGCTTTCTTTTTTGACCGTGTGTCCGCCGTATTTTCCGAGTATGCGCCGCTGGGTCATGAGCCCCTCGAACACCGGCTTATACTGCCCGTTGACGGGCGGGCCGACCTGTTTGAGCTTTGCTATGCTCTCCGAGTCGTTCGCCTCTTTCACCTTTCTCATCGCAAAGGCATAGGACAGATTCTCGTTTTCAACTCCGTTGACGACCTGGCCGTAGCCGATATATCCGGCTATCTTATCCGGCACGCGGGCGCAGGCGAATGTGCCGAGCTCGGTGCCCCAGCTGCCGCCGACGATAAATATTTTCTCCTTGTCGAGCGTTTTGCAGAGCCATGAAATAAGCTCGGCGCAGTCGGATATCAGCTGTTCGAGTGTCAGACTCTCGGGGTCGCAGCCGAAATACGAGCCGCCCGTTCCGCGCTGATCCCACGCGACGACAGTGAAGTCGTCCGTCAGCCCGAAGCCGTCTTTAGCCATATCGTGGCGGTTGGGCACGCCCGGTCCGCCGTGAAGAAACAGAATGACCGGATTTTCATTTTTCGTTCCCCAAATGTGAATCGTCTGTCCAAGCCCGCCGAGCGTCACGCGCTCCTTGCGGTCTATCGGATATCTGCCCACAGAAAACACCTCACTTGTATCAATAATTTAATTGTAGCACCTTTCGGCGCGCAAACCAATAAAAAAATTATAAAGAATGGAGCCGCCCGAACGGACAGCCCCAAAATATAATTTAATTTGATATATATTTGCTGTTTACCGCAGGCACATCGAACTCGCCATAGCATTTGATTCCGGCGGCAGGCGAGCGGTCAAGCTCAACATAGAATCTGTAATACGGCGCAAAATACGCGTCCATGGGGTCTATTGAATAGACAAGCTCGACTTTTTTTATCTTCTCACGCGTAACCACGCCGTTTTCTATTCCGTCCGCCGAGCCGGAGATATATTCGCCGCCGAGCAGAAGCTTTTCGGCTTCTTTATATGATATTATCGGATAATCACCGAGCCTCTTTGCGCCGTCGACGGAACTGATTCTTATCGATTCAAGCCCGCCGTTTTCGTTTATATCAAAAAACACGCTCCCGAAATTATAGCTTTTTACTCTTTTCAAATCGCCGCCCGAGCCGTCATAGACGCGGTATTCCGCACTCTCCCCGCCGTTTATATCATAGTCGGAAGTGACGCAGAGCACGGGATTTTTGAAGCCGATTACAGAAGAATACTTTTCAATGAAGTACCCTGCGGCATCGCGCCCCGTGCCGTTTCCCGCAACAGGCTCGGAAAAGTTTATACTTACCCCGCCCGTCGCAAACGCCGATATCAAGCCGATATCCGTCTCGGCTCTGACGGCGTAGAGCGAATTTTCGGCAACCACCCAATCGGAATCCGGCATGGTCTCACGGGTCACTGATTTTATCTGAGCGCCGAGCTTTTCGGCGACTTTATTGATATTATCAAGCATATCGTCGCAGCTTAGCGACTGCGTGTTTTTGTAGACGGGCAGACGCTTCAGCTTCATCTCCGCGCTCCACGGGTTTCCCGTCGTGTATTCGCTTATGTCGCGCACAACAGGCGTGTGAGCGCCGGCTCCCTCGCCGGAAAAGCCCACTGTGCCGAGTGATATCTTTTGCAGTCTGGCGGGGCTTATCAGCCAATAGCCGAAGAACACCGCTGCGACTATGCAGAGGCACGCCGCCGCCGTCATCAAGCGCATGGGATAGCGCGGCGCTCTGTTCTTAAAATTTATTTTTTTCGGCGCGGCCTCGGCTATAAACCTGTCGTCAGCGCCGCCTACGGCCTTCAATAAATCTTCTTTTTTCATACCGTAAAGCCCTCCTTTTCGAGAAAAATCTTTAAGCTGTCCCTTGTTCGCTTGAGCGACATTTTTACCGCGCCCTCGGTCATTCCGCGCTCGGCGGCTATCTCCGATATGCCGAGCATATACCAGTAGCGCTGAATAAAAACTATTCGCCTCTCCCGCTCGAGAGAGTCTAAAAATCCGTTCACCGCCTCGCGCAGCAGAACGGTGTCCGCCTGCTGCTCGGTATTCTCGGCACTCGGTATACACTCCGACAGCTCATCGAGAGCGAGGGCGACATTCTTTTCGCCGCGCTTTTTCGCCCGGCGGGCTTTCAACAAATTCAGCGCGGAATTTCTCGCTATCCTGCCGACATATGCTCCGAGATTCTCCGGCCTGTTCGGCGGAATAGAATTCCACGCGCCGAGCATGGCGTCGCCGACGCACTCCTGCGCGTCCTCGCGGCACCGCACAACGGCATAGGCCACGGTATAACAGTATCCCGAATATTTTTCCTCGAGCCGCGCCACGCTCCTCTCGTCGCGGGCGAACAAGCCGTCAATAAGCAGTTTGTCCTCCATAATTACCTCCTCTCCAACGACATCCGCTCACTCTTAAAGACAACAAAAAGGTGCTTTAGGTAACGCATGGGCTTGCCTTTATTTTTATATTATCATATATTTTGCGTTTTGAAAAGAAAAACGCCCCGAAGAAGCACTTCGGAGCGTCATATAAATTATATTTTATCAGCCGCCGAGATAGGCTTTGACTATCTCTTCGTTGTTGAGCAGATCCTGCGCGGTGCCCTCTGCGGTTATTGCGCCGGTTTCGAGGACATAGGCGCGGTCGGAGATGGAGAGCGCCTTTTTCGCGTTCTGCTCGACGAGCAGGATGGTTGTGCCGGACTTGTGATAGTCCTTGATTATCTCGAACACCTGATCGACAAACAGCGGGGACAGACCCATCGACGGCTCATCGAGCATGAGCAGCTTCGGGTGGCTCATCATAGCTCTGCCCATTGCGAGCATCTGCTGCTCGCCGCCGGAAAGAGTGCCCGCTATCTGCGACTTTCTCTCGCCGAGGCGGGGGAAGCGGGTGCAGATCTCGTCGATATCCTCTTTTATCTTCTTTTTGTCCTTCTGCGTATACGCGCCGAGGAGCAGGTTTTCATAGACGGTCAGCTCCTGGAACACGCGGCGACCCTCGGGCACCTGGCTCATTCCCATGCCGACCAGCTTATGACCGGGAATCTTGTTTATCTCGTTTCCGTCATAGACGACGGAGCCGCTCTTTATCGGAATGAGGCGCATGATGCTCTGCATCGTGGTGGTCTTGCCCGCTCCGTTTGCGCCGATGAGCGAGACTATCTCGCCCTGATCGACATGGAAGCTGATGCCCTTGAGCGCTCTTATAACGCCGTAATAGACCTGAAGGTCCTTGACTTCTAACAATGCCATGACTTTTCCCCCTTATTCACCGATATACGCCTTTATGACCTCGGGGTCACTCAGCGCGTCCTCTGTCTTGCCCTGCGCGAGCACTGTGCCGAAGTTGAGCACGGTTATCTCATCGCAAAGACCCGACACGAACTTCATGTCGTGCTCGATAAGAAGTATGGTCATGTCAAACTCGTCTCTTATGCGCCTGACTATGTCCATCAGATCCTCGGTCTCGTGGGGGTTCATGCCCGCCGCCGGCTCGTCGAGGAGCAACAGGCACGGATTGGTCGCGAGAGCGCGGGCTATCTCAAGCTTTCTCTGCTTGCCGTAAGGCAGGTTGCAGGCGAGGTTGTTTCGCTCGTCATAGAGATCGAAGATGCGGAGTATCTCCTTTGCCTTGTCGCGCATCGCCTTCTCCGTCTTGTAGTGCTTCGGGAGGCGGAAGATGCTCGAGAAGATGTCGCACTTGAACTCAGGCTGGTTGTGCAGACCGACGAGGACGTTTCTTATCACGCTCATGTTGTTGAACAGACGGATGTTCTGGAATGTTCTCGCGATACCCTTGTGGTTTATCTGCTCCTGGCTCTTGCCGCGGAGCTCTTCGCCGTTTAGGTAGAAAGTTCCGGTGGTGGGCTGATAGACGCCGGTGAGCATATTGAAGACCGTTGTCTTGCCCGCTCCGTTGGGTCCTACGAGACCGTAGAGCTGCTTTTTCTTTATTTTCAGATCGACATTCTCGACCGCTTTCAGTCCGCCGAAGGAAATGCCGAGATCCTTTGTTTCAAGAACATATTCAGCCATTTTTCTTTCCTCCCTTTTGCGGCTTGTCGGGGACAAATTCCTTGCCCTGCTGCATATCGACAGAGAGGATTTCGTCCATGGAGATCTTTGTGGGAACGTTGCTCCATTCGCCCTTGTCGTCGCTGATATCCTCGGGCTTGCGCTTCTTGTCCGCAATGCGCGCCATGATGAAGCGCGGAGCGAGCTTCTCTTTTATGCGGGTGAACGCAGGTGCGTTGTTGAAGATAACGAGGCAGATAAGAATAAGCGCATAGATAAGGTACTTGAGCGCCGCGAGGTCGCCGGAGAGCTTGCTCTGGAGCTCGAAGTTGATTATCGTGATGAGCGCGGCGGAGACTATCGAACCGTTGATGCTTGCCATGCCGCCGAGGACGACCATGACGAGGATTTCGATAGAGTAGTTATATGAGAACACCGAATACTGGACGGGCGTGATGTAATGCGCATAGATAACGCCTGCGACGCCCGCGAAGAATGCGGAGAATACGAACACAAAGAGCTTGTAGAAAGTCACGTTTATGCCCATTGCCTTTGCCGCTATCTCGTTGTCGCGTATAGCGGTTATCGCTCTGCCGTGCTTCGAGCGAATAAGGTTGTTTATCATGAACAGGACGATGAGCACGACGACGAAAGCGACGATATAGAGCGAGGTATCGTTCCTCGTATCGTACTTTATCGTGTTCGTGCGAAGACCCATTGCCTTGCCGAAAACATCGAGGTTCTTGAATATTGTTCTGACTATCTCGCCGAAAGCGAGGGTCACTATCGCGAGGTAGTCGCCTTTGAGTCTGAGTGCCGGAAGTCCGACGATGAGACCGAATATTGCGGCTATCACGCCGCCGGCGAGCATGCTGATGATGAGCACCAGAAGCTTGCTGCCGATAACATCAGAGAGCTGAATGGCTATGTATCCGCCGAGATATGCGCCGACGCACATAAAGCCTGCGTGACCGAGCGACAGCTCGCCGAGGAAACCGACGACGAGGTTCAGGGAAACGGCGAGGATGATGCTGTAAGCTATCTGGACGAGCAGGGTCGACGCCGAGCGCTGGAGGTTGCCGGTCAGCTGGAGAATGACCGACACGCCGAGGACGGCGATGACCATTATATAGCTGATGTAATTTTTGAGCTTGAACTTGCTTTCTGTCTTTGTTTTACTCATCAATTACACCTTCTCTCTTCTCTTCTTGCCGAGCAGACCGATGGGTCTTACAAGAAGGATCAAAATCAAAAGACTGAATTCAACGGCAGTGGTATAGGGTGCGAGGACGGGGACGGCAAGGCATATCTTCTCGATAACGCCGAGGAGCACGCCGCCGATCATCGCGCCGGGGATGGAGCCGATGCCGCCGATAACCGCCGCGGTGAACGCCTTGATGCCGGGCATCGAGCCGAGGGTCGGCTCCGCAGTCGGTATCTGGAAGAGATAGAACACGCTCGCGAACGCGGCGAGAGCCGAGCCGATTGCAAAGGTGACGGTAATTATCTTGTTGACATTTATACCCATGAGCTGAGCCGCGCCCCTGTCTTCGGAGACGGCAAGCATGGCGCGTCCGGTCCTGGTCTTTTTGATGAACAGGGTCAGGGCAATCATTATAACCGCGCTTATGCCCATGGTGAGGATCGAGCTGACGCTGACATTGGTGCCCGCAATGCTCACCGCGCCGAGCGAGGGCAGAGACACGCTCTGCGCCTTTGCGCCGAAGATGAGCTGCGCGATACTCTGAAGCAGGTAGCTGACGCCGATAGCGGTTATCAGAACCGCGATGGGGGTAACGCCTCTCAGGGGTCTGTAGGCAACCTTTTCGATAATAATACCCATCAGCGTGCAGACTATAACAGATGCCAGAACGCCGATAGCGAGATTTCCGCCCGCCGCCAGCGTTGTGAAAACGGCATATGCGCCGACCATGATGATATCGCCGTGGGCAAAGTTGAGCATCTTCGCGATGCCGTAAACCATCGTGTAGCCCAGTGCTATGAGGGCGTAGATGGCGCCGAGGCTGAGTCCGTCAAATATAACACTCATAATAAACCTAACGCTCCTTTAGAATGGGAGAAACTTGAACTGCCGAAAGAAAAACAGAAAACGGCAGGAGAATACACTTCCCCTGCCGTTCAAAAACCAATAAATATAAATTTTAGAAATTAATAGTTATCAGCCAAGCTCAACAATAACGGGGACCTTGTTGCAGGCGCCGCTGGCTTCCCAGGTCATCTTGCCGGTAACTCCGTCATAGGAGAAGTCGGAGGCGGTGATAGCCTTTGCCATAGCAGTACCGAGAGCCGTGGGATCGACCTTGACGTTGTTAACGCCGGTCTTCTTCATAGCGTTGAAGACTGCATAGACTGCATCGTAAGCGTCAGCCGCGAACTGGTCGGGGAGAGCGTTGTACTTTGCCTTGTAGGAATTTACGAACTTTGAAACCTTCTCTTCCTTGCTGTTGACATCGAAGGGGGTGATGTACTTGATCTGATTCTTAACGGAGGAGTCGATCTGGCTGGCTACGCCGTCAAGTCCGTCACATCCGAAGAGAACCGCGTTGCAGCCCTTGGAAGCGCAGGTCTTTGCAATAAGTCCCGCCTCGGTGTAGTAGATGGGAAGGAAGATAACGTCGCAATCTTTAAGAGCGGCAACCTGAGTGGAGAAGTCTCTCTTGTTCTCCTTGTCGAAGGTCTGCTCGATGTAGGAGACGCCGAGCTCGTTCATCTTTGCCTTGAATGCATCGTAGATGCCCTGCGAATAAGTGTCGGAGGTATCGTAGATAGCGCCGATCTTCTTATACTTCGAGGTAAGCTCCTGAGCGGCAAGTGTGCCCTGGTCGGGATCGCCGAAGCAGACGCGGAAAGCGGTGTCGCCGGTCTCGATAACAGAAGCTGCGGAAGCGGAGGGAGTCATGAAGAAGATGCCGTACTCAGCAGCTGCGGTGCCGAAAGCCTCGCAGGATGCGGAGGTAACGGCGCCGAGGGAGACCTGCATGCCGCCCTCAAGCAGGGATGTGAAGCCCTGACCTGCCTCAACGGCGCCGGCCTTGTCGTCCTTCATGTCGAACTTGAAGTTTACTCCGTTGAGACCGCCTGCGGCGTTAATCTCGTCAACGGCTAGCTGAGCACCGTTGCGCACGGAGTTTCCGTATGATGAAGCGTCGCCGGTAAGAGGGCCGGTCGCGCCGATAACATATTCGGTGTTGTTAGCTGTGTACTCGCCAACCTTGGTAAGATCGGCGTCTGTCTTGGTATCGCTGCCGCCGTTTTTGCCTGAGCATGCGGTGAAGCCGCACATCACGAGAGCAAGAGCGAGGACTAATGCAAATACTTTTTTCATAAAAATCCTCTTTTCTTTCCTGTTTTTTATTTTATTCTCGGCGCCGCCCGACAACTGCGGCGCAAAAAATCGGATATAATGAGGGCAATTGTGAATTACCTTCAATTTTTATTGATTATACTTTCGTGCGGGTCTATTGTCAATACTCATAAAAATTTTCGCTTTTTTTAATAAAAATGACGAAAATCAGGAAAATCGCTTTATCACTTTTAACAACTGAAATGTTCCGTCAAAACAAATTGATTGTCAGAGTCCCGTCAGCGGATTATTTTGCCTTTCCCATAGCCTTGACGCGGTCGAACTCGTCGGTTATCTCCTTGGAGGGAGCCTTGGTGCAGAGGCTGACTATAACCATCAAGACAAGACCGACAAGGAACGCGGGGAGCAGCTCATATATGCCGAACACGCCGCCGATGGGTTTAATGAGATATTTCCAGATAAAGACCATCGCGCCGCCCGACACCATGCCGGCAATCGCTCCGGGGAGCGTGGTGCGCTTCCAGAACAGGGAGCAGATAACGAGCGGACCGAAAGCCGCGCCGAAGCCCGCCCATGCGAACGAGACTATGCCGAACACCGAGCTGTCGGGGTTGCGGGCGATTATTATACCCAGGATAGCTATGCCGATAACGGTAAGACGCGCTGCGAGCATACTCTTCTTCTCGGATATCTTGAGGTGGAACGCCTCACGCAGTATGTTCTCGGACACGCTCGAAGCGGCGGCGAGAAGCTGGGAGTCGGCGGTGGACATCGTGCTCGCAAGGATACCCGCGAGGATAAGACCCGCCATGATAGCCGGGAATGCGCCGTAGGTCGAGAGCAGGTGCGCGACGCGGACTATAATAGTCTCGGTGTCGTTGCCGTGGAGCTGATCGACAAGACCTGTGTTGCTCAGCGCTCTGCCGACAATGCCGATAAGAACGGCCATCGCCATGGCGATAACGACCCATACCGAAGCCACGCGGCGGGAGAGCTTGAGCTTCTTCTCGTCCTCGATAGCCATGAAGCGAAGCAGGATATGCGGCATACCGAAATAGCCGAGTCCCCACGAGAGCGTGGTGATTATGTGCAGAAGATTATAGGGCTCGCTCTTGCCGGTATCTTCTATATATGATGCGGTGAGCGAGAGATAGCCGGGGAGAGCCTTTGCGTTTTCGATAACAGCGTCAACGCCGCCCGCCGATATCGTTGAGAAAACGAGGACAAAGACTATCGCCACGGTCATGATAATGCTCTGGACGAAGTCGGTCGCCGAAGCGGCGAAGAATCCGCCCGCCGTGGTATAAGCGACTATGACGACTGCGGAGATTATCATCGCGGTCATGTAGTTCATGCCGAACAGCGAGGAGAACAGCTTGCCGCAGGCGGCGAAGCCGGACGCAGTATAGGGAATGAAGAAAATAATGATTATAACCGCCGCGAGCACCGCGAGAATGTTTTTGTCATCCCTGAAGCGGCGGGAGAAGAACTGCGGAATAGTGAACGAGCCGGTCTCCTGGGTATATCTGCGCAGTCTGAGCGCGGTGAACAGCCAGTTGAGATATGTTCCGACTGCGAGACCTATTGCGGTCCAGCCGACATCGGCAACGCCGGAAAGATACGCGAGCCCGGGCAGGCCCATAAGCAGGTAGCTCGACATGTCGCTCGCCTCAGCGCTCATTGCGGTAACGAGCGGACCGAGCTTTCTGCCGCCGAGGTAGAAATCGGCGGACGATTCGTTCTTCCTCGCGCAGCGGAAGCCGATTATCAGCATTCCGACGAGGTAGACGGCGATCGTCCCCAAGATACAGATGTTTGATACGGTCATTTGAAAAACTCCTCACGGGCTGCATACGAGCCCCTCATTTTGGCGGCGAAAATGAAAAAGAACCGCCAGTCTCAGCTGAGCGGCTCTCCATCGTACCGTCATTGATGTCTGCTATTGTAACACATAAAATCGCACATTTCAACGCTTTACCGTGAAAAACAGCAAAATTTTTATTTTTCTTCGCATTCTCCGCCCTCGACCATGCGCCTTTTTATCTCGCGCATTCTCTGTGGAATATCTTCTTTTGCCATCTGCTCATGAATTTTGCAGGTGCCGGCCGCCTTCGCGGTCTCGTAGTACCAGTGCTTATAATCGAGCGTGTCGAGCGTTTTTTTGAGCTGAGTCATCTGCTCATGCACCCGCTCGCGCTGGCGGTCGATAAGTTCGAGGCGCTTGTTTATAGTCGAATCGCCCTCGATGCACCAGTCAATAAACTTCTTTATCTCTTTTATGGGCATACCCGTCTTTTTCAGGCACTCTATAATAGAAAGCCACTCAATATCCTCGCCTTTGAACATTCTTATTCCGCCGCCCGAGCGCTCGACAAACGGCAGAAGCCCCTCTTTGCCATAATATCTGAGCGTCGAGGGCGCGACGCCCATCTTTTTTGCCATCTCTCCTATTGTATAGAACATCTTCCCGCTCCGTTCATAAAAAGTTTTTATTTTAGGTCTTTACTTAAAGTTAGCTTTAAGTTGTAGAATGTAAACGAACTTGCAGAATGATTTTAACATTGTGCAAAAGATTTGTCAATCGGGAGGTATTTTGAATGATTCTCAATGAAACCTACACTCTTTCAAACTCCGTAAAAATACCGAAGCTCGGGCTCGGCACATGGATGCTGACGGACAGCGAGGCCGCGCAGGCGGTCAAGGACGCCGTTGCCATGGGCTACCGCCACATCGACACCGCGCAAGCCTACGGCAACGAAGCCGGGGTCGGCGAGGGGATTCGCACCTGCGGTGTGGCACGCGACGAGCTGTTTGTGACGAGCAAAGTCGCAGCCGAGAATAAGAGCTATGATTCTGCGGCGCAGTCGATAGACGAGACGCTCCGAAAAACCGGACTCGATTACATCGACATGATGATAATCCACAGCCCGCAGCCGTGGGCGGAGTTCCGCGGCGAAAAGCGATATTTTAAAGAGAACCGCGAGGTATGGCGCGCGCTCGAAGATGCGTACAAAGCCGGAAAAGTCCGCGCGATAGGCGTATCAAATTTCTTAAAAGACGACCTTGAGAATATTCTTAATTCGTGCGGGATAAAGCCCATGGTCAACCAGATTTTGGCGCACATCAGCAACACCCCGCTTTCGCTCATTGACTTCTGCAATAAAAACGGCATTCAGACCGAAGCATATTCGCCGATAGCTCACGGCGAGGCGCTGAAAAACAAAGCTATTGCGGACATCGCCGCGAAATATTCCGTCACTCCGGCTCAGCTGTGTGTGCGCTATGTGCTCGACCTCGGCATGGTAGCCCTGCCCAAGACAGCGAACCCGGAGCACATGAAAGCGAACGCGGATGTTGATTTTAATATTTCCGGCGAAGACTTGAACACGCTCAAAAATTTTGAAAAAATAAAAGACTACGGAGAGTACAGCTTCTTCCCAGTATTCAGCGGAAAGTGAGGAATATATCATGACAGAGAAAGAATTTGAACAGCAGAATGTATTCGGAAAAGGCGGCGAAAACTCCGCATACGCGCAGTATTTCATCGGCAAATCGTTTCTCAATCCCCTGACCGACCCAAAATGCGGTCTGTTCCTTGCGAACGTGACCTTTGAGCCGGGATGCCGCAACAACTGGCATATCCACCACGCGAAATCCGGCGGCGGTCAGATGCTCGTCTGCACCGCAGGCGAGGGCTGGTACTGCGAAGAGGGCAAAGAGCCCGTCAGCCTGACTCCCGGAACGGTCATCGCAATCCCCGCGAACGTCCGCCACTGGCACGGCGCGAAGAAAGACAGCTGGTTTTCGCACATAGCCTTTGAAATCCCCGGCAAGGACTGCTCGACCGAATGGTGCGAGCCCGTCGGCGACGAGGAATATAACAAACTTAAATAAGGAGGATATATATAATGGAAAAGGTAACTGCGGGCAGAGACGCCCTGGGCGAATTTGCGCCCGAATTTGCAAGATTCAACGACGATGTGCTCTTCGGCGAGGTTTGGTCGCGCGAGGATAAGCTCTCCCCGAGGGACAGGAGCATGATAACCGTCTCCGCGCTCATGACAAGCGGCATTCTCGACAGCTCGCTGAAATATCACATATCCCACGCAAAAGAGAACGGAGTCACCGCAGAGGAGATGGCGGAGATGCTCACTCAGCTCGCGTTCTACGCAGGCTGGCCGAAAGCATGGGCGGCGTTCCGCATGGCAAAAGAAGTTTACGGAGAGGATAAATAATGGAAGCAATTGTTATTTACTATTCCTGGGGCGGCAACACAAAAAGCATTGCCGAAAAAGTCGCCCGCGAATTGAACTGCGGCGCCGCGCGCATTGATACAGTCGTGCCGTATGAGGGCGACTACAACTCTATCGTCGACCGGGGCGCGGACGAAGTAAAGCGCGGATACGAGCCGGAGATAAAGCCGCTCGGCATCGATCTTTCGGACTACGACACGGTAATGCTCGGTACGCCCGTGTGGTGGTACACCTTCGCCCCGGCGGTCAAAACATTCCTGAGCCACAATGACCTCACAGGCAAGAAAATTTATACTTTCGCGACAAACGGCGGCTGGATAGGTCACACATTAAAAGATGTCAAATCCGCCTGCCCCGGCGCGGATGTAAAGCCCGGCATCGATATAAGATTCGACGACCACACTCAGCGCACCTCCGACAAAGAAGTCGAGAAGTGGATAAAAAATATAAAATAATTTTCGGGATATGAGAACAGCGAACCCAAAAGAGAACGGGGTTCACAGGAACAGCCGCAGCGTTTTTTGACTGCGGCTGTTTTTGTTATATTATTTATCGGCAGCGTGGAAATAGATTGAGCGCTGTATTGCTGTATGCATTGTTAATGAAGAATGCGCAATATTATAAATCAGCACAATTCGCAGAGGAGGATATTATCCGTCCGCGAAATCCGTAGAATTTTTATTGAACATATTTGTAGGGTGCGGCGACCTGACGCACCGCTGCCGCGCAAGCGGCACGATGTGAATTTGCAGGATTTATACCCTACCTTCGCGTCGCACTGTAATCAAAAGATATACGCTACCCCGCGTTTCGGCATTTTCTTTTTGTTTGAAAATAAAACGCCTTTAAACTAAAAGCAAACTGTGCCCCGGCAATGCCGCACCCGCCGCATATCGTACAATCATTTCACCGTTCCCCCAAAAGCAGTTGACACAGAAGAAAAAAGCCGATATATTAAAAACGGCACAAATTGAAACAGGAGGGTAAAAAATGAAATACGACCTTGATTATCAGGGCGCAGCAGAAATTCTTGAAAGTCGTGTGATTACGGGCATACCACCAATAACGGGAAGACTTCTCGAAAACTCATATCTTCCGGAGTTCAATCAGGATATCCTTGAAGAGGCCGAACGCCTCAACGCGGTGCTCCCGCTGATAAAGTGGGAAGTGGACAACAACGATCTCAGCGAAGCCATGAGCGATGAGCTCTATCTCTACTATGAGGATT